>ERZ1370068.2274-contig-143_pt1 | contig 66607 bp, 109 predicted proteins | sample MGYA00561227_ERZ1370068 | MGnify/ENA primary metagenome ERZ1370068 (study PRJEB38410, sample SAMEA6850437) | metagenome | study: Metagenomic assessment of the ecological functions of the soil: analysis of the soil microbiota associated with the... | reverse complement strand
ATCAGCAGAATAGCCACGTCCCTGGTGCCGATTCCAGGAGACGCCAGCCTGGTACACTCGGATAGCGATGAACCTGTGTACGAATGCCTATCAGGCGATGCGCGCGAGTGGCGGCCGTGGCTGACCGTCACGCTGGGGCAGCGCTTCGAGCGTACCGATGAGCGGGTATCACCGGCGGAGTACGTCGTTCTGGAGATTCGCCGATAGCGGCCACGGCATGGATGCGAGGACGCTGTCACGCATCTTCGAGCCGTTCTTTACTACACGAGAAGTCGGCCAAGGAACCGGGCTCGGTCTGGTCTGTCAGTGCACGGAATTGCGAGTAGCATGGGCGCAGTCGTGGTCGCGGACAGCAAACTGGGTGAGGGGCTCGACATTTCGGGTGTACTTCCCCATTTCCGCTTCTGGCAACGCCGGCGCCGATCAGGCGAACAACACGCCGCGGGCAGCGAGCGGAATCGCCAGACGGTGAGGTAGCGGTATCTGAGGCGCTTCTGCAGAGGAGATGAGTGATGCGATCTGTATTGATCCCATCGATGATGAGGCCGAAGTCGGGGACGCCTTGCGACGCGTCTGGAACGCGCCGGCTACACCGTCATCACGGTCACGAACAGTGCCGAAGGCCTGAGGTGTTCGATCGCAATCCGGTCGCGACATCAGTCAGTACGGACATCATCATGCCCAAGACCCATGGCATCGAAGTCATCAAAGCCATCAGGGCGAAGGGTGGGCCCACGTATCGTTGCCTGTGTCTGGCGGCGGGAATTCTGGACCGATTGACTACCGGCCGGAAGCCATCACTACGACAGCCTATCTGGCCGCAGCCAAGGAAGCCGGTGCCGATGAGGTACTCACGAAGCCGTTCGACAAGGCAGATCTGCTGGCGGCGCTGAAGCGGCTCTTCACCTGCGTGAGGGAGTCGAGGCCCGCTCTCAGTGGTGCCGTCCCGATCGGTACATGAACCAAAGAACGGCCGCGAGCAGCGCCAGATGGGTGCCAATCCATATCCACACGGCCACGTTCGCTCCTCTGTCAGTATTCACCGAAAGTGTCGCTAAGGTTAGCGCCCGTGGCGAGGCGATAAACATCGAGCAAGAATGCCGTATGCCAACTCCGTGCAACACCTACCGTCCGGGTAGGGTTTGCCCGTATCGCATCGGCCTCCGAACCTGCACTCTACTCTCATGCATGCGCTAGTGCTCTGCGGCGAACCGCGTTCCTGCCGGAGTCATTGAGCGTGCCTCGCCCTCAAGCCTATGGGCTCAATGCCTAACAAGATACAAGTCCTCATCGTCGTACTACCGACTGCATCATGCGCGACGGTCTTGTCGCTCTGCTCAAGCAACGAGAAGTTGCGAGGTGATCGGCACGGCTTCAAATGGCGCGGAGGGCATTGCGTGAAACCGAGTTACGCGCCCCGATCTGGTGATCATCGACCTGTCAGTACCCACCGCGAGGCGACCCGAACACGATTGTGCAGCTCAAGAAGCAGCGTCCGTGCCGTGCGTATCCTGGTGCTGACGTTTCTCAGAGAGGGAGGAAGGCTCATCGATGCTGCTCTGCGCGCTGGTGCCGACGGCTTACATACTGAAAAGCGACACACGACTCGAATTCGTCACTGCCATCCGCAACATTACGCACGGCAATGCCTATATCAGCCCTTCATTTGCTGACCGGGTAATCAACGGATACCTCAAGGCGCAGGTCGGCGCGCCACGGCGGCAGCGCGTCAGGCGCGCCTCTGCAGCGCGAGCAGCAGGTCGTACGGTCTGATCGCGGAGGGATTGCCGTACGTGCGCGAGATCGCTCAGCAACTCTCGCTGAGCCACAAGACGAGTCGAAAAACATCGCACCAACCTGATGCGCAAGCTAGGCCTCAAGACCCGCGCCCTGGTTGCGGGCCTATGCCATTGCGCACGGCTATCTCGACCGATAGCAAAGGCCGCAGAGTCGGGGCTCGAAATCCCTGGCGGTGAATAGTGATAGACACGTCGCGGATCTCCCTGCGCGGCGCACGTCGATTCTGCCGGACTGTTCCACCACGTACCGTGTGGTCGCGGCTCGCCTCTCTCCGACCTGAGCGTCGAACCGATATGCGCAAAGCACGGCTCGAGCTGCGAGGCCGGCACCAGTGAGCTTGTCGCCCTGTTCCTTCATTGAGCCAGCGCGCGGCGATCGTATGACTCAGCTCGCCCTCACGCCACCGACTGTGCCCGAAGTTGACGCTGGGCCGGTCGAGCTGCAGCAGGAACTGCTCCTTGTAGCGCAAGCAGTCCGAGCTCGCGCGATGGATCGGCGACACGTTTCAATTCTTCGATGAAGCGCTGCGCGGAGCGTGCGGCATCCAGCTGCGGAATGATGGCAAAGCTGCCCACGATCCACAGCAGGCCCAGTGCCCAAGCGCTTGCGAGCACTCCGCGACCGCGGCCACAGGCGAGGAATGCAATTGTGGCGAGACCCGCGTAGATCGCGAGCGGCGCGAGGTACCGCAGTCCGACATCTTCCTGAGCGCCGCGGCGCGCCCGGAGCAATCCATTGCAGATAGGCGAATGCACCAAAACTTGCTACGATCAGCACCACAGCGAAAATCGAACCGGTGCGTTGCACGTCGGGCCGCTGCCACAGTCCACGCAGCCATTCTCCAGAGGCGAGTGCCACAGCCGGCAACATGGGAAGAATATAGAGTCCGCGCTTGCCGGGGCTCGCACTGAAGAACAGCAGAACAATCACGGCCCACCCCAGGAGCAGCAGAATTCGCGTATCGCGCTCACGGAACTGCTTCATCCAGCGCGGAATCAACCACGGCAACAACAGGACGAACAGGCAGCCACATCGTCAGGATGACTGTGAGGTAGCAGTGAGAACGGCTGCTGGTGGTGCCGTGCGGACGCGTAACGCGTCACTGTTCTGATGCAACAGGATTTCATCCCGGTAGGCACGCAGCGCGGGATCGTCGCTCAGCGCGACCGCGATGAGCATCGGCACGAGCCACAATCCAATGGCAGCCAGGAACGCGACAGGCGCCCACGTCCAATGCGTCGCACTGCGCGACAGGTCCGGCAGCTGGCCATTTGCGCCAGCGCGCCCACAGGTACGGTAGTAGCACCAGCAGGGAAGAAAACCCACACCCTTGGTGATCACGCCAAGTCCCGCCAGCGAACCCGCCGAGTGCGTACCAGCCCCACCCGCTGCGCGTAACAGCAGGTGCCGCAATAACCCATGTAAAGAGAGAGCGTGATCCAGAAACAGAGGGTCGCATCGATCTGGGCGAGCCGTGCCTGCAACGTGAATTGCACGGTGAACAGCAGTATGAGCTGCTGCCCACAAACCTGCTTCTCGATTCCACCAACCGCCGTCCCAGGTCATAGACCAGCAACACGGTGCCGATACCCGCAGGAGTGATGGCAGCAGGAAACTCACGCGCAATGAGCCCGTGAGCAGGTAGCACGCGGCGATCAGCCAGAAAAACAGGGGCGGCTTGTCCGGCATAAAGGTCGCCGCCCACTTTCGGGAACAGCCAGTTGCCGCTCGCGACCATGTCGCCGCGCGATGAGTGCGAAACGCGGCTCCATCGGCCGGCCAGGGGTCTCGAAGGCCGATGATGCCACTCGCAATCAGCAGCGAGGCAAAGGCCGAGTGAGCAGTCCGATCATCGCGGCAGGAGCATGGCGCGCGCCGCTGCGGACGTGAGGTGACGGCGGCGTATGCATCGGAGTGATCAGCGTCGCTTCAGCTCTCGGTGACCTTCGCCGGCGCGATAGCGCGCCTTGAGCCACATTACGCCGAACAGGTCGACGATGCCGACCCACAGACGGTTGTGCACTCCATACTTCGAGCGACCGCGGGTCCGGGGACGATGACCGACCGGGAATCGACGACCACGCGGCTGCCGGCGCGCTGGAACAGCGCCGGCAGGAAGCGGTGCATGTGATCGAACGCCGGCAGCGTAAAGGAATGCATCGCGGTCGAAGATCTTGATACCGCAGCCGGTGTCCGGCGTGCCGTCACCGAGCAATTCCGGCGCGAACGCCGTTGGCGATGCGTGAGGACAGACGCCGCATACCAGGTATCACGGCGCGATGCCATCGATTGCCCATGATCAGCAATACACCAGCGTTGACCGGATCATGCGCGCGCGTCGAGAAACTTGGGCAGGTCCGCGGGATCGTTCTGGCCGTCGCCATCGAGCGTGCGCCACCCAGGACGCACGCGCCGCGCTCACGCCCGATCGCACGGCGGCGCTCTGTCCGCTGCGAAACGAGTGGCTGCAACAGGCGAAGCTGGCAGCTCAGGTTCGGCGGCGCAGCCGCCGGACGGTGGCGGCGGATCGCATCGGTACTGCCGTCGTCGACGAAGATGGTTTCGAAGCTCCGCGTGGCCTCGCAACGCCGCGTCGATCTCGCGGGCCAGCGGCTCGATGTTTTCCGCTTCGTTGCAAACCGTGATCACGACCGAGATTTCGGGTTGCGCTGCCCGTTGAAGCGGCGTCGGTCGCGTTCGTTGAGAGGGCCGCTGTAGTATACCGGTATGCTCTCGTTGAATGGAGTGCAGCGCGCCGGATGTAAAGCCCGCGGCGAGGGCGTGATTATCGCCACAGAAACATGGCTCACCCCACGATCACCCTGGGACGGCAACCGCCTCATGTGGGCGCTCGTGCTCACTGGCGGGTTCGCGATCGTTGAAATCGTGGGTGGCTTCCTCGCCGGTTCGCTGACACTGCCTGGCCGACGCCGGGCACATGCTCACCGACGCCGCATCGCTGGCTCTCGCCCGGGCGGCCCTGCGGGTCGCCGCGCGGCCCTCGGATCGCCGCCGAACCTATGGCTACCAGCGGCTCGCAGGTCCTCGCTGCATTCGTCAACAGCATACCGCTTGCTGCTCCCAGGTGGCGTGGATCGTCTATGAAGCCATTATACGGCTGCGAAATCCGGCGCCAGTGATGGGCCCTTTGATGCTTACCGTCGCCGGCGGTGGTTCTGTCTTCGCTATCAACGTCGTCGCGCTGGTGCTGTTGCGACGAGGCGATGCGGAGAATCTGAACCTGCGAGCCGCGTACCTGCACGTGCTGTCACGATCTGCTCGGTTCGCGCTGGCGGCGCTGGTCGCGCGCGATGATCATCATCTTTACCGGACTGGACGCGCATCGATCCGCTGCTGCTGGCGCTGTTGGGCGTCGTGGGCCTGATCGTAGCTTCCGCGGGCAGCTTACTGATCACAGTCGGCACACATCCTGCTCGAAGGCATCACCGGAGTGGCTCGACATCTCGAACCGGAGCGCGAGCCGCGAGTAGCGGTCCGTAGGCGTCGTGGACGCACCACCGTGCACGATGTGGTCGCTGACTCTCGCGCCACCTCACTGCTCACGCTGTCATGCGCGCATCCAACCGGACGCCGCGCCAGCAATCCGTCATTGCAGGAAATAAAGTGTGTTCTTGTCTGCGCCGTTGACGCGCTCTGAGCACTACGGACGATTCAGCTCGAAGCGGCCGACTGCGCCGACGATTGAAGCGCGCGCGCGAGCACGCTCCGAACAGCACCTGCAACTTCACGTTCGACCTGCTTGGCGGATTCGCTCCAGCTCAGCCTCGTCGAGTCGCGCCGTGGCGACGGGCACGGGCTCGCCGGCGGCCATCACGATCCCGCAGAAGGGCCCCGAATCGACGAACCGAATCCCAGGTGCGCAACACCCACGCATGCTCCGGCGTAGTAGCTCAACTGGAATGAGGGGTGCCCCGGAGAGGCAGGCAAGTTTCACGATTCCCGGCTTGAACATCGAACGCGGCCCGGACGGTCCATCGGGCGTGGTCGCGGGCGACACATCGATCACGGGCGATAGCCTTGCACATGGTGCGCAATGCGTCGGTTCCGCCGCTTGTCGTCGAAACCGCGGAACGCGCGATGCCGCCGCCCATGCGCCGTGCCATTTCGCTCGGTCCGTGGCCGTCCACCGAAGCACTGATGAGCCAGCCGATGCGTGCGCGCTGCGATCGATGAGATTGTCGCAGGTAGCGCCAGCAGAAGAGCTGGATGGCGGTGCCAATAGCAGATCACGGCTGCTTCGCCGCGCAGCAAGCGATCCTCGGTGTGGCGCGCGGCCATCCACGTACCACGATCCGGCACGTGTACCAGGCGAAACAGCAGCACGAGCATGCCGATCGGCACTGCGGGATCCAATACAGGAACCGACGGCCGAGCGTCATGCGTCGTTTCGAGTGGCTTTGCCAGCGTCAGCTTGCGTGGGCGGCGCGCCTCGAGTCGGCGTCGCCCAGGCTCGACTGGTCGACCGACTCGCGTTTCGCGCGTCCTGGGTGCCTGTCGCTCGCTCATCCCGAGTCTCCGGCGGAGGCATAGTAGTGAGGGTAGTCCGGCCCCAATCCCTTGAAGCGCCGGTGCATCCAAAGGTTACTGCTCGGGCACGTGGCGGATATGCGCCTGGATGAGCGCATTCAAGCGCGTCGCATCCCTACCCGATCACCGCTCGGGAATTTCTCGAGCGCCGGGAGTATGCGCATGCGATAACTCCGGGTGCCCGGCAGGCGCTCGGGAAAATGGGGCGAGAACCTTGGCGCCTGTCATCTAGCGAGGCGCGATGTTGCTTGTATTGGTGGCGGCGGGTATGCCGAAGAACGGCACCATTTCCGCGCCCTTCTTTCTGAAGCTCTGGTCGGGTGCATACCAAACAGCCTCATTCGCGCCCAGCGTCTCATGCTGAGGTGCGAATGTCATCGCGCGGAATCGCGCCCCGTGATGCCGGTCGCCGGTTGGCAGGCCGAGGAACCGACCGGAGGAGCGCGTTCTTCGTCGGCCGATGCATGACGTGCTGACAGGATGCGCGAGCGTGAGCGTGCGCGGCACCGATCTCGAGGTGGCGTGGAAGTGCGCCGACAGCGGGATCGCGCCGTGCCCGGCCTGTAAGGCCAGCTCTTGCGAAGATGCTCGAGTGACCTCACAGTCGCGTCAGGTCGACGCCGCGCGTCGCTGCTCGCACCACGCCATCGTCGTCTCGAATATCGAGATCGCCAAGGCTGCGGAAATGCGCCGCCAGCAGCCGCTCGCGCGCCGCGGCATCGAGTTCCGGAAGGCAGAGCCCAGGTTCCGCCGCGCAATGGGCACGAAACTGAGGGGCAACAGCGCACGATGGTGGTGCCGAGCGCCGCGCCGAGCGCGATCAGCAACGGAACGGCAGGGGCTCGGCACACGCAGCAGGCGCGAGCCGAACGCTGTCAGGGCCAGTATCGGGGAGCGAATCGCCGGGAGGATCGCGAGGCTCATCGTCGCACCATCAGCGACGGTACGGGTCGCCATCCGGACCTGGTAGCTTGAAGCGTTTATAGCTCCAGAGATACTGGTCGGCAACGCCGCCGACCTGCGCTTCGATGAGCGCGTGAAAGCGAGCCGCATCGGCAATGGGATCCTCCGAGGGAAACCCTCGAGCCGCGGCAGGATTCCGTCATCACGTAACCGGAACCGTCAGCGCGACGCTCGGGAAGTAAGGCAGCACCGGCGCCCCCGGAAATGCGGGCGATGCGCGAAGTCGCGATGTTGGTGGCGGCGGGATTCCGGAGAACGGCACAACAGCACCTGCCCTTGCCGAAGTCGCGTTGATCGGGCGCCAGTACCAGACTGCGCCAGATTCGCCTGGAGACTTCTCGACAGCTCGCGCACGTTGGCACTGCAAATCGCGCGCGCGCTGCGTCCGTCGCGTTCGCCCGCGCAGCGACAACTCGGCGATCAGCTGATTCTTGGGCATCTGTACATGATGGCCGTCGGCCCATGGAGGGCATAGCGCGCGTGCAACCCATTTCGAGTGTCGTGAAGTGCGCGGAGAAGAAGACATAGCTCCCTGCCCTGCGCCAGCGCCGCCGAGATGTTCGAGACCCTCGATTCGGATGAGCTTCCCCAACCGCTCATCGCTTGCCCACCACACAATGGCAGTTTCGAGACAAGGATTGGCCCGTGCGAGGCAAAGTGCGCGCGCCGAAGCCGACCGCGCTCGCGCTCGTCGAGCTCGGGCAGGCATATTCGAATGTTAAGGGTGGTGATCTCGCCAGTTCGGTCGCGCGAAGAGAAAGGCGAAGAAGCCCAGCGCACTGCCGAGGAGACATCTGTACCCGGTAAGGGGAGCCAGTCGCACGCGTACCAGGCCGAGTCCCAGCCATGTTGGCCAGAATCGTGGTCCCGCGAAGCGCCACAGCGGCGTGCGAGGCACCGTCGCAGCGGATGCGATGCCCGGGCCCACGCCACCCTGATCAAAGCGGCAACCTGCCGGAAGGCCTACAGTCACCTGCTCGCGGCATGGCCAGGAGTTGCTCTGAACGTCGGCACATTGCAGAACCCGGTCCCACGCATCCGGGACGAAGCCGGCCGCCCGCGATCGCGTTGATCGCCAGCCGGCAAAGTCCAGTTCACCTCGCTGCGACAACTGCGGCGACAGCTCGATCAGCAACAGTTGCGTACGCTGCGAGCCGCCGCGCCCGCACCGGCCCAATACCATGGTCTCATAACCTTCAACGTCGATCTTCACTGGCTGCAATCGGCGCCTCCGCCAGCTGCATGCGCTGCAAGACGTTCGTCGAGACGCGCTCAATTCGGAACCCACGATCCACCATGGCCGTAATCCTTCAGCAACGAATGTCGGCCAAGGTTCGACCCCTTGTAACGCTGCAAAGCGCGCTGAACTCCGAGGCTCTGCGCCCAACTGCGCACAGCACCGCATCAACCGGCGTGCGCGACGGATTCCGACTGATGTTGGCCTGTAACGATGTGCCGTTTGACCGCGTCCGGCTCGATCGCGACTACACGCTGCACCTGCTCGTGACGCGCGGCCTGCAGCGTGAACCAGCCGAGGTTGGCGCCAACATCGACGAAGATTCCCTGGCTGCCCTTCCCCAGGTTCGCCAACAGCCAGGCGGTCATCTGTGGTTCATAGGCCCCTGCGCCGCATGATCGTGCGACCCACGGCATCGCGCGGACGCACCCGGAAACGAAAAGCCCGGTGTCGCGGTGCGTGGCCCACGCTTCGTCGATCCATGGCATGTGAAACGCAGCAGCAGATGCTTGATCGAGCCAAGCACGTCGACGGCTGCACGCGTTCGCCGACGCGGCGCTGGATCTGGTGCCGGGAAGAGGACTCGAACCTCCGACCCGCGCATTACGAATGCGCTGCTCTACCAACTGAGCTATCCCGGCGTGAGGGCGCGACGATTCTAAAGAACGGCTGGCCCGGCAGCACCGCGCCGGAGGTTGCATTGTCAGGCCTTGCGCCGCACCCGGATCACGACATCGACGCCAGCCAGCTCGGTGCCTGTGGGCAGATCGGGCCAGACGGCGGAATTCCGCCTCTGGCACGCCCACATCGGTAAGTTCACCGGTGTCGAGGTTGTGAAAGTGATAGTGCAGGCCCGTGTTCGAAGATCAAAACAGGCGCGCGTCGAATCGATGCTGATCTGGCGCACCAGCCCCTTTGCCGCGAACAGATTCAGGGTGTTTGTAGACGGTTGCCTTGGAAATGCGCGTCTCCTGAGCCGCGCAGCCCGTCGAGCAGCCTGCTCGGCGGACGAGGTGCTGGGCGGTTGCGAACGTAGAGCTCGCCCACCCGGATGCGCTGTTCGGTAGGGATAACGCCAGCTGCGCCTGCAGGAGGCGGGTCACTTCTTCTGCGCCGAGGCATTGGGTCGCGAGGGGGTTCAACATGGCGCGCATTATACGGGGTTGCGTTCACTTGTGAATCAGTGGCTTAAGCTACCTCGCGCATATCCTGACAGAGACACTACTAATGAGGCCCGGCGCAGGTCCGATCAGCCGCCACCCTGTGCAACCTTTGGACAACTGCTCCGGAGAGCGGCCATGGATGGTCGGCGCGTGTTCCGTCTTTCGAGTTCCGGCACCATACGAGTGCACCGGGGGTGTACCCTCATCGAGCTGCTGATCGTTGTTGCATGATCGTTGCGATCTGCGTATCCGTGGCAGTCCCCGGATTTCACCGTTTGGCTCTTTGATGCGCGACGCACGACGCAGGTGAATGCCCTGCTGCGCACACTGCACGCGGCACGGAGCGCCGCGATCATGCGGCAGGAGCCGACCGTGGTTTGCAAGAAGCGCCAATCACCTCCAGTGCACGCCTGGCGCGACGAGCTGGAGTGATGGGTGGATCGTATTCGCAGGAACCGCGATCACGATGCGCCGCCAAACGTCGATCCAGGGGAAGTGCTGCTGCTGGACGCAGGGGGCCATCGAGAGTCTGGCGATCAGCAGCTCGCGCAACGCCGTCATCTACTGGCCGGTGGCACGGGCGTGGGCACTACCGCCACCTTTGTCTTTGTGACGAGCGCGGACTCATCCAGCGCCCCGCGCCATCATCGTGAGCCGTGACGGGCCGGCCGCGAGTCTCCGACCGTGACGCCGCAGAGCAAGACCCTGAAGTGCAATGGGTGACGGCGGAATTAAGCTGAATAGCGACGACACTGGCGCGCCGTTCGTCTGCCAAATCGATCCGCCGATCGGGACTGCAACCGCGTCGCCGGTGGCAGCGCGGCTTTATATTCCGCAGCATGGGGGGCCGCAAGATGTCGGGATTCACGATCATCGAGCTCCCTGATGACGCTGACAGTGGCAAGCGTCATCATGGCGCGCACTCGCCGATTCCGGAGTTTCACGCGACTTCATGAAGAACAGCCGCATGAGCGGCGCCTCCAACGATCTCTCTCGCCTCCCTGCAGCTCGCCCGCACAGAGGCCATCAAGCGGCGGCAGTTCCGTTGCGGTCTGTCCGTCCGCTAATCCGGGCAACAATGTTCCCGCGTGTACGGCGTCATTCAACGGTAACGGCTGGGTCGTGTGGGACGATGCCGACCGTGACGTGACTAAGGCGATCGACGCCGGTGAGGCCGTACTCGGACGGCACGATGCGGCTCGACAGCTCTCCTGACTACCTTCGAAAGCCACGAATGTCGTTGCGTATCCAGCCCAGCGGCTTTCTGGGCGTAGAACACGACGAACTTCGTCCTGATCTGCGTGATGACCGCTCCAACTCCCTGCAGGGCAACTCTCTACTTCAAGCGCGCCGTTGCGATCAGCGAAGACGCGGCGCGCTCTCGATCCCGCAGGACCACTGATGAAATCGCCGGGCTGAGCAGCGAGCTGGCGAGCCGGGGTCTGGATCCAGGCGATCTCGACTGTCCCTGAATCCGTGAGAGACGTATGAGCCGGCATCACAACAGCGGTTTCAGCATTGTCGAAGCTCTGGCGGCGCTGGTCGTGCTCTCGGTGGGCATGCTCGGTATCGCGGCTCTGTACGTCGAGAGCCTCCGCGCGGGACGCACCGCGGTTTGCCGCACGCAGGCCGTCAACCTGGCCGCAGACATGGCCGATCGGATCCGCGCGAACAGAGCTGTCCCCGACGGTTGGCTGCTGGCGGCCGGGGCCGCGCCCGCGACACACAATTGCGTCGGCGGTGGCGTCACCTGCACGCCTGAAGATCTGGCGGAGGACGATCAGGCGAGCTGGCTCGATGCCATCCGCAGTCAATTGCCAGGCAACGGCGCGGCAACCGCCGCGCGGCACGATTGAAGTCGATCAGCTGGCCTCGCCCCCAATACCAGATCACGGTCACGTGGTTCGAGCCTGGCGAGCAGCCACTCACCTACGTGCTGACGATGCAGACATGAAAACAACGATGCGTCGATTCTATTCGCGCGGCCTGAGCCTCATCGAACTGATGGTGGCGCTCACAATCGCGGGTCGCTCCTGATCATCGGTGCCGTCACCGTGTACGTGCAGAGCCGCACGACCTACCGCATTAACGAGACGGTGGCGCGCATGCAGGAAAACGCGCGCTATGCCATGAGCCTGTTGGAGCCCGACATCCGGCTCGCCAATCATTGGGGGCTGATGAGTGATCCGCTGCTGATCTCGGGAACGGTCGGCAATGCCCCCATTGCGGTGCCGGCCGGAGCACAGGCGTGGCGCGACTTTTCCGATCGACTTTCGGCTCCCTGTTGACGGCGATAACGACGCCTACACGCTCGGCTGTCCGGTAACACCTGTTGCGGGAGGTGCGTTGGCCGGAACCGACACCCTGATCATCCGCCGCGCGAGCACGGATGCAGTAGCCGGCGGATGCCGCTCGAATGCAGGTCTATACGACCAGGCAGGGGCGGCCAGCCGTGTATTCACCAGCAGCGCTGCTCCGGGACCCATCGTTGTTGATCCGCTCTGCGGGCCGAGCGCCGAGTGCGAGATCTCATAGTGCGTACTACATCGCTCAGCAGTCGAGCACCGGCGCCACTCGTTCCAGCACTGCGCCGCAAGACTCTCGAGGGCGGCGGAGTGCTTGGACCGCATTTCGACGATGAGGAGGTCATGCCGGGCATCGAGGACCTGCAAGTCCAGTTCGGCCTGGACATGGGCGCGGATCTCGACGGTGACGGCGTGCCCGATGATCGCGACGGCAATGGCCAGCCCGACTTCTACACCGGGCTCGCACGACGCTGCGTGAGTCCGGGAAATGCCCTTGGTAGACGGGAATCCCGCCAACGGCGAAGCCATGGTGTGCGCGGTCCGCGTCTGGATCCGCGCGCACGCTGACGCTCCCGAAGTCGGGTACACCAACAACACGCGCGCTACCGGTACGCGAGCGTGGACTTCACGCCCAACGACAACATCCGTCGCCTGCTGGTCACCGCGAACCATCCAGATCCGGAATACGCAGACATGAACAGACACACTCGTGCTTAAGGGACTACTCGCTTCCACGCCCCGGCAACGCGGGGCGGCTCTGGTGGTGGGAATGATCCTGCTGCTCATCCTCACGCTGCTCGCGATATCCGGCATGGGCACGTCGAACACAGAAGCTGCAAATGGCAGGCAACGAGCGGTACACCGAGAATGCATTCCAGGCGGCGGAGACCGGAATCGAGGCGCACCATTTCGACCGGTGCCTTCGATGTCACGGACGGAAGTCGATATTCCCCGGAGGTCACGCTGCCCAACGCTACGACAGGTACGAGGCGACGATCCGTCCGCGCGGCTAGAGCCTGCCACCGCCCGGATACAGCCTCGACCAGTTCAGCGCCGAGAACTTCGAGATCGAGCACTGAGCCATTCGGTCCGTGACGCCACCGACACTACCTCCAGGGACTATTCCTGATCGTGCCCAAGACCAACTAGACGGGACCCAATACGATGCACATTCGCACCTCATTCGCAGTCCTGGGAATCGCAGCGTTGCTCGCTGCCGCCGGCGCCGGGCGACTTTTTGCGCATAGTCGAGACAGGCCATCGAGACCTCGACCCTGTCCACCAGCCTTCCCGATGACGAGAGCGGATCTCTGGCTGTCAGCGCATGCAACGGCTGCAAGCCGGTGCTGCTGCAGCTGTCATCGAAATCGCTATTTTCGTCGGCAAGACACCAGTGACCTACGCGCGAGCTTCGCGCTGCGGCAGGCGCGGCCGCGCGCCAGCTCAATGTCTTCTACGACGCTAGAGACCGCACCATCACGCGGCTCGTGGTCTCCGGCCAGCAGGGCGCGCCGGTACGCCAGCCGCAAGCGAAGTAAGCGAGCGGAGTTCTCCAGGGTGAATCGCATGAATCAAAAGTATCGCGTCTGTCCGCTCTGGTCGGGAGCATCGCGCTCACCGTCATCGGCGGCAGCCCACGCAGTGGCTGACGACACCGAGAGTCTTCGTGAGTCAAGGTTCCGGCGCTCAGCCGAATATCCTGCTCATCCTCGACACGTCGGGCAGCATGGATTCGGCCGTGACCACGCAGGCACCCTATGACCCGAGTGTCACGTACGCCGGATCCTGCACTGCGGGGCGCATCTACTGGCGGGCCGGAAGTGGTGATCCGCCGGATTGCGGTAGCCGCCGGTGGTTCAATGCGGCCAGGCTCGTCTGCAATGCAGCCGTGCAGGGCATCGATACCGCCAGGCGCTACCTGGCACAGCGCGCCTCACAATGGAACGCAACCTCCAATCACTGGGAGCAGGTCCGCGATGCCCGCAAGGACCAGCCGGTCGAGTCGACAGCGCGGATGCAGGGTCGCACAGCGAGACCTGAGGATCCGAAGGTATACGCCTTCAACAGCGGCGTGGCGAACGATCGCTGGACGGCGGACGCTGCCAATCAGCTCGACTGGAACGGCAGCTCCGTCAATCAAAGCTATACCTTCTACAGTGCTAACTGGCTCAACTCGGCGCAACGACACCAGCAGCTTCGTCACCCTTTCGCGCCTGCGGATGGGTGCAGGACGTTGCCAGCAACTTCGTTGCCTCGATTTCAGGCGTGAACATTGGCCTCATGCGCTACAGCAACAACGGTGGAAGCGGAGACGCGCAGGCCGAGGGCGGCATGGTTACTCATGCGGTCGTGCCGGTAGAAAGCGACCGCCAGGGGACTCATGGACAGCATCAACCAGAACACGGCCAACGGATTCACGCCGCTGTCGGAGACTCTCTACGAAGCACGCCAATACTATTCCGGCGGCAATGTGTTTTACGGCCGCGACTGCGCACGACAGGCGCAACGCCCTGCTCGCAGGTGCAGCCTGGCCAGGCACTTCCCAGTGTGCCGGCATCGCGTGAGCCCGGTGACCCGGGTCACTATCACAGCCCGGCGCAGACTTCATGCCAGAAGAATTTCGTCGTCTACCTGACGGACGGTGAGCCGACACAGGACAACAGCGCCGATACCAAGATCGAGGCGTTGCTGGGTCATGCCTGCGACGGTACCGGACCGGGTCGATGCCTGGACGATCTCGCCGGCTACATGCATGACCACGACCTTCGACCCGGCGTACCTTCGGACCAGAGCGTCGTCACCTACGCGATCGGCTTCGGTGACGACGTCGCCGGCACGACCTTCCTCGGCGAAGTAGCCGCCGAAGGCGGCGGCGAAGCGTTCTTTGCCGGCGACTCCGGAGTCGCTGAACACCGCGCTCACCAACATCGTGAACAAGATCTCCAACACCTCGACGACCTTCGTCGCACCGGCGGTCGCGGTGAACGCATTCAATCGCACCGAGTCGCTGGCCGACCTCTACATCTCGGTATTCGAGCCAACGAGCACCTATCACTGGCCGGGCAACGTCAAAAGTATCGAATCCGAGAATGGCGTAGTGGTGGGCGATGACACGACGGGCGACGGCAACCCGGATCCCGCCATTGATCCGGCTACCGGGTTTTTCGCGGGAGATTCCAAGAGTTTCTGGTCGCCGGCCGCGGACGGTTCCGACGTCAAAGCGGGCGGTGCCGCCAACGAACAACCCGCGGATCCTGCCACTCGCAAGGTCTATACGTTCCTTGGCAACAGCGACCTGACGGCTACCGCAAATCGCGTGACAAGGGCAACAACGCCCTCACGGATGCGATCCTCGGCACTGGGCTGCCTGATCTTCCGACCAAGGAACAGTTGCTCGACTGGACGGTGGGCTTCGATCTGCGCGATATCAATGGCGACGGTCGTACCGACGATGCGCGGCTGCAGATGGGCGATCCCTCCACGGCAAGCCCGGCATCGTCATCTATGGTGGCACTGCAGGGTTCGCCCGACATCGACGACGCGGTCATCTACGCGCCGACCAACGATGGCTATCTGCATGCCATCAACGCCAAGACGGGCGCGGAACTCTGGTCATTCATTCCGCCGGAGCTGCTCGGCAACCTGGTGAACCTCTATCTGGATGATCCGAGCAGCGGCGAAGCACTACTGGTCTCGATGCTGACGTGCGACCCTTCATGCTCGACGTCAACCGGAACGGTGTCGTAGAGCCGGCCGGCGGCGACAAGGTCTGGATCTTCTTCGGTACGGGCCGCGGCGGCGATCACTACTACGCGCTTGATGTCACGAACAGGAACTCGCCGCGGCACATGTGGACCCCCTCGGGCCCACGCAGTTGCCGGGCGTCGGCCAGACCTGGGCTACGCCGTCGCTGGCGCGCAGTATCAGTGGCGCCAGCCAGAATGCGCTTCAACCTGGTGCTGGTCCTCAGCGGCGGCTATGACCTGACCCAGGACAACGACCAGGTCGCGACGCTCTACAACACCGACACGCTCGCAATCGCATCTTCATGGTGGACGCCGAGACCGGCGCGCTCCTGTGGTTCGCAGCGGGCCCAGGCGGTGCCGTGGCGCCTAATCTCCCGCTCACCGGGATGAACAATTCGATCCCATCCGCGGTTCGCGTGATAGATCTTGACGGAGACGCGTTTGCCGATCGCATGTATGCCGCCGATACCGGTGGGCGCATCTGGCGCTTTGACATCGTCACTGACTCCGACGCCGCGACCCCGGGGCAGCAGGTGCCAATGCGCATCCAACCTGGTCACCGGTGGTGTGCTCGCCTCGCTCGGAAATGCGGACCAGGGTACGCATCCCAGCAGCTCACGCGTCGCTTCTATCAGAGTCCGGACGTGTCCGCTCGTCCGTCGCCGCCGGTGCGGCTCCGTACCTAAACATCGCGATCGGTTCCGGCTGGCGCGGCCACCCGATGAATACTGACACGCAGGATCGCTTCTACTCGGTGCGCGACTATCAGCCGTTCGCGACTCTCACGCAGGCCGATTTCAACAGTCTCACAGCCATCACCGATGGCGACCTGGTGGACATCACCGATTCGGTCAATCCGATCGTTCCGGACGGCTCGAATGGCTGGAAGCTGGAACTGCGCCTGCCGGGCGGCTTCGCTGGCGAAGGTGTTGGCCGAATCGCGCACCTTCGACAACATCATCTTCTTCCCAACCTATCTGCCGCGCGGCGCGAACAGCGCCGATCCGTGCGCGCCTGCGGGCACCAATCGCGCCTATGCGATTGCGGTGGACGATGGGCGGCCTGAGATCGACCGCAACCGCGACGGCGAGACGACCACCGAGGATCGTTATGCGCCGCTCGCGACGGCGGGCATCGCGCCTGAGTTCAGCCTGCTGATGACGAGAGCTCAGCCGGGCCAGGGAGGTCAGGGTAACGGACCGCTTGGTGGACGCGCACTCACCTGCCTCGTCGGTGTGGAAGTGGTACAGGGTGGTGTGCACGAGCGCAGGCGCGCCGGTACGCACTTACTGGCGCCAGCTCGGGGCCAAGTAACCGCGCCATGCGTTCACGACAGGGTTTTACACTGATCGAATTGATGATCGCGGTCGTAGTGATTGCGATCCTCGCTGCGATCGCGGTGCCGAGTTATCGCAGCTATGTGTTGCGAGCGCAGCGCACCGACGCTACGTCGGCGCTACTGCGCGTCAGGAACGCCCAGGATAAGTTCTTCCTGCAGAATCGGCGCTACATGGATCCCGCTGGGGTGACCGCAGGCGGCCTGGATGCGAGCGAACGCGGCTACTACACGATTGTGTCGGCTGTTCCCGATCCTGATCGCCCGGGGATGCTCAGCTTCAAGCTGACGGCGGCGCCTGTGGCGGGCGCGCCCAGGCCGCTGATACAAAGTGCACGAGCTTCACGCTCAACGACACCGGCACCAAAGGCTCCGCCCCGACCCGGTGGAGAAGTGCTGGAGGTAAAGGAAGCGGAGTCGGTTCGCTTCAGCGGGGAGCCACTACCGGAATTCGCAGCGTCTTCGGCAGACTGAAGACCACGCTCTCTGGCCGCCCCTGGACCTCTTCCACACTCGCGCCGCCCCACTCCTGCAGGCGGGCAATTACTGTCTGAACCAGAATCTCAGGTGCCGAAGCACCGGCCGTGACTCCGACCACGCGCTTGCCCTCGAACCATTCGCGACGCAAGTCATCGGGACCGTCGACCAGATATCCGCGCACACCCTTCTTCTCCGCGATCTCGCGCAGACGGTTCGAATTGGAACTCGCCGGCGAGCCCACGACCACGAGCACTTCGCACGCCTCGAGAAGCTTCTTGACGGCATCCTGTCGATTCTGCGTTGCATAGCAGATGTCTTCGCGTCGTGGGCTGCTCAGATCCGGAAACCGGGCACGCAGCGCTTCCACGACACGCGCCGTGTCGTCGACCGACAATGTCGTCTGCGACACGAACGCGAGTCGCGCCGGATCACGCACCTCGAGTCCGGCCACGTCTTCGGGCGTTTCGACGAGTGAAATCCGGCCACCATGAGAGGCGTCGAACTGACCCATCGTGCCTTCGACCTCCGGGTGGCCCCGGTGGCCGATCAGGATTACTTCGCGGCCGTCGCGGGCATAACGCATCACTTCCATGTGCACCTTGGTGACCAGCGGGCAGGTGGCGTCGAACACGTTGAGCTGACGCCGGGCGGCCTCATCCTGTACCGCGCGCGAGACGCCATGTGCGCTGAAGATCACCGTGGCGTCGTCCGGAACCTCGCTCAGCTCCTCGACGAATACGGCCCCAAGGCCACGCAGGCGATCGACCACGTAGCGGTTGTGCACGACTTCATGACGCACGTAGATCGGTGCGCCGAACAACGCCAGCGCGCGTTCAACAATATCGATGGCACGATCGACTCCGGCACAGAACCCACGCGGATTGGCGAGCAGCAGGCGCATGTCGCGGCGTTCAGCGATTCACGGCGGGCGCTGAATCCGAGCGCCGGCTTTCGAGAATCGCGTCAAGTATCAGCAGTCCCGCGCCAATCGTGATCGAGGTGTCGGCCATGTTGAAGGCGGGAAACTCCCACTGCCGCCAGTGAAAGTGGATGAAATCGATGACATGGCCGTGCCACACCCGGTCGATCACGTTGCCAAGCGCGCCGCCCATGATGAGCGCGAGCCCCGCCGCCAGCAGCCGGTGGCGGCGCGGATCGAGCTGGCGCAGCCAGACGAGGATTGCGGCGCTTACCAGCACACCGAGCACGATGAAGAACCACCTCTGCCAACCCGAAGCGTCGGCCAGAAAATTGAAAGCCGCGCCGGTGTTGTACAGGAGGGTGAATTCGAGAAACGGCAGGACCTGCACCGAATCGAACAGGTCAAAGCGCGATTCGACCACCGCCTTGGTGATCTGATCGATGAGAATCACGAGCAATGCCAACGAGCCCCAGCGCAGCGCGCCGAATCTCAGGTACCACGGAGTTGCGGGAACTGAAACGGTTGATTGCGTCACACGAAGCGCCTCGTTTCGCCCGGTCCCTCGAGATTGCTCGCGCAGCGGCTGCAGAACGCGGGATGCCGGGCATTTGACCCCACATCGGGCCGATGGTGCCAGCAGCGCACGCACTTGGTCGAATTCGAGGTATGAACGACGATCCAGACGCCTTCCGGCGCAGCAGTGGTCGCGGCGACCGCGCCAGCCGGAGCGGCGCTCACGGAGTGCACGCGGGCTGCAGACGTGATGAACAGGAAGCGCAATTCCTCGCCCAGTGCTGCAAAGCGTGGGTACTGTGCAGCGTCACAATAGACATCCACCTCGGCATCCAGTGGCGCGCCGATCACACCTTGCTCGCGCAGGCCCTCGAGCTGACGCGTAACGTCAGCACGCAGGTTGATCAGGGCCGGCCAGTCGATTTTGCCCTCGCCAGTCTCGGGAAGCTTCGCCCAGGTCGAATGCAGCACCGACTGCTCACGCGCACCCGGAAGGAAGCGCCAGATCTCTTCGGCGGTGAAACTCAGGATTGGCGCCAGCCACCGCACCATTGCCTCCGCAACCCACATGAGCGCCGTTTGTGCCGAGCGTCGCGACGGGCTGTCCGCCGGCAGCGTGTAAAGGCGATCTTTCAGGACGTCGAGATAGAAGCCCCCATGTCGACGACGCAGAAGTTGTGCACTTTCTGGTAGATGAGGTGGTACTGGTAGTCGCGATAGGCCGCGACTACTTCTCGCTGCAGACTCGCAGCGCGCGCCACGGCCCATTGATCCAGGGCCACCAGATCAGGTGCTGCAACCAGCGTGCTGCGCGGGATCGAAGCCGTGCAGGTTGCCAAGCAGGAAACGTGCGGTGTTGCGCATGCGCCGATAGGAGTCGGCCATGCGCTTGAGGATCTCGTCGGAGACGCTCATCTCGTTGCTGTAGTCCGTGGCCGCAACCCACAGGCGCAACACGTCGGCACCCAATGAGCCGACCACCTTCTGCGGAGCGAGGACGTTGCCGAGGGACTTCGACTGCTTGCGTCCCTTCTCGTCGACCGCGAAACCGTGCGTCAGCACCCCCTTGTAGGGTGCCTGGCGCGTCTGAGCGACCGAGATCAGCAGCGAGCTGTGGAACCAGCCGCGATGCTGGTCGGAACCTTCCAGATACAGGTCCGCCGGAATCGTGATCTCGGGGCGCATACGAGGCACGCAGTAATGCGCGCACCCCGAATCGGCCCAGACATCCATCACGTCGGGCACCTTCTCGTAGCGTTCGGCTTCCTCGCCCAGCAACTCGCGCGGATCGAGATCGAACCAGGCTTCGATGCCCTGCTGCTCGACCAGTTTCGCGACGCGTTCGAGCAGCTCCTCCGAACGTGGGTGCAGCGTTCCCGATTCACGTTCGATGAACAGGGCCAGCGGCACGCCCCAGGTGCGTTGCCGTGAGATACACCAGTCCGGGCGGTTCGCGATCATGCCCTGGAGGCGCTGCTCGCCCCAGCCGGGCGTCCACTTTACCGTGCTGATCGCATCGAGGGCATCCGCCCGCAGACGTGCTTGTTCCATGCTGATGAACCACTGCGGAGTGGCGCGAAAGATGACGGGCGTGCGGTGGCGCCAGCAGTGCGGGTAGCTGTGACGGAATGGCTCATGCTTGAGCAACATGCCGCGCTCGGTGAGCACACGAATGATGTGTTCGTTCGCTTCCCACACCTTCTCACCGGCGAACAGCTCGGTGCCGGGCAGGAAGCGGCCGTCTGCACCCACCGGATTGTCGAGTGGCAATCGATACTCGACACCGAGCGCGAAGTCCTCGTGCCCGTGTCCGGGTGCCGTGTGCACCGCGCCCGTACCGGCATCGAGCGTGACATGCGCTGCCAGCACGACGGGAACGATGCGCTCGTAGAAAGGGTGCTTGAGCTTCAATCCCTCGAGAGCGGCGCCGGTCGTCACCTTCACTTCGCGCCACTCGCCAGTGGCGATGCGCTGCACGACTGCACCGGCAAGCTCGGCTGCAACGATGAGGTACTCCGTCTTGTCGCTGCCCCGCGCTTCGAGAAGCGAATACTGGTAGTCGCGATGCAGGGCCACGGCCTGGTTCGCGGGTAATGTCCACGGAGTCGTGGTCCAGATCGCGATCGCCACGGGCCAATCGCGGAGTGCACCGCCGCTCAGGTCGAAACGCTTCTCGAGATCACGAACGTCGCTCACCGGGAAACGAACGTCGATGGCTGGCGAAGTCTTGTCCTCGTATTCGACCTCGGCCTCCGCCAGCGCCGAGCGACAATCGAGGCACCAATAAACTGGCTTGTACCCCTTGTAGATATGACCGTTGCGCAGAATCTGGCTCAGGGCACGAAGCTGGTCCGCTTCGTAACGCGGCAGCATCGTCAAGTATGGATTCGCCCAATCGCCCATCACACCGAGACGCTTGAAATCGGCGCGCTGCGCTTCGACCTGTTCCTGCGCAAAGTTGCGGCAGGCGGCGCGAAATTCCCGTGCGTTGAGTTTCTGTCCGACGCGCCCATGCTGCTTCTCCACCTGCAGCTCGATGGGCAAGCCGTGAGCAGTCCCAGCCGGGCACGTAGGGTGCATCGTAGCCGTCGAGCGAGCGCGACTTCACCACGATGTCCTTGAGCACCTTATTGATCGCGTGGCCGATGTGAATCGCGCCGTTGGCGTAGGAGTGGCCCGTCCAGGAGGATGAACTTCAGCCGGTCGGCGGCAAGACGGCGCAACTTGCCGTAGATGTCCTCACCCTCCCACCAGCGGAGCATCTCAGGCTCGCGACGCGCGAGGTCTGCCTTCATCGGGAAGTCCGTCTGCGGCAGGTTGATCGTTTGCTTGTAGTCGGTCACAAGAACAAGGCCTCGGCGCTCGCGTATCGCGCAACGGCGCTCATGTTGAAAGTCCCAATGCGGTCCTCGCCTGCCGGGCATCGACGTGCATCTGCGCCACCATCTCCGGCAGGCTTTCGAATTTTCGTTCCTCGCGCAGCCGCTTCACGAACTCCACCGCGAGCCAGCGCCCATAAAGGTCAGCATCGAAATCGAACACGTGCGCCTCGAGCAGCACTTCGCGTCCGCCGATCGTCGGTCGTGTGCCGAGGCTCGCGACGCCTGGCAACGGCTGCGCATCTATACCGCGCACCCTGACCGCAAAGATTCCATCGAGTGGCGTAACGCGGCGGTGAACGCGCATGTTCGCCGTCGGAAATCCGAGCTTGCGTCCCAGGCCCTCGCCGCGAATCACCTTGCCATGCATCGCGTAAGCGCGCCCCAGCAGCCGAGCCGCATGCTCCAGATCACCACTTGCCAGGGCGACGCGGATCGCGCTCGAGCTGACCCGCTCATCCCCCACCATCACCGGCTCAACGACATCGACGCCGAAGCCCAGCTGCGGACCGACTTTCTGCAGCAACGCCACATCGGCTTTGCCACCGACTCCAAACCGGAAGTCACTCCCAACCACCACGTGTTTCGCTCCCATCTGTTCGCCCAACAGCTGGCTTGCAAAGGCATCTCCTTGCATGCTCTGCAAGCGCTTCTCGAAGCGCAGTACGACGCAACGCTCCACTCCGGCGGCCGCAAACAACTCGAGCTTCTCGCGCAGGCGCGTGAGACGCGCGGGTGCCCGCGTCGGTTCGAAGTACTCGCGCGGCGCCGGCTCGAACGTCATTACCGTCGCGGGCACGCCGAGACGCCGTGCATGACGGCCCAGTCGTTCGAGCATCGCCTGGTGACCGAGATGCACGCCGTCGAAATTGCCGATCGTGACTGCGCACCCGCGATGTCGGGCGCGCAGGTTGTGCAGCCCGCGCACGAGTTCCATCAGTACCGTCCGGCCGTTCGCGCAAGCCTGCCCAGATGCCGGGATTATAAGGGCTCGATCGGGGATTGCAGCGAGTACAGCTTGCCCCGGAACGCTCCTTGACGGGCTCGGGCTATCACAACGTGTCTTGTGGGGACGGCTGCGTGCGTCTCAGGTTGCGCAGGCGCAAGCCACACAACCACAGCGCCGCGAAATAGACCGCCGCACCCCCAAGTACACAGATGCTCAGGTGCAGCGCCCGCTGTCCGGCGCGGGCGTTGAGCCAGCCATCAATGTCACCCGCGGTCCACCACAGGAAGAGCGCCATGGCGAGGTTCGCGACCAGCACCTGGCCCGCGAAACGTGACCACCCCGGGGCGGCGCGATACACGCCCGCACGCCTCAAGCCGCGAAACAGCAATGCGGAATTGATGAAGGCTGAAACGCCGGTCGAGAGTGCGATCAGCGCGTGCGGCACCGGAAATCCAGCCTTGGCGACCGGGAGCACGATACCCACGTTGCACGCCATGTTCACGCCAAGCGAGATCATGCCGACGCGAACCGGTGTGCGCGTGTCCTGGCGCGCGAAGTAGCCGGGCGCGAGCACCTTCACCATGCTGAAGCCGATCAGCCCGAGTGAATACGCCATCAATGCGTAAGTGGCCATTTCGACGTCACGTCCGCTGAACCGACCGTATCCATAGATCGTGGCGATGAGCGGCCCGGCCAGAACCAGCAAGCCAACAGCCGCCGGCGTCACGAACAGGAATACCAGCCGTACCGACCAGTCCAGCGTCGCGGCAAACCGCTGCGGCGATTGGCTCGCGTGATGCGCAGAGAGCGCAGGCAGCACCACTGTTGCCAGTGCAATGGTGAACATCCCCATTGGGAACTCGACCAGTCGGTCCGCGTAGTAGAGCCACGAGATGCTCCCCGTGAGCAGAAACGATGCGACCAGCGAGTCGAGCAGCAGGCTCACCTGGGCGACCGAGGAACCGAAGATCCCGGGCAGCATGAGGCGCGCCACGCGGCGCACGCCCTCGTGCGCCCAGTTCCAGCGTGGCATGCCTGCGACGCCTAGCCGCACCATGAAAGGCCAGAGAAATGCGAGCTGAATGACGCCGGCCACGAACACGCCGATTGCAAGTACTGCGCCGGGATTTGGCGTGTTCGGTGCGATGAGAAACGCGGTCACGATCATGACCACGTTGAGGATCACCGGCGTGAAGGCGGCCGCGCCGAATCGGCCATAGCTGTTGAGCACGCCACTCGCCAGCGACACGAGCGAGATGAAGAACAGGTACGGGAACGTCCAGCGCAGCATGTCGACCGCGAGATCGAAGCGCCCGCCTTCGGCGCGAAATCCGGGCGCGAACATGAAGATGATCACCGGCGCCGCGACTACGCCGATGGCTGTGAGCACGAAGAGCGCCACGCCGAATGTTCCAGAGACACCGTCTATGAGCTCGCGCACCTCCTGCTGCGAGCGACGGATCCGGTACTCGGACACGACTGGTACGAAGGCCTGCGAGAAAGCGCCCTCACCCGACAGGCGGCGCAGGAAGTTCGGAATCTTGAATGCGATGAAGAACGCGTCCATCAGCGGCCCGGCGCCGAACACCTGCGAATAGACCATGTCGCGCAACATTCCCGACACGCGCGACAGGAGCGTCATGGCGCTCACCACAGTTGTATTTCGCAGGATGCTCAACGGTCCTCCACGGGGCGGCACTATAGCGGAAAAACCCCATTGGCGCCGCGGACTTACGACACGCTCGCGGAACCTCTGAGCATTGACTTTCGGCGCCGCGCTGCGCAGACTACGCGGCCTTTCGCAGCGGCCCAGGCCGCAGGAATACCGGAGTTACAAATTGGCCAATACCAAGTCAGCCGAGAAAGCCGCCCGTCAGGCGCTCAAGCGCCGGGACAACAACGTCGCCGCACGTTCCAAGTTGCGCACCGTCATCCGCGACGTCACCCAGGCGATCGGGTCGGGCACCAAGGACAATGCACTCGAGCAATACAACGCCGCGGTTCCAGTGATCGACTCCATGGTCAACAAGAGCCAGATCCACCGCAACAAAGCAGCCCGTCACAAGAGTCGGCTGGCTCAGCGCATCCGCGCGATGACCTGACCGGCGCGGGCCAGGCGATCTCGCCCGCAACACGATCTAGCGCTGACGCTTAACCCCGCGCGCGAACCAGGCATCCGGTCCGGAGGATGATTGGATGGCTAAGAAGGATCTGCGCGAAGCGACCGCGAAGGACATCGCGAAGATCGTTGCGCTGATCAATGAAGCCTACCTGCCGGCGGAAGGCTTTCTCTACGAGGGGCCCCGCATCGACACTGATGAAGTGCGTGGCAAGCTCGACAAGGGGCACGTTCCTGCTACAGCCGAATTCCGTCGGCGCCCTGGATGGCTGCGTCCATGTCGAAGTCCGCGGCGAGGTCGGTTACTTCGGCCTGCTGGCCGTGTCCACCGACCGCCAGCACCACGGTCTTGGCGCAAGCTCATTGCCTCGGCAGAGGCGTACTTCAAGACGCACGCCTGCGGCGCAGTGGAGATCGACGTGGTAAATCACCGCCAGGAACTGTTCGGATTCTATGGCGGTCTTGGTTATCACGTCGTCGGTGACGCGGCCGTTCGAGGACCAACGCCTGCAACGTCCCTCGCACTTCGTGATCATGCGCAAGACGCTCTAGAGCCTCCTCATGGAACACATCGGCATCGTCGCTGGCAGCTCTGAAGGCGCGGCCCTGTGCTACCGGACAATTTGCCTGGAAGCGCCAGCGCTACTCGGCGAGTATCGCCACCCGCGCGTCACACTCGACGGCAGCGTTTCGCTCGGTGAATACATGGATTTCGTCGACCGCGACGATTGGCGCGGCGTCGGTGCGTTGATGCTCGACTCGGTCCGGCGACTGCACGCGGCGGGCGCACAGTTCGCGATCTGTCCCGACAATACCTTTCACCAGGCGCTCCCTTACGTTACCGGCGCTTCCCCAATCCCGTGGCTGCACATTGCAGAGGTCGTCGCCGAGCAAGCTCGCCTGCAGGGTCTGCGCCATCTTGGTGTGCTTGGTACTCGCTACCTGATGGAAGGGCCGGTGTATCGCGACGCCCTCAGCTCGCGCGATATCCAGATGACTGTGCCTGAACCAGCGGGAAGGAAAGCCATCAATCGGATCATTTTCGAGGAGCTGGTGAATGGAAAGGTGCTCGAGCCTTCGAGGATTCAATGCCTCGAAGCTGTCGCGTGGCTGCGCGATCAGGGCTGTGATGGCGTGGTACTGGGTTGCACCGAGCTCCCGCTCATCGTTCTGCCAGAGGAGGCGCCGTTGCCGACGCTCGACTCGACCCGCTCTGCTCGCGCGCGCGCGATCCAGCGAGCGCTCGGTTCAACGACCCGCTGAGCCCGTCGCCTTCGCCGGCGGTAGCCGAATAGATCGCCGCTCCGGTGGCGAAACACGCAACGCGCCTTCGCGAAATTGCGCACATCCTGGACCGGATCGGCATCGAGAGCCACCAGGTCAGCGTCCATTCCAGCGGCAACGCGGCCGCGCCTGCCATCTTCCTTGAAGCGTGCCGCCGGCGCCGTGGTCAGTGAAGCGAGTATCTGCATCGACGTGAGACCTGCTTTCAGCATCAGCACGTATTCATCGGTTGGGTCGTAGTCCGTCATGTAGCCCACGTCCGTGCCGAACAGTACCTGGCCTCCTGCCTCGCTGAAGGCCTGCAACTGCTGCAAGGTGTCGCCAACCGCGAGGGCGATGATTCGTTCGGGAGCGTGCGCCCGGGTCATTTCGTATTGCCAGAGTTTCAGGGTCGGCACGACCGCCACATCGTGCGTGATCATTTCCTGAATGAGGTCGGGGCTCCCACAGGAGTTTCTGATTGCCGAGCGTCGTGTGTGCGAGCACGTCGACCCCAGCCTCATCGCCGCGCGGATGCCCTCGACGTTGGTCGGATGCGCAAAAACCAGCCGGCTGCGCCGGTGGGTCTCCGCGACTGCAGCCGCAGCAACTTCCTTTGGCATGTACCTGATGGTGTTGTCGGCCTGCGGCGTGGCGATGAAAAGCTTGGTGATATCGGCGCCCTGCTTGATGTTCTCCCGCACGCTCGCGATGGCGGCTTCTGGCGTTGCGGGCTGTGGTAGCTGCTTCATCACATCCGGCGGCAGCGAGCTGAGGTAGAACGGGATGCCGTTCGGCGGATAGAGCGCCCATCCTGCCGTCAGGATCCTCGGGCCAGGCACTTCGCCGCGCTCGATGCGTTTACGCAGCGCGACCAGTGTTCACGACGTCCGATGCGGTGTCCACGACGGTGGTGAATCCATAGCGGTTCAACATCGCAGTGAGACTCGTCGCGAGCCGCTTCGCATCCTGGTCGGCTGCCTTGTCCCACTTGGCTTCGGTGAAGTGGACATGGCTGTTCTGCAAGCCAGCCGTGATGATTCCGCCGTCACAGCGCGAGCCGTTGGCACCCGCAGGCAGCCGCACCGGTTTCCTGGGGCCGACATCCGGCGATCCTGCCGTCACGGATGACGACGACGCCGTCCATGACCGGGTCAGCATCAGGAGTCGTGTAGATCTTCGCGCCCCGTAATACCGTGACGTCACCGCCCAGCGCCCAGCCGGGCAACCCGACGAGCGCCAGAATCATCAAGGTCCACTTGTTGGTCACGTTCAATCCGCCTCGCGCTGTTGCAATCACGGCTCGCGGGAGCGGGCGGAATGTTATTAGAGTTTCAGGCGTGTTGCTGCAGGATGCGGGCTTTGCTCTCTTCGTACTCGGGCATGGTCAGGACACCATGTTGCTGCAGCCGGTAATGCTCGCGCATTTCGTCGCGCAGTTGTTGCGCTCGAGTCGCGCCGCGGATTGCGGCCGCTCGTTGAATGTGGGCACTGAGCTCCGCCTCGAAAGCGCGCGCCGCGTGAAAGGCACCCAGCCCGCCCACGACGTCGAAGAGTCGCGCCCGGCCGTGAACGCTCGAGAACGTGATGGTCTCGGTCATACGGTAGGCTGACAGCAATGCTATTGCACACCGTCGCTGACACGATCAGTGCCCAGGCGGGCAACCATGGATTCTCGCTGAACGGCAGCGCTGACTGTTTCATCCACCACCAGAGTCCGAGGGACAGCAGCACCAACCCCGCTGCGGTTCGCAAGGCACTTCCATGGAACGGTGCCGCTGGCGCTCTGGTGTGGGATTTACGAAACGCAGATCGAGGGCATAGTGCTTGAGCGCTGCCCGCGGACGTTTGCTGCGTATCGCGAGAAACCGCTTCTCGAAGACATCGAGGGTCGTGGAGCAACCGCGCCAGCGGCTCGACAATCTCAGGCTCGCCCTGAACATTGCGAAGCTTACGAGGATCGGGAATCTCGCTGACATCCCGATTCAATGTAAACGTGCTCGGCGCTCATCGGGCTTACAGGTCGTCGCTCCGGCGTCCGCGCTTGCCGCGACGCTCGGAGTCAGCGTTGGACTTGGGCGGTTCGCCCCGATCCATGGAACGCCGTGGCTTGCCGCGCCGATCTGCGTGATGGCGAGTAAATGCAGCGACAGGTTTCCGGCGAGAGCACCCGGCGAGCGGTAGACGGGGCGCGTCCTTGAATAGGAAGCGGTGGTTGCGCAACGCGGCCGCGGCCTCGCAGGTCGAGGTCGGGGTGATAATCGGACACCGCGTGCCAGGCCTCCTTGCGGCCCTGCTGGCGCTCGCTGGAGTCGCGCGATGTTTGCTTGGCGCTGGCTGGAAGCGGAAGGTGTCCGAATCTGCATGGCGTCTTTTGCGCGCTCGCTGCACCGCAGGCGATACCGTGACCCATGCTAGCGCTGAGTAACGGCCCCTGTGAGGACAGCGTTCAGCTTCTGTTGAGTGGTTCACAACGCGGAGTGTGAACCGGTCCTCACTTTCTATTTTTCCAGGTGACGCATCGCGGCGTTGGCAGAGCTCGCGGGTGCCCCGCCCCGTGGCACCGGAAATCCTGTGCACCGGTCCCCTCCAGCGCAGCCTCCGGACGATCTCCCGGCAACGCTCCTCGAGCGCTTCGCCTTGGAGCAGATCGATCTTGTTGAGCACCAGCCAGCGGTCCTTCTTCGCCAGCTCGGGGCTGAACTTCTTCAGCTCACGCGACAATAGCCCGTGCATCCTTCACCGGGTCCGACGCGGGATCTGGCGGCGCGATGTCGACGAGGTGCAGCAGCACGCGCGTGCGCTGCAGGTGCTTGAGGAAGCGGATGCCGAGGCCGGCACCCCTCGGCGGCTCCTCGATCAGGCCCGGGAATGTCGGCCATGACGAAGCTGCGATGCTCGCCCACCGAGACGACGCCGAGATTCGGATACGAGCGTCGTGAACGGATAGTCGGCGACCTTCGGGCTTCGCGGCCAGACACGGCTCGAATGAGCGTCGACTTGCCGGCGTTCGGCAAGCCGAGCAAGCCCGACATCGGCGATGAGCTTCAGCTCGAGCGTCAGCGTGCGCTTCTCACCGGGCAGTCCCGAGCCGTACTGGCGCGGCGAGCGATTCGTGCTGCTCTTGAAGCGCGTGTTGCCCCAGCCGCCCTTGCCGCCCTCGTGCGACGAGCACCGACTGTCCGGCACTGGTCAGGTCGCCGATCACTCTCCTGAGTCTCCGACATCGCTGCACGACCGTGCCGACGGGCACCGGACATGGTGAGATCTGCGCCACCTCGACCCGTGCAGTCGCGGCTGCCGCCTGCCTCGCCGTGCACCGCGCGGAAGGTCCTCTGATGCGAAAGTCCGCCAGCGTGTTGATGCCGCTCTCCGCGCGCAGATAGCACGCTCCCGCCATCGCCGCCGTCACCGCCATCAGGGCCGCCGAACGGCACGAACTTCTCGCGGCGAAAGCTCACGCAGCCGCGTCCGCCGTTGCCGGCCTGCACTTTCAGGGTGGCTTCATCGACGAACTCTCATTCAGGGGCCTCAAACAAAAAACCCCGGCAACGCCGGGGTTTTTCGCTCATGTCTGGCGGGTACGAGCCTACTCGGTGACGACATCCACGAACGTGTTGCGCGCCTTGCCACGAACTTTGAACGCGACGTGTCCATTGGCCTTCGCGAACAGGGTGTGATCAGTGCCGATCCCGACGTTTACGCCCGGATGCCACTGCGTACCGCGCTGGCGCACGAGAATGTTGCCGGCCAGCACGTTCTCGCCGCCGTATTTCTTGACGCCGAGCCGCTTGCTCTGTGAATCGCGGCCGTTGCGGGTGCTACCGCCTGCTTTCTTGTGTGCCATGGAAGTATCCTCGTTTTAACCAACCGACTCAGCCAACAATGCCCGTCACTTTGATTTCCGTGTACGGCTGACGGTGAGTCTTCTCTCGCTTGTAGTGCTTGCGGCGGCGAAACTTCACGATCCGCACCTTGTCGCCCTTGCCGTGCGACTGAATGGTCGCGGTGACCTTGCCGCCCTCTACGAAGGGCTTGCCAAGCTTGATGTCGGTGCCCTGACCGACGAGCAATACCTGGCCGAATTCCACCGAAGCGCCTTGCGCCTCGGGCAGCTTCTCGATCCGCAGCACCGTGCCTTCCTGCACGCGATACTGCTTGCCGCCGGTCGCTATCACCGCAAACATTTGAGTTCTCCCTGAGCGCCCGTCGGGAGTTTTGGGCTGGTCAAAAAGGCTGCGAATTCTAATGGTTGGGCGCTGGCGGGTCAAACGCTTTGCCGCTACCATGCGCTCCTCCGGCGACACGTAACTCAATGAAAATAGAAGATATCCGCGAGCTGGTCAGCGATGATCTGACGGCGGTCGACGAACGGATCCGCGAACGCCTGCACAGCGAAGTGGCTTTGGTCGACCAGGTGTCGACGTACATCGTCGCGAGCGGCGGTAAACGACTCCGACCGCTCCTGGTACTGCTCGGCGCCCATGCACTGAATTATCGAGGGGCGCCAGCACATCGATGCCGCGGCGCTGATTGAGTTCATTCACACCGCAACCCTCCTGCATGACGATGTCGTCGACGGCTCGTCGATGCGCCGTGGACATGACACCGCAAACGAGATCTGGGGCAACGAAACCAGCGTATTGGTCGGAGACTTCCTGTATTCGCGCGCCTTCCAGATGATGGCGGGGATGGGCTCGCTCGGGATCATGGAGCATCATGGCCGATGCCACCAACACCATTGCTGAGGGTGAGGGTGCTGCAGCTACTCAATCGCTCACAATCCTGAAACCACCGAGCAGCGCTATCTCGATGTCATCTACCGCAAGACCGCCAAGCTTTTCGAAGCTGGCGCCGAAATCGCGGCCGTGCTCGCCGGCGCCAGGGACTCGACCGCAGGGCACTGCTGGAATATGGACGACGCGTCGGCACGGCATTTCAGCTCATAGACGATCTGCTGGACTACCGCGGCAGCGCGGAGGAGCGTGGCAAGAACCTCGGTGACGATCTCGCGGAGGGCAAGCCGACCCTGCCTCTCATTCACGCTTTGAAGAACGGCGATGCAGAGCAGCGCGCGGCAATCCGCCTCGCTATCGAGCAGGGCGGCCTCGGGGAGCTCGAACATATCACCGCAGCCATTGAAGCCACGGGCGGACTTCGAATACACCGCACGCCTGGCCCGCACTGAAGTCGATGCCGCCCTGAGGCGCGCTCCGGGAGGTCCCGGAATCACAGTACTGCGCGCGCTACGCTCGCTCGCGACCTTCGCTGTTGAGCGCAGCTACTGACCAGCTTTGCAGTTGCTGACAGTTCCTCACGGAACCGCGCTGGGGTCCTCCGGTCTGCAGTGACATGCCGAGACCAGCCGCATTTGCGCGGCTCGTCCATCGTCGTACCTACGCCCCAGGAGACCTGCATGAGATTTCGTACCACCATCATGGCCACGGCTATGCTCGCAGCGGGAGTTGCACTCGCAGAAGCACCTTCCGGTCCTTCCCAGGGTCAACGCCAGCAAACGATCGAGCGGCTCACGACCGAACCTCAACCTCAACGCTGACCAGAAAGCGAAAGTGGAAAAAGTGCTCGAGCAGCAGCATGCCAAGATGCAGTCGCTGCACGATCAGGCGCAATCCTCGGGGCAGCACCCCAGTCGCGAAGAGATGCACAAGCAGTTCCAGGCGATGGATCAGGAAATGGAGCAGCAGCTTCAAGCCCATCCTGACGGATGAGCAGATGCAGAAATTCAAGCGCCATGCATGCCCAGCGGCATGAGCATCCGCCCGGCACGGCAGCAGGGCGCGCGCCCGTCAGGCCCGGGCTGAGGTGGGCTGGCCCCGCCAACTCACCAAAGAAGAGCGGCGGAACCACGCGCGTTCCGCCGCCGTTGCAGGCCACAGTTCAACTCAACGTGATGCGGAGGCCGCCGCACTGGCCGAATCTGAGTGCTGCGCCGACGCGTTCGCACCGGATCGGCTCACGCGGGCGTTGCCACTGCTGCTCGACTGGCCTGTCGCCGACGCGTTCGTCGATCCAGCACCGGCTGCGAGACCGCCCTCTCCCGCGTCAGACGTATCGAGTGCCCCCACCGACGGAAAGTCCTCGTTCACTCGCGTTTGACGGAGCATTGTCGCCCTTGGCCGTCGGTTGCCGCTCGACGGTAGCCGCCGAGCCGAGCGCCCCATCGAGCGCGCCCTGCCCGTCTACCTGGCGGTCGGACGTGGGCTGATCCTGCGTCGCGTCTCCAAGGCGTCCGACAACATCGGCGTTCGTGGCCGCAGAACCGGCGCCATTGGCTGAGCCGTTGGCCGCGTCAACAACGTTGGTGGCACCACTGGCCGCACCGCTCGCGGAGCCAACAACTGAGCCGCTGACATCGCGCGATTCGCTGACAGCCGATGCCGCCTTGTCACGCCCCTGACCGGCAGTCGTCTGCGCCTTGTCACCTGCGCGACCGACAGTGTCATGCGTCCGGTCTGCCGCGGCTGCCGTCGTGCTCTTTGCACGCTGCCCGGCTTTCCCGATAGCGTCGGTCGGGCCACCGAGCGTGCCAGTCACGGAACCGTTGCCACTGCCGCTCGCCATGCCGTCGATGCCACCCAGCCCGCCATTGAGCGTACCGCCCATGGCGCCGTTCACTGCACCACTGAGTCCACCGCCCAGCACCTGGGCGTACACGAGGCGAAGCGCTCGCAAGGACCGAAGCCACCGCGATGCTCGCCAAGAAACGATGAGTCTTCATGGTCATCACTCCTGTTTCACGCCGCGGCCAATCCGCGACCTTCAACATCAACGACGACCGAGCGAGACGATTTCTTCCCAAGCCGTGATTTGACTTATTTCGAACTCTTCTCTTCTTCTATATGGCCCGCCGCAGCCGGTTCCGCACGCAGTCCATCGCCAGCCAAACCATTGCCATAAACGCGATCTGCCCCCCAGGGAGCCGAGATCGATCGCCTGCGCTGCCAAGGCAGCCGTCGCCATATCAGCAGAGGGAGCGGCCGACGCCTTCATTTGCGCGGCGAGCAGGCCGGCGACGATCGGCGAGGCGAAAGACGTGCCCCGCACGTTGCCGAAGGCCTGCCCGGGAATAGCCGCAGCCATATCGGCACCGGGAGCGGCGAAGTCCACTTTGCGGCCCGCGTCCTGCCTCGACCAGCACCGCGCGGTGCGCATCGACTGCGGTCACGCCGATCACGCCATCGTAGGAGGCGGGAAACAGGGGCGGTGCCGCGGGACCATCGTTCCCCACCGCCGCGACGATCACTTGTCCGTGTGCGAGCACTGCACGCACGACGTACTCGATCATCGTGTTGCGCGGACCGACGCAGGCTCACTATTGATAACCGGCACCTCCTCCGCCACCAGCCACGCGAACGCGTCGGCAATCAGGTCCACGGAGCCGCCGCGCAGCGCGCCACAGAAGACATCGGCCGCGTACAGCTCCGCGCCAGGAGCCGCGCCATGAAACTGCCCTGCCTGCCCGCCAATCAGCGATGCCACCGCGGTTCCATGCGGATCCGGCGCGGGCTTGTCGCCGCAACCATGCAGATGAATTGCGGAGCCTCTGAATACTGGTGCGTCGCATCGACGCCCCGATCGATCAGGCCGATCTTGAGTGTTCGGTCCGATTCGGGCACAGCGCGGTTTCCGCCACTTGAGCTGTCGAGGACGTGGGATCGATATCGCCCACCTCGGTGTAGATATGGTTGAAGTCGTACGTGCCCTCGGGATCCAGTTTCCTCAGGGTCTTCAGGGCGCGACTGGTGGACATGCACGCGCGGGGGCTGCAGGGCCACGATGCGCGCACCCAGCCCCTGCAGCGCTGTTTCGCGCAACACGCTGAACCCTGCTGCCCGTGCGCGCTCGAGTACAGCCCTCGCTCGGTGAGTACGCCAGCACTTCGCTGCGGATGATCACCGCGCCTTCGGGTCCGCCTCAAATGTGTCGCGGTGCTTGCGGAGCAGGTCCTGCATCCGCAGCAGGCGCACGCTCCTCAAACGTTCGGGGTCGAGTTGGCTCGTGACGCTCGACGCAGTCTTGCCGAGGTCAACCGGGAGCTGCACAGGAGGTACCGGGACCTGGGGCAGCGTGAGTTGCGCCTGCGCAGGCAGCCAGACGAGGGCGAGCGCAATCAGCATCCGCGCGCGACCACGTATCGTGCTCCCCGTCGTACGGACCGGACCGTATGCGCATGAATCATGACGGTACGTTACCGAGGCTGCGAATTCCATGCAACCGATTTATTTGTCATGCGCGATGGAAGAAGATGCCCGCCGGGATCGTCCACACCACGAGAGACATGAGCCGCGCACTGGAGCTCTTTCGCGATGAGATCATCGAGTTGCTGCCGCGGCTGCGACGCTTTGCGCGCGCGATCGCGCGCAATCCGCACGATGCCGACGACCTGGTACAGATCACGGTGGAGCGCGCGTTACGCAAGTTCGATCAATGGGAGGACGAGACGCGACTCGAAAACTGGATGTTCGGCATCATGCGTAACGCCTGGATCGACGAAGTGCGTACACGTGTGCGTCGCGATCGAGTGTTCGCACCGGAAGAAGCCGGTGAGAATGTGGGGGCGAGCTCCGGCGACCAGGACGCGATCGCGCTGCAGTCCGCTCTGCACAGCTGCCGGAGGAACAGCGCATGGCCGTTGGGCTGGTTCTGCTCGAAGGGCTTTCCTACAAGGAAGCAGCTGAAGTGCTCGAGGTACCGATCGGTACCGTGACGAGTCGCCTCGCGCGGGCCCGCGAGGCACTGGCCGCGATCCTGAGTGAGGGCGAGAACGCGATGACGATCTCCGACGAATTGCTGATGGCCTATGTCGATGGAGAACTCGATACGCAGGCACGTTCTGAAGTGGAGCGCGCGATCGAGTCCGACCCGGAGGTCGCGCGCCGTGTGTCGCGACAGCGTGCGTTGCGCGACAGGCTGCGCGCTGCTTTCGATGGCGTGTTGAGCGAGCCAGTGCCGGATCGACTCGTGACGGCCGCGCGCGGGGCGCCCGCCACTTCAGCGCGCGAAGGAAATCAGGAAGCCGGCGTGACCGATCTGGCGCAGACGCGTGCGGACCGGGCCGCGGCGCAACGAGCCCGACGGCGATGGTCCTGGCCCGAGTGGAGCGCGATTGCGGCGAGCGTCGTGCTCGGCGCAGTCATCGGACATCTCCGCCTTGAGCCAACGCGACATCGTGCCTTTCACGAGCGCTGACCGGACGACTCCGTCTGCGCGCGGCGGGCTTGCGGATGCGCTAACCAATCAACTCGCAAGCACGCAGTCTGCGGATTCAACGACCCGTATCGGAGTGAGTTTTCGTTCGAAGACCGGGCAATATGTGCCGGACCTTCGCGTGACTGCACGCGGGCGGAGGCCTCGCCGGTCTTGCATGCCGCGAGAGCAATGGCTGGACCCTGGAGGGCCTGGCGCGGGCGCCGGCGGAATCTGGCGGGACGGAAACGTACGCCACGGCGGGCTCGTCGCTGCCGACGGCGGTGTTGCAAACGCTGCAGGAGCAGATCGCAGGCGAGCCGCTCGACGCCGCGGCGGAAGCCGCTGCGCAGAAGAGCGGTTGGCGCTGAGTATCACCCGGCTTGCGTGGACCGCAGCGGCCAGCGCACCTTCCCACTGCGCCTGGCGCTAAAGAACGCAGCCACCCGAAGGCGGCCTTGCACAATTGGGATCCCGCACGATCGCGGACAAGCTGGGTGTGATCAACCCGTCCAGCTATCGTTGTGTTTCTCGCGATAAGATGCGCTTACTCTGGCGATTCTCGGCGCCCTGGACACGCTGCTGCTCACCAGCACGCGCACGGCCGTTGGCGGCAGCATTCGCCTCGTCGCGATCGACACGCGCTTGGCCGCGCTCGAGCGATCCGACTTCGCGCTTCGTGAGTGAACCGTCGTCGATGCCGTTCTGAATCCGCCGCTGCTCATTAACATTGCGCTGCACGTCGGTTTGCATGCGCTCGGAGGACTTAGAGTCCGGATTGCCGAGCTGAGCATCGTGCTTCTGCTGATAGATGTCCTGGCTCGTCTTGTTTTCGAGCGCCTTGAGCCTCGCCTGCTCAGGCGGCGCTGATCGATCCATCCTTGAGATCACGCGCCTCTATCTGGTCGACACGGTCCTGCTCGCGTTCGAGCTGTCCCGCTTCCTTCGTCGACAGCTCACCAGACTTGAGGCCCTGCTCGATACGCTCCTGCTGACTTAAGATCGCGCTGCTGATCGCGTTCGACCACATCGGCACTCCAAGCGGTCGCGCCAAGCGCCGTTCGCCATCAAAATTACGGACCAGATTCTGAACGATTTCATCACAGATCTCCTGATAGGTCCCCGCCTTCCTGGGAGACATAACGCTTCACGGTGCGCCCGGTTGACGTGCGCCAAGCATCGGGTCAGTAATCCCGCAAGCAGTTGAAGCAAAGGGCCTGTTCAGTACACTTCGCGCCCTCGCCGTCGGCTCATTTCACGCGCCGCCGACACACAAGCTCGGGGTGTAGCTCAGCCTGGTAGAGCGCTACGTTCGGGACGTATAGTCGCAGGTTCAAATCCTGTCACCCCGATACCCTGTTCCCGGTGGCCCGCCGCACGAGCGCGGCGGGCTGCCGTAGACCGCCCACAGGCTCCCGTCCTTCCGGCTCGAGGCTGACCTTGCCGAGAAGGTCGCGCAGGATCACCCGCGCCTTGAGCGCCTCGCGCGCATTACCGTCGAGCCCCGCCGTGATTCTCCGCGTCGGTAGAGCGTGGCGGCTGCCAGGAGCATTGCAGGATCTTCGCGACTCGCGCGCGAGTGGCTGTTGCGTCGCTTCCAGCTCGCGCCGCTTTTGCTCCGCCCGATCAATCGCAACTTGCAGTTCATCGGCGGGCATGTCGGAGTCTCCTGCACGCAACCGCCCCCGCAGCCGTTCGATGCGTGCGCGCGGAGCGCCTGTAGTTCGCGCGGTACCGTGCTCCCAGGCGGTCGCCGCCTGAGGCGCGCGGCGTAAGCGGCCTGTAGTTCCTTTCGCCATCCGCGCGACGCGCCCGGCGACAGCAGATCGCGCCTGATCGGATCAAGGATCACGGATTCGGATTACATCGCGTCGCACGCGCGAATCGCTGTCGACCTGCGTGATCTTGCCGTCCTGATCATAGGTCCGGACCGCGAGCGTCGCGTTCCCAATAGTCCAGCCGCGCACCGGTCCGAACGGATCGTAGAGCACGGAGCTCAAGAGCGTCGTGTCATTGATCGTGATGCTCGTACCTGATGGTCTGGCTTAGAGCAGTCGTAGACGACCGGACGCCGGCCGCGCGCAGCGGACTATTCCTTACCCTCCCAAGCTGTGGCGCAGTTTGGTTCGCCCGACCGACGCGCTGTTAGAGTTATTCACGGACGAGGGACAAAACACTAATTTTTCTGTCGCACCTGAGCGAGCAAAGCTTCCAGACCGCACTGAGAAGGTCGACTCCAGACCCATGAATCAAACTCCAAGCGGCATATCCGACGTGGCCAGTGAGGCGTTTCTCGTCGGCGACCTGCACGTCGATGTCGGGCAGCAGCGCGTCACGCGTGCGGGCATCGAAATCCCCTTCCCAATCTGTCCTTCAGCTGCTGCTTGCACTGATCTGGCCGCGCCCATCTCTCAGCAACGACTTGCTCATGGCACGCGTCTGGCCCGGACTGATCGTGAGCCCGGAGACCGTAGCCAAGCGGGTCAACTTGCTGCGCGAGGCGCTGAGATAACGCGCAAGAGCTGCGCTACATCGCCGGGGTGCGAAGTCGCGGTTACCGGCTGGTTGCGGCCGTGTCTCCGCCGCTCGTCCGGTCGGCAGGCGCCGACCAGGTCATGTCCGCGCCGGTGGTCGTCACGCAACCGGACAAGTGTCGCTGGACGACGCGGCGGCAACCGCGCCACGAACAGTCTCCGCGAAAGCCGAGCCGGATCTGGTGGCTCGTGTTGCCGTCCTGTTGGCGGCCATTTGTCGCAATCGCTATCGGCGTGCGTACGGCAAATAGAGTTCGCGCCGTGGGCACTCAACCGACTCCCTGAGAATCCGCCTCGCGCGAAACTGCAGCGATCGGCGCGCGCGCCCGTACGGTGGCCGTCTTGCCATTCGACAACATCAGCGCAGATCCATGCCGACGCGTATCTGGCGCAGGGGCCTGCCGGAGATGATACTCAACCGCCTGTCTCGCATTGACGGACTGTCGATCATTGCGCGCAATTCCTCATTCGCACTTCCAACCAAGAACATCGATTCAAGCGAGATCGGCCGCCGTCCTCAATTCCGGATATCTGATCGGTGGCAGCGTGCAGCGCGAGGCGGATCGGCTGCGGGTGGCCGTGCACCTCGTGGATACGGCCGCAGGTACTCTGATTTGGTCGGCCACATTTTGATCGCGGTTTGCACGATATCTTCAGTATCGAGGATGAGATCGCCGATCAAATCGCCGACGCGCTGTCGGTGCGACTCGGAGCGGGCGCACCAACCCCCGGCCGGGTGTCCCGCAGCGCGAATTTGGAGGCTTATCTCGCCTTCTTGCAGCGGTCCGGACCTTGCTCGGCCGCTTCACCGTCGCCGAGTCGGATGCCGCAGTGCCGTATTTTGCAGCGGGCGATTGCGTTGGATCCCAATTTTCGCCGCCCGCCTACGCTTCATTGTACGACGCGAGGATGCAGGCGGCCGATCAACGCCGCGAGGATTTGAGGCCGGTCAGGCAGCGCTACCGCTCCTTTGATCGATCGGGCGCTTGAGTTGGATCCCAAGTTGAGCGCCGCGTACTTTGCGCGCGCCGATGTGGGGAGACGGGGCCGCATGATGGTCGGGCGCGACATCGGACAACCTGATGATCGTTGCGCGCAGGCGCGACTTTCCGCCAGGGCGCCGCCCACTTGATCCGAGCAACGGGCGCGGACTCGAGGCGTTACGCCGAGTTTCTCTATTGGATCTGGAACGGCCCGAGGAAGCCAGCAGAGCGTTCTGAAGCGCGCCCTGTGGGTCGATCCGATGTCGCCCGGTGCACGTTTCGCGGATGCGAGTTTCAGTTTCTTCAGATATGCGGCGTCAGGGTCTCCGAGCAAAAAACGCTGCAGGTGCTGGAACTCGATCCGAACTTCGTGCCGGCGCTGGTGTGGCTATGGAAGCAGTGCCGTTGGCTGATCGACGGCAAGCTGGCCGAAGCCATCCAGATCATCGAGCATGCCATCGCGCTCGATCCGAAGGAATTCATCGTCGCGTCACTACGCCGTGGCGATGATGTATCTCGACCTGGGCGATGCCGAAGGCGGCACGCGCGGTAATCGCCGGAATGCCGCAAGACGCGCGCGTGGTGGGACTGCTCCGCGATGCACGAAGGCGATTGGCGGCGTGCGGGCCTGGCGGCATACGATGAGGACGGGTTGGACGCAGCGACGAGCGACCACTGCGAAATTCTGGCAGAGACGAAGCGCTGCGCGACTATGCGTTGAAGACCGGAGAACTTGAACCGGGCGATTGCGTTCATCAAATCGAAGTACTATCTCGCGCGACTCTCCGGCGGCACACTTGGACGTATGCAATAACGGCGCCGCCGTCGATCTCTCGCTAGCTGCCTGGCGGCAGCCGGCCAAACCGAGCAGGCAGCTGGCGCTGCGGCGTGCCGCGTCATCGTGGAACGATGCCAACGAGGCCAAGTATCTCGGCGATTTCACGCCGCATACGCGCTGGCGTGCTGCCGCTTGACGGCAAACCGGACGCGGCGCTCTGGTCTGAACCAGGGGAGTCATTCCGATCAGGGTTCTACGTGCAATGGTGGTACACCATAGACCACGATCCGTTGTGGTTGCCGCCGCACGCGCGACGCGCGATTCCAGGCCATCGCCGCCGACGTGCGCCGCTATAGTCGACGCGCAGCGCAGCCAGCTCGAGGCGCTGCGCCAACATGGGACGTGCCGAGGCGCGGAGACGCGCCCGCCGCCCATTGACCAGAAGGAGCATGGTCGGTGAGCTATGCTTCATCGAGCCCTGCGCTGCCCGCCTAGGGACTGATGTTGGGCCTGGGCACTGTGCCTCGTGGTCAACGCAGCCGCTGACTGCCGCGCTGTCCTGATCCGCCCTGTTCCATGGCCGAAAGCGAAGACGCGAGCAGTCTTCAGAGAGATCGTTGTGACCGGAAGTCACATCCGCGGAGCGGAGACCGCGGGATCTGAAACTGATCGTCATTGCGCGACCAGATCGATGCCAGTGGCTACGGCAGAGTCGAGGACGTGCTGGCGACCGTGACGCAGAACTTCAATCGCGCCAATGGAGCGGTAAGCGAACCCGGGTTCTTCAACCTCAATCACGGGGCTGAGTGCAATTGCGGGGCCTGGGTGTCGGTACGACTCTCACGCTCGTGAATGGCCAGCGTCAGGGGGCGAGTGGCTGGCAGGGGAGCTTCACCGACATATCGACCATTCCGGTATCGGCCATCGAACGCATCAATGAGATCCTGCCCGAGGGTACTGCCGCGCTCTACGGTTCTGGATGCCATTGGCGGGTCGTGAATATCATCTTGCGCAGGAACTTCGAGGAATCGAAGCGCGCGTGTCCGCGGAAGCGCGACGGAGACAGCGACGCGCACGGACGCTCGGCGGCGCTACTGGTAGGTCACGCGGGATCGCGTGGCAACGTAATGGCGGGCTTCCAGTTCTGACGACAGCGATGCCCTGCCGTGCAGTGCACGCGCTGTTTGCGCAGCCAACGCCGACTTCAGGGGGCTTCGGCGGCACTGACCTGCGCGGTTTCGCCAGCAATCCCGGCACCATCCTGACCCGGTCACCCTGGCACCCATTGCGGCTATCCCACATGGGCAGGACGGAACGCATCTGACCGCCGCGCAGCTCATCCCTGGAACTGCCAACTACACGGACAACGTCACCGACAACGACATTCTGCCCAAGCAGAATGCGCAGCGCCTTTGTGAGTGCCTCCTACAAGGTGACTGGAACAATGGGAGCTAGCGGCTGACGGTCGCTACTCCACGCGGGATTTCAGGTTCACCTACCCCACGGTTCGCCCGGATGACTCTCTGCGCCCGCGTCCACGCGTTCAATCACCTGGAGGTCCGGTGCTCGTGGCCTACGACTTGTCGCGTGCGCGACCTCGGTCCCGTGGCTGTCGACAGTGGGCCGACTACGAATTCCTTCGCCCCGCGTCCGCCAAAGGCGTGCTGCCGTCAAGGGCTGGGCAAATCAACCTCGCTCGGTGCCTATGCGAAGGCGACTTCTACCGAGTTCCTCGAGTCCAACTTCGCCTCTAACTGACCCGGCCATCGATGCAAAGCGCTCGCGAGCTCCGACCCGGCGACCGCGCTCAATATCTTCAGGGGATGGCTCGCATGTCCAACGCGCGACCGTCCTGGCTGCGCTGCGCGGACAGAACGGTGCGCCACTCTGATGGCTTGAATGTGTTTACCGCCCCATCGGCCAACGTGATTGCCGATGGCCCGCTTCTCACCAACCGGCGCGCCGGCGCGATCCGGTCTTTTGCAGTGCGGAGGGCGAGTTTCGCCGCCTGGGCATTCGGCCGGGACCAACATTGCGGAGCTCCCCTGAGGATCGGGAACGATTGATTCGCTCGGGATTTTCCAGGCTGGCGGTGCCGGTGGTGGCTCCGCACGAGGGTTCAACATCCGGTCGCCTGGGACTTGTCGTTTGGCGGGTCGCTACACGACTGTGGTTACGGCGATGTCGGCGGCACCTTCAGTCCGAAAGTGGGCTTCAGCTGGCGGCCATCAGCATCTCGTGAAGCTGCGTGGAAACTGGGGAACCTCCTTCCTTGCACCGCCGTTCTTTTGGAGTAATCGCGACCAGGTGGGTGATAACGTGGATCGCGGCCCGTTGTCGATCCACGCCCTCCTACCGGGCAGACACGCGCGCGCATCCAGCTCTGCGGTCCGCAGCCGGATCTTAAGCCGGAAACAGCGCGCGCCCCGCGGAACGCGGGTGTGGACCTGACCCCGCCTGCCATCCGGGACTTCTCACTCTCGCTGACGTACTTCGATATCGACTACCGGGGCAAGATCCAACCCCCGCACCCCGACCCGGATCTCTTCCTCACCCGGGAGGCGCGATTGGCCTCGCTGATCACGCAGCCGACCTGACGGGCGCAGATCGATGCCGTGTGCAAGAAAGCCATCTGTTTAGCGGAGAGATTGCAACCAACCGATCGCGGTAATCATCTAGACGGCCGGTTTCGCAATATTGCCAGCCTCAAGACTCAGGGGCGTGGATGCGGTGCTGGAATTATTTTCGCCGACACGGCAAGCGGGGCAAGGTGAGGCGTTCCAGCCTGAACAGCACCTATACGATTGACCAGAAGCAGCAGATAACCCCTACCGCGCCGGTCTTTGACCTCGTGGATACCGTCGGCAACTCACCGAGCTTGCGGCTGGTCGGGAAACTGTCGTGGTCGCTCCGCGGCTGGACCGTCCAGAGCACCGTGAACTACACCGGCGCCTACCGCGATCCTGCCTCGGTCCCGGTGCGAAATGGTCGATTCCTGACTACCGTCGATCGTCAATATCGGTTACCGGGTCGACGTCGGCTCCGGCTGGCTCGCCAATACCCAATCCAATTTCGGGATCAACAACGCGTTCCTGACCAACGCGCCGCCCTTCGTCAACCAGTTTGACCTGCGCGCTCGGGCACTCTGGGGTACGACCCGGCCATGCCAGTCTGCTTGGCAGACAAGTCAGCCTGCAGGTTGTGAAGCGTATGGGGGCAGTGAGCTTGGGCTTCGAGTCAGTCACGACGATGGTTCGCGGCGCTCCCGGCCACGAGGCCCGACGTCTTTCCTGAATCTTCACGGAAACAGGAACCCTACCTTCACCCACGCTTCATGCACGCCCCGGTGCTTTGGGCGACTAATGACCCCCATCGGCAAACCACTGCAAGGGGATCATCATGTTGCGCTCAATCGGATCGGTGACGTTCCTGGCTCTGCTCATGGTCGGGTGGGGGTGGGGGGACCGGCCGCCTACGGTCGGCAGTAGTCACCGGGCTTTCCGGCCCGGGCCTGGTATTGCAAATCGGAGGTGGCAATGATCTTCCGATCAGCGCGTCGGGCGCCTTCACCTTTGCCACAGGATGCCCAGCGGCACGAGTTACGCCGTCACTGTAAAAGCTCGCCGACTTCTCCTCTGCAGGTTTGCCTGTATCGCCGGTGGCGTGGGAACCAGTCAGGCGCAGATGTGAAGAATGGATGCACCTGCACAAGCGGCTATACGATCCGTGGCACGGTTTCGGGGCTGACAAGGCTCCGGGCTTGGTACTTCAAATTGTCGACTCGGGCGGTCGCGGTCACGCCGGGTATGCCGTTGGCGCCTCCGGTGCCGATCACTTCTAACGGGCCTTTCACCTTTATTGTTGAAATCCCTCGCGCACTGCTAGCAATGGGTTGGCTGTCCATAATATCGCAACAACCTGCCTCACCCGATCAGATCTGCCTGGTGTCGCAACGCAATCAACTTCCAGCCGGAAATGTCACAGACAGTGAGGTGGGGTGCTCGCAGTTCGCCTTATGTCGCCAATGCTGGGGACAACACGGTCTCCGCCTACACCGTCGACGCTACCACTGGTGCGCTCACTGCGCTTCCAGGTTTCCCGGTTGGCGCGGGCACATCCCCACTACGCGATCGTCGGTACTCAGGATAGAAAATATGTATTCGTGGGTAACGAAGGGAGCAACGACATCTCGGCCTTCGCTGTCAACTTCGCAAGTGGCGCGTTGACGCCCGTGCCAGGCTCACCGTTTGCCGCGGGAACCGATCCCCAGGGCATGGCGCTTTTCGATGGATCAGACTATCTTTACGTTGCGAACGCAGGGTCTGACACCGTCTCCGCCTCACGCCATCGATTACAACACCGGTGCGCTCACTGCGCTGCCGGGGTCCCCGGTTCCCGTTGGGCAAGAACCCGACATCGATTGTCGTTGACCCCAGCTACTGGCGTTGTCTTCGTTGCGAACCACGGGGCTCGAACGACATTTCCGCCATTTAATTCCTTCGACCTGACCCCAGTGCCCGGGTCGCCGTTTCCCGCTGGCGGCAACCCGCTCGGGCCTGGCATTCGGGGCCGGCTGGCAACTTTCTCTACACGGCAAACCCCGACGCCACGAACCCAAGCATATCGGGCTTCAGCGTCGACCCGGACACCGGGGTATTGTCGCCGCTCAGCGGGTCCCCATTCCCGCTGCCGGTGAGCCATATGGCCATCGCACAAACCGGATCGCAAATCGGAGTAACTCGATCCGTACCCTGTATGTCACGACGGGCGCAAGCATCGTCGGCTACGCCATCGATTGCGACCACCGGCGCGCTTACCGCGCTGCCAGGATTCCCGGTTGCCGCCGGCGCGAATGCCTATTCGGTATAACATCGATCCGACCAATCAGTTTCTCTATGTCGCCAACGACGGCGCGGCGAATATTAGCGGCTTCAGACTGGACGCCTCGACTGGCGCACTGACCCCTATGGCCGGCTCACCCTTTCCGGCAGGTAACCACCCGGAATTCATCGCGACGTTTTGAAGCGCCCGGAGAGACTCAAAGTATGGAACCGCGCACCAATCACGAGGCAGCCTGCCTGGCCTCGGGCCCGGCTCGCAGCTGGGCCTGGGTCTGGTCGATGGGGCTCACCGGCGCGTTCATTGACCTTGTGCGCACTCGCCGCCCGCGGCGACGGCAGGCACGCTTCGCTGGGCGACGCCGGTGCTGTCCTACAACGGGTCAAGCCCTTTTCCAGCGGTGATCGGGGAGTCGATGGCCCTGACGCCCCGCCGTGTCCGGGACGATCGGCCACTGCACGGTCAGTCCCCCATTGCCGCCGGGCCTCTCGCTCTGATGGGCAAAGTGGGGTCATTTCCGGTACCCCGACGCGGGCCCGTGCGGGTCGGCGACCTACATGGTGAATGTCCAGTGGCGCCGGCGTGCGCCTCGTTCCCGTTGGAGCGGAGCGTGACCGAGCCCCCGAACCATCTTTCTTACCCCAGCCCGGCCGCAAGGTACGGTGGGAATGCCCCTCGCGCCATGGGTGCCAACCGTCGCGGGCAACTCGTCGAGGCACTATGCGGTGACGCCGGCTCTGCCCCCGGGCTGGCGCTCGACAGCAAGGGCGCGACGTCATCGCGCGGTACGCCCAGCGCCGCGAGTTCGCTGGCCCCTTATACGGTCACGGCTGGTAGTCAGCCGGTAATACGAGTTTCATTTTTCTGTTGGCGTGGCTGCGCCCTCGCCAAGCAGCAATCACTGATCGCCTGCGGGACGCTTCGCTTATCGAGTGCTTTCGAGCCGTTCGGGCAATGCATATGGGCACAGATTTGGTCACGTGTGCACACAGAACATGTCTGTGCTCACCTGTGATCACGGCCGGGAGCTAAATCATTCTTATATAGAGAGCATTACGTCATTCACGTAGGGAGTCGCGAGCTGGAGCCGTGTCACATCAACCATGCCCAGCGATCATTTATTTTCGAACACCCTGGCGCGAAGATCGAAGTACAACGTGACAATGCGGGCCGAGGATTACGATCGTTAGTGCGGCAGCAGGCCACGCGATCGGGAGCGTACGCCAGCGGAACTTTGACCAAAATGCCCACCCTTTCTCGCGTGTATTTCTCGCAAAATGCGCGTTTCGGTTTCAAAAAGAATATATATTTTTCGCAGGAGCGACTTCACTCACTCGCCGAGTTCGGCGCCGCCCAGTGAATCGTGGAAGGCCTCGCCCGCTCCCATGGCCGACGCCTAACGTCCCGCTTCAGCGTTTCGCTCGGCGGTTCTCCCTCCGCTTCGCACGCATCGCATGATCGGCTCGCGCAATTAGGTCTTCGAGGGGAGACATCGGCCACGCTTGGCAACACTTCGATGCCGAAACTCATCGACAACCGAAAGGGCCGCCCGGCTTGGTGATTGACCTCATCGATTCTGGCTTGCAGGTGTTTGCTGATGGCGACAGAAGCGGCGGTGTCGTCCACCAAAGCGAGAACTGCAAACTCATCGCCCCCGAGGCGCGCGATCACATCGCTCTCCCGAAACACTCCGGTTAGCACCCGAGCCGCATCGACGATCAGCGCGTCGCCCGCCGTATGACCCTGCGTGTCGTTCACGTGCTTCAGGCCGTCCAGATCGACAAACACTAGCAAGCATTTGGCATGTGTTCGGCGGGCTATTCTTAGTCCTTGATCCGCGAGGAGAAGGAAGCCACGTCGGTTGCGAAGCCCTGTCAGTTCGTCGGTGAGCGCCAATTTTTCAAGTTCTACGCTGAGCCTTCGAAGCGATGCTTCGCGATTGCTTGTGCCCCGTGACCGCCGCCGCCAAGTGTCAGTGCCGTCATTGTGGTCAGGCCAGTGAAACCTTGCAGCAATAGAAGGGACTCATGGGTGGTCTCTTGGGCAAGGGACCGTTGCCGTAATACGTTGCGAGGACCGCGATCGCGGACACGAGGCAGGTCGCCAGAGCCACCACGCCGGGACTAAAAACGGCACGCGATCAACACCAAGCAAGGCAACTGGCAGGAAAGACAGCGGATACGTGCCGCCCTCCAGAGGCGACGGGCCGATGAACACTATCGCGGTTAATACCGCGAAGCAGAACCAACGACCCGATGGCTTCGGCGAACTGCCAGGGCCGGTCGATGTGCAGTGGCTGGCGCCAAGTTAGAAGTACGGGCGTAATGACGAGCACGCCAATCAGGTCCCCCAGCCACCAAGTCCGCCATGAGTCAAAATAGCCCGCAAAGTCCACGAACGCCCGCGAGACGCAGACTCGTGACGCCCCAGGTGGGGGCCAGCAAGCAACACAGCGTCTCTATGGCCGCAAAGGCGAGAACGGCAGGCCCAGACTCGAAGAGCCTTTCAACCCCTACCCAACGTTTTAGCAGGAAGGCTCCCAGGAGTGCTTGCAGCGTAGAGCCGACGCCGATGCTGGCCGCGATCCCCAGGTTCGTGACGCTGAAAGCCGCATTTGCCGAGAACGAGACCCAAACATTGAGCAGAAACGACCCCAGCCAAATGCCAGGCCAGACGCGCGGGCCCCACCAGAGGACTGCGGCCAAGGCGATGCCCGAGGGGGGCCAGACCGCCGTCGCATATCCCGGGGAATGGCAAGCGATAGTCCAAGCCCGCCTGTCAAGCAATAGCCAAAGGCAAGGGCCACCACTTTGAGAAAGCGATCGACAGAGAGAGAGCCTCCACGCGCGGGGAGGTGCTGGCTTTCTCGCCTGTCAACGCTTGAGAGTCAACGCGGTGGTCAGGCATGGATCGTTACGCCTCGCAGCAGCACAGTCTTTCCTTGCCGCCCGACGTCCGCGCTGAGCGACGCGCGGCACTCGCTGGGTACATCGTAATAACCAACGCGCGGCTGGCGAGTGCGTCCGAGCAGCCTCGCCACTCGCAAAGAGCCGCGCGCTTTTGGACTACCGCCCTATTGCTTGTCGAACACCAAGGTGTTGTTGAACTTCTCGCCGTTTGCGTTCGTTCCTTTCGCCTTAACGGTCATCACCTTCCCATCTTTGGAGATCGTCCGAGTGCTGTTTGAGACGACCTTGCCGGCCTTCTTCTGCGTCGCTTCGAAAGTTGAATCGTCGATCCGCTTCACGGAAATCGTATCCACATCCGGGTTGCCCGTAATCGGGAAGTCTTTGCCGTCGTAGTTGCCAGTGTACGTTGACTGCATTTCCTTGCCTTCGGCGTTAACTCCCTTGAGGGTCATTTTGACCGTTCCATCCATGACCTCATAGGTCCGCGTCTGGCTCTAAGTGGGGGACCGGGATCAAATTTCGATTTCGCGAGATTGAGTTCCCATGTGCCATTTGAGGGATCGGCTGCTTGAGCGAAATTGACAGGCACCATCATTGCTGTGACTACTGCGAAAACGATCGTGTGGAAGATTGTGCGCATCGAACTCCTCCTTACCCGTTGGCGTCCTGCTTATGCAATTGGTGGGGCGGTGAACTATGCGCTGGAGGAAGACGGGTGAGCAAGCACTGCCAGGCGGCGCGGTAGCGTCGAGGAGAAAAGCGAAGGTTGAATCTGCAGTACGCGCCGACGAAGCGAAGCTTGCGATTGGAGTCCTCAGCAAACCGAACGCGATTTCGTAAGACTTGAGGGCTCAAGACATCCACCAACGGTCCACAACCCGCCCGGCTCGAGATCGATTCGATCAAGGCGCACTACGCCAATGGCGTGCTCGAGATCGAGATCCACAAGCAGACGCGAGTCGAGCCCAAGCGCATTACGGTCACGGTCAATTGATCCGTCTGAGTAAGTAAGAACAGATCCAACGGGCATCCATCATTGCTTTAACGAGCCCAATCGGCGCAGCCTTGTCGGGCCGTGGAAGTCACGGGTTACTCAATGTGGTACACCCAAGACACCGCATAGAAGGGCCGTTAAACGAAATGGCCCTTTCTAATTTCCGACGCCAGTATTTCCACCAGTAATCCACAGCCCGCCCGCGTTACGCTCTGCCAATGTCACTCGGCCGAACCGTCGCGCACTTGAGGACCACGCAAATGCGAATCCATCGTTCCTCTGCACATCAGTAGGTGCTCAACATGGCTGTCCCTGATTTCCAGAGTTTGATGCTGCCGATGCTGAGGCTGGCCGGTGACGGTCAGCACCACGGTTCTTTCCGAAGTGGTCGAGTGTCTGGCTCAAGAGTTTCAGCTGTCCGATGACGACAGATCGCAACGTCTCGGAAGCGGGCAGACGCGGCTGCACCAACCGGGTGGGCTGGCAACCATATATATCAAGAAGGCTGGCCTGCTCCGGAGCCATTGGCCCGGGACGCTACCAGCTGACAGAACGCGGTCGTAAGGCGCTCGCTAGCAAGCCCGCAACCATTGATGTTGCTTTCCTTGAGAGTCGGTTTCCAGAGATGTCGGAGTTCCGCAAGGCCCGTTCAAGGCATCGCTACGCCAACAGGTAGGCCAGTGCTGGCGACCAGTCCTCCCCGCCTGACGCTCGGGTTCCCTCGATGTGACTCCCCCGTCCCGCCGCAAAGGCCGCCCGGGTCACTTGTAGCCACGAGGGGATGTTTCGACTTTGGCGACGATCTCTTGCGGATCGCTTTCTGACTCTCTGGTCACCGCACGGCGTTTCGCCGCCACTCGCACAGTCGAAGATATTGAGTCCGCTACACGATCAGCGGCTGTGAGCCAACCACAGGATCCTGCGATCGTGCCATCGTATCGGGTGCGTCGGCGCGCACGCGCTCTTGCGTTGCTGGAGGTACGCCACAAGGTGCGTAGCGATGTCGCGGACGTCGTCTTCCGCGCCATGAATGAAGCTCGATTTGCGGCGGCGCATGAAGTTGAGCCCGAGCGCATAGAGACCGGGCGCGTCGACGACCTCCGCCCTCGTGACGCAAACGACCTCCCGGTCCAGCGCCGGTACGTGCAGCCAGGAATGGTCGGGTCGGAAGCCAGTGGCCCAGATCACCGTGCCGAACCGCTCGCGCTCAAGGTCGAGACCGAGACGCGGCGAGTCGTCGACTTTAGTGGCAGCCGGCCGCTCACCCTCGGGCAACGCTGCTCCCTGCAGGCCGTTGCCGTCGATCCATTCATCAATCCGGCCGAGCAGACGCGTTAGCTTGAGGTCCGCCATGGCGCAGTGATTGCGCAACGATCCGGAGAATTGCAGCTTGGCGCCGTTCGCGCCCACCAGGCGCCCGACGAGCGTGACGCCGCGCGCGGTCAGCGCATTCAGATCCAGTGTCGCGCGCTCCGGCGTCCCCACGAGCTGCGGCGACGGAATGTTACGGGCACGCGCAATGGCCTCGACTTCGTCATGGCGCTCATCGAGGATGCCCAGCGCGTCGAGCCACCACTGTATGTCGCGGCCGCGGTAAGTACGAGGCATCCGGATGTGCTCGCCGACCGCGAGCGTCACCTCGCGCCCCGAACGAGGAAATCTCATCGGCGAGCTGCAGACCGGTCGCTGATGCACCGACGATGAGGACGCCACGCGCATCGAGCTGTCCCGGGTTGCGGTAGTCCTTCGCGGTCCAGGTGGCGACCGACGCCGGCAGTGTCGCAGCGACGGCCGGCATCGATCGGAATGTTGTGCGCGCCGCTCGCCAGGACCACCGAACGGCATTGCCAATCGCCGCCATCGGTCACCACGCGATAACCGCCGGCGCTCGCCGTCACCGCAGGTGACCGTCGTGTAGTCTTCACGGACGCATCGATCGCGCTCGCATAGCCGGCGATGAACTCGATGACCTCCGGCATCGTCAATGAAGCCGTCCGGATCGTCGTCTGCCGCCGCATATCCGGGCAGGCGGCTCTGCCAGTTCGGCGTCAGCAAGCCGCAGCGAGTCCCAGCGCTCGTGCCGCCAGGAGTTCGCGACCTCGCCGCGCTCGAGGACCACGTGGTCGATCGAGCGCTGCGCGAGCGCACTGGCTCATGGCCAGTCCTGCATGGCCCGCGCCGATGACGACGACGTCAACGCGCAGCCGCGCGGCGCGCGCAGCACGTCGTGGGTCATCGGATCTCGACCGCGACGTTGGTCGGGTTGGTGACGATGTCGAACACCGCCGAGCGCTTCTGCGATTGCGCGACGAGCGCGGCGATGTCTTCCTGCGATGCGTCGGCGTCGATGTCGAAGGTGACCTTGATGCCGTCGAAGCCGTTGCGCACGTCTTCGTCGATGCCGAGGATGCCCTGGATGTCCATGCCGGCCTTCGAGCGTCGCCTTCACCGAGCGCAACTGGATCTTGCGGTTCTGCGCGACCGCGGCGACACCGGCGGTCAGGCAGCTGACGCGAGGCCGACCAGCACGAACTCGACGGGCGTTGCGCCCTTGTCCTCAGAGGCGAAGATCTCGGGATGGTCCGCGTCGATAGCTGAACTCCGTCTTGTGCGACTGCTCGGCGCCGAGGCCGAAGAAGCCCTGCACGGTCGAGTGGCTGTGCGTGCCGTTGACCCAGTTGCAGCTCGCGCGCCACTTGAACTTCGCGGCGGCCGGCGTCTGGGTCAGTGCTTCGCGTGCGCGCCAGCAGCGCTTCGACGTTTACACCGTTATTGACGACTTTGCTCGAGTTTGGGGCGGCAGGACATTTCATTGCTCTTGCAGTGACATCTGAGAGTTATGGGTGGGCGGGACCAATAGGATACGCCTCGATCGCGAGAACGAGGGCTTTCAAGCGAACGGTATCACGGCGATGTAGCGCCGATTACGTGGCCTTCATTAGGGTCAAAACCCCCTGAAAGTTGCACGCTTCCTCCCGGACGGGATTTAATGCGGAAGAGAACCTGATTACACTCGCCAGTGAGGTCTTCCCATGGGCAGCGAAAGCGTTCCGGTCATCGATATCGCCGACCTCGATCGGGCCGCAACGCGCCTCGCCATCGACGACGCCTGCCTGTGACTGGGGATTCTTCCAGATCCCCGAACCACGGCATCGACGCAGGCGCTTGACGACTGCGCTCCAGGAGCAGATGCGGCAGTTCTTCGCGCGCTGCCCCTTGCCAGCAAGCAAGCCATTCAGCGCACCGCCGAGAATTCGTGGGGGCTACTACGATCGCGAGCTGACTCGTCACACGCCTGACTGGAAGCAGGTGTTACGACTACGGACCGCCTGACGGGGAGCAACTCATCCCGCAGTGGCCCGCCGAACTCCCACGGTTTCAAGCGGTGATTCAGGCTTACTACGAGGCGTGCGATGCCATCGCCCTGAGGCTACTGCACGTGCTCGCCGCCAATCTCCGGCATGCCGGAGGACTCGCTCGACAAGCGTCTTCCGCCCGGATCACACGAGCTTTCTGCGGCTCAACTACTATCCGAAGTGTCCCGACGCCGGTACGCCCCAAGGATGTCTCTGTTGCGAGCGGCGGTTATCTGGGCGTCAATCATCACACCGACGCCGGGGCGCTGACCCCGCTGCTGCAGGATCGGCAGCCCGGTCTCGAAATTCTGAACAATGGTGCTTGGAAACTCGTCGAGCCGCACATCTGATACGCTCGTCGTCAACCTCGGCGATATCGCGCAGGTCTGGTCGAACGATCGCCTCATCGCGCCGCGCTGCATCGTGGCCTTGCAAACGCCGAGGCGGAGCGCTTCAGCGTGCCATTCTTTCTTCAACCCGAGCTACGCCGCCGATTACGCACCGCTCCCTTCGACGGTCGACGAGCGCCATCCGCCGCGCTACCGCCCGATCAACTGGGGCGAATTCCGCACCCATCGCACGGCTGGCGACTACGCCGACTATGGCGACTACCACCAGATCAGTCATTACGCGCAATGAGGACTTGAGAGCATGGCATTCATCGACACGATTCCCGACGCCGAGGTCGACGACCAGGTGCGAGCGATGTACGAGCGGCAGGCCTCCTTCTGGGGCTTCGTGCCCAACTATGCGAAAGTCTTCGCTACCGACCCGAGATCATGGGCTGTGGGCGCAGCTTCAGGCTGGTATCAAGAAGTCGATGGCGGACAAGCGCCGCTATGAGCTCGTGGACCTTCGTCGGCCGCCAATGCGCTGCGTAGCACGCTGTGCTCGCTCGCGCACGGCAAGACGCTGACAGAGTTCTTCCCGAGCGAGGCCGTGCAGGCCATGGCGAGAGAGAAGCGCCGGCAGACCTGACGGCCGCCGAGGCGGAAATGATGAAGTTCGCGCGCAAGGTCGGACGCGATGCGTCGTCGGTCACGCGTGAAGACGTCCTGCGGCTCTAGCGAGCTTGGCTTCAGCGACGCTGAAGTGTTCGACATCGCGGCTGCGGCGAGCGCCCGGGCGTTCTTTTCGAAGCTGGTCGAATCGCTCGGGGTTACGGCGGAACACTCGCTCCTCGGTCTCGACCAGGAGTTCAAGCGCACGATGGCGGTCGGACGACCCAGTCGAATTCGTCTGAGGGGCCATAGCCATGCGAACAGGTTTGTGTTTTCTCATTGCCTGCTTGACTCAAGCGCCACTAGCGCACTCCGCCTCCGCTCAATATCACCTAGGAAAGACGCATGTCGACCTGGTGTTTACAATCGACCACATAGGGTTCTCCCAGAAACACGGTCTCGTTTCGCGACATCGACGCGACACTCAATTGCGATCCGGAAGCGCTTGAATCCTGCCACGTCAGCGTGGTGGTGCGTAGCCTCAATAGATACCGGCTTCGAGGCGCGCGACAACGACCTGCGTAGCGGACAAGTTCTGAATGCCGCTCAATTCCCTGAAATGCGATTCGAGTCTCTGCGCGTCACGCGCGCGGGGACCGATGGACTTCGCATCGAAGGGACGTTGACCCTACACGGAGTTACCAAGCCGCTCACGCTCGATGCAACTTTGAACAAGGTGGGACCGAATCCCTTCGATCAGCGGCCGACGCTCGGCTTCTCAGCACGCGGCACCTTGAAGAGGAGCGAAGTTTGGAATCTCTACGTTCTTGCCTTTTATTAGCGACGACGTCCTCATCACGATAGATGCGGAATTCAATCGACCAAAAGAGGGCTAGCCGTATGGTTGAAACCTTTACGGCCGGGCTACACGGCCGCCTTTGTGCGTTGAAGCCGTACAAACGCGGCTGACAGAGCACTCGCTCGCCACTGACACTCCTTCCGGCAGCGGCATCAGCGCGTAGAGGCGGAGTAACGTCGATGGCCGGCAAGATCACCGTTCACGATCCACGCGGTTTCCCACCGAAGGTCACCGGCAAACGGCTGGCGAATCGCGAATCCGAGCGCCTCGACGGCAAGGTCGTCTATCTGATCGACTGCCTGTTCGAAAACTCGGACAACTTCGATGGTGCAGCTGCGGCAGTGGTTCGCCGAGCACCTGCCGTCCGTGAGCACGCGCGCATCATCAAGCCGCGCGAGTAGCTGGATCGACGATCCGGACATGCGGGACACGATCGCCGCCCAGGTGACGCCGCCATCATCGGCGTGGGTCTCTGAAGCACCTGTTGCCCCACGGTCGTGGGTTTGCTTTGGCCCTCGAACGGCAGGTGACACTCCCGACCGTTCCGGGTCAGCACGCACGTGTTCGCATCGACTCGCGAAGGCGGCGGCGCTCGCCGAGGGCATGCCGACGGCGCGCAACGTCGCTTCGTTCCTCAACCGGTCGTCGGCCGTTCGCCTGAGCGAGCTGCGGGCCTACATAGAGGGTATCGATCCGATATCGAAGCGCGCCCTTCATGCAGGGCGTGATCGAGGGATTCGACCTCGACCACTCGGACGCGGAGAGATCTCACGGGCGCTGAGCTTCGAGCGCCATCGCCCGCGGCTGCTCGAGCCTCGACACGGAAGACAATCTTCAGGAACTGTTCGCGCGTAACGGCTGGACCGACTACCTGCCGGTCATCCTGCCGACGGAGGAGCGCGTGGATCGAATGCTGCAAAGGCACGAAGCATGCCGCGCGACAAGATCGTGGGCCGGCTGCAGCCGACGGCGTATCGCGAGTCCGTGGGAGTTCGATGTCGAGAAAGTCGCGGTGAATGCCGTCACGGCCGGCGCGGTGGCCCGAGTATCTGCCGGTGATCCTGGCGATGGCCGCGAGCGGCATCTCGCGCGCGCTCGAGCAGCACGACGTCGTTTGCCACGATTGCGCTGGTCAACGGCCCGATCCGCAATGAGATCGGCATGAACTCCGGCATCGGCGCGCATCGGTCCGTACAACCACGCGAATGCGACGCTCGGCCGGGCCTACGGCGTCTTTAGCCAGAACTTGCAGGGCGGATCGGTACCCGGCGATACGTACTCGGCATCGTTCGGCAATCTCCTGAACTACACGCGCCTGCTTTCGCGGAGGCCGAGGAGCGCAGCCCTGGTCGCCGTTCCACGTCGATGAAGGCTTCCGCGCGGATCAGAGCACGGTCAGCATCTTTTTCGGCGGCTGGTATACGCACAATCCGGCTACGGACCGCGCGAGACGTGGAAGGAGAAGTTCGTCCGCTGCCTGACGGCGGATCACTTCAGCCCGCCTCTGATCGTGATGGACCCGCTCGTGGCACGCGGTTCGCCGCTCTCGGCATGCAGCAAGCGCTCGCTCATCGAATGGTGCGCGAAGAACGCGCACGCTGCCGGCGCGCGACTACTGGGACGACCAGTGGGTTAGCACGCTCCATCGTCCGCTCGCCGTCGCCGGCATCTGAGCCGTATCGCGAGCAGGCTCAAGGCGGCACCCGACGAGCTGGTCCATCTGTTCAAAGCGGACGACATCAAGATCGTCGTCACGGGCGGAGAGACGCAGGCCGCATTCAAGATGTTCGCGGGCGCCCGCAGAAGCCTGCGCCTGGAAATTTCCTGGGCGGCACTGCAATCAACGTCATCGACGAGTGGCGCTGACGGCTCGGCGGCGCGTTCCGCGCGGCCGAGAGCGCCATCAGTCAGTCCTGCTCGCACCGGGCTACCGCGGCCTGACTTCTGCGGCGCTGGTAGTCCGGGTCGCTCTCGTATTGCCGAGAGCGCAATCACCTGCGCGTTGTATTTCTCGAGCATCGGAATGAACTCCGGATACGGCAGGATCCAGAATTCATTGCACCGGATCGCGTTGCCAGCACGATGCGCGCGAGATCGATCGGATCTGATGCCGCCTCCGATCACCGATTTCAGCCGCTTGAACACTTCCGGGTCGGCGCCGTAGTAGCCGGTCTCGCCATACCTTGCCGGCCGTGAGAGTACGGACTCATGTATGCTGGTGTTCACGCCGCCAGGACACAGGAGCGACACGCCGATGTGTGAGGTTCGAGCTTCAATGCGCAGGGATTCCGTCAGGCCGCGCACCGCATACTTTGTCGTGCAGTAAATTGCTGTCGTAGGCAGCGCCACGAACGCCGACATGGAAGCCGTGTCTGACGATGTGGCCCGCTGTTCCGCGCTCGATCATTCGTGGTGCACGAAGGTCTGCACACCATTGAGCATGCCTTTGAGGTTGACGTCGATCTGCCAATCCCAGTCGTCGTACGTCGCCTTCTCGACCGGCCCGAACTGGCTGACACCCGCAGTGTTCAGGAGTAGCTGCACCCGCCCGAAGAATCGTTCGGCTTCGTCGGCGGCGCGCATATGCCGCTCGGTCGGTGATGTCGAGATGAATCGCGATGCGCCGGCAGGTTCTTGTTCGCGAACCACTGCACGGCCTCGCGCAGATGATCCTCGCGGATATCAGCGATCACGACCTTCACATGCGCTTCCTCGGCGAGCACCTTGGCCTCGGCCCAGCGCTACACCCGAACCGCCTCCTGTGATGAAAGCGATCTTTGCCTTCAAGATCCTGCATGGCTTACTCCTCTCGCGTGACTCCGAGGCCGCGCGACCCCAAGGCGCGTCACGGCGACGTGCTTCAGCGTAGGCGGTTGGCGAGCTTGGAGCTAGACTCCGCCTGATGAGCCGCCCGGTACCAATTGCACACTTGCCTTTCCTGCTCGCGGCGGTATTGATCTTGTATGGGTCTGTCGTTCCGGACCGGGCGCTGCGTGCGGATCAGAGCAAGGGTGCAGAGTGCGCGCCACTCGACGATCCGGCAGCACGTCTGGCGTGCTTCGACGCGGCGTTCCCATGGCCACCACGCACCAACCCGCCAACGCCGGCGCTGCGGCGGCAGTAGCACCGACGAACCCAGTCGCCAAAACCGCGGGCTACGGTAGCGCCTGACAGACCAGCCCTCCGAAACCGGCTGCCGTAGCAGTAGCGCCCGCCGAACCCAGCCCGCGTCCGGCTGCAGCTGCAGTAGCACCCAACGAACCCGTGTCAGAGGCCCAGAAATTCTGGCCTGTCGACCAGGCAAAGAGCCGCACTCGAGGCGAAACCTGCCGAGCCAGTGCGCCGACTGAAACGACGGCGGCCGTCAGGACCGTGCGTCGGCTGCCCACAGGCTACTTGCTCATCGGCCTCGACAACGATCAGGTGTGGCAGCAGTCGGAACTCGATTCGCTCATCCGACTGCAGCCGGGAGATCAGGTGACAATTCGACGAGCCTCGCTGGGGTCCCACCTGCTCGTCACTCCAGCGAAGTACAGCACGCGGGTACGGCGGATTCAGTAATCCCTGGCTTCGGACGAACGACACCCGCATCGAATCAAAAGGCGGACCGAGGTCGCAGCATGTCCGACACTCTGAAACCCCACAGTCCGCACGGTGAGGTCGACGGAAGAGCGTCTGCTGCAATCCGACGTGTTCGAATCGCGCAGTCGCACGCAACCTCCGCGCAACGGCACCGGCTTTATCCGCGAGGCGGCGCGCGACGTTCCCGTCTACCACGAATGCGACGTGCTCGTGGTGGGTGGTGGGCCGTCCGGCAGCGTTGCCGCCTACGCCGCCGCGAAGGCGGGCGCCGATGTCGTGCTGCTCGAACGCTACAATCACCTGGGCGGCCTTTCGACGGGCGGACTCGTCATCTGGATCGACCGCATGACCGACTGGACCGGTCGCCAGGTCATCCGGGGCTTTACCGAAGAGATCCTCGACCGCCTGCCGGCCGAAGGGAAGGCGGGACCGGCGCCCGCAGATTGGGCCTCGCGCGATCCCGCGCTCGCCAAGTACTGGGGTTCGAGGACCTCGGCCTTCCACGGCGTCGTCCGCTGGGCGCCGACTATCGATCCGGAGCGACTCAAGGTCGCCACGCAGGAAATGTTGCTGAGACAGGCGTGCGCATAGTGCTGCACGCCTGGGCGGCATTGCCCGTGGTCGAGGACGGACGCGTCAGCGCGGTGCTGTTCGAAAGCAAGGCGGTCGACGCGCATTGCGCGCCCGGGTGGTGATCGATGCCACCGGGGACGGCGATGTGTCGCGCGCGCGGGCGCCGAGTTCGAAAACGACATCGACGAGGGCGACGTCCACCACAGCATGAACACCGCCTTCGTGCTCGGCGGCGTCGATATGGATCGCTGGATCGACTTCCGCAACCTCCAGGCCGAGCAGTTCGCTGAATTCATGAGCCTCGGCCGGGAGCAGCTCGGTTTTTCCAGTCGCCGTATGTCTCCTGGCGTAAAGACATCGCGCTGTTTCTCGGGCCGCGTCAGTCGGGGATGTCCGCCTCGACATCGACGACATGATCGAAGTCGAGATCCGTTCCCACCGCTTCCATGGTCGGTCATTGCAACTTCTTCCGTCAGCACGCGCCCGGCTTCGAAAACGCCTACATGCTGCAGAGCGCGAGCCAGCTCGGCGTACGGCATACCCGGCGGCTCAAGGGGCGTGGGCAAGCTGCTGCGCGCTCAGTGGTCGGACGGCGTGGCCCTTGGGAGCGAGGTCGGCGTCAGTCCCTCGGTATCGACGAAGTTCCCGGTGATCTCGGTGCCCTATGAAGCTCTGCTGCCGGCGCGTCTCGATGGCCTGCTGGCCTGCGGCCGCCATATCTCCTGCGATCCCAGTTCGCACGGCTTCATGCGCGAGATCCCGCAGTGCTGGCTCACCGGTCAGGCCGCGGGCGCCGCCGCCGCCGTCGCGGTGAATGCGGGCGTGCAGCCGCGCGCCGTGAATGTGCGCGACGTACAGGCGGTAGCTCCGCAAGCAGGGTGTGTTCATACGCGACGCCGGGAGCGTCTCGAGTGCCGGCCGATTGCGACGCAGGCTTACGAGCCTTATCTCGATCCTTCAGCCTGCAGCAGCGCCTTGGCCTCCTGATTGAGATAGGCTCGGATGCCCTCGGCTTCCTCGGGCTTCAGATACGCGGCGAAACTCGCCATACCATTTGGCGCGAGCGCACCGTCGATCACGACCGTCCGCCACGCGTCCTTCTCCTTGAGCAACCTCGAGCGCCGCAAGTCGGGATTGACCGGGCCCGCCATGGCAGATGGTGCAATACATGAAGTAGAACTTGCTGCCCGTTGCGATCTGCGCCGGCGTGAAGCTCTCGCTGCTGGGGCTGGGCTTGTCGAGCGGGACCGGAGTATAGGGCGGCAGCTGCGCCTTGCCGCCCAGCTTGAATGCGACGATGAGGCCATTGGGCATCTTGCGCTTCTCAAAGGCCGACGCGCTCGCCATGCCCATCGAGCCGCCATAGCCCGCCATCACCGCGACATATTGCTCGCCATTGACGCGATAGGTGATCGGCCCGGCAAGCACGCCGCGATGGGTCTGGAAAGACCAGAGCCGGGCGCCCTTGTCGGCGCTATACGCCTCGAGCTCACCGTACACAGTCCCCTCGAAAACGAGATTGCCCGCCGTCGCCAGCGTGCCGCCGTTCCACGGCCAGTCGCGCTGCACTTCCCAGCGCGCCTTCTGCGCGACCGGATCCCAGGCCACCAGCTTGCCGCGGATCATTGCGTGCAAGGCCGCACGCCGCGCGGCCATGTCGCGCCGGCAATCCCGGCAGCGGCGGCGGATCCAGGAAGGACACACCCGTGTTCCAGCGGCCCGGATGAATTTCAAAGGGCCTGGCATCCCCATAGATGAGCGGATACTCCATCGCGGGGATGTACACGAGGCCGGTCTTGGGCGAATAGCTCATCGGCATCCAGGCATGCGCGCCGATGCCCGAGGGCACGACCAGCGCAGGCCCTCGGTGTAGCGCACGTTCGGCTTCTCGATCGGGCGGCCGGTGGCGAGATCAATCCGTTCCGCCCAGTTCTGCGGTGCATAGGGTTGCGCCGAGATCAACTTCCCGTTGGTGCGGTCGATCACATAGAAGAAGGCGTTCTTGGGCGCCTGCATCAGCACTTTGCGTCGCCGGCCGTCAATGCTGAGATCGGCCAGCATGATCTGCTGGTTGGCGGTGAAGTCCCACGTCTCGCCGGGATTGAGCTGGTAGTGCCACTTGTATTTGCCGGTGTCCGGATCGACCGAGACGATCGACGCGAGGGAAGAGGTTGTCGCCCTTCCCTTCCGAGCGGTACTTCTGATTCCAGGGCGAGCCATTGCCCACACCAATGAGCAGCTGGTTGAGCTCCTGGTCGTAGACCACCGAGTCCCAGACCGTGCCGCCGCCGCCCAGCTTCCAGTACTCGTTGCCGAACCAGGTCGGCCGGGCGATCTTCTCGATCGCATCGTCTGAAGCCGCGCCATCCGGTCCATCGGCCGGATTGCCCGGCACGGTGTAGAAGCGCCACACGAGCTTGCCCGTGGCCGTGTCGTACGCGGACAAGTAACCGCGCACGCCCAGCTCTGCGCCGCTATTGCCGATGAAAACCTTATCCCGCACCACGCGCGGCGCCATGGTGATCGTATAGGGCTTGCGCTGGTCGACCGTCACGACCTCCCAGACCTTGGCGCCGGTCCGGGCATCGAGCGCGATCAGCCGCCCATCGATCGTGCCGACATAGACACGGCCCTTCCACACCGCGACGCCGCGGTTCACGACATCGCAGCAGGCATGCGCGCCCTTGGAGCCTTCGTTGTGCGGATCGAACTGCCAGAGCACCTTGCCCTTGGCCGCGTCGAGCGCCAGCACCTTCGACCACGCGGTGCTGGTGTACATGATTCCGTCGACAACGATCGGGGTCGCTTCCCGCCCACGCGCCGTGTCCAGTTCCGCCGCCCAGGCTAGCCCGAGCTGGCCGATGTTGCCGTCATTGACGTGCGCGAGCTCGGAAAAGCGTTGCTCGGCATAGGTCCGGCCATAGGTGAGCCAGTTGTCCGCGTCGCTGGCTGCCGCTTCGAGCCGGGCCTGATCGATGCGCGCCGTGCTCGCCGTTGTCCGCAGCACGCCCGTTGCTGGCCAGCGCCAGCAGGGCGGCCGTCGCCAGCAGCCCTCCGAGTCGCATTACCATGCGCCACTCTCCCTACGCTTGTTCGGCTGCAAGTGCGCAGCGGGACCCTTCTTTAAGAAAGGGTCCCGCTCGCACTTAAGACCGACGTCTGATCAGAACTTCATCGTCGCTCCAATGTAGAAGCGGCGACCAATGAAGTCATAGAGCGCGGGATTGACGCATCCGTACCGCCGTACGTACCGCCGGCCAGAAGGAACGGAGGCGGCGCGCTGTTTCTCTCCAGAAGTGGCGGCGCTTCGTCGAACAGATTCTCGATACCGAAGCGGACCACCGACGTCCGAGAAGGCGAAGCTGCCAAAGAGGCCGAGCAGATCGTAGGAGGGGGCCCCCATTATCGTCGTGGCGTGGTTAGCGGGGTACGTGGCTGACTTTATCGAGGGCAAGTGCTGCCACTGGAGCGAAACATTCCACTGATTAATTGAGTATCCAACCGTGGTAAGCATCTTCCACTCGAAGGAGCCTCGCGTTCAGCTCTATTCTGCGTCGGACCCAGCGAGCCGGCGAATTCGACGAGCGGATCGGTTGCCAGCTCCGACGACTTCAGACTGTCCAGATAGGTGAAGATCGAATTGAGGTTGAACTGGCCCGGGCCGAGGTTGAACGACCAGTCGATCTGCGTATCGATGCCCGAGGTCTCGAAGCGGCCGTTGTTGTAGTAGGTAAGGCGGATATCCCCGAGTGCGCCATCATTGGCGACGCGATTGATGCCGTTACAGAAGTGCATTATTGACATCGAACGTCGGGTTGAACGCCGGATCGAAGCACTGGCGCTGGGCGACGTCGACCGACTGCGGGCCGATCGCGTCGTCCACCTTGATGAAGTAATAGTCGATCGACACGCGCAGATTCCGCCACAGCTCACTCTCGAACGGCGAGTCGAAGACCAGGCCGACCGTCCAGGTATCCGCAGTCTCCGACGTCAGGTTCGGATTGCCCGTGACTGACGGGAACGCGAATGTCGGGCCGACGGCCTGGGAGAACTGTGGATTGGCATAGAAGGTGGCCGCAGTTCCGGGGCGGCTCTTTCCATGAGTGCTGTGCACAGGGCCAGCGCCTGTGCCCCATTGGCATTCGCCGGGTTGGCGGAGAACGGCGACGGATTGGCCGAGCGAGCACAGATCACCCGCCGCGCCCACCTGGAACGTTTGTGACGGCGCCAGATGCAGCTCGCCGATGTTGGGCGAGCGCTCGGCCCGGTTCAAGCCACCGCGGACGCGCATCCAGCCAACCGGGCGCCAGTTGGCAAGTGCCTTCCAGGTGGTGCTGTTGCCGGTCGAGTCGTAGTCGGAAGCGCGTGCGCCGAGCTCCAGTTCGAGCGCCTGCGCACCCGTCCAGGTCTTTCAGCAGCGGCACCAGCAACTCGCCGTAGAATTCCTTGACGGTATCCTCACCCGCCGCATCACCACTGCGGATAGATGCCAATGGCCTGATCATTGAACTCAACACCCTGCGAGGTCAGCGTGTCATTGAGGAACTCATAGCGTGTCTGGCGATAGGAAACGCCGACGGCCGCACCCAGCTCGCCAGCAGGCATGTCGATCACCTTGCCCTGGGCGTTGGCTTCCCAGATGTCCTGCTCCATGGTCGAGCGCGTCTTGAGGCTGGCCGAAATCGCATTGATGCAGTCCTGGCTGATCGGCAGTTCCTTGTGGAACGGATCGATGCCGCTGGTGCAGGTCGCGAAATTCGCGCCAAAGCCGCCGAAAGCCGGGTTGCTGAAACCCGCGGTTCTCGAGTCGAAGCCCTTACCCCAGTCGGGAGCCCCGATCACCGCGCGGAATCGTTCGAGTGAGGCGACGCCCGTCGTCAACGCACTCGTCTGTGATTCGCCCTTCGAGCCGTAGATTTCCCAGGTCCAGTCAATCGCCGGGATCCTGCCCTCGAAACCGGCCAACAGGTTGTAGGTATACACATCGGCCCGCAGATCGCGATTCGCATAGTCCAGGTAATACGTGAGCCGCCAGTCCCCGGTCGGATCGGGCCGGCTGGCAAGGACGGAGGCGAGTTCGGCCGGTATCTCGCGGCCGTCGACGGGAATGAAGGCCGCCCAGCCATTCACCGATGGAGACGGCTGCTGGACGGTATGGACCTGCACCTTGCTGAACATGCCCTGCCCGAAAGAAGCCGAGCCAGTCATTGATCTCGTAATTGGCGTGCGCGTAGAGGTTGTCGCGTTGGAGCGGCAGCACCAACCCCGCGTCCTGGAAATTCTGGTTCAGCAGGCCGGTCGGTGTCCTTCTTCCACTTTGTGCCGGTGAGGTCTTCCGTAAAGCGATAGGTACCGGCCGGAGCGAAGCTCTGAAAGAATCCCGTGAAAGCGGTGCCATCCGGATTGAAGTAGAGCCGGGTCGGGCGACGGAACGCTGCCCGGCGCCGCCGCATTGAAGATTGTGTCGTACGATCCCTGCGAAGGGATATTTGTCGGAGCAGCCGGATCGAAGCCCGAAGAAGGTTGGGAAGAATTCGTCGCCGCCAACTGTGGGATCCCTCATCGTATCTCTGAACCAGGAGCGGTCGAGCCGGTCCGACCCCTGACGCCGGTTGGTCGAGAAGGCGAGCATGACGTTGCCCTTGTCGTCGGCCATATTGGCGCCGATGAGTGCAGTAACCTGGTACTCGGAGCCATCGCCTTCGCTGGTCTCGGCTGTCATGGCATCGAGCTGGAAACCCTCGAAGTTCTTTCTCATGATGAAGTTGACGACACCACCCACGGCATCCGCACCGTAGGTCGCCGAAGCGCCGCCGGTGATGGTCTCGACACGCTCGATGGCCATGCCCGGAATCGTGTTGATGTCAACCGCCTGCGACGCGTTGCCCGGTGTCGCACGGCGACCGTCGATCAGGACCAGGTTGCGGTTGGCGCCGAGGCCACGCAGCGAAAGCGTGGCCGCGCCTGGCGTGTTGGTCGCCGTCGGCTGGATGTCACCAGCCATCGTGGGCGTCTGCACTGGATGGAACTGCGGCAGCTTGGTGAGGTTGGTCTCGATCGCCGCGGTGCTCGAGTTCCTCAGTAGAGCCTCGTCGACGGTAACGATCGGGCTGTTGGCCTCGTAGTCGCGGCGCTGGATGCGCGAGCCGGTAACCACGATCTTTCCCAGCTCACCAGTCGAAGCCTCGGCCTGGGCGGCGTCGGCTTGCTGGGCCTGCACGACGGAAGCCGGCGCGGACAGACAGAGACCGCCGCAAAAAGACCAACGCAGCGCGGATGAATCCGGCTTTAATTGTGTACATTGCTTGACCCCCTTGTTTGCTTGATCCTGCGAACCGTAATCGCCGGGAGCGAGTGGCATTAGTTCACGACATCCCGCCCCACCATATTGGCGAGGTGCATCTGCGTCTCCACTGCCCGCGAAGTCAAAGTCGACTAATTCGGAAGCGTGCGACCAGGCACGCGACATGAAAATTGTGTCAATCCGTGGTGCGCTCAGCGCCACTCGTCGATGCGACCGGCCGCGTGCGGCGTGAGGGAAGCACCCGGGCCGCGCCGGTATACATACCGCCGAACATCTTGAACGCCGCCTGCGTCTCACCGCCCGTGACGACGATCTTGACTTCGTTCGGCGTAAAGATGCGGATGAGCTCGTCGGGCGCGGCCTTGAGCCGGCTCGCGTACGGCTCGACGCCGGCGACGGCCCGCGGGCGGATCACAGCGACTGGATCGACTGATCGTCCCAATACTCGCGCGCCGGCAGCTTGGCATTCTCCGCGCACCATTCGATGAGCGATTTCGCTTGGTGTCGAAGCCGAGAGCCGCGAAGCAGCCGCGCCACGAGCGGGTCCATCACGATCAGCGGCGGGCTGAAATGATCGGTCGCCGTGAGGCAGCGGAAGAACTTCTCCTTCCAGGTCTCGCGCGGTCCGTAGCCCGACTGCGTGTACCAGCCGCCGAAGAAGATGCTGACCGTGCTGTCAGTCCGCGCGGAAGCCCTCGTCGCACGTGGAACGGCTGCCCACGGGCTGCGCTCCTCGGCCTCCGGAAAGCAGGCCGAGTAGCTCAGGACAATTGCCGAGCGAGCCCAGGTACGATGTCACCGGGCACCGAGCCGCCCTGAAGCCGTTCTGACTCGAGAGGACCGTAGGCGCGTCCGATGGTTGCGTTGGCGTGGTTGTACGGCCCCAGCGCGCCGATGCCGGAATTCATGCCGATCTCGTTGCGGATCGGACCGTTGACGATCGAGATCGCCGCGAAGCGACGTGGTGCTGCTGGAGCGCGCGGTCGTGCCGCTCGCGGCCATGCGCGAGGATGACCGGCAGGTACTCGGGCCGCAGCGCCGGCCATGACCGCGTTGACCGCGACCTTCTCGACAGTGAACTCCCAGAACTCGCGGAAGGCGGTCGGCCTGAGGCGCCCGACGACCTTGTCGGCGGCATGCTTCGTGCCCTTCAGCATCTGCTGCGACACGTTCCTCCGTCGGCAGGATGATCGGGCAGGTAGTCCGTCCAGTGGTTCTCGATGAAGAGCTTCGCGCAGGTTGTCTTCGGTGTCGGGCGCGAGCAAGCGCTGCGTCGAGCGCTCGAAGGTCGCGCCCTTGTAATCCTCGTCGTTCAGCGGACTGCGTCAGACCCTCGATCACGCCCTGCATGAACGGCCGCTTCAGAGACGGGATCGGTGCCCTCGATGTAGGCCGCGCAGTTCGCTCTCGCGAGCGACCGACGACCGGCTGCGGAACGAACACACTGTCGCGCTGCGCGGCATGCCGCTCGGCGAGCGCCGTCGCCTGCGCGAGCCGTGCGAACACGTGCGTGCTGCACGGCGAACGGTGGGAATTCCCTGCCGTTCCAGCGCCATAGCCAACCCCACGACCGTGGGGCTACAGGTGCTTCAGAGTCCGACACCGAGTAATCGCCGCGTCGCCATCAGCCGCGATTCTGTCGCGCATCTCAGGGTCGTCGACCCAGCTCTCGCGCGGCTTGATGATTCGGACGATCGACCGTATGGCATGATGCTCGGCGAACCAGCGACGCAGCTGCTCCATGAAGCGGTCGGAGTTGTCGAACAGGCAGTCGACCAGATAGAGCGATCTTCCCGTCCAGGCTCTGAGCCGCGTTCGCGAGCCGCTTCGCCGACGACCTTCGGCGGGAAACCGCGCGGATCGTGAACCTCGATCTTGCCGCTCATGTCTCGATCCTCCGGATGGTTCGCTGGCGAACCCAGCACCAAGTACATACCGCGAATTCAGTTTCAGCGCAGTACCGCGCCCTGTCAACGAGACCCGTGCCTCTTATATATATGTGGAACTACTGCCGAGGCGCGGCCCGCTCGCACCAGCTCCGCGGCCCGCTCTGGCGATCATCAAAGTCGGGGAATTCGTGTTGCCGCGACGTGATCGTCGGCATGACGGACGCGTCGGCCACGCGCAGCCCGTCGATCCCGATGACGCGAAGTTCGCCGTCGACCACCGCGCCATGCGGTCGTCACGGCTACCCATTTTCGCGGTGCCGACCGGATGGAAAGATTGTTGTCCCGATCAAGCCGGCCGCCGAGGCCAGTCTTCCTCGGACTGATACTGCGGCCCTGGGGACGACTTCCTCCGGCCGATACCGGGCGTGCGCCGGCGCCGCCATGATCCGACGGCGTCAGGCGCAGAGCGATGGCGGCCACGTGTCGATCGTGCTCGGTCGAAGATAGTTAGGGGCGATGACCGGCGGCACCATGGCGTCGGGTGATTCGATGTGCACGCTCCCCCGTGACGTTGGGCGCAGATTGCACGGCGACGCGGTGAACGCGTCGTAACGATGCAGCGGCTCGCCGGAAAC
>ERZ1370068.10286-contig-9_pt1 | contig 66610 bp, 95 predicted proteins | sample MGYA00561227_ERZ1370068 | MGnify/ENA primary metagenome ERZ1370068 (study PRJEB38410, sample SAMEA6850437) | metagenome | study: Metagenomic assessment of the ecological functions of the soil: analysis of the soil microbiota associated with the... | reverse complement strand
CAGTTACTTATTGCTCGCTCGCCTCTATCGCGGCTATCGGCGAAACGACCTGGCGCTCATAAGTACTCGATGGCTGGGACGGGTGCCGCCAAGCGCGCGCCTCGACGCCAAAGTTGAATGGCCAAGCAGGTTCCCGGCGACGGTGGACGAGTACCAGACGGACGAGAAGTGGTGGTAAGCCGTCGTCGAACACGATGAGCTCGTCGAAAGGCGCTGAAGAGGGCGGTGGCAGCACCGGCGCAACGACGACGATGTCACGCGCGAGTTCAAGGACGCCTTTCCGGCGACGAGGAGAAGCGGAGGAGTGACGAAGAAGAAGGTGAGGAGGACGAGGCCGCCGGAGGAAGCGCGTTGACGGATGAGCAGCGGGTCGCGCGCTTGAGCGAGTCGGCGATCCGCTCCCGCGTGGAACTAGCGCTAAATTCACGTCGACGGCTATCGGCGGACGCCCCATGAAGCTTCGCTCCTTCGAAGTCAGCGGCCACCACCAAAATCAACGGCTGCCGCGTACCGGTCTGGGTCACGGCGACCAAGGCGGCAGCTTCATCGCCTTCGTGGACGTCGACCATCCCCATTTCCGTCCTTCGACGACGAGCCGGAAGATGTCGTCCTGATGGAGATCGCGCAGAACTTGACGTGCGCCCGCGGGGCGACGGTGCCCATCAGTGCGGTCTACGCTGAGTTGAAGATCGTCACCTCAGCGGCTACCGCGGATCGATCCGGGCAAACTGATTCCGGAAGCCGGGCGCTTTGATGCACGAGATCCAGGAGCGGATGGTCGACTGCGTACAAGCGAATCCGGAACGTCCTTGGGAGAACGCGCTTTATCGAAGCGGAAAACGTCACTGACCCACGAGCGCATCACGGAGGTTCGCAAGACGGCCGATGTCGACTCGGTCATCTACTCAGAAGTACCTGATTCACGTTCCGCCTTCGGTGGTGCCTCGATCGTCGAGGAGTGGCCGGAGTGCCTCGACGGCAACCTCTCGATGTTCCCTACAAGGGATGTGTGAGGACGCCCGGAGCAAAGCGACAGATGCTGATGATCACCGGCTATCTGAAACGACGTCGCCTGGCTCACTGGAAACTGTTTGATCCTCCACGCGAGCAGATGATCCGCGCGCGGCTGAGCTTGCAGCTTCTTCCGAACGATCTTGTTCAGGAGAGGGGTAGCCGAAGCGGAACCGCAGGGCGCGCGCCGCTCGCGGCTGCGTTTTTGAGCCTGCACGTCTGCTGGAAGGTGGCCCAAGAGGGTTTCGCGGGCCATCGAGCGCCTCGCTACTCCTGCTCGGCGTTTCGACGATATCCGCGATATCGATGGCCCTGCATGACGAAGGCGGAGACATTCTCGCCTTCCGGCGCGGGCTGCGCTGGGTCTTCCAGTGCAAGTGGACGCGAGGCGACGATCACGAATGCCGTAAGCGAAGTCGATGGCGCGAAGATGTTCCCACCGCGCCGACCGGGCGGTCGTGGCCACCAACGCCCGACTGGGCCGTGGCGCGATCAATCGGCGCAATCGGCTGCAGTCGGTCGGGGAGGAGGATCGACTTCTGACGGCTCGTGCCCGGTGAGGCTTCCGCCGCCAGAGGTGGGCGCCGCCCGAATATCCGCCGACGCGAATCAAGCCGCGCGAATACTCAGGCCGAAGCGATTGCCGCAGTCAAGATGCGCACTGGTCGAGAGCAATCACGCCTTTGCGATCCTCGCCACTGGTCTCGGCAAGACGGTCGTGGCTGGAGAGGTCAGCCCTCACGACCATCTCTCGAGAACTCCAGAGCCAGGAGTGTCGCCGTTCCTCATCGTCGCTCATCTCAAAGAGCTCGTTCAGCAGCTGGAGCGTGCGACCTGGCGCCACCTACCGCGTTAACAGCGTGACGACGGGGATCCTGACTGGCGACAGAAGCCTCGCTCGCCTCGAAGGAGTCATCTGTGCCACCGTTTCCGACAGCGCGCTGGGGTACGTCGTCAACAACCCGATGGCGTCCCAGCCTGATCGTCGTCGACGAGGCGCATCACGTCGCCGAGGCCGGATGTTCCAGCACCGGATGAGCTCGGCGATGCGCCCCGGCTCGGCTCACGGCGACGCCGCGGCGGCGACAAGTACGACATCGCGCACGTCTTCGGCGAGGCTGTCTTCAAGATGGGCATCGCTGGAAGTGGATGGCTGCCGCTTCCCTCCGAGGTGGATACAGGCTCTTCCTCGACGAGATCGACTCCGCGGCGGTGCGCTGGCGAGCGAATTATGCCTGACGCTCGGTGACCTAAACCACAGGCTCTTCCTTCCGCAGCGCGATGAGGTTGTCGTGGTTTTCATCCGCGAGGCGTGGTCGAAGACCACACGCGCGCCGCGAGCCGTCGTCTTCTGCCGTACGATCGCGCACGCCGCAGAGCCCGCGCAGCTCCTTCGAGAGGCCGGGCCGGGCGTCGGTCGAACGCCTCAACAGCGGTCAGTCGGCGCGAGCGCAATATCCTCATGAGTGAATTCCGCGACGGCCGAAAGTTCCGATCATCAATGATTGGTCGACCTCTTTGAACGAAGGTCGATGTGCCAGACGTGAACATTATCTGCTTCCTGCGCGTCACGCATAGCCGCAGGATTTTCGTGCAGCAACTCGGTCGTGGCCTTCGCCTGCGAGAGGGCAAGGAACACGTCACCGTTCTCGACTTTCGTTTCCGATCTTCGGCGGATCAAGGCAGACCCTTGATCTGAAGCGCGCGCTCGCCGACGTGCCGCAAGAAGAGATCGAGCGCCTGACCTGCGCGAACGAGCATCAACTCTTTCGAACCCGGAGATCGGCACCTTCCTCGGAGTGAATGGCTCAAGGATGCGGCCTCCTCGAAGATGCCGACGAGGAAGTCCGCCCCAGAGTTCCCGCCGATTACGCCGCCCGGATAGCTGGCGTAACTCAGACCGTAGGTGCGCTGAGCCGGCGCGGCGTGGCGATCGTTATACCCTCGCCTTTGTTCAGCGCTTCCCCGCGAAGTCCGCAGCCGGATCATGAGGCCGGTGCGCAGCCGACACGCGTCGAGCCAGTTCCGGCGCGCGCTCTGGGCTGCGGTGTCCGGGCTGGCATCATCCGAGTACGGTCTACGGCGTAACAGGACCGCGCATGGTCCGGCCGCCGGATCGCCGTGTTCCTGACCCGCCTGGCGGCACGGCACCCGCCGAGGTGGACGCCCGGTCGCCTGCCGTGGGAAAATGGGATACGAAGCTGGCCCGCAACAAGGCTCGCGACGACGAGGTAAACCGGCGGCTCGCAACCAGGGCTGCGATCCTCCGCTTCTGGGACTTTCGAAGTCGAGCGAGAGCCGAACGCTGTGTGAGCGACGTGCGTGCGGCGGTCGAAGCTGGTAGGCGGCGGCCTGCCCCGCGTATATCGGCACCTCGCCGATAGGCCAGTCCCCTGTCCCGGGGCGTGGTCGCGGGTAACGCATCCGGCTTACGATGCGGACAAGCGGTGCTATTAAGTCCCGCCGCCTTCGGCCGAGAGGCGCGACAACCGAGATCGTCGCCGACGTCGACAAGCGTTTGAAGGAGTTCGCGAGTTCGTGAGGCTCACCGAGGAGATGCGCGGCGCGGCCCTCGCGAGGTTATGCGGAGCGCGCTGCTCGCGCAAAACGCGCCTGTTCCGCCGAGCTAGCGCCATGCGATCCTCGGGGTGGCCAGATGTCTTGATGCCTGGCTAGACAACAACAAAATCGCGGCCCTCTTCGTCTGGGTGTTCCAAAACCTGTTCCATACCTGAGCACGCTGGACGAAGTGCAGCGTGGCGGAAGGCCGTGAAAGCCCCGCGTCTGCAGGGCTTTCTCGTAAGAGCCCCACGAATTTCGAACCGTCGACCCCCTCCTTACCATGGAGGTGCTCTACCAACTGAGCTAAGAGGGCGGTGCCCGCCATTCTAGGCGCTCTTCGCGGCGCTTGAGCGTTCGCGTCGAGCAGGTCGGGGCGGTCGAAGGCGGTAGCCGCTCGGTAGGCGCAGATGTCCGCGCCGGTCGTGCTTGCGAGTGGTTTCGCGACGCCGCTCTGCTTGATCTTGCTATCGCTCGTCGACCCACTGAAGAGCAGTTGAACGGGGGCTAGATTCGAGCTTCTCGCTAGCCCAACCACCCGCGGGAATCCGCAGGGAACCTGGGCCCGCACGTGCAATCTGTGCCTCCCCGGCGTACAGTCTGTCAGGCACCACGGCCCAGGGGTGGCGTTGAAGCTAGCGGTCGAGATTCTGCGGTACGTCAGCCTGGTGGCTTACGTCGCGCTTGCGCTGGCCACGATCAATCAATGGCGGCGTCAGCGGGACCGCGCCGCGGCCTGGGCGGCGCTCTGCTTCAGAACGCTTGGCTTGGTCGTCGTGCTGGGGCAGAGGCAGATCGTCCCGGAGCACCCCAGCGGCTTTGCCGAGAACTTCCTCCAACGGCTCGACATCGCGTTCCTGCTGCTCTTCCCCTACCTGCTCCACCGCTTCACGACCGTCTTCAGGCGCGCGACCTCGAGACTGGAGAGCGCGCTCGGGCTGATGACCGTGGCGATGATCGATCTGGACGTTCGCGCTGCCGCACTTTCCCGAGCCGGAGAGCCACGGTCCGCTGGGTTCATCGCGCTACCTCGTTGGTTTCCTGATCCACTGGACGGTGCTTTCCTCGGTCGCGGCAACCCGGCTCTGGCGGGCGGGCCGCGGTCAGCCCGCGGTCGCCCGCCGGCGGATGCGGATCCTCGCCTTCGCGGCGGCGCTGCTCACGATCGCGCTGTTCGCGGCGGCTAGCGACCAGCCAGTCGTACTCCGTTCTCGCGCTTGTCAGCTCCGGCGCTCGGCGATCGCCAGTGCGCTCGCGTTCCTCGTCGCCTTGGCGCCGCCTGCGGTCGTTCGCATGATCTGGCGCCGCCCGGCGCAGGAGCGTGTCCAGGACGCAGTGCGGGATCCTGATCACCCTCAGCCGCAGCCAGGCGGAGGTGGCGACCCGCGTGCTCGGGCCGATGGCCGACATCGTCGGGGCCCGCGCGCTCTGCATCCGGAACAATGAGGGAGACCTGGTGGGCTCTTACGGCCTTGAGCGAAGGCGAGCTCGAGCCGGCCCAGGCCGGCGACGCTCAGCAATTCGAGGTCGACATCCCTTCGGGCTCGCTGACGGTTTGGGCTTCCCCTTACGCGCCGTTCTTCGGCCGTGAGGAACTGCGGCTGCTCGAGACGGTCGGCGCCTCAACCGGTCTCGCGCTTGACCGGGTGCGGCTGTTCCAGCAGGAGCACGAAGCGCGGCTCGCCCTCGAGCGTGCGAACGAGATCAAGACGAACTTCATCTCCTCGCCTCGCACGAGCTGCGGACGCCCGTGACAACGATCCTCGGGCTCGCCACGACCCTCAACCGCCGCGGCGACGATCTCGACGATCGCCAGCGGCGGGAGAGCTGCGCGAGACCCTCGAGCGCCAGGCTGACCGCATGGCGAAGCTCGTCGAGCAGTTGCTCGACCTTCCCCGCCTGACGCCGACGCGATCTCGATCGCGCCCGAGCGCATCAACCTGCGCGACCGGATCGAGGAGATTGTCGCTTCGGTCGCAGCCGAGCGCAGCGACGATGTCCAGATCAGGATCGACCCCGATCTCGAGGCGCCCGCCGATCCAGGCGCGCTCGACCGGATCGTCGGCAACCTCGTCGCGAACGCTCTGCGGTACGGCATGCCCCCGGTCAATGTCGACGCCGTTCAGCACGACCGCCACCTTCGCGTCTTCGTCGAGGATCACGGCGACGGTGTGCCGCCGCAGTTCGTTCCTCAGCTCTTCGAGCGTTTCACCCGAGGCGGCCGCGAGCGAGTCGGCGGCACCGGGCTCGGCCTCGCGATTGCGCGCTCGTACGCCCGTGCGCACGACGGCGATCTCGTCTACGAGGACGCGGAGCCCCACGGCGCACGCTTCCAACTCGTCCTGCCGGTGAAGAAGAACGGGAACGGCGATCCGGACGAGGGCGAGGTCGAGGCCGAGGCTCAGCCCGGAGGTCGAGGCACACGTCATGGCGGATCCTCGGCCGCCGCCGCCAGCCGCTCGCCTAGCTACGCGATGGGGCGGGAGGATTCGAACCTCCGTAGGCTAAGCCGACGGGTTTACAGCCCGTTCCCTTGGCCACTCGGGCACACCCCGGGATCGCGCATTGTAGCCTCGTCGCCGCGGCGGGCTTTGCCCGGCGCGGTCTGCAACCTGCCGAAGCAGATCCGATCGAAAGCCGTCATGGCGCCGAAGGCGTCGGACTCGATCGTCGAGGACGTTCCCCTTTGGCCACTCGGGCACACCCCGGGATCGAGAAGTCTAGCCAGGGATTACGATCCCCTTGGTGGCGCGCTACGACGCGATCGTCGTCGGCGCCGGGCCTGCAGGCTCGACGACGGCTTACCGCCTCGCGCGCGGGCGACGGCGCGTGCTTGCTAGACCGTGCGCGGTTCCCTCGTGACAAGCCTTGCGGCGGCGGGCTGACCTACCGCGCGGTGCGGCAGCTGCCGTTCTCGGTCGAGCCGGTGGTCGAGGACACGCGTGCGACACGCGTCGAGCTCGGCTTCCGCTACGGCCGTACGCTGCGAGCGGCCGCGACCGAGGAGCCGCTGATCCTGATGACGCAGCGCCGCCGGCTCGACGCGTTCCTCGCCGAGCGGGCGGCCGCGCGCCGGAGCCGAGTTTCCGCGACGGCGTGCAGCGCGACCGGCGCTGGAGCCGACGCGCAGGTGCGTGACGGTGCGCTTCGACGGCTCGAGCGGCCTCGGCGCCGACGTCGCGATCGGCGCCGACGGCGTGAACGGGTCTGACGGCGCGCGCGCTCCGGGCCGCAGGCCGGCGCCAGCACGGCGTCGCGCTCGAAGGCAACGTCGCCCATGTTCACGTCGCTCGGGAGCGACTATCGGCGGGCGCGCCGTCGTCGAGCTCGGCGTTGTTCCGGGCGGCTACGCGTGGGTCTTCCCGAAGGGCGACCACGTCAACGTCGGCGTCGGCGGCTGGGAGTCGAAGGGCCGCGGCTGCGCGCGCACCTCGACGCGTGCCTGCGCCGCAGTACGGCGATCGACGAGGCCGAGCGGCTGAGTCGATCTGCGCGGGCTACCGGCTGCCGATGCGCCGGCCCGTGGACCGGCGCGCGAAGCGGGCGGTGCTGCTCGTGGGCGACGCGGCCGGGCTCGTCGATCCGCTCTCCGGCGACGGGATGTACGAGGCGTTCGTCAGCGCGCCGGCTGGCCGCGGAGTCGACGCTCGAGCTCTGCACGGCCGAGCGGCGATCTCGACCGCTACGAGCTGCGCTCGACCGCGAGCTCGCCCGCGCGTTCGCCGCCTCGTGGAAGGCGAGGGACGCGCTGGAGCGCTTCCCGCAGCCTGATCTTCGGCGTCGCCCGCCTGCCGCTCGTCGTGGGGCTTCATCTCGGCCTTCCTGCGCGGCGACCTCGCGCATCCGGTGAGGCGACGGCCTTGTCCGCGCGCCGCTTCGCCTGGTCGAGGCGCTCGGGGCCTCAAGACACTCCGCGTAGCTGCCGATCAGCCAGCAGCGTGGACCTGAATGCGGTACTCGGCCGTGCCGTGGAACTCGGCGCGAGCGATATTCACCTCAAGGTCGGGCAGCCACCCGTGCTCCGGCGCGACGGCGAGCTCGGCCTGCTCCCGACCACCCACCGCTCTACGACAGCGACCTCGAGGCCGCGCTCGCGATCGTCGCCGACATGACCCCGGCGAAGCTCTCGCACTTCCACGAGAGCGGCGAGCTCGACATCGCCTACACGGCCGAGGGCCTGCCGCGCTTCCGCGTCAACGGCTACCGCCAGCGCGGCTCGATCTCGTTCGCCTTCCGCGTGATCCCGAACGAGGTGCCGAGCTTCGAGCAGCTGCGCCTGCCGCCCGGCGTCAGGCGCCTGGCCGACGAGCACCGCGGGCTCGTGCTCGTCACCGGCGCGACCGGCTCCGGCAAGACGACGACGCTCGCCGCGATGATCGACCACATCAACCGCACGCGGCGGCAGCACATCGTCACGATCGAGGACCCGATCGAGATCCTCCACGCCGACCAGCGGCTGCATCGTCAACCAGCGCGAGGTCGGGCTCGACACCGAGTCGTTCCTCGCCGCGCTCCGGCGCGCGCTCCGCCAGGACCCGGACGTGATCCTGATCGGCGAGCTCCGCGACGCCGAGACCGCCGAGACCGCGCTCAAGGCCGCCGAGTCGGGCCACCTCGTCTTCTCGACCATGCACACGATCGACGCCGCCGAGACGATCGGCCGGATGGTCGAGTTCTTCCCCGCGAGTCAAGCAGGACGCAGATCCGCTCGATCCTCGCAGGCGTCCTGCGCGGCGTCGTCAGCCAGCGGCTGCTGCCGCGCGAGCGACGGCGGCCGGCGTCGCCGCCGTCGAGGTGATGGTCAACAACGCGCGCATCGCCGACCTGATCCGCGAGAGCCACAGCCGAGGAGATCCCGGACGCGATCGCCGAGGGCCAGTTCTTCGAGATGCAGACCGTTCGACGCAGGCGCTGATCGAGCCTCGTTGTCGCCGGCGAGGTCGACCGCGAGACCGCGGCGAACGCCGCCACGAACCGGCACGACTTCGTGGTCGCGCTCGACCAGGCGCTCAAGCGGCAGGCCGCGGCGGTCACGGTTCAAGACCGACCGCCCCGTCTCCGCGATCCGGAGCCCGAGCCGCCGAGCCGGGCGAAGCGCCGATGCCGGCTGCGCGTCGCGCGAAGCGCAGGACGGATGAAGCGCGCTCGCTGCGTAGCGGCTGTCGCGCTCGCGCTCGCCGTGGGTACGGCGAGCGCCGACGTCGTTTCGGGTGCTTTCCTTCGGTCTCGCCGGCCACGCCTCGTTCCTGCCGAGCGCCGAGGTGCCGAACCACGCCGGGCTCAGATCAGCACCCCGACGCCGATGCTCGAGCGCCGCCCGCGCGTCGCGGAGTCGCTGAGCTACGACCAGCTGCTGGCGCTCTGGCAGGGCGCGACGGCTCGCGCTCTACGGCGTGCCGTGGCAGGTGCTCGCTGCGATCAACAAGGTCGAGTCGAACTTCGGCCGCAACATGGGCCCGAGCTCGGCCGGCGCGATCGGCTGGATGCAGTTCATGCCGTCGCACCTGGGAGCGCTGGGGCGTCGACGCGAACGGCGACGGCGTCGCGGATCCCGTGGAGCGCCGAGGACGCGATCGCTGCGGCCGCGCGCTACCTCGCCGCCGCGCGGCGGGACGCAGGACATCTCGCGCGGCAGTCTTCTCCTACAACCACGCCCAGTGGTACGTCGACGAGGTGCTCCAGCTCGCCCAGCTCGTTCGGCAGCGGCGGGTCGACGCGACCTTCAAGCTCGACCGGCTGCAGGTCTCGCTCGACGAGACGCTCGCAGGACGTCGCCGAGGCGAACCGGCAGCTGCTCGCGGCGCTGCGCGATCAGCGGGCGCTCGCGAAGCAGCGAAGCCGCTGGCAGGCCAGCGGCGGAGGCGCACAGCTTCTGTCCAAGCAGCTCGAGCTCCAGAAGACCGCGACGCTCGTCGGCGTTCGCGAGCACGGCCGCGGTTCGGCCGACCGGCTTCGCGCCAAGCTCCGGCAGGCGGCCGACGCGCTCACGCAGGCACGCACCCAGGCGCAGAGCGCGACGACCGCGCGCTACCGCCGGCGCCGTTGTTCGCCTCGCCGGTCACGACACGACTCCGGCCATACGTCTTCCCGGTCGGTGGCGGCCCCTCGGTCGTCTCGGTCTCGCACCACCACCACGACTACCCGGCCGCCGACATCGCGGCGCCGGAGGGCTCGCCGCTCTACGCGCTAGCAGACAGCGTCGTCGCTCAGTCGTGGGCCCAGCCCGATCCGTACTGCGGCATCGGCCTGACGCTGACGCGCGAGCGACGGCCAGGAATGGACGTACTGCCACCTTTCGTACCTCGACCCGCAGGTCGTCGCAGGAGTTGTCCTCAGCGCCGGTCAGCCCGTTGGTCTCGTCGGGAGTACAGGCGACGCGACCGGTCCGCATCTCCATCTCCAGCTCGACCCGCCGACGCACTACCCGCAGCTGGAGCCCTGGTTCCAGCGGTTCGCGGGCACGCGCCTTCCGGTGGCAGGATGCGCCGACTCCGCAGCCCAGCGCGGCCGCGAGCGGCGGCGCCGCGGTCTTCGCCGAGGTTTCGAGTCAAGATTCAGGTTCGGCCGGCGTGATTCGATTCACCTGGTAGGGGGATAGCTCGGCGCCCTCGGCAGCCGACCTAGAAGGCATGGCGGCTCGCTTCGCTGCGATCGTTCCACGCATGGCCGTGATCGGCCTCGTTTGGCTGCTCGCAACCGCGACGCTCACCTACGCGGCCGGCGAGCTCACCACGCCCGCGAAGGTCGCGACGACGCCGGCTGCAACCCCGCGCCCAGACTCTCATCGTCCCGCGACATCCGCGACCAGGCGTTCGTCTTCGCGAAGGGGATTCTCGAGGACGGCGGCTTCGGCTGGCGAGTCACGGGCTCCGTGCACGGCTACGCGACAAACGTTGTCTCGACCCAGCAGCCCGCGCCCGGGAACGCAGGTCGTGGACACAGGCGCACCGACGCTGAAGCTGACCCTGCGCCGCGGCACGTATCCGCAGGACGGGACGGCCCAGAACGCGTCGCCCTACGCGGGAACGTCGATCCTGCTTCCGAAGCGCTCGAGCGCGGCGGCGCAAAGCCTGTCGCTGCCAAGCCGAAGGCGGCGAAGCCGAAGGCGGCGCGCCCGAAGCGAGCCGCGAAGCCTGCTCTCAAGCGCGCCCGCCGGGCCGTCGCGAAGCCGAAGCGGACGGCCGCCAAGCCCAAGCTCACGGCCACGCGGTCACGCCCGCCGGCCTTCGTCGTTCACGGCGCCCCGCAAGAAGCCGCTGGACGAGATTCCGCTCACGACCCGGGCGCAGCGCCTGAGTGCCTGGCTGACTCGTCCGCCGCCGCGACCGCTGCGAACCAGCGCTACTGGCTATACCAGCACGCCTGGATCGTCACCGGCGCGAGGTTTGGCTGGTCGCACGGAGCTGCTGCCCTGCGTCTCCTGATCGCCGTCGATCGACGCGTCGAATCCCAGTGGGGCATCGGCCGCCGGAGTGAGTCTGTCGCGCGAGCCGCCCTGGCAGGCGTGGAGGCCAAGGCGAAGTGACGCTCGTTGCCCGCATGCGCCGCCGCCTCGGCGCGCAGGGGGTTAGCGCTGGTCGAGATGCTGACCGTCCTGCTGATCCTCGGCGTGGTGATGGGCGGCCTGACCACAGTCCTAGCGAGCGCCACGAATGCCGACGCCGACATGAACAACCGATTCCAGGCCCAGCAGGCGACGCGGCTGGCGATGGACAAGCTCCGCCGCGAGATCCACTGCTCATCGTCAGCGACCCCTGCGGCGACGGCCACTTCCTCGATCACGCTCACGCTCCCGAGCTACTGCAAGACCTATTCCGGCAGCGTCTCGGTCACCTGGTGTACGCGGAACGTCTCGACGAATCGCTACGCCCTCTACCGCGTCAACGGCTCGACGTGCACCGGCGGCGTCAAGTGGGCGGACTTCCTGACCCCCACTTCGACGGCGACCGTCTGCAGCGGTGCCCTCTGCGTCTTCAACTACGCCGCCCAGTCCGCCACGAGCCTCGCCAAGCTGCACGTCGATTTCCCGGTCAACCCGAAGCCGGCGCGGACGGTTGACACATATGAGCTCGTCGACGACCTCGTGCTGAGGAACAGCACGCGCTCATGAGAACGAACCAACTGGAATGTCGGGCGCGAGGCTGCGTCGGCGAAGAGCGCGGCATCGCGCTCGTCATGGCCCTGGGGATCTTGGTCGTCTGCGCCATCATGCCGGTGACGACCGTCATCGCGTACACGAGCTCAGCTCAGCGCACTTCGTCGTTCAGCAAGGCGAGACTGACGGCTTTCGACGCGGCGGACGCCGGGATGAACAACGCGTATGGCCGTCCTGAACCTGCCGTCGAACAACTCCCTGAAACAGTCGATTCTCCCGCCCTGCCACACTCCGAATCGGACACCACGACCCCAGCGGCGACCAATCCGACCTGGATGACGAGCTCGAGCAACCTGACTTCCCAGTCGACGTGGAACACGCAATTCTACGGCAATGCGACCACCTACTGGTGCGGTGATTTCGATGTTCAAGGCGCCCAGTGGTTTCTCCGCTCCGTCGGCTCGATCAGGAACCCGACCAGCCAGAATCCGCGGCAACGCGACCCGGACGCTGAGCTCCAAGGTGACGGTTCATGCCGACGCTGACCCAACCGAAGAACAACCCGGTCTGGGATTACCTCTACGCCGGTCATACGGGCAGCGCCTGCGACCAGACCCTGAACAACAACATCACGGCGCCTCGCGCATGTACGTGCGCCGGCAACCTCTGCCTGAGCCCGAACGTCAACCTCGCGCAGTCGAAGGTGATCGTCGGCGGGAACCTCGACGTCTCGAACAACGCCTCCGTCGGGCGCCAACACGAGCTTGAGCACGCGCGTCGAGACCCAGGTCGGCAGGCAACTGCCGTTACGGCACCAGCAATCCCCTGGGTGACCTGCAGCGGCAACCAGGACGCGAACCACATCTACAGCAAGCTCGCCGACGGAGCGACGATCGGCGTCAACCACGTCGCCGACGTGATCGCGCCGCCCGCCGCTGACTTCGCCACGTGGTACGAGAACGCGATTCCGGGTCCCTCTCAGTCCTGCACGACCTCGAGCGGACGCCGTCCCGACGTTCGACAGCAACTATCCGACCCGCGACAACAGCGTCTCGACCGCTGTTCGACCTGACGCCTGCAACCTCGTACTTCTGCCGCGTCGGCAGGGGTGCCTACGACGACGCTGGCTGCGGCGATCACCGCGTCGCAGACGACGATCACGGTCGCTTCGGCGAGCGGTTTCCCTGACGACGCGGACGTTCGCGTCAGGATCGACGACGAGGACATGACCGTCACCGGCGGCCAGGGCACGACGACGTGGACGGTCACGCGCGGCGTCAACAGCACGACTGCCGCCAGCCACGTCATCAGCCGAGGCGTCAGCCAGGACGACGCAGGTACGAGCGGCGAGCTCTCGTGGAATGCGACGACGAAGACGCTGACCGTCACCGGCACGATCTACATCGACGGCAGCGCAAAGATCTCGAACAGCGCGCTCAACACCGTACAACGGACAGGCGACGCTCTACCTCTCGGGCACCTTCCTACGCGAACGGCTCGCTCTGCGCGCCGATCTCCGGCAGCGCCTGCAACTTCGCGGGTTGGAATCCCGACCACGACATGCTGATGATCGTCGCGAACGGGAACGGCGGCCAGGTCAACCCCGGCGACAGCATTCAGATCGCGAACAACTTCTCGTTTCAGGGCGGCCTCTACGCGACGAACGCGGTCGAGTTCGGCAACAACGTCAACGTCGACGGGCCGATCGTCGGCAGCCAGATCGTCTCTCAGCAACAACCTGACGACGAACGCGTTCCCCGTACATCACGATCGGTGCCGGTCGGGATGCCGTCCAACGACGAGGTCTACGCGCAGCCGAACCCGCCGCAGAGCTTCTCCGGCTGAATTCAACTCTCAGCCGCCGGCCGCCGATAGAACCACACGTGAACGCTGCGCTCGCCGCCTTCGCCCTTCGCGCCGGACTCGCCGCTCGGCAGCTTCCTGAACGTCGTCGCGGTCCGCGTGCCGCTTCGCCGCTCGGTGGTCAAGCCGCGCTCGGCGTGCATGAGCTGCGGTAGCGAGCTCGCCTGGTACGACAACCTGCCGCTCGTCTCCTACTGCGGTTCTGAAGGGCCGCTGCCGCACGTGCGGGACGGATCAGTCCGCTCTACCCGGCGGTCGAGCTGGCGACGGCGCTGCTCGTCGCCGCCTGCGTCATGGAGGTTCGGCCTGACGGGCGAGGCCGCCGTCGCCGCGTTCTTCTGCGCCGTGCTCGTGGCTGTGACGGCGACCGACCTCGACGCACCGGATCGTCCCGAACCGGATCGTCGTGCCGGCGGCGCGCGATCGTGCTCGCTGGCGCAGACCGCGCCCGAGCCTGAGCCCGAGTGGGCGCTGGCAGCTCTCGGTGCCTCGTTCTTCCTCGTTCGCCGCTGCCTCGCGTACCCGGCCGGAATGGGCATGGGCGACGTCAAGCTCGCGCTGCTGATGGGCGCGGCGCTCGGAAAGACCGTCTCCGTCGCGCTTGTTCGCGGGCATGATCTTCGCGCTCGTCCCGAGCGTCTTTCTGCTCGCCCGTCACGGCTCTGCGGCGCGCAAGATGGGCATCCCGTTCGCGCCGTTCCTGGCTCTCGGGAGCGTCGTGGCGCTCTTTCGCCGGGGCAGCGCTTTTGCACGCCTACTGGGCGTTCTTCACCCATTAGGTAGTAGCTCGAAGCGCGGAAAACGCTCAGGGTTCGGTGCCTGGCGCCGATACCTCATTCGAGGGATTGACGCATGAACCCTGAGGGCCCAAACCCGCGCGTCCGGACCAGAAGCGACGAACAAGTCGCCACCGGCGGCGGGGCTCGCGCATGCCTTCGACGGCGTCAACGTCAACGCCGAGCTCGTCGCCGACCTGCTTGCAGCGACAGGTCTTCTGTCCGATGACAAGCTGAGCGCTCTCAGGGGCCTCAGCCGGTCAGGGTCGCTTCGCCGAGGCGCTCGTTACCGAGGGCTTTGCCGCCAGCGAAGGGCGTGGCGCGAATGCTCGCCGCGCGCTACCACGTGCCGCTCATCGACCTCGCCGCTCACCGGCGTCGATGAGAAGGCAACCGAGCTGGTCCCGCTCCACGTGCTCGAGCGCGTCGTGGCGATCCCGTACGCGCTCGACGGCGACGTCGCTTCGTGTCGCGGTCGCCGACCCGGCCAACCGTGCACGCAATCGACGAGCTGCGGCTCGCGACCCGCTACCAGCTCGAGCTCGTCCGTCGCCGCCCGCGAGGACATCCTCACCGAGATCCGACGCCTCATCGCGCGCGTCCGAGGCCTTCGGCGCCCGTGCCGTACTCGCCGAGGAAGCCGAGGCGCTGCTCGAGGAGGAAGAGGAGGACGTCGACGACCTCGAGGTCGACGACGGCATCTCCGACGCGCCGCTCGTCCGGCTCGTCAACTCGATCATCTTCCAGGCCGCCGAGGACGGGGCCAGCGACGTCCACTTCGAGCCGCAGGAGGACTGCGCTCGTCGTCCGGCTCCGCATCGACGGCGTGCTGCACGAGGTGCAGCGGATCCCGAAGCGGATGATGGCCGGGCGTCACCACACGCCTGAAGGTGCTCGCGAAGCTCGACATCGCCGAGCGCCGCAAGCCGCAGGACGGCCGCATCTCGCTGAACGCCGCGGCCGCCGGCCGGATGCTCGACATCCGCGTCGCGACGCTGCCGACGGTCGAGGGCGAGTCGGTCGTCATGCGTCTGCTCGACAAGTCGAAGCGGGCGCCGACGCTCGAGGAGCTCGGGCTCTCCGACGACGATGCGCGCGACGCTCGCGAGAAGTCGTCTCGCGCCCGACCGGCGCGCTGCTCGTGACGGGGCCGACCGGCTCGGGTAAGTCGACGACGCTCTACGCGGCGCTTGCCGAGATCAACCGCCCGGAGATCAACATCATCACGGTCGAGGACCCGGTCGAGTACCGGCTCGGCGGGCGTCAACCAGGTGCAGATCAACCAGCGCGCCGGCCTCACCTTCGCGGCGGCGCTGCGGTCGATCCTGCGCTCCGATCCCGACGTCGTGATGGTCGGCGAGATCCGCGACGGCGAGACGGCCAAGATCTCGATCGAGGCCGCGCTCACCGGTCACTTCGTGCTCTCGACGCTGCACACGAACGACGCCCCGGGCGCGATCACGCGCCTGAACGAGATGGGCGTCGAGCCGTTCCTCACCGGCTCCGCCGTCACCGGCGTGCTCGCCCAGCGGCTGGCGCGAAAGCTCTGCACGCACTGCTGCGAGATGTACCACGCCTTCGGTCGACGAGCTGATCAAGGCCCGCGTCTCGCCCGACGTCGCCGCTCAGGCCGACGGGATGGTCGTTCTACCGCAAGAAGGGCTGCCCGCGCTGCAACCAGACCGGCTACAAGGGCCGGATCGGCGTCTTCCAGCTGCTGGCGATGAGCGAGAACGCTCGAGACCCTCGCGGCGCAGCAAGGCGAGCCGGGAGGAGCTCGAGCGGGCCGCGATGGAAGAGGGCATGCGGACGCTCTGGGACGACGGCCTCGCCAAGGTCGCCGCCGGCCTGACGTCGATCGAAGAGCTCGCGCGCGTCACGATCTGGCCCTGCCCCGAAGCCGAGGGACAAGAGGTGCGGGTCGAAAGAGGTGGGAGGGCCCGGACGCGCGCCCTCCCACCTAGCGCTCCAGCTAAAGACCCACGCACGACCGGTCTCAGGACCGGTCACGTGGTTCGGGCTCCTTCGGAATCGCCGACCTGAGGGGCGGGATCGTTGCCCGCGCAGTTCAGGGCTTCCGTAGATCGTGTTGGTGACGACCTTCGTTGCCGTCCGGGATCGCGCGACCGACGTTGCCGAACAAGTTGACCGGGCCCGTGGACGGTGTTGCGGATGAAGCCTGTTCCAGAAGCCGTCGTCAGCCGGCCTCGGTGTAGCTGCCGTTGATCACGCTGTCCTCGATCGTGTTCCAGGTGACCTCGAACGGGCCGCCGAACGGGCCGGAGCCGCCGCTGAATGTCGATGCCGCCGTTGATCGTGCTGAAGTGGATCTGGACGTTCATCGCGTTCGTCGCGTGGACGCCGCCGCTGATCGTGGCAGTGTGCACCGGGTTCTCCTCGCTACCGAAGACGAGTGTCCCGCCCTGCTGCGACAAACAGGCCCGCGCGGATCGTTGACCGGGCCCGTCGCTCAGGCAGACCCCGTCCCTGCGACGACGACGCGGTCGCAGGTTCCCCGGCGCGAGCGTGCCGTTGCATGTCGTCGTGCGCGTTGCCCGCGAAGGCCGGGACAACCAAGAAGGCCGCGGCGACAAAACGCTGTTGGCCGAACAACAGAACGAGTCTCCTCATGAGTCCTCTCCCCTCTCTGATGTTCTTGTTCAGCCCGCCGACGAGCCATCGAGGAGCCGCAGATCTCGCAAACTACATCATCGCCGGTGGCGCTGGGAACTTCTGGAGCGCACGCGCCGGCCGACCTGCGCAGATGTTGTCATCAGCAGACGACGCAGGATGGAGCATTTATAGACCCGTGAGCTGCAACGGGTCGCAACAGCAGTCGCAAATCGCCGGGCGTAAAGAAGGCCAAATCAAGTGGAAGCCGTTGTCGCCGGCTGCGATCGCGCTTGCCGTTGCGGGAGCGCATGTGTAAGGAGGGGGTCGACGGAGGCCAAGTAACGGACTGGTTACGAGGAACGACACGTCCCGGCTGGGCGGTCGAGGAGTCGCGAGACCGCATTTCGAGCCGTACTTCGACAAGTAACAGTCTGCTACCTAACCGCGGTCGATCAGGCGCCGCCGCGAGGCCTCGGCGCCTGCCGCTACTGAGCCTGGACGTCGCAGCCGAGGTACATCAGCGCTTCGACCGCTTCGGTAACGAAAGCCGTCGCCTGCTGCGAGTCGGCGAATGTATAGGGGCCAGGCTGCATCGGCTTTCGAGTTGCGCGCGCCGACAGGGAACACCTCCGCCTCGACGACGCAGGAGTCCCCATAGTCGACGGCAGTCAGCACCGCGACCGAGCGCCCGTCTTTCTTGGCATGACGAACGAAGAGTTGGCGCGCGTCCGCCGCGCCGGATTCCGGCAGTTTCACGAAACGGGCGCTGCGTTGACGGCTGCCTGCTCGACCGTGTCTGCGTCGACGTAGCCGTTCAGCCGCACATAGAGCGCATGGGGCTTTTGGAAGACGAGCACGGCGGGCGCGTCGAGCAGGCGGTTCTGAGGCATCGGCGCTCGTCCCGAGCAGTGCCGAGAGTGCCTCGACCTGCGCGTTGTTCGCCGACGTAGATCGTGCGCAAAGCGCTGCGTGAGCGTCGGCCGCACCGGCCTTCGCCTCGGCGAGCGTGAGGCCGTCGACCTGCGAGTTCGGCGCGACGAGCGCCAGCACGACACGACCGAGTGGCGCTTCAGCGCCTCCGCGAGCGGGGGTCGGAACGCCGGCTGTCACAGCCGGGCGGCGTGTAGGCGTCGTCTTGCCGCCTTCGCCTTGGTCATCCTGACCTTCGGCGGCGCCAGCGCCACCTTCGCCTTGGCGTGGGGGTGCAGGGGTTTGATCTGGCGCACGGACGCTGCCGAGGAGACCGAGCTGCGACCGAGGAAGAGGATGCCGCGCCCCGACCACGAGCAAGCCGGTCAGTGCGACGGCAGCGTAAATCCGAAACCGCTCGTTCATGGTTCGTCTATCGGCAGCCGGCGGCGATTTCTTGACGGATCCGAGCAAAGAAAGGGCGCGGTTGCCGCGCGCCTCGCTCGAGCATGCCTGATCGAAGGCGTTAACAGCCGTTCGGGACGATGTCGCCGCCGGGGCCGCTCTTGTGGTAGAGGACGCCGGTCGGCTTCGGTGTTCTCGATGCAGTAGCCGGTGCTGGCCGAGTTCACCTTGACGGTGATGTTCTTGATGCCGGCGTCGTGGGGAGAGCTGCAGCTTCGTCAGGTGGGCGCCGAGGTAGGCGGTCGTTGCGTGTTGTCGGCCGCATAGGCCTCGATGCCGGGGATGGCCGCGCGGACGTTGGCCTGGGCGGCCGACTTGTTCGCGCGCGTCCGGAAGCTCAGGTACGAGGAATCGCGATTGCCAGCAGGATTCCCAGGATGATGATCACGACGAGAAGCTCGATCAGCGTGAAGCCGCGCTCCTCACGGCGAGACGCTGCCGCAATGCATTAATCATGTAGTGCTCCTTCGGTGTTTTAACTAGCGAGTGGCTCTGACGGCTATCGGCTTCTGCTCCAGGAGATCGACACTCGAACGGGGAGCAAAGAAAGGCGCGGTTGCCCGCGCCCTTTCCGGAGAAGCCTGTATCGATGTAGGCGTTAACAGCCGTTCGGGACGATGTCGCCGCCGGGGCCGCTCTTGTGGTAGAGGACGCCGGTCGGCTTCGTGTTCTGGATGCAGTAGCCGGTGCCGGCCGAGTTCACCTTGACGGTGATGTTCTTGATGCCGGCGTCGTAGGAGAGCTGCAGCTTCGTCAGGGTGGGCGCCGAGTGGACAGCGGTCTTGCGTGTTGTCGGCCGCATAGGCCTCGATGCCGAGGATGGCCGCGCGGACGTTGGCCTGGGCGGCCGACTTGTTCGCGCGCGTCCGGAAGCTCAGGTACGAGGAATCGCGATTGCCAGCAGGATTCCCAGGATGATGATCACGACTAGAAGCTCGATCAGCGTGAAGCCTTCGTCGCGCTTCGCCGGCGCAAGCCGGCGCGAAAGCGCGCAGAGCATTGGTTGATCCTCCTTGAGGGATGCGTCGGGTGGCTCTGTGCCTTCGTTATCGGCCGCCCGCGGCTGGTCGGCGCACCCCCTGGTTCGAGGGATAGCTAGCCCCGAGATTTCCGGGGTGGGGTCAAGGAACTGCCCGTCTCTGCCGATTAGCCCTACCTGCGGACAATGCCGGAGACCTTTCTCTCAATCGATGCTCTGCTCGAGCGCATGGTGGCGCGCAATGCGTCAGACCTGCACGTCACGGTCGGCGCCGCCGGCCATGCGCGTGCACGGAGCCGCTCGAGCGCTACCAGGACGTCCCCGACCTCTCGCCCGACGACACGCACCAGATGCTCTATCGCATCCTGTCCACGGAGCAGCAGAAGCTGCTCGAGATCGAGCCGCCAGATCGACTTCGCGCACTCGATCCCGGGCCTCGCGCGCTTCCGCGTCAACGTCTACTTCCAGCGCGGCAGCGCTCGGCGCCGCCTTCCGGCTCATCCCGGCCGACGATCAAGACGCTCGAGGAGCTCGGCCTCCCAGCGCAGCTCTGCACGAGCTGGCCGAGAAGCCGCGCGGCCTCGTCCTCGTCACCGGGCCGACCGGCTCCGGCAAGTCGACGACGCTCGCGGCGCTGATCGACCGAGATCAACCGCAAGCCGCTCCGAGCACATCCTCACGATCGAGGACCCGATCGAGTTCCTGCACCGCCACAAGCGCTGCATCGTCAACCAGCGCGAGATCGGCGCCGGACGCGACGAGCTTCGCCGAAGCGCCTGCGCGCCGCGCTGCGCCAGGACCCCGACGTGATCCTCGTCGGCGAGATGCGCGACCTCGAGACGATCTCGACCGCGCTCACCGCGGCCGAGACCGGCCACCTCGTGTTCGCGACGCTGCACACCCAGAGCGCGCCGAGCACGATCGACCGCGATCATCGACGTCTTCCCGGCCGAGCAGCAGGGGCAGGTGCGCGTGCAGCTCGCCGTCGACGCTCCAGGGCATCGTCACCCAGACCCTCGTCCCGACCGCGGACGGCCGCGGCCGGGTGCCGCGCTCGAGATCCTCGTTCCCGACGACGCGGTCCGGAACCTGATCCGTCAGGCGAAGGTCGAGCAGGTCTACTCGGTCATGCAGACGAGCACGCCGCGCGGGATGCAGACGATGGAGCAGTCGCTCTGCCGACCTCGTGATCCGCAAGCGTGATCACGCTCGAGGATGCGCTGAGCCGCTCCAGCCGGCCCGAGCAGCTGTTCGGCCTGTTGGAGCGAGCCGGGGTCGTCACCTTCGGAGGGCGTCGGCTCGGAGACGAGCGCCGCTCAGCGGCACGCTGCGAGGTCGCGGAGGGATAACGCGTGGTCGACTGGAACAAGGACGTCAAGCTCTCCGATCTGATCGGCCGGAAGCAGAGAGAGGCCGAGGGGAGTCCGCTATCTCCTGAGGGAGCGCACCCCTCGCACGCCGGAGGCGCCGATCCTCGACGAGGTTCAGCCTGCGGTGGAAACGTCACCGCCGCCTGCGCCGACGCCGGGCGGCTCCGGCACGCGGTGTCTCTCCGGCTCCGCCCGTGCCGCCACCGGCACGCCGGCGCGCGGGCACCCGCAGTCCCACGCGCCGTTCCCGATGCCTTCCTCCGATCCAGCGGCACCAGAGCCCGAGATCGAGGCACCGGCCGGCGAGACCGTGCCGTGGTACAAGCGCGACCTCTCCTTCAGCAGGAAGCCGCAAGGCCGCCGAGAAGCCGAAGGCCGAGAAGCCTGCAGCCGAAGCAGCCGAAGCAGAAAAACACGAAGCAGCCGAAGGGGAGCGCGTTCCCTTCTATAAGCGAGAGCTCTCGTTCGGCGGCAAGAAAGCCGACGGGCCGAAAGCGACCACACCGTCGAAGAGCAAGTCGCAGAAGGGCTCGACGCCCTCGAAGCAGTTGAAGCGCGTCACGGGATTGAAGATCGGCGGCTCCCAGCTTGCGGCGGCGCGGGTCCACAACAACGGCGTTCCGGAACTCGTCCAGGTGGCGCGCCAGGAGCTCGAGCCCGGCATCATCGTCGGCGGGGAGCTTCGCGACCCTGAGGCGCTCGTGTCCGCCCTGAAGGACTTCTTCAAGCGCCACAAGCTTCCGCGCCAGGGAGTACGGCTCGGGATCGCGAACAACCGGATCGGCGTTCGCGACGCTTCGAGCTCGAGCGGCATCGACGATGTCAAGCAGCTCGAGAACGCAGTTCGCTTCCGCGCCCACGAGGCGTTGCCGATCCCGATCGAGGACGCCGTGATCGACTGGCAGATCCTCGATGAATGGGAGGACGAGGAGGGCGTGACGCGGCGCATCCTGCTCGTCGTCGCCTATCGCGACCTCGCTCGACCGCTATGTCGACGCGTGCAAGAAGGCCGGCATCAAGCTCGTCGGGATCGATCTCGAAGCGTTCGCGCTCCTGCGGGTGATCGCTGAGCCGCTACCCGCGAATCCGGACCCACGACGCGCGGCAATCGTCGTTGTCTCGGTCGGCCACGATCGGTCGACGTTCGCCGTCGTCCGACGGTCGGGTCTGCGAGTTCACGCGCGTGCTCGACTGGGGCGGCGCGAACCTGAACATTGCGATCGCCCGCGAGCTCGACATCGCTCCCTCCGAGGCCGAGCCGATCAAACGCGTGCTTTCGCTGATGCGACCCGACACGCCCGAAGGCTTGACAGCGAAGACCAGGCGGCGTCGCGCGCGAGACGGGATTCAGCGGCAGCTACAGAGCTTTGCGCGCGAACTCGTCTCCTCGCTCCAGTTCTACCAAAAGCAGCCCAATTCGCTGGGCATCGGCGAGATCGTTCTGACGGGCGGCACGGCGCATCTGCACGGGCTCGCGGAAGAGCTTCAGACCCTGATCGGCGTCAGCGTCCGGCCGGGCGATCCGCTCACGCGGGTCAAGGTGGGCAAGAAGATCAAGGACGCCGAGCAGGTCGGCTCGCTCGCGACTGCAATCGGCCTCGGAATCGAGGACTGACGAATGCGGGCAGTCAACCTCCTTCCCGAAAGACGGTCCCCGGCGGACCGGCCCCCGGTGCCGCCCGCGGTCGCGGCCACGGTGATCGGCGGGCTCGTGCTCGTCAGCCTGATGATCTCGGTGCTCCTGCTGAGCGCGCACGGCAAAGTCAGAGTCTCGCCAGCTCGAACTGGCGCAGAAGCAGGCTGAGCTCGCGGCGATTCCCGTCCCGGCTCAGAGCCGGCTGCAGCAGCAGGACGCGCTCGTTGCGGACAAAGCGGCGCGCGTGACCGCACTGAACTCGGCCCTGTCGAAGCGGATCGCGTGGGATCGCGTGCTGCGCGAGTTCGCGCTCGTACTCCCGACGATGTCTGGCTGCAGAGCTTGTCGGCGCAGGCTCCGAGCCTGGCGACGGCAACGGCTCGCTTCGACCACGAGCTCGACGTCGTCCACTCCAACTCTCGGCGGCCAGCTCGGCTTCTCGATCGAGGGCTACACGTCACTCCCACGACGCAGTTGCGCGCCTGCTGACCCGACTCGCGGTCGTGCCCGACCTTCAGCAGGTTCAGCTTGTTTCGAGTGAACAGGCCGAGCTCGGTAACCGCACAATCATCCACTTCAAGATCTGGCCAACGTCCGCGCACCGGGGCAAGCTCGTGAGCAAGAAAGAAGCTGCCCCAGTCCGCACAGATCGCGGATCGCCGTGGCGGCGCTGCTCCTGGTTGCGGTGATCGGCTACTTCGGACTCGTCAAGCCGCAGAAGAGCAAGGCGGCCAGTCTCACGACCGAGATTGCCGCGCAAGACAAGCAGATCACCGACGCCCGGGCCTTGCTCGCGAAGGCGAAGAACGCGCAGAAGGTTCGCGTCGCGGATCTCTTCCGGCTGACCAAGGCGATGCCGGACCAGCCGGACGAGGCGGGGATCGTTCTCGAGCTGACGAACGTCGCCCGACAGAGCGGTATCGACTTCCGAGTCGATCGCGCCGCAGGCCTCGACACCGTTGAGCGGGTATCAGGTCATCCCGATCACCGTCATCTTCAACGGCAACTTCTTCCAACTCACCGATTTTCTCTTCCGGCTGCGCAACCTCGTCGATGTCCGCCGGGGCGCGCTGGCTGCCGACGGCCGTTTGTTCACGGTCGACAGCGTCCAGTTCAATCAGGGGAAGCTGAAGTTCCCACAGGTGCAGGCCACCCTGACGGTCGACGCCTACATCTACGGCACCGGCGCGACCGTGAGCGCGCCGCCACAGACGCAGGCGACGACCACCGGGAGTTCGGGACAACGACTTCGGCGACGACCCACGACGACGCCTTCTTCAACAACGACGCCTTCGACGACTACGACTCCCTCGGCCAGCGCGACATCGAGCCCGACCGGAGCGACGAACTGATGGCAAAGAAGAAGTTCGACCCCAAGGCGAAAGCCAAACGGCAGAAGGTCATGCTCGCAGTCGGGAGCGTCCTGCTCCTCGGCTTGCTCGCCTTCAGGTGCCGCGGACGATGAAGATGATGAAGTCACCGACCGCGAGCTCGCGTCGAGCCCGTCTGACGACGACGACCTCGGCAGCCGGTTCGACACCGCTTCGCTCCGCCTTCCCTCGACGGATCGTCGACGGCGGCGACGAGCGGCTCGGGTGCCGCCTCGACGGCGTCGACATCGACCGACGGCGTCTCCGACCCCAGCAACCCGCTGCCGCCGAATAGCGGCCAGCTCGTCTCGTTCAGCAAGTTCAAGAGCAAGGGATCCGTTTCACCAGCAGATCTCCGACTGCACGGCCGAGCATCGAGCGGCGCGGGCGGCTGCGGCTCTCGAGCACAGCGTCCGCTCGTCGAAACCGGCCTCGTCTCAGAAGCCGGGCTCAACAGCGCGCCGTCCGAGCCTGGTGGTCACGAGCGGATCGAAGCCGATCGCGGTGAAGGCCAAGCAGGCGACGATCTCCGTCAACGGTATCGCCGAGCACCGTCACCGTCGGCGGCTCGTTCCCGACCTCTGCGCCCGTCTTCACGCTCGTCTCGCTGACGAGGACCTCGGCGAAGATCGGTATAGCCGGGGGCTCATAACGAGAACGGTGCCGCGACTGTGACCCTGGTGAAGGGCAAGACCGTCACGCTGGATGAACACCGCCGACGGGGCGCGGTACACACTCGCGGCTACTCTCCGCCGCCTAGTCTGCGGCCTGCAGACTCATCCACGGGCAGCACGCCGAAACGCAGCTGCGGAAGCCGCGTTCAGCCCGGCTCCCCGCCTGGATGAGCGTGCGTCCGTGTCTGGCCTCAGTGATGCGGTCTCCGGCCGACCGCCGGCGTGAGGCGTTTCCTGCGCGCTAGGTCAGGTGGTCGGGCAACCGGTCGCGTACGGGAGCGCCGTCGAGCAGTCGAACGTCGACATCTGCCGCGCGAGCACCTTGTTCGTATTGCTTCCGTCCCTGACGACCACCGTGACCTTTCGGAGAGACCGCGCCGAGGCGTGTGGGGCGCCCGACGGGTTCGGTGTACGTGGTCGCCGGGTGGTCGTCGACGATGTACGTGTCGATTCGGTATCGGTGGTGATCAGTGTCCGGTCGTGGACTGGCTCTGCGTTGCACTCGGGCGGTAGCGGCGTGCTGCAACCGGTCGTCACCTGCGGTCGACGCCCACGCCGGATCCGAGGTATAGGGCGTCGTCGCCGGAATCGAGGTCGAATCGAGCGCGATCGACCCGTAGGTCAAGGCCCGATAGAGCTCCATCTGCTTGTCGGCCAGGACGGTTGCCGTGGAGATCTGCCCGGAGCGGCGCAGCGCGACGGCGCCGGAATTGAACGCGCCACGACGGCGAGGATCCCGATGTTCAGGATCGTCATCGCCATCAGCAGTTCGAGCAGGCCGAAACCGGCCTCTTGCCGCAGACGGTTGTGCACGACAGACCTATCGGCATCCACACCGATCCTCAAGACCCCCTTTCCATTGCCGATAGCGCTTGTAATGGCGGCCTTTGCTTACAGCGCGATCGCTGCGGACGGTCTCGCTCATGCCGGCGAGATCCATGCACCGAATCCTGACGCGGCACGCGAGCAGCTCCGCATCCGGGGCTGCTCGCCGAGCGCCTCGAAGAGCTGCCCGCAAGCGGGGAGGAGGGCGCTCGCACCGCCTTCAAGAAGGTCAAGCCCAAGACGCTCCAGATCTTCTCGCGCCAGTTCGCGACGATGATCGAGGCAGGCCTGAACGTCGTCAGCTCGCTCGTGATCCTCGAAGAGCAGACCGACGACGAGTACTTCGCCTCCGTCGTCAAGGAGATCCGCGCCGACGTCGAAGGGCGGCCTGCTGCTCTCCCAGGCGCTGGCGCGCCATCCGAAGATCTTCAGCCGCCTCTACGTCTCGATGGTCGAGGCGGGAGAGGCCGCCGGCATTCTCGACCAGCGTCCTCGACCGCGTCGCGCTTCCAGATCGAGAAGGACGACGCAGATCAAGCGCCGCGTCAAGGGCGCGATGATGTACCCGACGATGGTGCTGATCTTCGCGACCCTCGTCCTGATCGGCCTGCTGATGTTCCTGGTGCCGGTCTTCGTGAACATCTTCGCGCAGCTCGGCGGCAAGCTGCCGACGCTCACGCAGTACGTCGTCAGCCGCGTCGAACGTGCTGCGAAGCTACTGGTTCATCATCTTCCCAGCTCGTTCTTCCTGACGATCTTGGGCCGTCCGCCGATTCAAGCGCACGGAGCAGGGCCGCCAGCTCTGGGACCGGATCAAGCTCAAGATGCCGATGAAGATCGGCGACGTCGTCCTCAAGGTGACGATGGCGCGCTTCTCGCGGACGCTCTCGACCCTCGTCGCCGCGGGCGTCGACATCATCAAGGCGCTCGAGATCACCGGTCAGACGGCCGGCAACTGGGTGGTCGAGGAAGCGCTCGCCGACGTTCGGGCGAAGGTGCACCAGGGCGTCCCGATCGCGCAGCCGCTGATCGAGAACGACGTCTTTCCGCCGATGGTCAGCCAGATGGTCAAGATCGGCGAGGAGACCGGAGAGCTCGAGAAGATGCTCGCGAAGATCGCGGACTTCTACGAGGACGAGGTCGACGCGTCGATCGCGACGCTGACGTCGATCATCGAGCCGCTGATGATGATCGGCGTCGGCGCGCATGGTCGGCGTGATCGTGATCTCGATGTACCTGCCGATGTTCAAGATGCTCAGCTTGGTCAAGTAGGCGGCGACGGACTGACGGGGCGTCTTCAAGTGCTGCGCCCTCTCGGGCTTGTCTCTGCGTTTCGAACTCCGACCCTGTTGAGACCGCTTCAGGGCGAGAGCAGCTCGCGCGCGCCAGCCCTCGCGCGCGCGTGTAACGAGAGCGGTCGTGCAGCCGGTTCTCCCGATGCTCCCAGAACTCGATCGCGTCGGGCCGTAGCCGGAAGCCGCCCCAATGTGGCGGCCGCGGCACCTCCGCCCGGCGTACTCGCGCTCGAGCTCGGCGTAGCGCCGCTCGAGCTCCTCACGGCTCTCCAGTGGCTGGCTCTGCTGCGACGCCCACGCCGCGAGCTGGCTGCCTCGCGGCCGCGTTGCGAAGTACGCGCCCGATTCGGCTTCCGAGACCCGCTCGACCGGACCTTCGACCCGGACCTGCTTGCCGAGCGGTCCGCCAGTAGAAGACCAGCGCCGCGCGCGGATTCTGCTCGAGCTCGCCGGCTTTGCGGCTCACATAGCCGCTGTAGAAGACGAAGCCCTCGTCGTCGGCGCCCTTCAGCAGGACCATCCGCGCGGACGGAGCTCCGATCGGCAGTCAGCCGTCGCAAGCGTCATCGCCTCGGGGACCTCGACGCCGGCCTGCTCGGCCTCCCGGAACCACTCCTGGAAACGTTCGATCGGGTCGTCCGCGTCACTGGCGCGCGCCGCCATCCCGACTCGAGCAGCTCGCGCACTTCCTCGACCCCCGCTTTGCCAGATACTGCAGCATCTCCTCGTCGTCGGCAGCCGGTAGAGCCCGCCGAAGCTGCCGTCCCCGATCACATCCGCGCAGCTGCTCAGGCCCGCGACGCGGTAGGCGGCCTCGTCCGAGCATCGGCTTGCGCTCGGCGGGCGCCTCGACACCCGGCAGCCGCGTCCAGCGGAAAGTTCTCGCCCCAGTTCGCGTGCGAGTACTCCGGGGTCGATCGCCAGCGGCGACCTCGCGCACCTTGGGCCCGGTCCACCAGGGGTGAAAGATCGCCTCGCGCGTCGGGATGATCGGCCGACCCACTCGCGGGCGAGCGGCCCTGCCAGGCATGTTGCCGCCGTGGCCGTTGACGAGCAGGAAGCGGCGGAAAGCCCTGGCGCGTACAGCGAGTCGAGCAGATCGCGCAAGCAGCACGGCGTACGTCTCCAGCCTCAGCGTCGGGCTGCCGGGATAGACCGCCGCGAATGTCGGCGTCAGGCCGTACGGCGAGCACCGGGCAGGACCGGCACGCCGAGCGGCTCCGGCGGCCTCGACCGAGACACGCTCGGCGAGGATGTTGTCGGTCTCCAGCGACAGGTAGGCGTGCTGCTCCGTCGACCCAGTGGTAGCACCACGCGGTCGTCGCGCTCGAGGTACTCCTCGAGCTGCATCCAGTTCAGGTCGCGGACTCTCATGACCGCTCGAGCGTCGCGTAGCGGCGGCTGCAGCACCTCGAACCAGCGCAGCAGCGAGTACCCGGCGACTCCGTAGATCGCGCCTACGAGCAGCTCCGCACCGAGAAGTCCGCGCACGTCGCCGAGGCTCGCGCCCGCCGCGAGCTCGCGTGCGGCCTTGATCGCGTGCGTGAACGGCATCCCTGCGCCGCGGTGCTGATCCAGCTCGGGAGGTCGTCGAGCGGCACGTTGGCGCCGGTGAAGATCAGCAGGAAGCCGAAGATCACGTTCGAGAGCACGGCGTTCTCCCGGATCCGCAGGCTCGCCGCGGCGTTGACCAGCCCCAGGCCGGTGCAGGAGAAGGCCGCGATCAGGACGACGAGCCCGAGCGGCGCGAGCGAGCTCGCCGGCAGGTGGACCCGAGGATCGAGCGCACCGACGAGCAGCGAGAACACGGCCGACGAACGCGCCGTTCAGCACGACCGGCAACGAGCGCCCGAAGAAGAGCGGAATCCGCGGCGCCGGGCTGACGAGGATCGCGCTGAGCGTGTTCTGGTAGCGCTCGCCGCCGACCATCTGGGCCATCGCGAACAGGCACGGGATCGAGGCGTACTGGAGGGCGTTCCCGATCAAGTAGAACTCGTCCGATTCGAGGTCCGCCGAGCGCCCGATGTAGGCGAAGAGCAGGATCTGGAAGATCGGCGCCATCAAGCATCGTCGGGCACGTAGATCCAGGGCGTCAGCCAGTAGAACAGCGCCCGGAAGCTCGTGCAGCCCGCCGACGACGAAGATGCGCGCCGCGACGATCACGTCAGCGAGAGCGCCGCGCGCCCGCGCGCGTCGTACAGGACCCGGTCGGTGACGAGCACGCCGAGAGCCACGTAACGCGGCGCCGAGGCCGAGGCAGAGCGAGCAGGTCCGGCAGGGCGTGCCGCCGAGCGCCGACTCGCGGATCGCGCTCATGCCCCAGGTCGGCGCGAGAACCCACGAGATCGGCCGGACCCAGCCGGGCAGGAGCGCGAGCGGAACGAGGAAGCCGCAGATCAGCCAGACCGGATACTCGAAGAAGTTCCCGAGCACCCAGGCCGCGCGGAAGCGGACGAACGAGACGGCGAAGAGGAGCCGAGGCCGCCGAACGCGAGGACGGTGCCCACGACCGACAGTGCGAACAGCAGCGGATGCGTGATCGTCAGCGGGATGCCGAAGGCGAAGCGGCCCCAGAGGAGCGTCGCGGCGAGGTTGTAGATCCCGACGGTCGCGAGGCCGAGCGTCGCAGGGCAGCAGGACGAGCGCGAAGTGCCGCGGGGCGGCGACGAGCAGACTCGAGCGTTCCCCACCAGCGCTCCCGCTGCATCGCCGATCCGGCCGAGGTGCTGACGGACGACCACATGCCCATGACCGCCGCGCCCGAGCGACGCGTAGATCAGCGTCCGTCGGGCTCTGTCCGGCGCGGAAGACGAAGCAAGGCCGTCGTCGGCGAAGAACAACGGGTAGAGGACGTTCCCGATGCCCGTCGAACGGCGATCGCAGGATCATCTTGAACTGGAAGCTACCAGCTCACGCCGAGCAGGCGCAGAGTGCTCATTCCTCGGTGACGCAGCGCCACGTAGGCGTCCTCGAGCGTCGGCTCACGGCTGCGAGATGCGCCCGACGTCCGAGCCGTTCAGGTTGGCCGAGGATCGCCGGACGTCAGCTCGACGTCCGGCTCGGGTCTGCACGACCAGCACCTGCGCCTGCTCTCGCTCCTCGACCGAGACCGCAGCGACTCCGCCGAGCGCGCTCGAACGCGCTCGATCGATCTCCTCGTCGCGACGCCGAAGACCTCGACCTCGAGCACGCTGCCCTGGACCGACTCCGCTGCTTCGAGGTCGGCGGGCGTTCCCTCGGCGACGATCTTGCCCTTCGAGATGACCGCGATCCGGTCGCAGAGCGCGTCCGCCTCGAACATGTAGTGCGTCGTCAGCAGCACGGTCTTGCCCGGCCTCGGTCGAGCGCGGCGATCGTCGCGCGCAGCTCGCGGGCGCCGACCGGGTCGAGCCCGATCGTCGGCTCGTCGAGGAAGAGCACCTCGGGGTCGTGCAGGAGCCCGCGCGCGACGTGCAGCCGCTGCTTCATGCCGCGCGAGTAGCCCTCGACCCGCTCGTGCTCGCGGCCCTTGAGCCCGACCAGCTCGAGCAGCTCCTCGATCCGCGGCTTCTGCTCGCGCGCCGGGACGCCGTAGAGCTCGGCGAAGTAGCGCAGGTTGTCGTAGCCGGAGAGCCGCTCGTAGAGCGCCGCGCTCGCCGCCGAAGACGTAGCCGATCCGCTTCCGCACCTCGCGTGCGTCCTTGACACGACGTCGAGCCCGAGCACCGCGCGCGCTCGCCGGCGGTCGGGATCAGCAGCGTGATCAGCATCTTGATCGTCGTCGTCTTGCCCGGCGCCGTTCGGGCCGAGCAGCCCGAACAGCTCGCCGCGCTCGACCGTGAAGCTGATCCGCGCGGACCGGCCTCGACTTCCTTGGACCGCCGACGGAAGCGTGCCGGTGTGCGTCTTGTAGGTCCGGCACAGACTCGTGAGCCTCGATCGCAGCCACTGACAAGCAGACTAACCATGCCAGCTGCAGTTGGCTAAACTCCAGCACCGCTCGGCGGCGTAGCTCAGCTGGTTAGAGCAGCGGAATCATAATCCGACGTGTCGGAGGTTCGAGTCCTTCCGCCGCTATCTCCTCGGCGTCTTCGCCTCCGGCGTAAGTCGTCGCTACGATCGGGCGACCGGCCGGGAGGACGCCCTTCCCGGTCGTTCCACGCAACCAGGAGCTTTGAGTTGGCAACCGGAGTACGAGACGCGATCACCCTCGCCTTGCACCGACTGCAAGCGGCGGAACTATCAGACGACGAAGTCGAAGCGGAACACGCCGGACCGCGATCGAGCTGCAGCAAATACTGCCGCTGCGGTGCGGCTGCCACACTGTGCACCGGGAGACCCGCTAAGCGTGACTAGGCCGGCGCAGAGCGCAGCGCCGCGCGCGCGAGCCGGAGCGGGCAGCGCCAGAGGAACGGCGCCGAGGCAAGGCCGGTTCAGCGGCAACCGCAGATGGCCGCGGTGGCGAGGCCCGCAGCCGGTCGTCGAGCGCCGCCTTCCGGGCTCCGGCATTCGGCGCTTCGTCGGCGAGTCCGCCGGCCGAGCTGAAGAAGGTCGAGTGGCCCGGCCAGCAGCAGCTGATCCAGGGCACCGCCGTGGTCGTGATCGCGCCTGCGTGATCGTCGGCACGTATCTCTGGCTGGCCGATCTCGCGCTTCCAGCCGCTTCGTCCAGACACGTCTTCCTGGGCGTAAGCGGATCTCGATGTTTCGCTGGTACGCGATCAACACCTACTCCGGGCACGAGAACAAGGTCAAGACGAACCTCGAGCACCGGATCGACTCGATGGGCCAGCAGCCGCGGTTCCGCCGCGTCGTCGTCCCGACCGAGCAGGTCGATCGAGACGCAGGACGGCCAGAAGGTGCAGACCGAGAAGCGCGATCCTGCCCGGCTACGTGCTCGTGAACATGGATCTCGAACGACGACGCCTGGACGGTCGTCAAGAACACGCCGGGCGTGACCGGCTTCGTCGGCGCGGGCTCCAAGCCCGTGCCGCTCTCGCAGGGCGAGGTCGACCGGATCCTGCGCACCGGCGCCGCCGCGGCGGCGAGCGGCCGCGCGCGCAGGTCGAGTTCTCGCTCGGCGAGTCGGTGAAGGTAACATCCGGCCCGCTCTCGCGACTTCGACGGCGAGATCGTCGACGTCAACCCCGACCAGCAGAAGCTGAAGGTGCTGCGTCGACATCTTCGAGCGCCAGGTGCCGGTCGAGCTCGGCTTCGACCAGGTGAAGAAGATCGACTGATGGCGAAGAAAGTCCTGACCATGATCAAGCTGCAGATCCCGGGCGGGCAGGCGAACCCTGCGCCGCCGGTCGGTCCTGCGCTCGGCCAGCACGGCGTCAACATCATGGAGTTCTGCAAGGCGTTCAACGCCCAGACCGCGCAGGAGAACGGCCGCATCATCCCGGTCGAGATCACGGTCTACGAGGACCGCTCGTTCGACTTCATCACGAAGACGCCGCCGGCCGCCGGTGCTGATCAAGGAGGCGCTGCGGCTGGAGAAGGGCTCCGGCGAGCCGAACCGCGAGAAGGTCGGGCCGGCTCTACGCGCGACCAGGTGCGCCAGATCGCCGAGACGAAGATGCCCGACCTGAACGCGCGCGACGTCGAGCAGGCGATGATGGTCGTCGCCGGGACGGCCCGCTCGATGGGGGTGGAGACCGGACCTATGAGCCAGCACGGCAAGAACTACCGCGACGGCCCGCGCCGCAGATCGATCGCGAGCAGCGCTACTCGCCGGTCGAGGCGATCCGGCTGCTCAAGAGCTTCCCTGACGCGAAGTTCGACGAGACGATCGAGGTGCACTTCAACCTCGGCCTCAACGTCCGCCACGCCGAGCAGCAGCTGCGCGGGACGCTGATGCTCCCGCACGGCACCGACCGCGAGTCACGCGTCGCCGTCTTCGCCGAGGGCGACAAGGCGCGCGAGGCGCAGGAGGCAGGCGCGGACGTCGTCGGCACGGCCGACCTCGCCAAGCAGATCGAGGAAGGCTTCGACCGACTTCGACGTCGCGATCGCGACGCCGGACCAGATGGAGCGTCGTCGGCAAGCTCGGCCGCATCCTCGGCCCGCGCGGGAAGATGCCGAACCCGAAGACCGGCACCGTCACGATGGACGTGGGCGAAGGCGGTCCAGGAAGCGAAGGCCGGCAAGCTCGAGTACCGCACCGACCGCGGCGCGAACGTCCACGTCGCGACTCGGCAAGAAGAGCTTCGACGAGCGCGCAGCTCGCCGAGAACTACGCGGCGCTGCTCGACGAGATCGTGCGCGCGGAAGCCTGCCGGCCGCGAAGGGCCGCTACATCAAGCGGCGTTACGCTCGACGACCACGATGGGCCCCGGGATCCACGTCGATCCGGCGCGGACGAGGGGGCATCGTCGAAGACCTCGAGGAGACACAGGCAGAAGAAGCAGTCCCCGCTTAGACAAGCCCGTCGCCGAAGAAAGCTGGTTGCGCGAGAGCGCGGAAACCCAGCCGAGGCGGATCGGAGAAGGCATCGAATGCTCCTGCCGAGCCACCCGCCTGAGTGCGAGCTCTATTCGTGAAGAGGAGGTGATTCGATGCTGAGACAGGACAAAGAAAGGATCGTCAGCGAGCTGGCGGAGCGGCTGAAGAGCTCGCAGAACCTGCTCGTTGCCGACTACCGCGGGCTGTCGATGCCGGAGATCGACGAGCTGCGCTCCAAGCTGTTGGAGACCGGCGCGCGCTTCTCGGTTGTCAAGAACACGCTGACCCGGCTCGCCGCGGAGGAAGCGGGCGTGAAGCAGTTGCTCGATTTGATCGACGGCCCGACCGCGATCGCGTTTATCGACGCCGAGGAGATCCCGCCGCGGCCGCAAAGATCTTGAACGACACAGCGAGGGCGCACGACGTGCTCGTGATCCGCGGCGGCTTGCTCGAGGAGACACAGTCTCGGATGTCGGAGATCAAGCGGCTCGCGACCCTGCCGCCGGCCGATGTGGTGCGCGCCCAGTTTGCAGGTGCTGTCGCGGCGCCCTGACGACGATCGTGGGCCTGTTCACGGCGCCGCTGCGCGATCTCGTCAGCGTGCTCGACGCTCGCATCACCCAGCTCAAGAGCAGGGCGAGACGGTGCCCGAGCCGGAGGCGGCAGCTGCCGCAGAGACCGAGGAGCCACAGGCCGAAGCGCCGGCTGAGACCGGAGGCTGAAGCAGACGAGCAGTCGGAAGAAACCCCGTCGCCCGACGGTGATCAGCCATCAGGCGATTCGAAGAAGAACAGGAGGAGTAATGGCCAAGACAGACACAGACAAGCTCGTTCAGGAGCTCGGCGGCATGACCGTCCTCGACCTGGTCGAGCTGAAGGACAAGCTCGAGGAGGAGTGGGGCGTGACGGCTGCGGCTCCGGTGGCGGTCGCCGCCCCGGGTGCGGCCGCGGGCGGGGACGGCGCAGCGGCAGCGGAGGAGCAGTCGACCTTCGACGTCGTGCTCACCGAGGCCGGCGGCCAGAAGATCCAGGTGATCAAGGTCGTCCGCGCGGTGACGGGCCTCGGCCTCAAGGAGGCGAAGGACCTCGTCGACGGTGCACCCAACCCGGTCAAGGAAGGCCTCGCTAAGGAAGAGGCCGACACGATCAAGGAGCCAGCTCGAAGAGGCCGGCGCCACCGTCGAGTTGAAGTAGGCGCGGTCTTCGGGGAACAGTCCCCGGACGGGGACTGTCCCTAGAACTGAGGTCGCAGAGTCGGGAGCGCTCTGAGGGACAGCCCTGGCGGGGTCAGTCCCTAGGTAAAGCTGCTGTAAGAAGACCTACCTCCATCCAGGGGTTTCGCGTACGGCCGATGCCGCTTCGAGCCGACGACTCTGAGACCGATCCACTCCCTCGGAGGTAAAGGAATGCGTCTCACGAAGCTCGTCACCGTCGCGCTCGCCACGGCGGCCCTCGCGGTCTCCAGCGCCATGGCTGATCCTGGACACGGCAAGGGCAAGGGCAAGCCGAGCTGCAAGCCCGCTCCCGTGAAGCTCGCGGGAACGCTCGCGAACGATCCCGCGACGGGCGAAACGTCGTTGCAGCTGACGGTCAAGCACGCGAATCGTCTCGGACGCCTGTACGCGAAAGGCGGCCAATCCGGTCACGGTCACGGTCGACGCCAACACCGCTACCGCAAGGACGGCGGCAGCTCGACGCTCGACGCGCTCGCGCAGAACGACCGCGCACTCGTCTTCGCGAAGGTCTGCCGGGCCGACGTCAAGAAGGCCAAGCAGTCGGGCGGCGCCCTGCCCGACCCTGACGGCCCGCCTGGTGCTCGACAAGGGGCCGAAGCCCCCGCGAGCAACGAGGCGACAGCAACTAGCCGGCCAGCAGGAGTTCCCGCAAGCGGGGCCGCATCTGGCGGCCCCGCTTGCTTTCTCAGCGACATTCGAGGGCGCCGAAACAGGCGCCCTCGGGCGCTTACGGGCGAAAATCGTCTATAGTTCCGCGGGCGGGCGCTCCCTCGGCTTCGCCTTGCGCAGGGGCACCTGCTTTCGCTATCTTTGTGGGTCGCGCCGTAGCTTCGCCTGTCCGCATTTCTCCACGTATTTCCACACACAGAGCCGTAAAGGGAGGCACCCTCACTTGACCGCACGGGTTGCCGCGCCTCGCGCGCGCGAAGAGTTTCTCGCGCCTGAAGCATGTCCTCGACCTTCCGAACCTGATCGACATCCAGAAGGCGTCGTTCGCATGGTTCCTCGAGCGAAGGTCTCCGCGAGACGATCGACGACATTTCGCCGATCGAGGACTACACCGGCACGCTCGCCGTCGAGTTCGGCGACTACAAGTTCGGCGAGCCGCCGATCTCGATCCAGGAGTGCCGCGAGAAGGACCTGACCTACCAGGCCCCGCTCAACGATGACCGTCCGCTTCGTCAACAAGGAGACGGGCGAGATCCGCGAGCAGAACGTCTTCATGGGCGACTTCCCGATGATGACCGAGTTCGGGCACGTTCATCATCAACGGCACCGAGCGCGTGATCGTCACGCAGCTCGTCGCGCAGCCCGGGCGCCTACCTGATGGAGCCGAAGGACGCCGACGAAGCAGGTCTTCACCGCGAACCTGATGCCGTCCCGCGGCTCGTGGCTCGAGCTCGAGATCGACAAGAAGGGCGTCGTCTACGCCCGCATCGACCGGAAGCGGAAGCTCCCGATCACGACGCTGCTCCGCGCGCTTGCCGGAGGAGGACCCCGTCGACCGGCTTCCAAGCTGGACACGAGCACCGAACGAGGCGATCCTCGACGCTCTTCGACAACTCGCTCGTTCATCGTCAACACGCTCGAGAAGGACCGCCTCGGACGACCGAGGATGAGGCGCTGATCGAGGTCTTCAAGAAGCAGCGCCCGGGTGAGCCGCCGACGCTCGACAACGCGCGCAACCTCCTCAAGGCGCTCTTCTTCGACCCGAAGCGCTACGACCTGACCAAGGTCGGCCGCTACAAGCTGAACCAGCGGCTCGGCGTCGACGTGCCCGACGACATCCGCGTCCTCACGACCGAGGACATCCTCGCGCTCGTCCAGCAAGCTCGTCGAGCTGCCGACGAAGCTCGGCGTCGACCTCGAGGAGTCGAAGGACTTCGCCGCCGACGCGATCGTGCTCTCTCGCGATCCGATCCGCGGCGACCTCGACGAGTACGAGCACTTCGGCAACCGCCGCCTCCGCACCGTCGGCGAGCTGATCCAGGAGGCGTTCCGGGTCGGCCTCTACCGGATGGAGCGCGTCGTCCGCGAGCGGATGACGACCGAGGACGTCGACACGATCACGCCGCAGACGATCATCAACATCCGGCCGGTCGTCGCGGCGCTGAAGGAGTTCTTCGGCTCCTCGCAGCTGTCGCAGTTCATGGACCGAGACGAACTCGCTGGCTGGGCTGACGCACCGGCGCCGCCTCTCGGCGCTCGGCGCCGGCGGGCTGACGCGCGAGCGTGCGCCGATCGAGGTGCGCGACGTCCACCCGACCCACTACGGGCGCATGTGCCCGATCGAGACGCCGGAAGGCCCGAACATCGGCCTGATCGGCTCGCTCGCCTCGATGGCGACCGTCTCGGAGTTCGGCTTCATCCAGACGCCGTACCGGCGTGGTCAAGAACGGCAGCGTGACCGACGAGATCGTCTACCTCGACGCCGCCGAGGAGGCGCAGTTCACGATCGCGCAGGCCTCGGCGCCGCTCGACGAGAAGACGGGCAGGTTCCTGCGACGACCAGGTGCTCTGCCGCTCCGCGCGAGGGCGAGGCCGTCACCGCGCGCGCCGCAGGACGTCGAGTACATGGACGTCGCACCGGCGCAGATCGTCTCGGTCGCGACGGCGCTGATCCCGTTCCTCGAGCACAACGACGCGAACCGCGCGCTGATGGGCGCGAACATGCAGCGGCAGGCAGTGCCGCTGATGATCACCGCAGGCGCCGCTCGATCGGCACCGGGCTCGAGTACCGGGCCGCGGTCGACACCGGCGACGTCGTCATCGCCGACGAGGCCGGCCACGGTCGTCGACGTCGACGCCGGACAGATCGTCGTCGAGACGCAAGGACGGCAGGGACGACTACGCACATGACGAAGTTCATGCGCTCGAACCAGGGCACGCTGATCCACCAGAAGCCGATCGTCGGCCTGGGCGACCGCGGTCAGCGCGGACGCAGGTGCTCGCGGACGGCAGCTCGACGGACAGCGGCGAGCTCGCGCTCGGCGCGAACCTGCTCGTCGCCTTCATGCCGTTCGAGGGCTACAACTTCGAGGACGCGATCGTCATCTCGGAGCGGCTGCGTCAAGGAGGACGTGCTCTCCTCGATCCACATCCACGAGTACGAGATCGACGCCCGCTCGACGAAGCTGGGCGACGAGGAGATCACCCGCGACATCCCGAACCGCTCGGAGGAGTCGCTCAGCGACCTCGACGAGCGCGGCATCGTCCGCATCGGCGCCGAGGTCGGCTCCGGGCGACCTGCTCGTCGGCAAGGTGACGCCGAAGGGCGAGACCGAGCTGACGGCCGAGGAGAAGCTGATCCGCGCGATCTTCAAGGAGAAGGCGCGCGAGGTCCGCGACACCTCGCTCAAGGTGCCACACGGCGAGGGCGGCAAGGTGATCGACGTCAAGACGTTCTCGCGCGACGAACGGCGACGACCTGTCGCCGGGCGTGAACGAGCTCGTCCGCGTCTACGTCGCCAAGAAGCGCAAGATCGCCGAGGGCGACAAGCTCGCCGGCCGCCACGGCAACAAGGGCGTGATCGCCAAGATCGTCCCCGAGGAGGACATGCCGTTCCTCGAGGACGGCACGCCGGTCGACGTCGTGCTCAACCCGCTCGGCGTGCCGAGCCGGATGAACATCGGCCAGATCCTCGAGACCCACCTCGGCTGGGCCGCCGCGCACGGCGTCTTCCAGCGAGAACGGCGACGGCGACGGCGCCACGCCGATCGCAACGCCCGTCTTCGACGGGCGCCAGCGAGGAGGACGTCGACGAGGCGCTGATCGAGTGGGTCGAGCAGAACCCCGACTCGCCGATCAAGTTCGTGCGTCGACGAGAAGCGGCCCGGACGGACGGCACTGCTCGGGCAAGGTGCGGCTCTTCAACGGCAAGACAGGCGCTGCCCTACGAGCAGACGGTCACGGTCGGCTACATGTACATCCTGAAGCTGCTCCACCTCGTGGACGACAAGATCCACGCGCGCTCGACCGGCCCGTACTCGCTCGTCACCCAGCAGCCGCTGGGCGGCAAGGCGCAGTTCGGCGGCCAGCGCTTCGGCGAGATGGAGGTCTGGGCGCTCGAGGCCTACGGCGCCGCGTACACGCTGCAGGAGATGCTCACGATCAAGTCCGACGACACGGTCGGACGCGTGAAGGCGTACGAGGCGATCGTCAAGGGCGAGAACATCGCCGAGCCGTCGATCCCCGAGTCCTTCAAGGTGCTGCTGAAGGAGATGCAGTCGCTCGCGCTCGACGTCCACGTCCTCTCCGACGAGGGCACGCGAGGTCGAGGTGCGCGAGGAGGACGACGAGCTGCTCCGCGCCGCGGAGGAGCTCGGCATCGACCTGACGCCGGGCTCGCTGCGCACGACGCCGCGCGGCCCCCGACGGCCGAGGAGGTCGAGGAGGGCCAGGAGCGCGTCGACCAGGACGGCGAGCTGAAGCTGCCGGCCGACGAGGCGCTCGGCGACCTCGCCGACGTCGAGGTCGAGCCCGAGATCGTCGCAACCGAAGAGGCGGAAGAGCAGGCAGGACCATTGACTGAACCAGCGGACGTAGAGGAGTAAGGAGCACTTTGATCGACATCAATGATTTCGACGCGATCCGAATCGGACTCGCATCGAGCAAGCAGATTCGCGACTGGTCGTCCGGCGAGGTAACCAAGCCGGAGACGATCAACTACCGCACGCTCAAGCCCGAGCGCGACGGCCTCTTCTGCGAGCGCATTTTCGGTCCGACCAAGGACTGGGAGTGCTACTGCGGCAAGTACAAGCGCGTCCGCTACAAGGGCATCATCTGCGAGCGCTGCGGCGTCGAGGTGACGCGGCAGAAGGTCCGCCGTGAGCGGATGGGCCACATCGACCTGGCCGCGCCGGTCTCGCACATCTGGTTCTTCAAGGGCGTCCCGAGCCGGATCGGCTACCTGCTCGACATCGCACCGCGCGAACTGGAGAAGGTTCTCTACTTCGCGGCGTCGATCGTCACCTCGGTCGACGGCGAGGCGCGCCAGAAGGACCTGAACGGCCTCGAGGACAAGGTCAAGGCCGAGTCCGAGCAGATCATGGTCGACCGTGACGAGCAGCTCGTCACGCTCGAGGACCGGCTCAAGCGCCGCCGCGGAGTACTTCGCCAAGGGCAAGGAGCGGAACTTCGACGAGGACGACGACTTCTGGGCCCGCGGCCTCTCCAACTGGGCGGAGGAGCAGGGCCTACCGACGCTCGAGGAGGCGCGCGAGCTCGTCGGCGGCCTGTTCGTCGAGGTGGCGCCCAGATCACGACCGAGGACTCGAAGAAGCTCCGCGAGTCGGTTCGCAACGCGGCCATCCGCGACGACCGCAAGCTGACGCGCGAAGGAGCTCGAGACCGTCGGCAACGTCGCGATCCAGATCCGCGCAGGTGCTGGCGCCCCTGAACAAGCAGCTCGCGAAGGCGAGCGGCTCGAAGAAGGGCGCGCTGACGAAGCACATCAACCGAGTCCTCGACGGCCTGCTCGACAAGAAGGCCAAGACCCACGAGGACGACGTCGAGCTGGTCGCCGGCATCGACGAGAAGCAGCTCGAGAAAGCGCGCGGGCTCGGCAAGGGCCTTCTCCGCGAGGCGCTCGAGACCGCCGAGCCGAGCGCGACGACGACGAGGTGCGCGAGCTCGTCGAGCGACCTCTGCCTGCGCACGGACGGGAAGATCCAGAAGGAGGACTTCGACGCGCTCGTGCAGTGGCTCGTGAAGGTGCGCGAGATGTACCAGGACATCGAGTCACGGCGTGCAGACACGCGTGAGGCCGCTGTCGACTCCGTCAGCCGGCTCGAGGAGACCTGGAATCTCTTCCGCGAGCTCGAGCCGAAGCAGATCGTCAACGACGAGCAGCTCTTCCGCGAGCTCAAGGACCGCTTCGGCTCGCCCTACGGCTTCGGCGTCTACTTCGCCGGGCGGCATGGGCGCGGAGGCGATCCGCGAGCTGCTGAAGGATCTCGACCTCAAGGCCGAGGCGACGCTCCTCCGCGAGACGATCAAGACGTCGAAGGGCCAGAAGCAGCAGCGCGCGATCAAGCGGCTGAAGGTCGTCAGCGCGTTCGTCACCTCGGAGAACAAGCCTGAGTGGATGGTCCTCGAGGCGGTGCCGGTGATTCCGCCGGAGCTCCGCCCGATGGTCGCAGCTCGACGGTGGCCGCTTCGCGACGAGCGACCTGAACGACCTCTACCGCCGGGTGATCAACCGGAACAACCGCCTCAAGCGGCTGCTCGACCTCGGCGCGCCGGAGATCATCGTCAACAACGAGAAGCGGATGCTGCAGGAGGCCGTCGACGCGCTGTTCGACAACGGCCGCCGCGGCCGCGCGGTCACCGGCCCGGGCAACCGGCCGCTGAAGTCGCTCTCCGACATGCTCAAGGGCAAGCAGGGCCGCTTCCGCCAGAACCTGCTCGGCAAGCGCGTGGACTACTCGGGCCGCTCGGTGATCGTCTCCGGGCCGAACCTGAAGCTGCACCAGTGCGGTCTGCCGAAGCTGATGGCGCTCGAGCTCTTCAAGCCGTTCATCATGAGCCGGCTCGTCGAGCGCAAGTCGGTGCAGAACATCAAGGCCGCCAAGAAGCATGTGGACTCGATGGTCCCGAGGTCTGGGACGTCCTCGAGGAGGTCATCGCCGAGCATCCGGTGCTGCTCAACCGCGCGCCGACGCTCCACCGCCTCGGGTATCCAGGCGTTCGAGCCGGTGCTCGTCGAGGGCAAGGCGATCCAGGTCCACCCGCTCGTCTGCCACGCCTTCAACGCGGACTTCGACGGCGACCAGATGGCGGTCCACCTGCCGCTCTCCGCGGAGGCGCAGGCCGAGGCCCGGATCCTGATGCTCTCGGCGAACAACATCCTCTCGCCGGCGCACGGGCGTCCGCTGACGACCCCGACGCAGGACATGGTGCTCGGCGAGTACTACCTCACGTACTCGGTGCAGAACCTGAACGAGCTCACGCGCCGAGGACCTCGATCCGCGGCCGAAGCGATTCGCCTCCGAGGAGGAGGTCGAGCGGGCGGTCGAGTCTGAGCAGGTCAAGCTGCAGCAGCCGATCGAGTACCGGCACGGCGAGGAGGTCATGCTGACCACGCCGGGACGCGTGATCTTCAACGTCGAGGTCGAGCGGTCTCTGCGCGAGGCCCAGGGCCTCGACGAGGCTCCCGAGGACTTCCCCTACGTCAACACGACGCTGTCGAAGAAGGAGATGGATGCATTCATCTCCGAGCTGGCCGAGCGCTACGGCGCCCAGGTGATCGCCGACGTCCTCGACACGATCAAGTCCCTCGGGTTCAAGTACGCAACCGACGCCGGCGTGACGATCTCGAAGAACGACATCGTCATCCCCGAGTCAAGGAGCAGATCCTCAGCGGCTACGAGGCGCGAGTCAGCGAGATCGAGGGCCTGTACGAGCGCGGCCTGATCACCGAGGAGGAGCGCCACGAGAAGATCGTCGAGCTCTGGACCGAGGCCACCGAAGAGGTCGCCGAGGCGATGGAGAAGAACCTCAACGAGCTGAACCCGATCTTCATGATGGCCAACTCCGGCGCACGCGGTTCCTTCAAGCAGATCCGCCAGCTCGCCGGCATGCGCGGCCTGATGGCGAATCCGAAGGGCGAGATCATCGAGCGCCCGATCAAGGCCAACTTCATGGAGGGCCTGTCGGTGCTCGAGTACTTCATCTCGACCCACGGCGCCCGCAAGGGTCTCGCCGACACGGCGCTCAGGACCGCCGACTCGGGCTACCTGACGCGGCCGCCTCGTCGACGTCTCTCAGGACGTGATCATCCGCGAGGAGAACTGCAAGACGAAGGAGTTCGTCGAGCTTCCGATCCAGGTTCCCGAAGGGCTGAACAAGAGCCTGCTCGGGCGGACGGTCGCCGAGGACGTCCACAAGCCGCTCGCCTCGGGCAAGCCCGGCAAGACCGTGCTCGCCGAGAAGGCGCGCGCTCGTGACGATGCCGTTGCTCCGCGAGGTGCTCGAGGCTCGGCGAGGAGGACTCGGTGGGCGCGACCGCTGTCCGGTCCGCTTCGGTGCTCAAGTGCAAGAGCGAGTTCGGCGTGTGCCAGGGCCTGCTACGGCACCTTCCTTGCAACGGGCGGGATCAGCGAGATCGGGGACGCGGTCGGGGATCATCGCCGCTCAGTCGATCGGCGAGCCCGGCACGCAGCTGACGATGCGGACGTTCCACACGGGCGGCGTCGCCGGCGCCGACATCACGCACGGTCTCCCGCGCGTGGTCGAGATCTTCGAGGCGCGGAACCCGAAGGGCGCCGCGAAGCTGTCGGAGGTCTCGGGCACGGTCAAGATCGAGGACAGCGACCGCGGGCCGAAGCTCTCGATCCTCGTCGAGGGCGAGGAGGAGCCCGTCAGCTACCAGCTGCCGCGCCGGACGCGCGTGCTCGTCGCCGACGGCCAGATCGTCGAGCCGGGCGACGCGCTCCACGAGGGCTCGCTCAACCCGGCCGACCTGCTGCGCCTGAAGGGTGACTACCCGCGACCGAGCTGTACCTCGTCCAGGAGGTGCAGCGCGTCTACAAGTCACAGGGCGTCGACATCCACGACAAGCACATCGAGCTGATCGTCCGCCAGATGCTGAAGAAGGTCCGTGTCGAGAGCGCAGGCGACACCGATCTGCTGCCGGGCCAGCTCGTCGACAAGGTCGTGCTCGACCGCGAGAACGCTCAGCAGGTCAAGAAGGAGAAGAAGGAGCAGGCGACGTGGGAGCCGCTGATCCTCGGGATCACGAAGGCCTCGCTCGCAACCGAGTCCTTCCTCTCGGCCGCCTCCTTCCAGGGAGACGACCAAGGTGCTGACCGACGCTTCGATCGAGGGCAAGGTCGACCGCCTGCTCGGGCTGAAGGAGAACGTGATCATCGGCAAGCTGATCCCGGCTGCCACCGGGCTCAAGCGCTACCGGACGATCGACATCAGCCCGTCGGAGAAGGTGCCTGCGGAGACGTACGAGCGAGAGGCGCTCCTCGCGGCGCTGCAGGAGATCGGCGGGGACGGCGGCGACGGCGCGAGCCTCGCCAGCCTGGGCCTCGACTTCGGCGGAACCCCGAGTTCGGCGAGGAGAACCCGCCGAGCGAAGAGGTAGAGGCCGAGGAGATCCCCGAGGTCGACACTCCGCTCGACGAGTCCTAGCTCGTAGTCAAACGTAAAGATCGGAGCGCGGCGAGAGCCGCGTCCGACTTTCCTGCTACTTAGTGTCGCGCGCGTGAAGAGAATCTCTCTGCTTCTGCTGGTCGCCGCCGCCGGCCTCACGACAGCCTCGGCACGTCCCGCGGCGCCTGAGGCTGCGGCCACCGACGCCTGCTCGCTTCGCCGGCCACGAAGCCGGTCTGGATCGACTTCGCCGACGGCTCCGTTCCCTACTGGGAGCTGTTTGCGAAGCCCGGCACCGTCGACGCCGCCTCCAACTTCATCTTTCCGCCGCAGATCCGGGCCCACGGGGCGAAGACCGTCTACTTCGACCTCAACCTCACCCGGCGGACGGGGACTCCGACCGAGCCCGCTGATCCGGCGACGGTGGCCGACCGGGCGAACCGCTTCTACACGTATGCCTCGAACGCGATGGGGTGCTCCAACCCGGTGATCGCCGAGAACGAGCTGCAAGGGCGAGCACGCTGACGCCGTGGAGCGTGAGCAGCGCGCAGTACCGCGCGAACGTGCTGAGCTTCCTGCGCACGATCGCCGCCCGCGGCGCGAAGCCCGTTCTGCTCGTCTCGAGCACCCCCTACACGGGCGGCGAGGCGGGCGATTGGTGGCGTCAGGTCGCCCAGGTCGCATCGATCGTGCGCGAGGTCTATTTCCCGGCGCCGAAGGTCTACAAGCTCGGCGTCATCCAGGCCAGCCGGACGATCCGCCAGATGTTCCGCGGCGGAGCCCAGGACTTCATCTCGATCGGGATCCCGCCGTCGAAGCTCGGGATCATGCTCGGGTTCCAGACGACGCCGGGCTCCGGAGGCCGGGAGCAGTTGAGGCCGGCGAGCAAAGTGGTTCGAGCTGACGAAGCTGCAGGCGCTCGCCGCCCGGACGGTGGCACGTGAGCTTGGGCTCGCGACGGTCTGGTCGTGGGGCTGGGGCCACTGGACGGCCGCTGAGGGTCCGATCCGGACAAGCCGGCCAACGCCTGTGTCTACCTCTGGACCACCGCGACCCGAACCTCTGCGATGCCCCGCGGAAGGCCGGGCGCGGAGCTGAACACCGACGTGACCGCAGGCCAGCTGATCTTTCCGCAGGGCTCGCGCTGCACCGTTAACGGTTTCCCGGTCCGCTGGGACGTTGCGGCCTCGATCTCGCGGGTGACTCAAGACCCGCAACCCGCTTTCACCGCTGCCTACTCCCGCGCCGTGGCGAGCTCGTACGCGCCGCGTCACGACCACGGCGATCCTCAATGCCGAGAAGGCGGTGATCGCTCTCCACTTCCGCGGGAGCAGGGCCGCCTACGTCGCTGCTGCGCTTGGCCGCGATCGCGCCAACGTGGGGATCGCGCGAGGCGTGATCGGCGACGAGCTTCGGCGCTCGCAGATTCAGTCGCGCCTGCACGTCGCGGGGCCGTCGTCGGCGGAGGTCCGGTCGTACTACGACACCTACGCCGCAGCGCCGGTGCGGCTCGTGTCCCGTGAAGCCCGCGGCGCCGTGGCTCGCGAAATCGAAGCGCGGCTTCGCGCTGGGCGCGGTCGCCCCACCGCGGGTCTTCACGCTCAGGAACGGCCAGCAGGCGACCGTACGGACGATGACCGGCGTCTTCAAGGTCAAGGCGCTCGGACCGACCGTAGACCTCGCCAGAGCTCCCGCTCGCCAAGGCTCACTGAAGCCGATCGTGACCGCGCTCGTCTCGCTTGCACGCGACACCGCGTACTCAGAACTGGCTGCTCGGGCGCGAGAAGTCCGCCCAATCGCAGACCCTCTGCTGGCGCGACCAGCTGCCTGCCGTCGAGGTCGTACCGCTGACCGACTCACCTGCCGTATCTCGCGCTCGACTCGGGCGCCGCCGCCTCGACGACCACCATCGGCGGCCCGCGGTCGAGCAAGTGATCTAGCTCGAGGTCGGAGGCTGGCTCGCCGCGTTCGAAGCGACGACCTGCGCCTTGCCGCGTTCCTCGGCCGGCGTAGAGCGCCTCGTCAGCACGCTCGAAGAACGTCGTCGGGTCGTCCTCGGGCTTGAGCTCGGCCACCCCGGCCGAGAACGAGAGCCGTCCCGCCTGCCCGATCGGCCGCGCCGATGGCGCCGCCTGCAGCCGCCGGTAGAGCTGGTCGGCGTCGGCAAGCGTCGACTCCGGCAAGGATCACGGCGAACTCGTCGCCGCCGACGCGGCAGGCGATGTCCGCCGTGCGGACGACGTCGCGGACGCGTTCCGCCGACTCGGCGATCACGGCGTCGCCGGTGAGATGTCCGATCCGGTCGTTGATCGCCTTGAAGTCGTCGAGATCGAGGACGACCAGCGCGAGTTGCCTGTCGTAGCGCTGGGCGCGGGCGACTTCGCGGCTGAGCGTCTCGTGGAAGTAGCGCCGGTTGTGCAGACCCGTCAGGGCGTCGAGGTCGGCGAGCTGCGCGCCTCGCGGAAGCCGCTTCGCGTTCTCGATCGCGGGCCCGGCTCGCAGCGCGAGCTCCTCGAGCTCGCGCACCTCGTCGTCGTCCCACGAGTGCGAACGCGAGCGCGAGAAGACCGCGATGAAGCCGATCGAGCCGTTCTCGGTCTGGATCGGCACCGCGAGCCCCGAGTGGATCAGGCCCGTCGAGCCGTCATTCGAGACCAGTCTCGGTGGGGTACTGGTAGACGAGCGAGATCGAACGCGCCTCCGCGCCGCCCGGGGCCCGGCGATCGCCTGGCGCTGCGCTTCTTCGGTCGTCAGCCCGAGGGTCGCGATGATCGGTGTGTCTGCGCCGTTGTCCAGTCGAGCGAGCGGCGGCGTCGACGCCCGGCCTCGCGCCCGCAGCGTCGAGCGTCCTGGTCAGCACCTCGTCGAGGTCGATCGTGCCGGCGAGCTCGCCGAGCATCTGGTTCCGCCTTCCCTCTTCCTGGGCATGCTCGAGCGCCTCCGACAGCTCGCTGACCATGGTCTCCATGCGCGAGTTCATGTCGGCCACGAGGTCGGCCAGGCGCTCGTCGCTCTGAACGCCCTTCCCGGCGCCGCGGACGAGCCAGAGGACGACCAGCAGCAAGGCGACCGTCGCCACGCCTGCGGCGATGGCTACGACGATAGGCGTCGTCACACCGACCACTTCTTCGAGCTCATTCATCCCCCCAACTATTCCCGGTCCCCCGCCGAAGCCGCAGCCCAAGCGGGCCCGATCTCACTGTAATTCGCCGAGGGCACGCTTGACTATAGTTTCAAAGTCATAAATACGACCATTCCCAGATTCGATTCCGGACCACCCGAAATCCTCGCAACGGTGCGGGTTTCGCGGGTTTGACGCACCCGAGAGCGATTCGCTACCATGCTTGTCCGGTTGGCGGGGGCTTGTCCCCTGGCCAGCCTTTGTTGTGTCGTAAACCCCTTTCCCCTGGAGAAGCTGCTACAGCAATGCCGACCGTGAATCAACTCGTGCGTAAGGGCCGCACCGCGCCGAAGCGCGCGGGTGAAGACCCCCTGCGCTCCGCGGCGCCCCGCAGAAGCGCGGTGTCTGCACGCGCGTGTACACGACCACACCCGAAGAAGCCGAACTCGGCGCTGCGCAAGGTCGCCGCGCGTGCGGCTGACGAACGGCATGGAAGTCGGCGCCTACATCCCCGGCGAGGGCCACAACCTGCAGGAGCACTCCGGTCGTGCTCGATCCGCGGCGGCCGCGTCAGCGACCTGCCGGGCTTCCGCTACAAGGTGATCCGCGGCGGCGCTCGACGCCGCCGGCGTCGGCGACCGCCAGCAGGGCCGCTCAAGTACGGCGCCAAGAGGAGGCTCGTAATGCCGCGCCGAGCAGAGATTCCGGTCCGCGCGCTGACTCCGGACCCGGTCTACAACTCCACGCCTCGTCACGCCAGGTGATCAACCGCGTGATGACGCGCGGGAAGAAGTCGCACCGCCGAGCAGATCGTCTACGGCGCGCTGGACCGGGTCGGCGAGCAGACCGGCAAGCCGCCGGTCGAGGTGCTCGAGCAGGCCGATCGAAGACGGTCACGCCGGTGCTCGAGGTTCGCAGCCGCCGCGTCGGCGGCGCGAACTACCAGGTGCCCGTCGAGGTGCCGCAGCGCCGCGCGCGCACGCTCGCCGTGCGCTGGCTCGTCACGTTCGCGCGCGACCGGCGCGAGAAGCACATGTCGGACAAGCTCGCCGGCGAGATCCTGGACGCCCTGAACCAGCAGGGCGGCGCCTTCAAGCGCAAGGACGACCTCTACCGGATGGCGCAGGCCAACAAGGCCTTTCGCGCACTACCGGTGGTAAGCGGATGGCGACGGCTTGACAAGACGACAGGCAGCTCGCGCTCGACCGCGTCCGGAACATCGGGATCATGGCCCACATCGACGCGGGCAAGACGACGACGACCGAGCGGATCCTCTACTACACGGGCCGCACCCACAAGATGGGCGAGGTGCACGAGGGCGCCGCGACGATGGACTGGATGGCGCAGGAGCAGGAGCGCGGGATCACGATCACGTCGGCTGCGACGACGGCGTTCTGGCGCGACTTTCGTATCAACATCATCGATACGCCCGGGCACGTGGACTTTACGGTCGAGGTCGAGCGCAGCCTGCGCGTCCTCGACGGCGCGATCGCCGTCTTCGACGCCGTCGCCGGCGTCGAGCCGCAGTCCGAGACGGTCTGGCGCCAGGCCGACCAGCTACAGCGTGCCGCGCATCGCCTTCATCAACAAGATGGACCGCACCGGCGCGGACTTCTTCGCCTCCGTGCAGTCGATGGTCGACCGCCTCGGCGCGCGCGCCGGTGCCGGTGCAGCTGCCGATCGGCCAGGAGGAGCACTTCCGCGGCGTCATCGACCTCGTCGAGATGCAGCGCGATCGTCTGGCAGGACGACCTCGGCACGAAGATCGACGTCGAGGAGATCCCGGCCGAGCTCGCTCGAGCAGGCGCAGGAGTACCACCACCAGCTGATCGACGCGGTCGCCGACCACGACGACGAGCTGCTCGAGACCTACCTCGAGGACGAGGACGCGGTCACGCCGGAGATGCTGAAGCGCGCGCTCCGCGCGGCGACGCTCGACATCGACGGTCACGCCGGTGCTCGCTCGGCTCCGCCTTCAAGAACAAGGGCGTCCAGCCGCTGCTCGACGCGGTCGTCGACTACCTGCCGAGCCCGCTCGACGTGCCGCCGATGCACGGCATCGACCCGCGGACCGAGCACGAGCTCTCGCGCGCGGCCCGCCGTCGACGAGCCGTTCTCGGCGCTCGCCTTCAAGGTCATGTCCGACCCGTACGTCGGCAAGCTCACGTACTTCCGCGTCTACTCGGGCCAGCTCAAGCGCAGGCGACCGCGTCCTGAACACGACGACCGGCAAGACCGAGCGCATCGGCCGCATCCTCCAGATGCACGCGAACCACCGCGAGGAGCGCGAGGCAGATCGTGCGCGGGCGAGATCGCCGCGGCCGTCGGGCCTCAAGGACGACGACCACGGGCGACACGCTCGCCATCGACACGCGCGCCGATCCGGCTCGAGTCGATGACCTTCCCTGACCCGGTCATCTCGGTCGCGATCGAGCCGAAGACGAAGGGCGACCAGGACAAGCTCGGCGCACGGCCTGCAGCGCCTCGCCGAGGAGGATCCGACCTTCCGCGTCGCGCACCGACGACGAGACGGGCCAGACGCTGATCTCGGGCATGGGCGAGCTCCACCTCGAGATCATCGTCGACCGCCTGCATGCGCGAGTTCAGCGTCGACGCGAACGTCGGCCGCCCGCAGGTCGCCTACCGCGAGACGGTCGGCAAGCCGGTCGAGAAGATCGAAGGGCAGGTTCGTCCGCCAGACCGGCGGCCGCGGCCAGTACGGCCACGCCGTCATCAACCTCGAGCCGCAGGAGCCCGGCGAGGGCTACGAGTTCGTCGACAAGATCGTCGGCGGCAAGATCCCGCAGGAGTACATCCCGTCGGTCGACCTGGGCATCCAGGAGGCGATGGAGTCGGGCGTCCTCGCCGGCTATCCCGTCGTCGACATCCGCGGTCAGCTCGATCGACGGCTCGTACCACGACGTCGACTCGAGCGAGATGGCGTTCAAGATCGCCGGCTCGATGGCGTTCAAGAACGCCGATGAAGCGCGCGAAGCCGAAGCTGCTCGAAGCCGGTGATGGCCGTCGAGGTCGTCACGCCCGAGGAGTACCTCGGCGACGTGATGGGCGACCTCAACTCCCGCCGCGGCCGCGTCGAGGGCCTCGAGCCGCGCGGCAACGCGCAGGCGATCAAGCGCGCAGCGTCCCGCTGGCGACCATGTTCGGCTACGCCACCGACCTGCGCTCGACGACGCAGGGGCGGGCCGACGTTCACCATGCAGTTCGATCGCTACGAGGAAGTGCCTCAGTCGATCGCGGGCGAGATCGTCGACGCAGGCCAGAGCCCAACGAAAAGGAACCGGAGGAAGCAATGGCCAAGCAGAAGTTCGAGCGCACGAAGCCGCACCTCAACGTCGGCACCATCGGTCACATCGACCACGGCAAGACGACGCTGACCGCGGCGATCACGAAGGTGCTCGGCCGAGCAGGGCGACCAACACGGCGAGTCCGCGACTTCGACGTCGATCGACAACGCGCCCGAGGAGCGGCAGCGCGGCATCACGATCAACACGTCGCACGTCGAGTACGAGACGGAGAACCGCCACTACGCGCACGTCGACTGCCCGGGCCACGCCGACTACATCAAGAACATGATCACCGGCGCCGCCCAGATGGACGGCGCGATCCTCGTCGTCTCGGCCGCCGACGGCCCGATGCCGCAGACGCGCGAGCACATCCTGCTCGCCCGCCAGGTCGAGGTGCCGTACGATCGTCGTCGCCCTGAACAAGGCCGACATGGTCGACGACCCCGAGCTGCTCGAGCTCGTCGAGATGGAAGTGCGCGAGCTGCTCTCGAAGTACGAGTTCCCGGGCGACGACATCCCGATCGTCCAGGTCTCGGCGCTGAAGGCGCTCGAGGGCGACGCGGAGTGGACGCCGAAGATCCTCGAGCTGATGGAGGCGGTCGACACGCTACATCCCGGAGCCGACGCGCGACGCCGACAAGCCGTTCCTGATGCCGATCGAGGACGTCTTCACGATCACGGGCCGCGGCACCGTCGTCACCGGCCGCGATCGAGCAGGGCCAGATCAAGCTCAGGCGACGAGGTCGAGATCGTCGGCATCCACCCGAAGATCGAGAAGACGGTCGTCACGGGCCTCGAGATGTTCAACAAGACGCTCGACTTCGCGCAGGCAGGCGACAACGCAGGCGCGCTCCTCCGCGGGATCAAGCGCGAGGAGGTCGAGCGCGGCCAGGTGCTCGCGAAGCCGGGCTCGATCACGCCGCACACGCACTTCAAGGCCGAGGTCTACGTCCTCTCGAAGGACGAGGGCGGGCGCCACACGCCGTTCTTCAACGGCTACCGGCCGCAGTTCTACTTCCGCACGACGGACGTGACCGGCTCGATCAAGCTGCCCGGAGGGCCAGGAGATGGTCATGCCGGGCGACAACACGAACATGGAGATCGAGCTGGATCCAGCCGATCGCCATGGACCAGGGTCTCCGGTTCGCAATCCGCGAGGGCGGCCGCACCGTCGGTGCGGGCGTCGTCACCGAGATCCAGCAAGTAACGGGGAGCGCCGGTGTGGCTCAACAGAAGATCCGCATCCGTCTGCAAGGGCTACGACCACACGCAGCTCGACCGTTCGCGCTCAGTCGATCGTCGAGACGGCCGCAGCGCACCGGCGCCACCATCACCGGCCCTGTTCCCCTGCCGACCGAGAAGAACGTCTACACCGTGATCCGCAGCCCGTTCAAGGACAAGGACTCGCGGGAGGCGTTCGAGATCCGCACGCACAAGCGGCTGATCGACATCCACTCGCCGACCCCGAAGACGGTCGACTCGCTCATGCGGTTCGATCTTCCCGCCGGCGTCGACATCGAGATCAAGCTGTGAAAGGCATCGTCGGCAAGAAGCTCGGGCATGACCCAGGTCTTCGACGAGGAGATCGGCCAGGTGACCTCGGTCACCGTGATCGAGGCCGGTCCGTGCCCGGTGGTCTCCAGGTCAAGCACGGCCGACGTCGACGGCTACGACGCCGTTCAGGTCGCCTACGGCGAGGTCGCCGGAGCACCAGCTCTCGAAGCCGAAGCTCGGCCACCTGAAGAAGAACAACGTCGCACCGCACCGGCACCTGCTCGAGTTGCGCGGCCTGACGAGGCGCGACGGAGGGCGAGTCCGTCACCGTCGAGAGCTTCGAGCCCGGCGACAAGGTCAAGGTCTCGGGCGTCTCGATCGGCAAGGGCTTCGCCGGCACGATCAAGCGGCACAACTTCAGCCGCGGCCCGACCTCGCACGGCTCGCACAACATCCGCAAGCCGGGCTCCGATCGGCGCCTCGGCGACGCCTTCGCGCGCGTCTTCAAGGGGATCAAGATGGCCGGGCGGCTCGGCGGCAAGCGCGTCACGCAGGTCGGTCTGACCGTCCACTCGGTCGACCCCGAGCAGAACCTGCTGCTCGTCAAGGGCGCCGTCCCCGGCCCCAAGAACGGTTTGGTCGAGGTGCGCGAGGAGCGTCCGCCGTGGCGGCTCTAAGTCCGAGACCGGGACAAAGCGGTCGCCCGGGCAAAGCCCGGACGACCTCCAGGCGGCGTCGCCGAGTCGACGCCTTCGAGCCCCAGTCCTCGACGGCACCGGCAAGAAGGCGAAGGACCTGACGCTCGACGAGGCGTCTTCGGCGCCGACGTCAAGCCGCACCTCGTGCACGAGGCCGTGCGCGCGGAGCAGAACGCAAGCCGGTCGGCCACGCACGGGCGTCAAGAGCCGCGGGCTGGTCGCCGGCGGACGCTCGAAGCCCTGGCGCCAGAAGGCACCGGGCGTGCGCGCGCCTGGCACGACGCGAGCGCCGAACTGGACCGGCGGCGGCGTCGCCTCGCGGTCCGCAGCAACTTCGGCGGCAAGGTCAACCGCAAGGGCGCAAGGCCGCTTTCCGCGCCGCGCTCTCGGCGCACGCGGACGAGGGAACGTTCAGCAGTCCTCGCCGACGACTCGTTCGACGAGCCCTCGACGAAGGACGCCGCGGCTGTCGTGGAGGCATGGGGCAAGCAAACGCCGCTGATCGTGGTCGCCCAGCAGGAGCAAGAGGCGATCGCCAAGTCGTTCCGCAACCTCGCAGGGCGTGCACGCGGTGACGCCGTCGGAGGTCGAGATCTCGGCGCTCGTCTGGGCGCGCTCGCTGCTGTCAGCGAGGGCGCTTTGCAGCTCGTTCAGGGAAGGGCCTCATGAGCCTCCATCCCAACGAAGTCCTGCTCGCGCCTGTGGTCTCCGAGAAGAGCTACGAGCAGATCGAGGCCAATCCACCGCTAGCTCGTTCCGCGTCCACCCGGACGCGCGCACAAGACTGCAGATCCGGCAGGCCGTCGAGGAGCTGTTCGACGTCCACGTCGAGCGCCGTGAACGTGATCCAGGTGCGCTCCAAGCCAAAGCGGCGCGGTCTCATCAGGGGCGGAAGCCCGGCTGGAAGAAGGCGATCGTCCAGATCAAGGCCCGGCGAGCTCGATCGAGATCTTCGAGGGGGCTGCAAGCCGTAATGGCCATTCGGAGGTACAAGCCCCACGAGCCCGGGTCGGCGCTTCATGTCGGTCTCCTCGTTCGACGAGGTCCACGAAGACCGGAGCCCGAGAAGAGCCTCACCGAGCCGCTGAAGAAAAGCGGCGGGCGGAACGTGAACGGTCGAATCACCTGCCGTCACCAGGGCGGCGGCCACAAGCGCCAGTACCGCCAGATCGATTTCAAGCGCGTCAAGGACGCCGTCCCGGCGAAGGTGGCCGCGATCGAGTACGACCCGAACCGGTCGGCCAGGATCGCGCTGCTCCACTACGCCGACGGCGCGAAGAGCGTACATCCTCGCCCCGGCGCGACTGCGGGTCGGCGCGGTCGTCGAGTCGGCCCGGGCGCCGACATCAAGCCCGGCAACGCCTCTGCCGCTGACGAACATCCCGACTGGCACGCTCGTCCACAACGTCGAGCTGAAGCCCGGCCAGGGCGGCAAAGATGGCGCGCTCAGCCGGCTCCGGCGTGCAGCTGGTTGCGAAGGATGAGGGCTACGGCGTCCTGCGCCTGCCCTCGGGCGAGATGCGCGCGCGTTCCGCTGACGTGCAGGGCGACCGTCGGCCAGGTCGGCAATGTCGACCACGAGAACGTCACTGGCGGCAAGGCCGGCCGAAGCCGCTGGCGCGGCAAGCGCCCGACCGTCCGCGGCTCCGCGATGAACCCGGTCGACCATCCGCACGGTGGCGGCGAGGGCAAGTCGAAGGGCGGCCGCCATCCGGTGACGCCATGGGGCGTGCCGACGCTCGGCAAGCGCACCCGCCGCAAGCACAAGGAATCCGACAAGTTGATCGTCCGCGCGAGACGGAGGGGTAAGGACAAGCGATGAGTAGATCGAGCAAGAAGGGCCCGTTCGTCGAGGAGCGGCTGATGGGCCGCATCACGCGGATGAACGAGTCCGGCAGCAAGCAGATGATCCGGCACCTGGTCGCGGACGTCGACGATCTTCCCGGAGATGGTCGGGCACACGATCGCGGTCCACGACGGCCGCAAGCAACGTGCCCGTCTTCATCAGCGAGCAGATGGTCGGCCACAAGCTTGGCGAGTTTGCGCCGACGCGGATGTTCCGCGGCCACTCCGGCGATCGCAAGACGGAGGTCAAGATGGACCTAGTGAGTACCGTCGAGACACAGGAGGTCCGCGCGGTGGCCAAGTGGTCCGCATGTCGCCCCGCAAGGCGCGGCTCGTCGCGGAGCACATCCGCGGGCGCAGCGTGCCCGAGGCGCGGACCGTACTCGCGTTCACGCAGCGCGCGGCCGCCCGCGAGATCGAGAAGGTGCTGCGCTCCGCTGTTGCGAACGCCGAAGCGAACCACGGCCTGAACGGCGACAACCTCATCGTCTCGGCCGCCTACGTCGACGAAGGCCCGGTCATGAAGCGCTGGCGTGCGCGAGCGCGCGGCCGCGCGTTGCTCCGGATCAAGCCGACCTGTCACATCACGGTCAAGCTGGTGCCCGCGGCGGACGGCGCGATCGCGGCGATGACTGCGCCGACTGCCGGCCGTGCCGCCTACGCCGGCCCCTGAGCCCGAGACAGCGCCCGCGGCCGAGACACAGCCCGGAAGCCGAGACACAGACCGTTGAGGAGCCGGAGCAGGAGACGGAGCCTGAGGCGCAGGTCGAGACCGAAGAGCAGCCCAAGCAAGAGACGGAGCCAGAGGCCCAAGCCGAAACGCCGGCAGAGCCAAAGCCGAAGCCAAAGCGCACCCCGCGCAAGAAGACCGAGGAGACGGAGGACTAATGGGTCAGAAAGTCCATCCCGGCGGGATGCGCGTCGGCGTCATCCACGACTGGAAGTCGAACTGGTACACGGGCAACAAGGACTTCGCGGACTTCCTGCAGGAGGACGTCCGCATCCGCCAGCACATCTACAACAAGCTGGCGCACGCGGGCCTGTCCGACATCCTGATCCGCAAGGACGCGCAGCGGATCACGATCGACATCTACACGGCTCGGCCGGGGATCGTGATCGGCAAGTCGGCGCGTCGAGGTCGGACGCGCTGCGCACGGACATCCACGGGATGACCAGCAAGGCCGTCCACATCAACATCAACGAGATCAAGCGGCCCGAGCTCGACGCGAAGCTCGTCGCGCAGTCGATCGCGGAGCAGCTCGAGAACCGGGTCAGCTTCCGACGCGCGATGAAGCGGTCGCTCGCCTCGGCGATCCGGTCGGGGGCGCAGGGCGTCAAGGTTCAATGCGGAGGCCGCTCGGCGGCGGCGAGATGAGCCGCTCGGAGAGCTACTCCGAGGGCCGTGTGCCGCTGCACACGATCCGCGCGGACATCGACTACGGCTTCGCCGAGGCGAAGACGACGACCGGCAGGATCGGCGTCAAAGTCTGGATCAACAAAGGCGAGATCATGCCGTCGGGCTACGAGAGCTCCACCCAGCAGGGCGACACGCGCCTCGGCGAGCAGTGACCAGGCACGCCGCCGCGGGGGCGCAGCGAGGGCCTCGGCGAGAGCCGCCAGGAGGCCGGGGACGCGGCGCCGACCGCGAAGGGCTTGGGCCTGTGCGCCAGAGAAGGCCGCGTCGCGGAGCCGGCCAGGCCCGCGGCCCGCGTCGGCCACGCGAAGAAGCGCCCGCGGAGAACGTCGACCAGCCCCGCACCGATGAACAGGGCGTTTCAGCCGAAGGGCGCGAACAACCTGTGATCGAGCAGCAGGTCGAGGAGACCCCGGCGGCCGTCGCCGACGCTCCCGACACGACGACGCAGCCCGAAGAGAGCGCCGAGAAGCCGAAGACCCCACGAAAGCCGGCGGCGAAGAAGGCTCCGGCGGCCAAGGCAAAGCCCGGCGCCAGGCGGACGACGAAGAAGGACGACGAGAAGGGCGACGAGAGCTAAATGCTGCTGCCGAAGAAAACGAAGTTCCGCAAATACCAGCGCGAGGCGCCGCCGGCGCGGCTTCTCGAAGGGCCAGACGACTGTGCAGGCCGGCGACTATGGCCTCAAGGCGCTCGAGAACGGCTGGGTGACGAATCGCCAGATCGAGGCGGCCCGAATCGCGATGACGCGCAAGATCCGCCGTGGCGGCAAGGTCTGGATCAACGTCTTCCCGACAAGCCTGTGACGCAGAAGCCCGCCGAGACCCGGATGGGCTCGGGGAAGGGCGCGCCGGAACACTGGGTCGCTGTGGATCAAGCCTGGGCGTGTCATGTTCGAGCTCGCCGGCGTGCCAGAGCCGTTGGCGAAGGAGGCGCTCCGGCTCGCGGGCCGGAAGCTGCCGATCAAGACGAGAGTCGTGAAACGGGAGGCGGATCTCTTTGCGAGCTAGAGACTTGAGGGACCTCACCGACGAGGAGCTGGACCTGCAGCTCGCCGACAGGCGGCAAGAGCTCTTCAACCTAGCGCTTTCAAAGCGCCACGGGTGCCTTGGAGCACACCGCGCGGCTGAAGCTCGCGAAGCGCGAAATCGCCCGCATCCTCACCGGTCCGACCGAACGAGAAGCGAACGCGAATCGAGTGGACGAATGGCTGACGAAGAACAGAACGAGCAAACAGAGAACCAGCAGCCCGAAGAGGTCGAGCAGGCGGCTGAAGAGACGGTCTCCGCGCCCGAGGAACCGATCGCTCCCGCGGCCGAAACCGAGGAGCAGCCTGCGGAGGAGCCCGCAGCGGAGGAGCCAGTGGCCGAAGAGCCGGCTGCCGAGAAGCCTCCGGCCGAAGAGGCACCCGTCGCCGAGGCCGAGCCTGAGCCGGACGTCGAGGCCGACAGCGGCGGCTGCCGAAGCCCCCGAATCAGAAGCTCCCGCAGAGGAGGCCCCAGCAGCCGAGGCGCCGGAGCCGAAGCGGAAGCGGAAGCGCCTGCCGCGCTCCCTGCGTCACCGCCACTGAAGCCCAAGCGCGAGCGCCCGGCCGAGCGCAAGGCGATCACGCGAGCTCCGAAGCCCGAGCATCCGCGCGGCCGGCGCCAGGAGCGCCGCGGTGTGGTCGTCTCGAGCGGCATGGACAAGACGATCGTCGTCCGGGTCGATGCCGTAAAGGCGCACAAGAAGTACCAGAAGGTCGTCCGCCGCTCGACCAAGTTCCACGCCCACGACGAGGAGAACCAGGCGAAGGTCGGCGACGTCGTCCGGATCGTCGAGACGCGTCCGCTCTCGAAGACCAAGAACTGGCGTCTGCGCCGAAATAGTCGAGGTCGCTAAATGACGACCACCTACCGCGCGTGTCAGGCCCGCTGGGGCGCACAGGGTGCCGCCTCGCCGCGTCCTCAGTCGCGCCCGTACCTTTCAGGTACGAACGCTCCCTGCGTCCTTGCGACGCGACACCCTGCGCGGCCATCGAGCGCGACCCCACGGCAGGAGGCCGTCAGTGATCCAGCAGGAATCCCGGCTGCGCGTCGCGGACAACACCGGTGCGCGCGAGATCCTCTGTATCCGCGTCAAGGGCGGCTCGAAGCGCCGCTACGCCCGCGTGGGCGACGTGATCACGGCTACCGTGAAGACGGCGAGCCCCGCAGGGCGCGATCAAGAAAGGCGAGGTCGTCCAGGCGGTGGTCGTCCGGACGCGCAAGCCGTATCGGGCGCGACGACGGTACGTCGATCGCGTTCGACGAGAACGCGGCCGTGATCATCGACAACGCGAACAATCCACGAGGCACGCGCATTTTCCGGGCCTGTCGCCCGCGAGCTGCGCGAGCGTAACTTCATGAAGATCGTTTCCCTAGCTCCAGAGGTGCTTTAAGTGACAACAAAGATGAAAGTGAAAAAGGGCGACATCGTCCACATGATCAACGGCAAGCGACCGTGGCAAGCAGGGCCGCGTCATCGACGCGCGTCCGGCCGAGCGGCGGGTGATCGTCGAGAACCTGAACATCGTCAAGCGCCATACGCGCCCGAAGCCGATGCGCGACTCCAGCCGCATGGGCGGCACGCAGATGACGCCGGGCGGCGTGATCGAGAAGGCCGCACCCGTTCCGGTCGCCAACGTGATGGTCGTCTGCCCGACTTGTAACCGGCCCACCCGGATCGGGATGACGGCGAAGACGGTCAAGGACAAGGTGCTGCACGTGCGCGTCTGCAAGCGCGCCGACTGCCTGGCAGGAGATCGACAAGTAATGGCTCGGCCCGAGGAAGACAAGCGCCAACGGCAACGGCTATCAGCCGCGCCTGAAGGAGCGCTACGAGCAGGAGCTGCGCCCGCAGCCTGCAGGACCAGCTCAGGTCTGCGCTCGGTGATGGACGTTCCGCGTCTGCAGAAGATCACGCTCAACATGGGCATCGGCGACGCGAAGACCGAGGCGAAGGTGCTCGAGAACGCGCTCGACCAGCTGACCACGATCGCCGGTCAGCGCGCGCAGGTCCGCCGGGCGCGCAAGTCGATCGCGAGCTTCAAGCTGCGCGAGGGGATGCCCGTCGGCGTCGCGCGTGACCCTCCGCGGCGCGCGGATGTGGGAGTTTCTCGACCGGCCTGATCTCGATCGCGCTCCCGCGGATCCGCGACTTCCGCGGCCTCAGCACGCGCTCGTTCGACGGGCGCGGCAACTTCTCGCTCGGGATCCGCGAGCAGATCATCTTCCCGGAGATCAACTACGACGACGATCGACACGATCCGGGGCCTCGACGTCGCGATCACCACCACTGCCGCGGACAACGAGCAGGCGGCAGCCCTGCTGCGCGCGCCTCGGCATGCCGTTCCCGGGCACGGACGAGCCCGCAGCCGAAGGAGAGACGGAGTAATGGCCAAGAAAGCGCCTCGATCGTCAGAAGCCGCGCAAGCCCGCAGCAGCTACAAGGTGCGGAACTACACGCGCTGCAGCCGCTGCGGCCGCCCGCGCGCGGTCTATCGCAGAGTTCGGCCTCTGCCGGATCTGCCTGCGCGAGCTCGCGCACGAGGGCGTCGATCCCCGGCATGACCAAGAGCTCCTGGTAGGAGGAAGCATGCTGACCGACCCGATCGCAGACATGCTCACGCCGCATCCGGAACGCGAATCGCGCGCTGCACGATCACGCCGAGATGCCGAACTCGCGGCTCAAGCAGCGAGATCGCCCGCCTCCTCAAGGAGGAGGGCTACATCCGCGACTACCACGTCGAGCACACGGCGGACACGCCTACGACACGCTCGTGATCGAGCTCAAGTACAGCCGCAGCCGCGAGCGCGTGATCACGGACCTGAAGCGCGTCTCCAAGCCCGGCCGCCGCGATCTACGCGCGCAGCGACCGGCTGCCGCGCGTCCTCGGCGGCATGGGCGTCTGCGATCCTGTCCACCTCGAACGGCCTGATCACGAGCCGCACGGCCGCAGGAGCAGGGCGTCGGCGGCGAGGTCGTCTGCTTCGTCTGGTGAGCCATGAGTCGAATCGGTAAACAGCCCATCGAGCTTCCGTCCGGCGTCAACGGTCTCGATCTCGCCCGGCCGCGTGCATGGTCGAACGGCCCGCTCGGCGAGCTCACCCAGCAGGTGCCCGCGCGGATGCAGATCGACCAGGAGCGACGGCACGCTCGTCGTCAAACGCGCCCGACCGAGCGCGGCGACGACCGCGCGCTGCACGGCCTGACGCGCTCGCTTGATCGCGAACATGGTCGAGGGCGTCACGAAGGGCTTCGAGAAGCGCCTCGAGATCCAGGGCGTCGGCTACCGCGCGGCGTTGCGCGGCACCGACCTCGAGCTGAACGTCGGCTTCTCGCACCCGGTCGTGATCGAAGCCGCCGCAGGGGATCACGTTCGAGGTGCCCGACGCCGACCGAGGTGATCGTCAAGGGCATCGACAAGCAGCAGGTCGGCGCAGATCGCCGCCGCAGGTGCGCAAGGTGCGCCCGCCCGAGCCGTACAAGGGCAAGGGCATCCGCTACGAGGGCGAGTACGTCCGCCGGAAGGTCGGGAAGCGCGCATGAGCGACGCTGACTGTACGCGCGAAGCGCGCGTGCGCAGCGCACCAGCGCGTGCGCGGCAAGGTCTCCGGCACGGCCGAGCGGCCGCGCCTGCGTCGTGTTCCGCTCGAACCGCGGGATCGAGGCGCAGCTCGTCGACGACCGCGAGGGCAAGACGCTCGCGGCCGCGAGCTGGCTGCACCTGAAGATCGTTCAAGGGCTACGAAGACCGAGCAGGCGGCCGAGGTCGGCAAGCTGCTGGCCGCAGCAGCGCGAAGCAGGCGGACGTCGAGACGGTCGTCTTCGACCGCGGCGGCTACCTCTACCACGGCCGCGTGAAGGCGCTGGCCGATGCGCGCGCGCGAAGGAGGACTGAAGTTCTGAGTGGCAATTGAACGTCGCAGCGAAACGAGAGAGCTCAAGGAGCGCGTGGTCGAGATCAACCGCGTCGCCAAGGTGGTCAAGGGCGGCCGGCGGTTCTCGTTCACCGCGCTCGTCGTGATCGGCGACGAGGTCGACCGCGTCGGCGTCGGCTACGGCAAGGCGCGCGAGGTTCCGCTCGCGATCTCGAAGGCCGTCGACGACGCGAAGAAGAACCTGTTCACGGTGCCGCAAGCACGGCACGACGATCACGCACGAGATCCTCGGGCGCGTTCGGCGCGGCGCGCGTGCTGCTGCGCCCGGCGAGCGAGGGAACCGGCGTCGATCGCCGGCGGCGGCGTGCGCGCCGTGCTCGAGCTCGGCGGGATCCGCGACATCCTCGCGAAGAGCCTCGGGACGACGAACCCGATCAACATGCTCAAGGCGACGGTGCAGCGGCCTGCAGAGCCTGCGCCGGCCCGAGGAGGTCGCGCAGATGCGCGGCCTGACGATCAGCCAGGTGCTGCCGGTCGAGCGCAGAGGCCGAGGGAGCCCGTAGCCGCAGCCGGAGTCGCGGCCGCCGAGCGGCCGGCGCCGGCGGAGGAGACGACCGATGGCGAAGCTGAAGATCACCCAGACGCGTAGCGCGATCGGCCAGAGCGCGCGGCACCGCGGCACGCTGCGTGCGCTCGGCCTCGGCAAGATCGGCCGCAGCGTCGAGCACGCGGAGAGCCCGCAGCTCGCCGGTATGCTCAGGAAGGTCCGTCACCTCGTGAGGGTGGGACGCCTGATGCCTGACGAGCTGAACCTCTCGAACCTCAAGCCCGCGCAGGCGCGCAAGGATCGCAAGCGCGTCGGCCGCGGCCTGGGCTCCGGGCAAGGGCCGCTACTCCGGCCGCGGGCTCAAGGGCCAGAAGTCGCGCTCGGGCTCGCACAAGATGCGCGCCGGCTTCGAGGGCGGCCAGATGCCCGATCTACATGCGGCTCGGCAAGCAGCGCGGCCCGTACTCGAAGGACGCGATGCCGATGGGCCCGCACCGCACGCTCGACGTCAGCCGGTCAACGTCGCGACGCTCGAGGCGCGCTTCGACGCGGGCGCCGAGGTCACGCTCGAGGCGCTCGTCGAGAAGGGCGGCTGATCCAGCAACATCGCGCACCGACGTCGAAGCTGCTCGGCCACGGCGACCTGTCGAAGAAGCTCAGCGTCACCGTCGCACGCCGCCTCGGCGAGCGCGCGCGAGAAGGTCGAGGCCGCCGGCGGCTCGATCGACGCTGCTGCGCGAGCCGAAGGAGCGCCAGCCGAAGCGCCGCGCCGAAGCGCGCCGCGCCCGAGCGCCGACGGTCGAGGAGGCGAGCAGCCGGAGCCGAGGCCGAGGCCGAGGCCGGAGGCCGAAGCGCCTGAGGCCGCAGGAGGAGGAGAGCTAGGTGTTCTCCTGGCTCGCCAACGCGTGGCGCGTCCCGGAGCTCCGGCGAGCGCGTCCTCTTCACGGCGCATGATCCTGGCGCTCTACCGGCTCGGCTCGTGGATTCCCGCCCCCGGCGTCGACTCCGACGCGATCAAGAGCTACTTCAACAGCCAGGGCGGCACGATCCTCGGCCTGCTGAACGCTCTTCTCGGGCGGCGCGCTCTCGCAGTTCTCGCTGTTCGCGCTCGGGATCATGCCGTACGTCACGGCCTCGATCATCCTGCAGCTCCTGACCGTCGTCGATCCCGAAGCTGGAGCAGCTGCAGAAGGAAGGCGAGGCCGGCTACGCCAAGATCAACCAGTACACGCGCTACCTGACGGTCGTGCTCGCCGGCCGCGCAGGCGGCCGGCTACGCGTACCTGTTCCAGCGCCAGGGCGCGCTGACCGCGAACGCCGGCCGCACTCGTCCTGATCGTCATCACGCTCACCGCCGGCACGACGCTGCTGATGTGGATGGGCGAGCTGATCACGAAGCGCGGGATCGGCAACGGCATCTCGCTGCTGATCTTCGCGTCGATCCTCGCCTCCGCGCCCGCGGGCATCGACCGCCTGGTACAACGGCGGCCCGATGGAGAAGCTGTTCTTCCCGCTGATCGCGCTCGGGATCATCGTCGCGGTCGTCTTCATCCAGGAAGGGCAGCGGCGGATCCCGATCCAGTACGCCAAGCGGATGGTCGGGCCGCCGGATGACCGCCGGCGGTTCGACCTACATGCCGCTGCGCGTGAACATGGCGGGCGTCATCCCGATCATCTTCGCGGCCGCGGTGCTGGCCTTCCCGCCGACGCTCGGCCAGTTCTTCCCGCAGACGCAGGCGCTTCATCAACCGGCACTTCCAGCCGCTCGAGCCTGACCGTACCTGCTCGCTCGAGGCCGTCCCTGATCATCGTCTTCACGTACTTCTACACGGCGGTCCAGTTCAACCCCGGTCGACCAGGCCGACAACCTGCGCAAGCACGGCGGCTACATCCCGGGCATCCGGCCCGGGCCCGCCGACCGCGCAGTACCTCGACCGCGTGCTGACGCGGCTGACGCTGCCCGGGTCGATCTATCTGGCGGCCGTCGCCGTGCTGCCGAGCCTGTTCATCCAGCTACGGCGGCTTCTCGCAGGCGACCTCGCGCGCTCTCGGCGGCACTTCGGTGCTGATCGTCGTCGGCGTCGCGCTGGACACGATGCGCCAGATGGAGTCGCAGATGATGATGCGCTCCTACGAAGGCTTCCTCAAGTAGTGATGCCGCTTGACATCCTGCTGCTCGGCCCCCAGGGCGCCGGCAAGGGAACTCAGGGAAGGCTGATCTCCGCGGAGTACGACATTCCCGCATATCGCCACGGGCGACATCCTGCGAGGCGCGATCGCCGCCGGCACGCGAGCTCGGGCGCAAGGCGGAGCCGATCCTCGACTCGGGCCAGTTCGTGCCCGACGACGCTGATGATCGGCCTGATCCGCGACCGGCTCGGCGCACGACGACGCCGCGCGGGGTTCGTCCTCGACGGCTTCCCGCGGACGACGCCGCAGGCCGAGGCGCTCGACGAGATGCTCGCCGAGATCGACCGCGCCGCTCGACGTCGTCTTCGCGTTCCAGCTCGCCGGACGAGGTCGTGCGCCGAGCGGATGCTCCAGCCGCGCCGCGCGAGGAGGGCCGCACCGACGACACGCCGGAGGCGATCGACGACGCGGCTGCGGCTCTACCACGAGCGAGACGGCGCCGCTGATCGAGTACTACCGCACACGCGGCAACCTCGTCGCAGTCCACGCAGCGACCGGCTCGTCGACGAGGTCTTCGCGAGATCCAGCAGGCGCTCGAGCAGGTGGCCGTCCGATGATCATCCGCAAGACCCCGGCAGAGATCGAGCGGATGGCCCGCGCCGGCGCGGTCGTCGCCGACACGCTCGCGCTGATCGGCGAGCACGCGCGGCCCGGCGTCACGACCGCAGGAGCTCGACGAGCTCGCAGACGACTACATCCGCTCTCGCGGCGGGCGTTCCGACGTTCAAGGGCTACCGCGGCTACCCGGCGTCGATCTGCACGTCGCCGAACGACATGGTCGTCCACGGGATCCCGGGCCCGTACGACGCTCGCGCGACGGGCGACATACTCTCGGTCGACGTCGGGCGTGACGCTCGACGGGTTCGTGGCGGACTCGCGCCTACACGTTCCCGATCGGCGAGGTCTCCGCCGAGGCCGAGCGGCTCGCTCGACGGCTGCCAGGCCGCGCTCGCGGCCGGGATCGAGCAGTGCCGGATCGGCAACCGCGTCTCGGACATCTCCGCACGCCATCCAGCGCGTGACCGAGGAGCACGGCTTCTCCGTCGTCCGCAGCCTCGGTCGGCCACGGCGTCGGCCGGTCGATGCACGAGGACCCGCAGATCCCGAACTTCGGCGAGCCGGGCCGAGGGCCCGCTGCTTGCCGGAGGGATGACCTTCGCGATCGAGCCGATGATCAACGCGGGCGGCGCCGGAGGTCGTCCTGCACGACGACGAGTGGTCGATCTCGACCGCCGACCGACTCGCTCGTCCGCCCACTTCGAGCACACGGTGGCGATAACCGAGCGACGGGCCGAGGATCCTGACCGCTACCGCGAGCCGAGCGCGTCGTTCGGCACGTGAGCGCCGACCCGCGTGTCGAGGCATACGCGACGCTCCTGGTGGAGACGTGCGTCGACGTCGTCAGCCGGGCTGGCAGGTGCATGGTGCACGGCGGCGCACCTCGCGCGGCCGCTGCTCGAGGCGGTCAGCCGCGCGGTCGGCAGGCGCGGGGCCTACGCTGATCCAGCGCGCGAGCCTGACGCGGCTCGGGGACGAACGTCCCGTGGGCGCGAGGAGCGCCCGAGGAGCTGCTCGACTCGCCGGCCGCCGATCGAGGCGCTACACGCTGGACAACGCCGATGGGCTGATCTCGATCGAGGCACCCGAGAACACGCGCGGAGCTGACGGGTCTCGTCGGCCGAGCGGCTCGCGCGTCGTCCAGGCCGGCATTGCGCCCGCACCTCGAGCGGGTGCTCACGCATGGACCTGAAATGGGTCGGCTGCCAGTACCCGACCGCCGGCGCTCGGCGCAGGACGCGGGATGTCGCTCGAGCGAGTTCGCGGACTTCCTCTACGGCGCCGTGCCTGCTCGACTGGGACGCCGAGCGCGAGCGGATGAGCCGCTACGCGCGAGCGCTTCGACGACGCCGAGGAGGTGCGCATCGTCGGCGAGCGGCACCGACCTCCGCCTCAGCCTCGCCGGCCGCGCGGACCGAGATCGACGCCGGCGGCGCGAACATGCCCGGCGGCGAGTTCTTCTGCTCGCCGGTCGAGGACTCGGCCGAGGGCGAGATCGTCTTCGGCGAGTTCCCGGCGGTCTACGCCGGCCGCGAGGTCACGGGCATCGCGCTCCGCTTCGAGGGCGGCCGCGTCGTCGAGGCGCTCGGCCGACGTCGAACGAGGAGTTCCTCGATCGAGATGCTCGACCTCGACGACGGGCGCGCGCCGGCTCGGCGAGCTCGGCATCGGCTGCAACCCGGGCATCACGCGCTACATGAAGAACACGCTCTTCGACGAGAAGATCGACGGCACCGTCCATCTCGCGCTCGGCAACGGGCTTCCCGAGGCTCGGCGGCACGAACGTCAGCCAGCGTCCACTGGGACATCGTCAGAGACTGCGACCGTGCACCGGGCGGCACGGATCGAGCTCGACGGCAAGCGTCGTGCAGGAACAGGGGCGCTGGGCGGCTTGTACGGGCGCTCTTTGCTACCATGGCGCAGCCGCGGCGGCGAGCCGTGTTCCTTTCAGTGTCTCGACAGACCCGCTGATGCAGCGCGGATTTCGTGTCGAGGTAATTGGCGAAGCAAGAAGACAAGATCGAGGTGGAAGGCGAGGTCGCCGAGGCGCTTCCGAGCACCGATGTTCCGCGTGCAGGCTGGACGGCGTGGACGCAGGTGTCTGCGCGACGATCGTCCGGCAGATGCGTGCAAGCACTACATCCGCATCCTTCCCGGGCGACCAGCGTGAAGGGTGGAGCTGCTCGCCCCTACGACCTCACCTCGCGGTCGAATCACCTACAGACAGCGCTGATGAAATGAAAGTCACGAGCCTCAGTCAAGCCCATGTGCGAGCGCGCTGCCGCGTGATCAAGCGGCACGGCAAGACCATGGTCATCTGCACGAACCCTCGACACAAGCAGAGGCAGGGCTAGCCAGATGGCGCGCATCGCCGGAGTCAACCTCCCGAACCAGAAGCGCGCTCGAGATCGGGCTGACCTACATCTACGGCATCGGCCAGCTCGACCGCGCAGAAGATCTGCGCCGAGCACGGGCCTCTCGTCCGACGAGAAGATCAAGCGACCTGACCGACGAGGAGGTCACGAAGCTTCGCGAGTACATCGACGCGAATCTTCAGGTCGAGGGCGACCTGCGCCGCGAGCGCATGCAGGCGATCAAGCGCCTGATGCGAGATCGGCTGCCTACCGCGGCATCCGCCATCGGCGCGGCCTGCCGGTGCGCGGCCAGCGCACGAAGACGAACGCGCGCACGCAAGGGTCCGAAGAAGACCGGTCGGCCGCGGCAAGAAGGCGGCCACGAAGACCTGATGGCACCTCCTCGCAGACAGCGCGACCCGTGGTCGCAGCGCGCCGCCGCGTCAAGAAGAACATCGCGATCGGCCAGGCGCACATCAAGACGTCGTTCAACAACACGATCGTCTCGCTCACCGACAGCGAGGGGAACGTGATCGCGTGGGAGTCCGCCGGCTCGGCCGGGTTCAAGGGCTCGCGCAAGTCGACTCCGTTCGCCGCGCAGGTGACCGCCGACGCCGTGCGCCCGCAAGGGCATGGAGCACGGCCTGCAGAAGGTCGAGGTCTTCGTCAAGGGCCCCGGCTCGGGCCGCGAGACCGCGATCCGTTCGCTCCAGGCCGCCGGCCTCGAGATCCTCGGCGTCAAGGACGTCACCCCGCAGGCCCACAACGGCGTGCGCCCGAAGAAGCGGCGGAGGCGTCTAATGGCCCGCGATCACTCGCCGCAAGTGCCGGCAGTGCCGCCGCGAGGGCATGAAGCTCTTCCTCAAGGGCGAGCGCTGCCTGACCGAGAAGTGCGCCGTCGAGCGCCGCAGTCTACCCGCCGGGCGAGCACGGCCGCGGCCGCATCAAGCAGTCCGAGTACCTAGCAATACACGTAACTGAACGAAG
>ERZ1370068.8171-contig-7047_pt1 | contig 66637 bp, 96 predicted proteins | sample MGYA00561227_ERZ1370068 | MGnify/ENA primary metagenome ERZ1370068 (study PRJEB38410, sample SAMEA6850437) | metagenome | study: Metagenomic assessment of the ecological functions of the soil: analysis of the soil microbiota associated with the... | reverse complement strand
ATGTGCTTCGTTCAGTTACGTATTGCTCATCAGGCAGAATCACAATACCTGAATCATGATGGACATGAGTAATAGAACCGGTTTTGTGAGCCACTTTTACATCAGGTTGGAAGTAAGGCCGGTATGATCTCGTTGAATTTCTGATCCAGCAAAATGTTGATCATCGCCTGCGAAGCATTAGCATTGACGGCTTCTCCTTTCGCGATCTTTTCAAAGATCAACATCAGGTCGTGAGCAGTAGTAGTATTGATCAGTCCCTTTTCAAATGCTTTATTGTCTTCCACTCCTCTCAAAACCTGGATATCTTTTGCACCCAACTGTCTCATGGACTGAGTTACATTCTGCGCACCGACCTTCTGCATTATGAGGTTTGTAGCAAAATTGCTGCTTACAATGATCATTTGATAAAGCAAAGCACTAATTGTTCTTTTCTCACCGATATGTTTATACAATTCGTATTCGCTATCATCCGCCGAGTCCAAACTATAAGGGCTTCCATCTACAAGGCTCTTAAATTCATTTTTTAATTCAATAGAATCATTTAACGAAAATTTTCCTTCAGCAGCCTGTTTGTACACTTCGATCATCACGGGAGTTTTCATGGTGCTGGCTGCATGATACGTTTCCTTATCATTTATTTTTATTTTCCCTGCCGGTTTTCAGATCCTTAAATGCAACAGCAAATGTTCCCTTCTTTCCGGAGAGTCTCTTTGTCAATATCCGACTGAAGTGTTCGCAAAGCTTTTTGGATGAAGTGCAGGAGGCAATCAAAACAATTGCAGCAGCTAAAATAGCGGGTAGTTTCAGGTTCATGAAATGAAGCTAATGAAAAATCAGTAATATAATATTCACTCCCTGTTCAGTTCTATTTAGCGGTAAGAAATTTTATGACCTGTTTCCTGTAACCTTCATCTTTTCCCTTATTTCAAGCCAGTGCTCTTTGTCATTAATATTTACATACAGTTCTGCATAGTCGTCCGGATCCTCGGTCTCAAAAAATAACTTCATTTTCTTTTGCGTCTGTATGTGGTACTGCATCTTTTCCAAGTTTGGCTTTTGCAAATTCATTCAGATCGGCAAAGCGAGTTTTGCTGAGCTATAAAATGTTTTGCTGTATCATCTCTTAACTTATACAATTTAGAGAGCAGCATTAGAGATTGTCACTACTCTCACCACAAGTTTTGATTGTTAATATTTGAGTCGGTGAGCTTTCAATTCCCTGGTTTACTAATTAGGCACGATAAATTCAAGAGCCGGCACCATTCTTTCCTTCGTTGGCAGAAACTGCCTTGTATGTGACAAAGCTGTCCGTTGAAGTGATCTCAGTAGAGGAAAGTCGTATATCGGCTCCCCCACCCGCTTCTTCTTCGCCATTGTCAATAAACAGCGGTCTGGAATGGGATAAAGTGACTGTAGTTATTCGTGTCGCACTGGTTTTCCAGCAGTGTTGGTCTTGGTCTGTTGAATTTCCAGCCAGGGCGCGCATAGTATTACGTATTGGTAAGATTGAAAGCATGATTGTTCTGATGCACGGTTTCCGGTGGATCGCCAAATTTATAGGATCGGCGAGAGATGTAAAACTCAGGATGAAATCGTGACCCAGCCATTCTATTTGACGGCCGAGAGGCGGTTCAAGCACAAAATGTAACAAAAGTTCCCGTTATTATTTACCAGTCATCAAATGAAAAGCTCCTCGCAAGCGGAACGTAATGAAAGGAATGGAGTCTAGCCCGATGGCAATCGGGAGGCAACGCGCAACAACCGCTAAAAGATCTCAGTGTCCCTTCACATGATTTTTTATGTTAAACAATGGTATATCTACCGCAAGAAATGCATTCCAACGTACTGATGGATTTGTGACCCACTGTATTGTTTCCGGCATCAATTTTTGACAATCCGGAGATTCCGTACTGTGCACCAAATCCAGTGATAGCAGCAAATTCCATGGGAAGCCATATACGATATATGCACCGGGAGATAATATCTGTCCCAGTTGAACCTCATAATCCTTAGAAACTACATCTTCCTTTGAACCATCACTGGCTATTGTTGAGATCCTTTTTTAATTTATAGTCGACTATAGCACCTAGATCGAAAGCCGAAATGAATAAACTAAAACACCCATTTCGCTGCAAACTCAAAAAGCCAGGAGTCCAGGAAATACCGATTGGTGCAATTACACCAAACTTATCAGTCCATGTTCCAACTGAATTGCTAGCGCTAAGAAGAAGTATTCCAGTAAGCTCCCAAATACGATTGAGCAGAAATATTACCCCACCCCTGTCGCATTTTCTTTACTGTCAGCCAGAACTTCCAACGGGAAGTATAACGTTCTCTAAAGCAGCTTTAACTTGGATTTCGCTTTTGCTTCAACCATGTTAGCCATAAACAATGCATAGGGTTTACTTTCTCTACAAATGTCAGTAAACTCCCTAAGCTATCTGCGAGCAAACGCCCTGAGCTATCTTTGCCACCACTATTACTATTATTTTTGATTAAGTAATGAACTTGGCTCAAAATATCGATAGCATCATTGACCGCTTGAGTATATTCTTCGCTATATATATCCTTATAAAGCGAATTTGATTTTTACCAATCAATAGTAATCATCAGAAACTAGCTGACGATTGAAAATTTTTTTGCGATGCCTTGCGCATATTCAATAACATCAATTGGCATTTACGTAGTTGTAAATGTCCTGGTTAGATGTTGTTTGTTTTTGATTTTATATCCACAAGTGTTTCACTCACCCTGTTTCCAAGTGTAATGAATTCTCCTGTAATCTTTGACTGAAATATTAGCAAGTTATCTTTTGCTTTGCCAATACATCGTCACCAAATTCTAATGTTGAATTATTAAGATAGAATTTAATTTCATTGATTTTTACATTCTTGGTAAATCAGACCCATGCATAAATATTAAGAATATCTGATCTTGAAGCATTTTTTACATTATCCATTGTCACCCTTATCGTATGTAGATACATCTTGTTCTCTCAAACTTTCTGAAAATATTTTTCCTAGTTTCACAGAGGCGCCAAAATTCTTAAAGGCGTTTTGTATAATGATTGTTTTGTATTTATATCTGCCCATTCTTTAAAAAGATGCAAAACCCTTTATTATATCAGCCGCGTTAGAAGATTTGGATTCTAATTCATGCACAAGATTAACCGATCTGATTGCAACTTTTACCTCAGAGAAAATTCTCTAGTAACCTTTGGTAACGCGGAAGCTCAAGCACATCATCTAAATGATAGTAATCTGTTTTTATATCACAAAGAAGCCATTTCTCAATGCAGGCAGCATTTGAGGATAAGTATAAGTAAGCAGGTTACTTAAATTGTCTGTTGTTTTTGGAAATAAAATTTTCAAATTCAGGATTATCCTCAGCAAACTTTTTAAACCTGTTGAAGAAAGCAATAGTTAGTTTCTGTTTCAGCTCTTTCTATCATTATGTCTGCAATGGCATTCATATTTGGTCACATCGAGGCCGCCAAGTTTAGACAGGGAAGCTGGGATAAAATTTTTAACGATATCGAATTGTGTTCCCAAATCCTTAAATAAATTTTTAAAAAGGGATTTTTACTCAAAGGTTGAATCAATTTGATCTTCAGTCTTACCTGGATAGTATTGCATTAATAATTGCCGCACCTCCTTTACTAAAAAAGTATTCTGTTTCCCTAAGTCTGTGCTGATTTTACCGTTCAGTGTTAAAGCATCGTAATACGGCACTTGTGGACTTCCTAAAATACAAACAACCATGAATGGTAAGAAAAGTACTGTTTTCATATTGTTATTTTATAATGATTGAAACAATCTTATGGGATTAGTATTTTCTTGTTATCAAAACTCATTAGTGGATCTCCTGTAGCAATTAGCTTTTCGGTAAATTATCCTTACTCCATTTTCCATTATTTTTTGTTTGAGAGAAGAGACGGCCAAGCGGCAATTCCTGCAATGATTGGGGTTGAAACGCTAGTTCCTGATTCCTTTTCTATAATGTTGATAAGGATATATCCTTCAAATCAGACTGGCTTGTGTGAAGTATGGTCTTTTCACTACGGATAGTTATATTGTCAAGGATTGATTATTGTGGACGGTAACCGACAAGTACAAGTTGTCAATGAGGCTGGAGTAAAATTCCTTTGCAATAATTTGTCCAGAGCGACTATCTCCACCCAGGCTGCAAAATCAGAACATTTTTACCTTCAACGATTTGATTTAATCTTAGTTTGTAAGCTGTTAATTTGTGTTTCATCTGTTAGGGTAGCCCAAAGCTTATCGAAATGATATCAGCGCCTTCGTTAATGGCCCATTCTATTCCATTCAATATTAAGTTTACATCATCCTAATTCACTTGAAGGCTTACTTTCCCAATAAGAATTTTTGAAAGTGGCGCGATGCCTAATCTGAACTTCTGACTTTTTATGGATACAATTGAGTACAAAATGTTCCGTGTCCTATATTATCCTGTATTGTAGCGGTATGAGAAGGATTATCAACAAATAATTTGGTTGAAATTGGTGTTGGCAAATCTTGATTGTGAATATCATATCCTGAATCAAGTATAGCTATTGTACTACTACTGTCCCCTAAGGTATTAAACGAAAATTCCAAATATTTTCAATTCTAAATCCTGAAACCATTTAAAGAAGGCTTAATGCTATCCATCCCCCTGCCCAGGCCCACATCCCATCTCTATCCTGGTGCCAGACACCCAAATTATTTTCAATTTGGCAACCTTTCAAAAGTGAAACCATTATTCACTACCTCTACCACATTGCTTTTGTTGGCAAAGTCGGTTTCCGGGGCTTTTTCGCCTGTTAAGTTTGTTTACTGTTACTTGTAGTTTCATCTGCGTTTCTGCAGCAATCCAATTACTACACTGCTTTGTTTATCCAATCCAGGAATTGTAAAACACTGTTTGCATAGTTTTCTGCTTTCGGGCCACTGCCATTATAAGCTTTGATCGTGTGAAAGAGATCGTTGACATTATTTTTCCATTTACCCTTAAGCTCTTTAATGACTCTATCAAGACAATCATCGATGTTATACCAAAGCTTTTGTGTACAAAGGTTCGCGTCCGTCAGTATATGTTGCAAATCGTATTGAAAAATACCGTAGCCTGCATACACCACAATTGTTTAGGCCCCAGCCTTTCATTGGTCCGCGTCTTGTTCGCTTCTTCAATGAGTTCATCCGCCAATGTCCTGGCCATATTTTGCAACAAACTGCTCGCAGTGTTTTTAGAAAAACGCGCTGCGTGTTCCATTAACATCCCCTGAAGCATCAAACACGCAGCGCCCTAGTATTTCTTCGGGTGAAATGATCATTGGATCCATTGGTGGACATATATAGCGGTTTCCTTGCAGACAATGGCATATAAAAGTTGTTTAGTAAATGGAGTGTTCTTCAACAGCAGCAGCACATTTATCTCCAAAATTATTATTCATCCATGCTGCCATCTCTAAACATTGAGTTTTATTCAGCGGCAAATCTTTGGAGGTGATTTTGGAAGAGGAATACTGGCTTTGCCCTGTTCTGTTTTTCGCGGCGAAAAAGGTGAGGCTGAATTTTCAAGAGAAATTACAGACAGCACACACCACCCCAGTAACAGTAGCCGTCCCTGTCAACATACCAATCTCCGAGAGTATTCGGAAAGAATGCTATCACCTTCAAAAAATGTATCCTTTTGGAAACAGTTCCTACAAATATTTCCTTTGTCGGAGAAATCTGTGATTGGCTCTCTACGCTTGTTTAGTCTATTTACTATAACCTTTAATTTGTGCGCATGGTCAGTAACTGTCCAACCGCCTGAACTTGAATTTGCATGGACTGTTAGCGAGGCCTGCGGACAGTTTGGGTTTTGGACAGTGCTATCATCCGTGGTTCGTCGTTATTGTTAGCGCCTCTTACGCCTAACCAGCTTGCTTAAAAGGTCAAACCAAAATGGTGCGCCCAATGTGACCGCTAATGCAGTGATCAACGCTAACCTACATATTGTTTCAAGGCCTCCTCTTTGATTAGGGCTGTACGCTGAAACCGGTTGGATTGTCGGATGACTTGGGACATCGTTCACATAAAACGTTCATTGTTTTCAGTGAGTCTTTGACCATTGTTAAAGCGTTCACCTTGGTTATGCTGATGAATTCTTCGCTGCCTTAGACAGATCATGTGCTAATTAAGCGTTTCAGATTTTATCGCGCTTTCCAATTTTGGACTCATCCGTACCGGGTAGATTTGTTAACAATAGTGAGTTCACTTTAGTGTTTAACAGCCTATTGCAACTATCAACTGTTACTAAAGATAGCTTTCAATCGTAGTCATTTTGTCTTGCATGGGCTCTTGATATTCGACTGAACAAGCACATGCTTTCCTCTTAACATCAACCGCCTTCTTGCATCAGCGCATGGATCTTTCAGGAGCCTGCCCAGGCCCAAGAATATCATTGGAGGCTTTTGGCGTCATTTGCAACCATTGTCTGATAGAGTTTGCCTTCAAAGAAGGAATATCTGATCGTTGGTCTTTTTAACACTCTATTCGGATCGAGATTATCTTTATTGCCACAGTAGCCATTTGCACCCATTGTTGATCTCTCATGCAGCTTGTTGGTTGGAAAGTATCCTGTGAATGGCTATAGTATCGACGATTAAAAGCAATGGTGTTTCTACGATAGGCCAATAATAAAAAGAATGATGCGGGTGTATCTCTTGCCACCGGCATCCCGATGCTCTGATCCCATTGTATCATTGAACCATTGTTCAGGTTTTTGACTATGATTGCGATATTTATGTCAGCGCCGGCTTCCTTTGCCAAAGAGATCTCAGAAATACCGCAGCAGTCATCGCATTGACTGGTGAACTGTTTGCGACCCAGTAATTGCAGGATCCGCATGAAGCAGGTTTTGCTCTAGATAAACCCTTATAAGCAGGATTGGATTTGTCATACTGTGCTGATGAGACGCTGATGGGTAATTTATGAATGGTGCCAGTTGTTATAGGGCTGGACATCAATGGATTGAATAGCCTGGGATCCCGGTTGATTATGGATGCCCTTAGAGATAGAATCGATCATACCTACTTTGGAAAAATCTGCCGGATCCAAATATGCGGGTTTACTACTGCTCAGTAATTATCTTCTGCTAAATATTTGATTAACGGGTGAGCATAAAACCATGATGCAACTGTATTTGTCTTTAAGGATATTTTGCAAACCCAAAGATGTAATGCACCGTTCACACGATCTCCCCAGGCGAAATTTGCTTCGTTGTTTGCCATCTTCAAGCATCCATGAGGATCGCTTTCTCCAAAACCTTCTTGCTCTAAACCCAAGCCGGGTTGCAATCATTTTCTTGAACTATTGTAGCTAATAAACTACAGAAGAAGGCGAATCAAAACCAGCCCGATAAAGACATCTAAAAGGCAACATTAGTAAACATACGACAAGGCTTACTGCGCGCCTACTCCCATTCCCTACTGCGGCAAACTGGGTGCTTTACTATTTTATATGGGTGTTCAGCTAATACTTCCCGGCATGCTGGTTTACACTGGGCGATAAGGGTGCAAGCATTCCGTTTGTCATGGAGTATGGCCGATAGCACAGTACAGTACAGCCCATGCGCTCTGCACAAAGCCGATTGATTGCCCTGCAAGATGTTTGAGATAATTAGCTTACTTAATCAGAGAAGAAGAATTGATAGGGTGCGAAGAAGGGCGTGTAATCGTAATCTTATTTCTAAAGTTATATCTCTTTTTATTTTTTCAAAATTAATTTTTTCGACAAGGGAGATTTTCAACCAATCCGGCTTCCTGTGCAGCGGCAGTAAGAGGCTATTTGATATAAAGCACCTTAACTCAAGGGACAGAATGACAATACAAAGAGGTAACTGGATTATTGGCCTCTTTTGGCATTTGCAATGTAGCGTATAAGGTATGCAATAGTTGAATGAGTTACTACTGTACAAGTGAGTATTCACAACAGCCTAATCGCAGCAATACGTTTAGTACACATGTAAGTTCGCATGTCATCTGAGATTCACTCGCTTCGCTCGGAATGACAAGCAAGGAGTACGAATGGCTCAGTGCATCCTACCACCCTATCCCATAATCCTCTCCATTATTACTGCTGCCGCCCCAGATGGTGCCATGTTTCCAGTCAAAATACATAGGCATTGATAGGGCCTGAGGTTCGTTCACCGAAGGTTAATTTGTAACCCATCTGTTTTAATTCCTTTGCGGGTAAAATCGGGAGTGTTTATATCCAACAAAATATTTCCGGGCTTTGGTTTGCGGTCATCCATTTTTGTTCCGCCGAGGGATAACCATAACTGGTCAGTATTGATGTTGGGTGCTTCCACAGCTTCCTGTACCGTCATTCCAAATTCAACAACATTCAAAAAGAATTGAAGAAGATTCTGATCCTGTGTATCGCCACCTTGTACAGCAAAAGCCAAAAAGGGTTTGCCATCTTTCATTGCAAGCGATGGAGTTAATGTTACTCTTGGACGTTTGCCCGGTTCAACAACATTAAAGGGATCAATGGATGGATCGAGAACAAAACTTTGCATGCGCTGGCTCATGCCCACACCGGTATGGCCCGCAATACAGGCAGGCACCCATCCGCCACTGGGTGTTACACTCACAACCCAGCCATCTTTATCGGCCGCTTCAATAGAGGTTGTGCCGCGCTGTAGCGCATCCATATAATTTTCATCAATGGGTGCATTATTATAAGCAACAAACCTCGTTGCTTCATGACATCCCTGTAAGGATTTGTTTTCCCTTCGTATGGATAAGGATCGCCAGGGCCGATCTTCGGATCATTCTTTATCCGAGTTAATCAGCTTCTGCTCTTTCTTTGCATAGTCTTTTGAAAGTAATCCCTGGATCGGTTCATCGGGAGAGAAATAAGGATCACCATAATAAAAATCACGATCAGCAAACGCAAGACTCATGGTTTGATAAATAGTATGTATGTATCGTGTTGAATTATATCCCATGCTCTTGAGATCGAAATTCTCCAGGATGTTCAGTGCCTGCAGCATGGCCGGTCCCTGCGACCATTGCTGTAATTTGTAAACATCAATGCCTTTGTAATTTATTTTCAGCGGTTCTTCCTGTATAGGTTTCCATTTGGCAAGATCTTCCATAGTAATGAGTCCGCCTTGTTCCTGGCAACCGCGAACAAATTCTTTTGCAATATCTCCTTTATAAAAACGATCATAAGCAGCATAGATGGCTTCCTTTCTGTTCTTTCCTTTTTCAATGCCTCCTGTTCGGCATCTACCATTTTTGTAAGGTTTGTAAAAGATCTTGCTGTACGAAATATTTCACCTGCTTCCGGCGCTTCATATTGTTGTCCCGCATGCGGAAGAAAAACTGCTTTTGAATAAGGCCATTGTTTGATCCGTTCTTTATTCCTTTCAATGCTTCTTGCGGTCTCATCTTCCATCGGGTAACCATCGGCCATTTGCATGGCAGGCGTCAGCACTTGTTTCAAACTCATGGTTCCATATTCTGCAAGCATAAAGCATAAGCCACCGGGAGTGCCGGGAGTAACAGCAGCAAGCGGGCCATACTCGGGAGGATAATCGTATCCTTTGCTTTTAAAGAAATCAACGGTGGCTCCAGTCGGTGCAACACCTAATGCATTTATTGAAATGACTTTTTTGTTTTTGGATTATAGATGATCGCCTGTGTTTCTCCGCCCCAGCTTAATACATCCCACATGGTACAGCCGGCAGCTAACATCGCACAGGCAGCATCAATGGCATTGCCACCTTGTGTAAATATCATAGCGCCTGCATTCGCAGCAAGAGGTTTACCTGTGATGGCCATCCAGTTCCTGGCGTGTAGCGGAGGTTTTTGTGTTTTTGTGCCATGGTGGAAAGAGTTATGAGTAAGAAGAAAAGCAGGGAGAGGATCCTCATAAAAATAGTTTAGTGATTAAAGGTAATGTAGTTTCAAATAAGCCAATCTCTGTGTTTCTCTGTATTAATCTCCGTGTCTCTGTGGTTGTTTTTTACCACGGAGGCATGGAGGGCACTGGAGAGACACAGAGGATCACTCATCCACTTTCGCAGTTTTTAGCAACCAGGAAGGTAGCAATCCTCAATTGCAATTGAGGAGTTCTTGGGAATAGTACGAAAATGAAAAAATAGTGAGGGTACAACTGCTTTGTTGTTGGCGATCCAGGTTTTTCTTTTTAACTTTAGTAGCATCAATCCGATCTATGAAAACGAAACACCTGCTGCTGGTAGCCGTTATTATCTTACCCTTCAGTTTTTCCTGCAAAGAAAAAGAGGTTAGATTTTCTCCTGTTCATTTTTACCTCGATGGACAGCCCCAGCAATTTTGATTCGGTAAATATTCATATCAAAAAGATCGAAGCAAATGTTATTGGCGACAGCGCTGTTTGGGTGCCGGTAGATACAAAGGATACGATCGTGAATGTGTTTCGCCTGCAGGATAGTATTACCATGCAGGTGGCCCATGACAATGTACCGACGGGCTTATTAAAACAGATACGTTTTATTTTGGGTGATGACAATTCAGTGGTGATAGGAGGTGTCTCCTACCCTTTGCAATTACCCGCAACAGGATCACCTGCACTTCTCATTGACATTGATAAAAAGCTGAATGAAGTGTTCAACGGGTTCATACTTGATTTTGATGCATCGCAGTCCATTGTTGGAGACAGTGGAAATTATAGACTGGAACCGGTCATTAAGTTGATACGATAAGATAAGATGATAACTGATAGTTAATAATATTCTTGAAAATTTTGGAAGCCGTATTCATGAAAAGTTGGAAAATTTTGAGAAAGAATCTACGATGGTGCCTGATAATGTTGCTCTGTTTTTTGGTACAGGGTCTCATTCCGCCTAATGTTATCGCTAATCATGACCTGAAGTTTCTTGTAACGGTCTTGTTGCCCAGGAGATCAATGATAGCTTTGAAAAATCAATTGCATGCGTTGTGGATACAATGCAGCATGCTGTTCTTAAAACAAAAGAAAAACAAATAGCAGTAAGCAGTCGGCAGTTTGCAGTCAGCAGTTATAGGTTATTAGTCGCTTATTCACCATTCACGACTCACAATTGACGATTCACGTCTAAAAATATTTACTCAGTTTCAACACTTAAGAAACTGCCAAAAAAGTCTGCCTAATTTTCAGTAAACTATTTTTTAACTCCTATGCAGTGGTTTCCACTTCATTAAACATCATTCGTAAATTCCCCCGTAATAAATCGCTATGATGTGCAGGTTATGAAGAGTACTTTTGGAGTCGTTCTTTAATTAGCATAGCAAGAGTTCCGTAAGAAATTGAAAAGCCCAAACGTCCGTACCCATCGGTAACCTGCAAGCTAATTTCTCTTCCAATTTCCATGTAAATCCTTTCCTTTTTCCTGTGCTGAATCATCTGTAAGAATCCAAACCCTCAGGGTCGGCATTGTTTTAACCTAAAAGTAAAAACGATGTTGAAGAGTAAACTGGTGAAAGCAGGTTTGTTTGGCTTTGGGATAGTTCCTGTAATTGCCTCTGTGAACGGAGCCAACCAGCAATTTGCTGACACCACAACCACAACTGTAACTGTTGATCCCGTCATCCGCCAACTGCAGGCGTTCGATTCATCATTCATAGAATTAAACGGGTTGCCGACGGCTGCTTTAACCGATGTTCCAAAAATTCGTCTGAATTCCCATGTTGTAAAATTTGTTACGGGATTATAACAAGGCGAATGATGAAGATCTGAAAAAGATCAGCGAGAGAGGTGATCGTTATTTTCCAATGATGGATTCTATCTTTAACCTCTATCATTTACCAACAGAATTAAAATACCTGGCTGTAGTTGAATCTGAATTAAAAGCAACGGCGGTATCGCGTGTAGGCGCTGTGGGACCGTGGCAATTGATGGCATCCACTGCACGTGATCTTTCATTGAAGGTAAAAGGCAAATACGATGAACGCAGGAATTATTACAAGAGCACCGTTGCTGCTGCAAAATACCTGAGAGATCTCAATAATCAATTTGGGGATTGGTTGCTGGTGATTGCCGCTTACAACAGCGGTCCCGGTAAAGTTTTGACAGCGATCAAAAATTCAGGCAGTCATAATTTCTGGGTATTACAAAACTACTTACCGGCTGAAACCAGGGGCCATGTAAAAAGATTTATTGCCATTCATTATTATTTTGAAGGCTATGGAAGCATCACTACTTTAACAAAAGCCGAAGTGCTGTCATATAAAAATCAGTGAGCACATTCATCACTAAACAAAAGACAGCCTGGCAAAAGCTGAAGGAGGAAAAGTTGAAGCACTAAAAACCAGTAACGCGGTAAGTTTAAATACAAATAAATAAAAAACCGTCCCGACTTGTCGGGACGGTCTCTTTGTTGATCGTTATCAGAACCTTCCATCGTGATTTCGTCTGTCATATCCATGATCATGGTCGCGATCATTGCCTTTTCCGTAATCATGATCGTTCCAGTCACGTCCAAATCTTGATTCACTGATCTGTAATTGTCCAAAACGGTCAATATTGATCTTCACATCACTGTTTCTTAACTGGAAATTTGAAGATGCTACCAACTTCTTCGTGTTCATAAAGAATCCGCGTTTCATTTTGTACACTTTTACGTCATGACGACCGTTAAAAAGACTTGAGATGTTGATAGTATTGCCGTTTGTGAAGTATTGTTTTGCCATCGATAACGATCGCATACCTTTTTGTGGAGAGTAACACGTAACGGTAGGTCTTCGGTCAGCAGCAAACATGGCTACTGTAAACATTAAACCTAACACGAGTGTAAAAATTTTTTCATTTTATTTAAATTTTATTTTCTTTCCTGGCCCGACCGGAAAGGGCTTCAGAGTTTATTGTTTTAATTTCCGGTTGCTTCTATTTATTCAAAGCAAATGCCACCGTGCCAAAAAATTGAGAAGGAATCGTTAAGGCCATTGTTATTTATGGTTAATAGATATTTTCAGATTGTTAATGCCGGTCACAGGCTGGCTGTCGCTTCTTGGCATATCTTTTTCTTTATATTAAAAAGATAGTATGAAAGCAAATCAAAAGAACAAAACAAACCCCGAAAAAGGAAGCAAAACGGTCACCTGAAACAATTGAAGAAAGAGTTCACCGGCATATAAAGTGACATCAATAGTAAGATCACGGATGATGATATAAAAAGTGTAAGAACAGAGTTAGATATAAGAAGCAATTCTGCAGATCAGCCGCAGGAAGAAAATAAAGCCAATAAAAAGCAAAAAGGAGTTCCGGCAGGAATAAAAAAGGTAATGACCAAACTGGCCAGGAAAAGCAGACGACTCCCTGGGACCTGTTAAGCGAAGGGTATGACTAGAATTTTAACTAAACATGTAAAAAACTGTGCATAACTTGAGACAACCTTCATTGTTTTTGATACGTTGCTTTGTTAAATTGCATAAGCACAATAAAAATCCTACCCGACGATGCGATCAGAAAAAAACACCCACAGTATGTTTAAGAATGTCCAATTTTCAAAACTGGTAAAGACCGAAGGAAGATTAAGAGAATTCAATTTTAGAAAATCAAGCCCGGCAGGAACGATCTTATTCTTTGTAGATGTTACAGACGATCGCAGCAATCGTATTATTTTTCAAATGCACAAGGACAATGACTCATGGAAGATCCAGCCACAATTGCTTCCGGACTGGATAGTAAAGAATGAAAACAAATTTCATGAACTGATCGAGGATGAATTAAAATATATATCCTAGCCATTTAGCTTTCCAAAGTCAACAATTTTTCCCCGCTGGTTCTGCCGTAAAGCAGGATCGACTCAGCAGGTGTATTACCAATTTCTATTCGCAATTCTTTTTCTTCGGCAATAGCTGTATCAGGATACAGAATAAAGGATTCGTTCTCTTTGTAAATACTAAATGGTATTAAGGCACGACGGTCAATATGGATGGAACTATTGCCAAAGCTGAATTTTCTTGTGCCACCCTTTTCATAGTATGTCCGGCTCTCCAAAAGAACGTACATTTCTTCAAGTGTCATAAACCACGTTTTAAGTTCAGAATTTAACTCCAAAGCAAAAGGAGTCTCTAGGACTCCTTTTATTACTTTACCAGCGATTATTTGAAAAGGACCGGTTATTACTGGTTTTTCTTTTGGCCTGGCCACATTCACCTTAATGGAACGACCATCAACGGTAGCACCATCCAGTTCCTGGATAGCTTTTTGACCTGCTGCCTCATCAGGCATTTCTACAAAAGCAAAACCACGGCTGCGGTTGGTAAATTTGTCCATGATCACTTTTGCAGATGCAACCTCGCCGTACTCGGCAAAAAAATCTCTCAAGTCTTCATCCTTCACGGCGAAGCTCAGATTCGAAACATAAATGTTCATACTAACTATTTAAAAAAATTAAAAAACATCTGAGAAAAAAAGCAAGAGGTAAAGAAGACTAACTATTAGCAGAAAAGACATTCACTTACACGATGCTGAAGAACTCAAATTATCGCTCGCGAAGCTACGTTTAATATTTCAAACCTGCCGTTTTATTTTGTTAATACAGCCGCCTTATTATTCGCAGAGATTTATTTGATCTGTGGCCTTTGTGCTGAACCTTATCATTCTAACTTTTGAAGCCGAGTTATAATACAGGATCAAACAACCGTACTGTGTCTCAAATGCATCCCAGTCGGTATCCTTTAGTTTAGGATTACCCAGCAGTTTGAAAAAGCTACCACGTTTCCCTCCCATTAGCGGCAGGGTTAGTTTTCCTTTAAATTTTGGACCGATCTCAACATATTCTCTTCCGGTAAAAAAAACAACATCCCTGTCCTTGTAATAGATAGCGCCGCCACATTTCGAAGTGGCAGGTTCTTCATTTGTAAAACAAGGTAGTTTGGTTTTTATTTGTGCTGTTGTGAAATCAGGATGCACACCATTTATTTTCCCGTCAAGAACATCCACAACAAAATCAGAGCACACAGTTTTTACTTTAAGCTGCGCATTTGCAGACACGAAAATCGTTAATGATAAAAATAAAAAAAGATGTTTTTCATAAATGTCAATTCAGGCACTTATTATAAGCAAAATTCTTGCTAAACTATTAATGCAAGTAATAATAAGCACCCAGTTGCGTAAAAATTCCCGCGACATAACCAAGTAAAATTTGACCGATCGTATGTGCTCCAAGTAACCAACGTACCACACCCACAATTATTGCAATAAGCAAAGCTAATATCAATGGCGTTATCGTTATTTTTCACTTGCCATAAGCACAATGCAAACACCCGGCAAAATTACCGCTGCCGTTGTATGCACACTTATCTTGTAAAAAATTGGTAACAATAAAGAGAAGGAAAATTGAAAAACAGCTACCCAACAGTAATGAGTGGATGAAAAGAGGCAGGCCAGGTGCAAGGAACCAATAGCCCAGTGTATAAAAAATAAGAGCCGTCAAAAGAGGATAGATGCGATCTCCCGCCTCGTGCATTTTGGCATCGGAGATCAAACCCAGTTTTCGAAATAACAACACGGATAAAAATGGCAATAAGCTCGTAAGCAATGCCAGCCTTACCATAAATATTTTTATTGCATCAGAAGAATAAGCTTGGAAACCTAATGGGACTAACTTGTATATCCCAAGTGCCGCAATAGTTGTCATAAAGAAGGGATGAAAAACAAAGGATGCAATACGCGAAAAGATGATGAGTTCTCCGGATTGCGTCCTTGGTTTGGGCTTTCTGCCAGTATGTCGCTTCATAGTGATTTGTAATTTGGAAAAGACTATGTGATCAAAAAAACTTCTTGTTACGCAGGCTTGAAAGATTTGGAACAGCGCTTGGGTATTTATGTTCTCAACTTTCAAATCTCAAATCTCAAATTTCGATCTCTCCCTTCATGTAAAAACACAATTGCCGGCAATCGTTACCCGGTCACCTGAATAAGCTGACCCATAATTCTCCTCCGCGCGGTGACAATTGCTTTGCGTGCATTTCCTTCTTGTTTAATCTTTCGCTCCAGAAAGGGATAAGTTGTGAATGTGCAGAGCCGGTGACAGGATCTTCATCGACGCCAACAGAAGGAGCAAAAAAACGGGAAACAAAATCAACTGCCGTCAGTGCCGGGTGCGGTAATGATCACTTTTTCATTCCATTTCTTTATCGCGGTAAAATTTGGTTTTGCATTTTTCACATCCTTTTCGCTTTCCAGAAGAACCATCAGGTCGCGATGTTTGTAGATCGCAAGAATTTCATTCACACCAAGTCCGTCACGCAAGTTTCCGGGGTAATTATAAACACGTTCAGGCTTCCATGCGGGAAAATCCATGACATAGACGTCTCTCCTTTTTTCTACTTCTAACTGGCCACTTTTTGAATGAAAGATGATCTTCTCTTTATTGAATTTCAGAAAATGATAAAGCACAAAAGCAGAGGCTAACGTTGCATGCCCGCAAAGATTTATTTCAGCGGCAGGAGTGAACCAGCGGATATCGTAGTCTTCGCCTGCCGGAACAAAAAGACTGTTTCACTTAAATTATTTTCCAATGCAAGTTTCTGCATCAAATCATCAGCGATCCAGTTTTCCAAAGGAATAACTGCGGCAGGGATTGCCTCCAAATAATTTGTTCGTAAAAGCATCGACCTGGTAAAGAGTAAGTTTCATCGTGAATTGTAAGTTGTGCAATTATGAATTGTAAATGTCAAATTTAGTGAGAGTTATCATTCACAATTCACCATTCACCATTCACAAAAGCTATTTCTTCTTTAGCACAATTTTTGACTGGCTGAACTTGTAAGCGGGTTCCAAAAGGCAATATAATTAGGCCAGGTCTCCTTTTTATCGAAATTCTTTTTGTATACTTTTCTTGTATTGATGAGCAATTTATCATTTTCAACCTTTGCTGAAGAAATAAACGGCTCCGCTTTCATTATCAATGGTTGTATTTAGCTCCTGCAAACCATCTACCGTGTAACCCGGGGAATATTAACACTACACGTTATTCTCAATAGTTCTTGCGTGAGGAAGCTAGATATCAACTTGCCGCCCCGCCAATTCGCTTTGTTCAAGCTTGATCTGATCCCCTATCAGTTTACCAACATCGAAAATGTAATTCTTTCCGGCTTTGCTTAACAATTTCTTCAGTGTAAATTTTTCTTTGAACTGCAGCATAGCCGTATCACCATATCTCCCATCCTGTAATAACTCAAAGTCTTCGTATTTGTCTACGTCCAATTCTTCCTTCAGGCTTTTCTCAAAAATTTCTTTGCGTTCTTTTATATGTTCGTCTTTGTCGGGATCATCATATTTTGTCGGGTCGCCCTCTGTTACCATTTCAGGCTGTTTATCTTTTTCTTTTTGCTTTTGTCTTTGGTGGGATCCACGTAATACTTTGCAAAATCATAATTAAGATAGCTGCGGTCAAGATTTGCACTGCCGATCAATGAGGTCTTTTCATCACCGAGATAAGAACTCACTCTCTCGGTTTTCTACAGGATCCATGGCATCATTAAAGTTTATCGTATAATCCTCTTTTTCGACATTATCGGTATAACCGGATGCAGGTATAGTAGAACGATAATAGCGATCAGCCTCATCATAAGCAATGCTATAACCTTCTGAACCTTCCATATATTGGTAGGGTGTTTCAAAGGCGTCGAAATTGTTGAAGGCCTCTAAAAAATAATAGCGGCGTTTGCTTTTTACTTTCAGAACAAAGTCAAGTTCGTCCGTGAAATAGCATCCCGCCATGCTCCCAGCGTATCTTGGTATGTACACTTGCAGTTCGGCAGGGAATATTTTGTGCCGCCAACGCTAAACGCAAAGCAGTCGCAAACGTGACACTGCTAATGCGTATCTCATCTTCTCGTTCTTCTTTTTCGGGACCATTTTTCTTTTCCTGCGCCAATATTTTTTATAAAGCTTTTGCCCGTCATATATTTTTCCAGGTCCGAATGCACGGGACCTTTATATACATTTCAAGGAAAACCTTTCGCATGCAGTAAAGTAACATTCGCGAATGATGTCATCGTCCGTTTTTAAGACTCCTTCTTCTTTTTTATTGATAATATATTGGGTAGTATATCCGACCAGGCTCGTAACCGTCGGTGCGACATAGGCAGCCGCCGCTGCATATCGTTTATATACATCTTCAGGATTAAGGCCTGCGCTGATCTACCGTGTGCTTCACCAAGACCTTTGGAAGAGGGATCATTATCGGCCAGGAAAACCACCCGGAATTTTACGCTAGGAGTCGTTCTCAATTCATAATTCCATCTTACATCAGCCGATTTTTCCCTCTCCTATCCAAAAAATAATAAGAGAGATAGGATTCTTTGTCTCCGTAAACCGACGCCTTCGGGTCGAAACGAAGATTAGGGGCCCCATTGTAATTGCGGTACTGCACCTTCATTACCATTTACCATTGTAAAACGGTACTGCTGGTACATTGCAGGGTAATTATTGGTCAATGAAAAAATAAACGGTTTAAATCCAATACCCTCTGCTTTCATATCCCAGTCAATGGTCGATCGTAATGTATAGTCAATGATATCTCCCACTTCCAGGTCAGGTATGGCGATCTTCTGCGATTTAATATTCGAGACTGTAAAAAATCGGCTTATAAACGGGATCAATGTCTTTATCGTCTTCAACCAGCAGTCTTCATATCAACAACTTCTTCCTTCCCGTTTGTCTTTATGATCTTGTATTCTGCGCTTCCGTCTTTACCCATCGTGACATAATTAAACGTCGAAAATTTTTCAAGAGCATTTTTATCCTGCAGCTTGATGCGTTTGTGAATATATTCATTGATGCGGACGATCGTCGTGTATAGTTCCTCCCTGAAACCACCCTTGTGAAAAAGGTATTCAGTTTTTGACCGATGATCACTGCACTCTCATTTTTCCATTTATCCGGCACATTGGTAGCCTTAAATTCGTCCTCGATCGTAACACCTAACTAGGGCGCCTGGGAAAATACGTTCACAATGAATAATAGAAGAAAACAAAAATAATGATTGCTTGTGCATATCAGGTTATTGGTGGTGTAGTTTACTTCTTCAATACAACCTGGTCGTTGTAAAATTTGTTGATGTCTTTGACAAAATTGTTCCAATCAGCAAATTCTGATCTACGAATTATGGGTTTGTTGATGATAATCGTTTTGAATAAGTGATCGTTTTCCCGTTATTCATGTAGGCGCCTTCAAAAGAATAATCAGGAGAAACCTTTTTGAATGAAGCAGGAACATAATCCGCTTTGTATCCGTCAGGAATAGCCAATTCGGTTTGGGTGGTAATAAAATATTTATGATCGAATTCGTAATCATTTTTCCTGTCACCATCAAATTCGAGGCTTGAGAATTCCTTATCCCAATCCATTACCACGTATATCTCATTGCCTGCCCTTGTTACCTCGTTGTCGGCTTTAAAATCATAACTTATTTTTAAAGGCTTTTTGCCTGTCCGCGAAATCAGGTGTTTTGATATTTGATAATTCAATGTTGTTGTCACTGTTCAGAAATGTCATTAAAGCTTCCGTCTTATTTTCGCTGCGGGTAGAAGCGTAGGCCATCTGTGTATAGATCTTTGCTTCGCCATTATATTCAACTGTACTGTTTCCCTTTCAACGAATCGCCATCAATACTCATCTTCGTCACTTCCTTTATTTTATTTCGTTCCGCCGGAAAACCGGTATGCGATCGAGGATATAATTGTTCCCATCTTCAATAAGCACTTGCTTCCCTGCAGTCGCTGGGCATAATCATTTAACGCGATGTATTCTTCTGTGCCATCTAAGAAATATTTTTTCCGTTTAAAATTACTGTACAGATCATGTGATTGTCTACCGACCAAGAGAAGGTAAACTATAATCATATGGAAGATCAGAAGTACCGATCCACGTCAATCTTGCATCGTATCCCGGCGAGCCTGAGCATTTCCTTCAACAAATTAGCCTTTGCCCTTACAATCACCATATTTTTTCTGAATACATTTTGAGCCGCATCAGGGCGAAAGCCCATTATCCCGTTTTCAAAAGCGATATAACGGATATTATCCTGCACCCAGTAAAAAATGGCTTCAATTTTTCAGCGTCGGTCTTCTTTCCATTGGTCAATGCTGCTACCTTTTCTTTTAACTCAGAGGGCTGATTGCCGATACTGTCGCAAACGGTTCTGTACCATCCATACAGATCCTTTACCGATTCAAACAAAACTTTTTCTGACCATTTTCTGTGTAAGATTTACTCACGCATATCAGGTGCGGGTAGCTCAACGCATGATTGGGTGAGTGCTCCTCTCTCCTCGTAAGCAGATGCGTTTTTGAGGTGGAAGACTATTTTAGTAATATCGTTCTCTTTGCTCGTCGTCTTTTCTATCCCGGCTCCCTGGAAGTTAAATTCAGCGAAGATCAATTTCCATCCATCCGGGAATATCGAATTCAATGATCTCGTCGACGGCAGGGATGCTATTATTAAAATAAAATGAAGTAAGATATTTTACATCGTTATAGGTCTCTTTATAACTATAGCTGCAGCCTTTTCCTTTTTCTTCCAATGGAAATCTTACAACACAGAGTTTTGTGTCGTCAAAAAAATATCATCCCGGCTATACGAGCCGCATTGGCGTTGAATGAGGACTGTCTTTGCCTTTCGAATTAACAGCTTTCACATTATCAACAGAGATCTCCTGGTTGTAAAACAAGCCATCCTCATATTTTACATAGTCTTTTACCGGAACCAGTGTAACTTCTGTAGTGACAACCGCCTTTACTTTTGCATCACCCGGGCAGCATCTTTATTCAATAGAAAATTTATCACTTCTTTGTGCTGGTAGGCAATAACGTCTTCTTTTGGAAATTCATTCTTTAGTGAGCTCACTTTATCTGCATAATCCATTTGAGCGGTAACCGTAAAAAGACGTGGTCAACAGGCAGAAACAAATAATGGCGCGGATCCGGTGAAGTTTCATAAACTCACAAATTTGCTTGCTCCCTAAAGTATTAAATTTTCCAGCATCGTCACAGAAATGAAGGCAGATTTTTGAGAAGAATTAAGATATCTCACTCTTTCATCATCTCTTTGATCAATGCTTCAATTTCTTCAGCGTTGGGTTTGCTAAAATAATCGCCGTCACTACCATAAGCAGGCCTGTGTGCTTTAGCAGTGATAGTTCTTGGAGCTACATCCAGGTAACGATAACCGCCTTGTTCTTCCATTACTTTGTTAAACATGAAAGCGGCTGCACCGCCGGGCACATCCTCATCTATGAAAACGATGCGGTTTGTTTTTTTAAGAGAGTCTAAAATTTTATGATGAATGTCGAAAGGAAGTAGTGTTTGTACGTCAATAATTTCACAACTGATATCGAAAGTGCTCTAACATATCAGCGGCATTCTGAGCAATGCGCAATGTTGCGCCATAAGAAACGATCGTAATATCTGTGCCCTGCCTGATGATCTCAGGAATACCAAAGGGAACGGTAAATTCAACAGGTTATCGGGAAGTTTTTCCTTCAGGCGATAACCATTCAGGCATTCGATCATGATGGCAGGATCGTTACTATTTAATAAAGTATTATACATGCCGACCGCCTGCACCATATTCCGTGGCACGCATACATACATACCGCGCAAAGAATTTATCACCATTCCCATCGGAGATCCGCTGTGCCAGATACCTTCGAGCCGGTGTCCCCTGGTACGAACGATCACGGGACAACTCTGCTGTCCGAATGTTCTATAATGAAGAGTTGCGGCATCATCACTCAATGGTTCCAATCCGTACAACAAATAATCGAGGTATTGAATTTCAGCAATAGGACGCAAGCCACGCATGGCGAGACCAATACCTTGCCCCATAATCGTCAGTTCACGAATTCCTGTATCAGAAATTCTTCCTTCACCATATTTTAATTGCAGACCACTGAAGCCCTGGTTCACATCCCCAATGTGTCCTGAAATCCTCACCAAAGGCAAGCAGCTTAGGATTATTAGCAAAGGCTTCATCAAAATATTTGTTCAATATCTCAAAGCCATTTAATGTTGGAGCGTCTTCAGCAAACTCAGCCTTTACTTCTTCAACCTTCATCGCACTTTTCGGTCCCTCGTTATATAAATAAGTATTGTAAATGGTTTTATTCTCTTTTAAAAGATCATTGTAATAATCCCTTGTCCAATAGGTCGCATCATGATCACCTGCCAGGTCTAAAGCCGCATTTAAAGTCTTTAAAACATCACGACGTAAAGGCTCATGGTTGCTTACCAATTCCGAAGATAACTTTACAAGTTGTGAAGCTTGTTCGGGAGACTCTTTGCAAGGTTATTGATCAGCTCAACTGCTTGAGCTACCTGTTTTCTTATCGGGCCTAAATATTTTTCCCAGGCTTTTTGCCCTGCTTTCCCGGACGAATTCCCTTTGAATATTGTTCAAGTTCGCTAAGCTCACTCATCAGAAGCCAGCATATTCTCCAGGATCCATTCACGCATTTTTTGATACCATCCCACTCTCTTTCCCAATCCAAACGTTCAGAAGGTTTGTAACGCTTCATGACTGCCTGACGTTGAATGCCCCTGTGGCTGCGTCATTTCCTCCACATGAAAAAGTACAGGTACATGCGTTTCTCTTGTAATGCGGATGCCTTCTTCAAACTTTTCGCACATGCCCGCATAGTCCCATCCTTTTACAGCATAAATATGAATTCCGTTTGTACCTTCTTCTTTTTGAATGCCCCTGAGCGCCTCAGAAATAGAAGACTTGGCCGTTTGATATTTCTTTGGGAACTGAAATTCCATATCCATCATCCCAAACAAAGATGGCCATTGGCACCTGCAACACGGCAGCGGCATTTACTGTTTCCCAGAAATGTCCCTCGGAAGTAGCAGCATCTCCTACTGTTACGAAACAAACCTCGTTACCATTGTCAGAAAGATCTGTAAACTGTTTTAATTCCTCAATAGCGCGGAAAGATTTTGAAGCAAGAGCAAGACCAAGCGCTCTTGGCATCTGTCCCGCAGTAGGAGCTATATCAGCAGGAGATATTCTTTCTGTTTGCAAGGTCGAGCCATTCTCCGCTCTGATCGACAAAACGGGTTGCAAAATGTGCGTTCATTTGGCGACCCGCGCTAAACGGATCATTATTGATATCAGGGTCAGCAAATAATTGGGAAAAGAATTGTTCTACCGTAGCAAGGCCCAATGGCAAACATGAATGTCTGGTCGCGATAATAGCCACTACGGAAATCCGCCTGTTTGAAAGAACTTTCGCCATGGCTACCTGGGCCAGTTCTTTGCCATCTCCGAAAAATGCCAAATTTGGCTTTACCCGTAAGCACTTCCTTACGGGCTACGAGGCTGACCTCCCGGCTGATACAGGCTATCTTGTAATCATTGAGCACCTCCTCCCGGAACCTATCAAATGATAGTTTCTCGTTGACCAGTATGTCAGAGGTCTGATTTTCCATACGGGCAAAAATAGGGATATTAAATCCTGTTAAAAAATACTGAATTTGGGTGCATCCTTTCTATGAGGTTTGGCATCTTTGAATTAATTTTACCGAGCCTAAAGGAGTATAAGCATGAAAAAATTAGCCACTGTTATTTTCTTTATTGGCATAGCATGGATAGCAGGCGCTCAGACCGACACCTTGAAAATAGATGCTTTACAGTTGAAAGAGAGGCGAGCATGATTTCGGATGATCCCCCAGGGGTAGCCGGCTGTTTTATTTTTGAGGTCGCAAATACCGGGACCACGCCTTTGAAACTGGATAATGTTCAGGCGAGTTGCGGATGCACAACGCCCGAATGGAATCGCGAAGCCATACCAGCTGGCTCTGTAGATAAAGATAAAGAGGTTAGGTTATAATGCGGCAAGTGAAGGAGTGTTTGATAAATACATCACGATCACGTACAGAAGGAAATCTAACTAAACAACTTCATATCAAAGGCACCAGTGGAAAGCTCCGGCTGGATCTGCACCCGCTAACGCCTCTGTTCAAATTTTAAAACAACAAAATCAGTAAAAAATGAAAAGAATTTTTTAGCAGCAACCGTACTACTATTCAGCGCTGCAGTCATGGCCCAGACAAAGGTTGATGATGTAGCCAGAGTGAATACCGAAAAATATGATTTCGGAAAAATAAAACAAGGAGTGCCTGTAGTCACTTATTTTGAAATAAAAAATCTCAGCGACAAACCACTGGTCGGTTGAAAACACCTGGGGTTCGTGCGGATGTACCACCCCTGAAAAATTGAAAAGCCTATTGCCCCTGGTGAAACGGCGAAGTTGAAGGTTAACTATAATGCCGCTGCCATGGGTCATTTTGAAAAAGATGTATATATCAAGTTTGCCGGCGTTGAAACTCCGAAAGATGTAAAGATCACTGGTGAAACTCTCGATGCTGCAGCTTACGATAGAATATGTAAAATCCCAGGGAGATAAAAAGCAAAACCTAAGGGCTAATAAAATTTATTCTTGCATGCCGAACCCTTTCGCAAAACGAAGGGTTTTTATCTCCGAGTCCGCAGGGCCTCCTCTGGAGAATCCTATGCGAACTGGTTACTGATTCACCTGGAAAGTCTGAAAACAACTGACTTCACTGAGCTCACAGCTAGATACAGATTTTTTGAAAAGTCGTACAAGTGAAAATCCCTGTAATCTTCTGAGCAAAAAAATAGGGCCTTTGGGAATGGGACAAATAGGTAAAATTTTACACAGTCTATCCAGCGAAATATTGACCTCATAATAACGATCTCTAAGAATTAAAGATTTAGTCACACAGTCTCAACAATAGTTTTCCCCAAATTTTCGAAATATTTGTACTGGCATGAATTTTTGGCGGTTATTTCAAACTGATTTTATGGATGAAAAAACGAGGCTTGCCAATGATCAACTACTCTCACAAACGGAGGACACAAATAGTTTTTCACAGTATTTATCATTTCATTTTTATAAAGAAAATCTTGACCACTTAAAAGACAGGACAAAAGATTCGATCAATAATTTTTTGAAAACGGTGTCAGAAATTGAAGATGAATTTTTGAACACATTGAAAGCCCAGCGCATGAAGAATTGGGAAATGCTCGACCTTGGGTTTGAAAAATGAAACAGGGATATACATGGAGGAAAATTATTGATCCAACTTCATTTCTAATCGCATAACTCTTTCGCTATTGTTGGTGTTTTTTGTTCCATTGGGGTCTCAGGACCCCAATGGATTTTTATCGAACCCTTCATCGCTTCTTTTATTAATTTTGCGCGATAGAGATGCCATCATGAAGCCTACGGTAAAATACTGCTGATCGCAATGCCCGCTTTTTTATTTCTTGTCCTTTTCGAAAAATTCTGGGGCTGGTACAAAGGCAATGATACCGTTCGCAATATGGATATGATAAGCAGCCTGGGCAGCGGAGTCACCAATGTTACGAAAGATGTACTCGGACTCAGTATTTCTATTTTAACTTATGGATGGCTGGTAAACAAGGTTGCGCTGGTTCATTTTCAAACTTCCATCTGGACCTATGTGATCGCCTTTATTGCTTTAGACTTTGCCGGTTATTGGGTTCATCGCTGGAGCCATCATATCAATATTTTCTGGAACCTGCATGTTATTCATCATAGCAGCGAGGAATTTAACCTCGCCTGTGCTTTACGGCAAAGTGTTTCTGAATTTGTAAAAGTTTTTGCCTTCTTATTGCTACCTGCTGCATTGCTGGGTGTACCTGCCCAGGTAATTGCCGTTATAGCTCCCATACAATTATTTGCTCAATTCTGGTATCATACAAGGCATGTAAAAAGATGGGGCTTTCTTGAAAAGATTATTGTTACCCCTTCTCATCACCGGGTGCATCATGCTATCAACAAAGAATACCTTGACAAGAACCTGTCGCAGATATTTATTCTCTGGGACAAATTGTTCGGCACTTTCCAGGAAGAATTACCGGAAGTGTCTCCTGTGTACGGAATTACCAGGCCCGCACAAACCTGGAACCCCATCAAAATAAATTTTCAGCATTTATGGTTACTGATGAAAGATGCATGGCGCACAAAAAGCTGGAAAGAAAAATTTACACTTTGGTTTAAACCTACAGGCTATCGTCCTGCAGATGTAGCAGAAAAATACCCGGTATATAAGATCGAAGACGTTTATCATTTTGATAAATACGCACCAAGAACTTCTGCTGCTTTGCAGGTTTGGAGTTGGATACAGATAGTTTTGTGCTGTTGTCTATAAGTTACCTGTTTGGAAATATTGCCGCTATCAATAAAATGGATGGAAGCTTCATCTATTTATATGGAGTTTTTATTTTCTTCAGTGTATACGCCTTTACTGAGTTAATGGATCGTAATCCCTACGCGATCTTTTGGGAAGCCTTAAAAAACGTTTACGCCCTTGCTATAATTTTTTATTATGGTGATTGGTTTGGTGCGTCGCAATATATTTCCTGGGTCAATTATTTCTTGATTGCTTATTTCATTGCTGCCACGGTAGTTTGTGGGTGGTTTGTTTATCTTCATTTGAAAGAAGACAGGCAGTTGAAGGTTTCATTTTGAAAATTTAAGACAGTGGATCTTTCCTTAGTTGATCATTCACTGTTCTCCAGATCCCCAGCGGATTTTCATTTTTAATTCATCAGGTAACAATTCATTGGACCAGTTCTGGTAACAGATGGGTCTTGCAAATCTTTTATCCCATCAGCACCCACAGAAGTAAAACGTGAATCAGTGGTTGCCGGGAATGGGCCTCCATGCTGCATGCTTAAGCAAACCTCCACTCCAGTAGGCACTCCATTTAAAATAAGACGTCCGCAAATATTTTTTACAAATTCAACCAACTCACTGTGATCTCTTATATCATTTTCTGTTGCCATCAACGTAGCCGTTAACTGTCCTTCGATATGTTTTGTGACATCGATCATTTCATCCATATCCTTACAACGGATAACAATAGAGTAAGGCCCAAATACTTCCAGGTGGAGAACAGGATTATTGATAAATGCCTGCGCAGTCGCCGACGCGACGGTAGGAGTTCCCTGGTTAAGCAAGGGCTCAGTTTCAGAAGTAGCAATTGTTTCAACATTTTCCTGCGATAAAGCATTTGCCCTCCTTTCTACATAATTTTTAAAGATCCCTGTATGTAACATTTCACCCGGTGAAACTTTCCTGATTTCTTCTCCCAACGTTTGTATAAATGCTTCCAGGTCGTCATTATCAATCCCAATGAGCAAACCGGGATTAGTACAAAATTGTCCCACTCCGAGAGTAATGGAACCCGCATACAGTTTTGCAACATCAACAGCAGAGCGCTTTAATTTTTCCGGCAATAAAAAACAGGGTTGATGCTGCTCATTTCTGCAAAGACAGGTATTGGTTCCTTTCGCTGATTTGCCCCAGTCAAATAATTGTTTGCCTCCCAAAAACGAACCAGTGAATCCAACAGCCTTTGACAATGGATGTTTTATCAATGCCTCTCCTACTTCATTTCCCTGCTCCGTGTATGTGAGCAAAAATCCCGGCAGGCATATTACAATTTTCGGCAGCTTTTAAAATGGCATTGGCAACCATTTCACTTGTGCCGGCATGTGCAGGATGTGCCTTTACAATTACCGGGCATCCTGCAGCAAATGCGCAAGCCGTATCACCACCCGCTGTAGAATATGCAAAAGGGAAATTGGCTGCTCCAAACAACAACGACAGGGCCGAGAGGTATCAGCATCTTGCGCAGATCTGGTTTTGGCGGGTTACGATCAGGAATAGCAGTATCAATTCTCGCCTCCAGCCACTCGCCTCTTTCGCAGGCATCGGCATAATTATTTAATTGAAATATTGTTCTTGCCTTTTCATTTCTCAATCTCGCCTCAGGCAGATGAGTTTCTTCATGTGCTGTTTGTAACAATTCGTCACTCAAATTTTCCAACTCCTTTGCAATGGCGTGCATGAAACCTGCCCTTTGTTTCAATGAAGACTTCCTGTACACGAGAAAGGCCTGCCATGCTTTTCCATTGCCTCATTGATCTCTTCTATAGTTCGAATCATTATACATAAAACGGGAATAAGATTTAAATCAATTAATTTTTTTCAATGATCAACACCCAGTCGTTTTCTACACCTGTAGTAGGAGAAACAAAATTCATGATCGTTTCTTTTTTACCTGGCCCGCATTTTCTGTTTTTCCAATGCGTGGGTCAAACCACGAGACCCTGATACTATCACCTTCGATGAATGATGTGTTTACTGCAATTTTCTTGCCCACCGGCAAATAGATCATTGCATATTTATTATTCTTATCTCTGAACGCAGTCATGTATTCACCTTTTTCTCCCTGTCCTTCTGTAATAATGGATTGATCAGGTACACGATCCAGTGGCGAATGAGATTCTATTAATCTTTTTAAATAACCAACCTGGAAAGCACCGGGTCTGTTAATGGCATCCGTCCAATAACGGTCTGCATGATTGACGGTATCTTCTCGTGCACTCAGGAATTGCCAGACTGCGTGATGTCCATAAGTGACGCCACAAGCGCCTGAGAATACCGAACGATAAGTTTGTTTGCGAACGTCATAATCGCGAAAATATCCATTTGCAGGATCCCACTTTGGCCATGGATTTACCGGGTGATCTTCATAATTCGGCTCTGCATCCAGCGTAGGTTTTGCCGGAGTTAAACCACGATCACGTTCTATCATTTTCCAAACTGCCACATCGTGCCCGCTGCCATGACCACTTTGCATGGTATTGATCGAAAGCCATTCTTCATTGTGTATGTATTCTGAAGTAGAATGACCACCCGCAGGTATGATAAGTGAAGATTGCCTTACTACCGGAGCCCTCAGTAATACCTTTTGCCATTGCCCGCCAGATCGGGCGATAGTCAACCGAGTCAGTTATTGGTGGCCTGTCTCCACCTAATATCCAAATGATGTTTGGGTAATTCTTATAGCGATCACCCAACCATTTGCCATATATATAGGCATTGGTTTCATTGAATATAACCGGGCCTTCTCCCCAGATCTTTGTCACTTTATCACCCCAGGTTGGCAATAAGCCCATGAACATATTTTTTCTTGTGCCAACTGCACAGTATAATCAACCAGGCTCAAAATACTTTTCATTTGGTTTCGTTGGGTCGAGATCCGTTAAAGGAACCTCTCCATATTGATTGGGTCTTTTAAACCATTGAACTCGGCAAGGATAACAGCCTGTATGACGTTAAAACCTTTTGCTCTCCGGTTCTCCAGGTAAATATTTATCTCTTCTTTAGTCAAGCGGTGAAATAATTCCCAACCTGTATCGCCCAACCAAAAAACGGAAGGCCGTCATCAAATTGCAAATAATGTCCATCAGCTGTTACTTTTAACCGGCCATGTTTCCATATTGACTGACTGTTTACCGCTAAACAAATCATGAAAAAAAGAGCAGAGCAAAATAAGTTACGCATAAGCAGCTGACTTGTTTTTTGTGGTTGCGTTTTGAGGCAAAGAAGGCCGGGAAGCAATACCATCATTGATGATCTTCAATATTCTTTTTCTTTCTTCTCCTTCTAATACCAATCGTGGCGCACGAACATATTCTGTTCCCAGGCCGGTTTGTGCCTGTGCTAATTTTATATACTGTACAAGTTTGGGATGAATATCTAATTCCAGCAAAGGCATAAACCAACGATAAATCTTTGTCGCTTCTTCGATCTTTCCTGACCTTACTAATTCATAAATGGCTGCCGTTTCATTTGGAAAGGCATTGACCAAACCGGCTACCCAACCATCAGCACCCAGCATTAATTCTTCCATCGCAATGGTATCAACACCACAAAGAATTTTATAACGGTCTCCGAAGCGATTTTTCATCCTTGTCACATTGCTTACGTCTCTTGTGCTTTCTTTTACCGCAGTAATGTTTTTGCATTCAGCCAATTCTTCAAACATGTCAAGTGTCACCTCGATCTTATAGTCAATCAGGGTTGTTGTAGATCATTATTGGAAGATCAGTGGATCTGGCAACGGTTTTAAAATACTCCACGGTTTCCTGTCATCTGCTTTGTAGCGCATGGGGGAGCAACATTAAGCCGTCTGCGTTCCATTGTTTTCGCCAAAGCAGTTTGATGTAATGCATCTTTTTGCAGACGCTTCAGCAATATTTAATATCACCGGTATCTTCGCTTCAACCTTTCTCAATGCAAATTTTATTAACTCTTCTTTTTCAGAGGTGGTTAATGTGCTGGCTTCTCCCAATGAACCACCAATAATAACTCCGTGCACGCCTGCATTGATCTGCGCATGCAGATTCTTTTCAAACATAGGCAGGTCTAATTCATCATTTACAGTAAACGGAGTTGTAAGAGCAGGAAAAATTCCATTCCATTCCATATAATAGTTATTTTGAAGACATTTATTCAAAAGTATTTAAAAATTACTTAGGGCAGTGGAAGAGAATATGAACCATACAGGCATACAAGACATTTAAGACCTTACCCTTGTATGACTTGTATGTCTTATATGGTTAACACTGCAGTACGAAACGTTGCCTAAATTTGTCTTTAACCAAAGCTATCTTTATGCAAACAAGTAAATTCAAGTCATTTTTTCTTCTTTCAATTATCATTTTAGCGATTTCATTAAATGTCAAAGCTCAGAAAGAGGAGCCATTCACCATCGAAAATTATTACAAAGTGAAATGGGGCTATGCAGATGAATTTATTGATCTCTGGAAAACAAACCACTATCCCTTATTAAAAAAAGCACAACAGAAAGGAGACATCATTAGTGTTACAGCCGAGAAGCCCAAACTCCATAGCGGAGAAGATACCCGCTGGGATTTTAAGGTAACGATCACTTTTAAGAATGCAATACTTGCGTTTGATCCAAATCTAACCACTCCATATAAGCAACAATTATATCCTGACCTGGATAAATTGACCAAAGATGAGCAACACCGGTTTGAATTATTAATTGCTCATTGGGATGTGATGGTGGAGAATGTTGACTTAAAAATAGTTCTGAAGATAGTCAGCCACATTGTAACATTCTTGTGTTCTTCGTGGGCTTAGTGTCCAATTCTTCTGGCCACAAGGACACAAAGCTTTGCAAAAGTACGCTAAGAAGGTTTAGACCCACCCTACCCGATGTTATCAGGTCATGAAACGTGAGATTTCAATTCACGATTCACGTCTCACGAATTTCCCCCCTCTGTCCCGTTTCCATGGATCTGATAAATAGCTTCAATGATTTTCATGTCCTGTCTTCCCATTTCACCGGGAACAGGTGTGGGCCGTTTATCAATAATGGCAAGAGCAAAATCATCCATTTGTGCGGCCTGTTGATTAATTGGCCTTGATGTCCATCTTTCCATCCGAAGTTTTGCCTTTAAGCCCACTGTAGGAAAAGGAAGGAGCAATTTCAAACCAGCCATTTTCTGCTTCAACGCGTAAGTGATTTCCATATTGAGAATAACTGCAACTGCATTCGGCGATCACTCCATTCGCATATTCCATTGTCCACGTCAGTGATTCTTCAACGGTCGCAAATTTCTTTTTGTCTTTCTTTTGTCCTTCGGTTGCATGAACAGCGATTGGCTCAAGGTTAGTGATGTAGCGTCCTGCATTCACGCAATAAATTCCCACATCCATTAATGGACCGCCTCCGGCCAACTCTCTTATCAAGCCTCCAGCCCTGCGCACTACTCAGTCCGTGTGAGGCGGAAATTCTTTAACAGCGCCATATTTTTTTCGCTTGCCAGTCTCATCATCTCCAGGTTAAAAGGATCAAAATGCAAGCGGTATCCGATGGAGAAGAGCACACCGGCTTCTTTGCAGGCGGCGATCATTTCATCACATTCTTCAACGGTATTAGCCATTGGCTTTTCACAGATCACGTGCTTGCCGGCTTTGGCTGCACGGATCACGTATTCTTTATGCATTGAATTTGGAAGAACAACATAAACGATATCGATCGAATCGTTGTTGCTGATCGAATCAAAATCCTCATAGCTATAGATATTGCTCCCGGGGAGATCATACTCTTTTTCCATTTCTTTTTTTTCTTTTCTGAGCCACTTACTATGCCTGCCAGGTAGCAATGCTTTGTTTCTTTCAATGCCGGCCCTAACTCTCCCTCGCTATAGACACCAAGACCAACCAGCGCCACTCCCAATTTTTTTCTTTGTTCCATCTTTAAAATTTATAGTCTATGTCCTGTGATACATATGGCCTCATAGTCACTTTGTGTACACATAGTTTAAACCAGGTCAGTCAATTCAAGATTTATACCGCAACATATTTTGCAAGCTCTTCTTTGCAATAAGCCTGTAAAGTTTTTGAACAACTCATTTATCGTCTCCATTCTTGTATAGATGTTTACAGGATTAATGCGGAACCATGTCTTTCCTTTCATGATGGTGGTAGCGAACCAGAATTTTCCTTCGCTTTCTATTCTTGCGGCTACAAGAAAATGAAATTGTTTATTCTCTTCCTCACTAAGACTGTGGAGTTTTGTAGTGCAGGCAAACGGCAGACATTACAGGTTCTGTAGCCGATTCAAAATTCTTATCAGTCAATGCGAGCTGGTGAAGATGCTTTGCATGATCGATATTATTATCCACCCACTCTCCTATTTTGGTCTTACCATAATGATGAAAGCTCACCCAAACTTTTAAACTGCGGAAACGTTTGGATTGCTCAAACCCATGCACATAAAACTGGTAGCGTTCATTTTTTGCTGCGATTGGTCAGTAAGATAAGAGGGCTGCATGCCAAACGACACGGTCAAACGATTGTGGTCTTTCACCAATATAGCTCCTGCATCGAGCGGTGCATAAAACCATTTATGTGGATCGATGGTCACGGAATCAGCAAGATCCAATCCTTTCAGCAAGCCCGGGTATTTATTCGACAATAACATACCACCGCCATAAGCAGCATCAGCATGAAACCAGCAATTTTCTCTCTTCGAAATTTTAGCTAAAGCTTCCAGGTCGTCGACCGCTCCTAAATTAGTTGTTCCGCGCAAGGCCAATGATACAAATTGGTTTCAAACCCTGCGCCTTATCTTTTTTGATCGTTTCCTCTAATACATCGATCCTTACCTGGTAATTGTCATTGGTAGGAATTGTTCTCAAATATTTTCTTCCAATGCCCACAGCGTCTGCTGCTTTATCCAATGATACATGTCTTTCTTCAGACACATATGCTGTCCATCCTCCTTTCATTCCTTCATGCTGTGCTGAATCGCCTGTACTATAATCTCTTCCCAATTTCAACCCAATAAAATTTGCTGTCATTCCCCCGCTGGTTAGATTCCCCCGGCTTTTTCATCATAACCGATCAGATCATTCAACCAGCGGATCACCCGCAATTCCATTGTTACTCCCGAAGGGCCGATGGAATATGCACCTACATTCTGATTCAGCGCTGATGCCAGGAACTCAGCCAAAATACCTGCAGGATTTGGTGAAGGAGTTATCAAACCCATATAGCCGGGATGATTAACATGCGTGCTATAAGGGATTAAATTTTCTTCCAGCAGTTTTTGTATGGCCGCTAATGATTGCGGATCATCAGGGAATCTTTTCATCAAAAAGATCGTATAAGAAAGAAGGCTCAACGGGATTGAACAAAGGTTTCTTTGAAACATTCTGCAAATAGTCGGCAATATAATCTACAAGATTATGTCCTGCACTTCTGAATTCATCGTAGTTCATTCTAAAGAATTTGGGAATTGATAATTAGAGATCGTTTGTGAAAACGATAATGCAACTTTAATCCGCTAGTAGCTTCCCTGCGATGTAATTTCAGGAAGTGATTATTCAATATATCCAATAGTGGCCTTTGGATGCGTCGTGCCCATTTCGACCAATAATATTATTCCTGTCAGTAGATAGATCACTAAGGACATAAAGTGTACACGAAGAACACGACGGATGGCAAGGTTTACAGTAGTTGGCTTACTCATCTACTGATCACTCATTATGCATCAGCTCTAATTCCTAAACTCCTGGCTCACCATCAATCCGTAAAATCCTCCATCAAGAATTCCGATGCCCACTCTGCCGTAGGCGGGGTTCAGAATATTTGCACGGTGCCCGGGTGAATTCATCAACCCATTATGTGCAATGGGAGTGAATGCGCCAGTGCAAGATTCTCTCCGGCGGTTGTATATTGAACATGCGCCGCATCCATCCGGTCGAAAGGCGATTTACCTTCCGGTGTGAAATGCGCAAAATATCCTCTTGCGAACATATCTTTTGAGTGGGCTCTTGCCACTTCTGTCATTTCGGGATCGGCTTTTAATGGAGACAATCCCCTTTGCACCCGTTCCTGGTTCACCAGTTCCAGCATTTGAGCTTCCAGGTCGGCGCGTACTTCGGGATGATCATCTGTAAATGGAAGTTTTACCGATTCATTTGATGCCGGATGGATCGTGAGGTTATTGATAGTTTGCTGAACAGCTTTATCAAAGACGGGAGAAAATTTCTCGTTCACCCATTCCACTCCCATCGAAAGCCTGTTAGCAATTTGGCTGTTGCGTGTTTGGGTTAGTGACTCCATTCCATAGTGGCAATGCGAGCAGCAATGCTGAAATAACAGTAGCCCAGATTGCCCCGCTAATAAAACCGGGAAAAATTCCCAAAAAATGATTCACCGGGCTATCATGAGCCCTCCCCGCCACCCAGGCAATTCGACTGGTTATCACCCCGATAAGAAGCCTTGCTAAAATTATGGTGATGATCAATGCCAATGGCAGCAGCCACGATCCCAATGCGGAAAAATCATCTGCAGGAACTTAGCCAGGTAAGGATAAAAAGAAAACCGAGCAACACACTCCCGATCCAGTTTACAAGGTCAAGTGTTCCTAAAAATAAAACCACTTCGCCAGCCGCTCCAGATGGCGAGCAGAACAACCAGCAGCAATGCAAGATCAACCCAATTCATAAGATCATTTTTCCGTGAACAATGCAGAAAAGGAACAAATAATATGCCTTGAAAATATGTGGACGGTTTAATTGTCAGTAGGGTATGAATTATTTGGATACAAGCTTTATCAATTCTATTTAACTGGTGTTGCGTCGCAATCCTTTCATCGTTCTGTAATTCTATTGAGCAAGCGAAAACACATGTATTTGTTTATGAGTAAAGTTGCAAAGTTGCCATTTCAGGAAATAGCATGACTCGCTTCCGCAATTTTCTGATACTTTGCTTTTATACTCCGCGTTGTATAAATGAGAAGCAAAATGAAAAGCCCAATCTTTATTATTCTTGAATTCATTGCCGGCTTTGTATTCGGAGTGCTGGGTGGCTATGCATTTTCATTTTTGACCGCTACAATAACTTGGATACATCAATAGCTCTTGCATTTACATCTGCATTTATCGCTTTGCTGATAGGTGTGAGTGTCATTGGTTATTTACATCTTAAGAAGCATCGGGTTAGAACAGACGACGTAGCTTTAGTTGACCTTGGCGTAAGCTTTGTTTGCATCGCAAACTATCATTTTGATCATGCGTGTGTACATGGTAAGGTCACTTACCGTATTCACATAGGTTCATTCTTATTGCCGATCATTCTACCTCTCACCGGAGCCGTGTTGGGATTCAATTATAAAAACTACAGAAGGCAACGTCTTTAACTTTCGTTTAAATTTTCGGTCGCAGGACATCTCTCACTCTTCTTACCGGCTTTTAATCGTACTTTTATAGATACCATTGACCAATCACCATTCACTACTCACCAATACAAATCCACCGCATCTTGAAAAAAGTTTTCATCATTTTATTACTCACCATAAGTTTACATTCTATGTCACAAACAGCTATAGAAGGCGAATACTATTTCCGTAAAATGGAAATGGCTTCCGGTTTTAATTTTTCAAAGGATGGCAAATTCCAGTTCTTTTATGTGTATGGCTCGGTTGACCGTAATGCAGCCAGGCAGTTTCACCGTGGAAGGAGATACATTGAAATTAAAAAGCGATAAAGAACCGGGAAAAGATTTTACAATAACCAATCAATCGAAAAACGGAACAGGATATACTGTCCAGTTTACCCATCCCAATAAATATGTATTAAAGCACATCCTCTGCATTTTTGTTGTCGATGGAAGCAGCAGGAGGAATTTACCGACGACAACGGGCAGGTGCATGTTGAGATTCCGCATTGTGATACCATCTATGCCTTACATACCTTATATCCCGACATCCCAACTATTGTCAAAGATGACAAGAACGACAACAATCATTTCACACTTGAATTAAAACCTTCACTCGAGCAGGTCAGTTTTAAAGACATTATTTTTAAGATAATTGACGGCAAAACTATTGAGTGCCTCAATAATTATTTTATGGATGCAACGGATATTAAGTTTATAAAACAATAGAAGTTTTGACTGAACAATGACGACCTCACCCCATAACTATTTAGAATGTCGAAGTTAATGACACCCTCTCCATGTAGAGGGGTGAGTAGGAGCTTCTAACGTAAAGAAGTCGTTGATGGATGAGGTTGAATTCAGTTGATTTCCAGAAACCAATAATCACATAAAACAATAGATCATGGCAGCAATAGGAAATACGCCTTTAATAAAATTAGAACGGCTCGCCGAACCAGGTTGTGCAGAGATATATGTAAAATATGAAGGAGCCAATCCACCGGAAGTATGAAGGACCGGATGGCATTATCTATGGTGGAAGGGGCTGAAAAACGAGGCCAACTAAAACCCGGTGGAAGAGTAATGGATTACACTGGTGGAAGTACGGGAAGTTCACTGGCCATGGTATGCGCCACCAAGGGTTACAAAGCATATTTTTGTATCGTCAGATGCCTTTGCAATGGAAAAATTGCAAACCATGAAAGCATTCGGAGCGGAGCTTGAAATTTTCCGAGCGGTGATGGAAAGATAACAGCAAAGCTCATCGACTCTATGATAGAAAGGGCCAGGGAATTGAGTCAAGAACCCAATACATTCTGGACCGACCAATTCAACAACATTGATAACAGGAATGCCTATCATCAAATGGCAAGAGAGATCATCAATGAGCTTGGAAAAGGTATTGATGAATTCATTATGGGAGTAGGTACGGGTGGAAGTTTTTCGGGAAATGCGGAAGTGTTGAAAAAGAAATTCCTGGTATTCGTTGCATTGCCATAGAGCCTTACTATGTGCGTGCTCTTTCGGGCGGCGATGTTTCGGGCAAACATAAATTAGAAGGCATTGGATCAGGATTTGTCCCCGCCATTTGCCGGTTGGATCTTGCAGACGAGATCATAGCTGTAAAGGATGAGGACGCTTATGAAACTGCAAGAAAGCTGGCAACAACAGAAGGGATATTTGGCGGAACATACATCAGGAGCCAATGTATGGGCAGCTATGCAAAGAGCAAGAATCATAGGACCGGGTAAAAAGATAGTTACTATTATTGTTGATTCAGGATTAAAATATCTCAATGGCGATCTGTACAAGTAATGTTATTATCAACTAACATAATATCAACTTTGGGCACGATGATCGATCAATACCTCAGAAAAAATGAATAACTTTCCTTCTTAACTGGCGTGTGTAAAATAACAGATCACTCTCTACCTCTTTGATATCTGGGTCTCACGCAGCAAAACACGTCTAACAATTGACTTATATATACTAACTGTTTGCCCATGACTATCCGAAAAATTCTCACCGGTAGCATTCTGTTTTTTATGCTATGTTTCCGTTGCGCAAGACACTCTGTCGACCCTTGATTCTGTTTCTGCACAACTGGTCAGCAATATCCGGGTGCAACAAACCGAACAATCCTTTATAGTGACTGATCGGTCGCTTTACAAAACAGGCGAAAGTGTATGGCTCAGAGTTTTTCTGTTGCGTTCAGCTTCTCAAAAAATTGAGCAGGGTAAGCAGAATCTTTTATTGAACTTGTAAATGAAAAGGACAGTGTTCTTTCAACTTTGTTGCTGGATGTTAAGACTGGCTATGCTAAACGCTAAACTATATCTTGGACAATCCATGCCTTCCGGTTTTTATTGGATAAGAGCCTATACCAGGTACATGGCTGATGTGGAGACAAACAAAATCAGCCACATCATCCTATCTATGTTGTCAACAGTACAGAGCTAAACGACAATGGTTCCCGAACGGTTCACAAAGGAAATTATAACCCCGATAATATTTCGATGCAACTTTTTCCCCGAAGGAGGTTTTTTAATGACCGGCGCAAACTCTACAGTTGCCTTTCATATTGTGGATGGTAAAAATGACCCGGTTGCGATTTCCGGTTACATAAAAGATAATCGCGATTCCATCTTTACTTCATTTACTTCAGACAATTATGGTTTGGGAAAATTTGAATTCTTGCCAACAAGAGGGAGGCAATATAAAGCTCAGTTGATGTGGAACGGAAAACAAATGACCTATCCATTGCCACCGTACAATTTTTTTGCAGGACAGCTTTCAGTGATAAATGATAATAACGGGCAAAGAAAGATACGAGTGCTATTGGAAGATTCTGTTTACAAACAGAATATTAAAACATACCTGGTTGGAATTGCAAAGGATAGTTTGTGCTTTGCGAGTATTGGAACTGAGCATGTATGAAGTGCCGATCCTGCAGAGAAGTTCCCGGGAGGCATAACTACTTTTTATTTATTTGATGAGAATCTTCGTTTGCTTGAGCGAACGGAGTGTTTTACTTTAAAGATAATTTGGTCGTTAAAGCCATCCTGAATAAAAATGTCTACAAAAAAGGGACAGAGCTGACCTCAGCTTGTCAGTTACTGATGCGCAAGGGCCATCCTCTTCCTGCTTCATTATCTGTAGCTATTGTTGACAGTAGTCTGATCCAGCCGACAAATACGTTGAATGTTGTTTCAGGTTATTTTGATAACGATGACGAGCTATCTTCCAATAATTGGCCTCTTGCAAATGCGGATGATCTGACCGATCAGCAATTGGATGTTTTTAATGATGGCGGGAAATAAATCGTATAGAGACATTATGTTTCGAACCAACAGGCCAGCCTTCTATTCGGACAGCGATAGCTTACTCTATATCCAGGAAATGCTTTTTTATAACAAGGAAAAACCTGCCTGCAAATAAAATAGCCACTATTTTTTCGAAAGCAACAAGCGTGGCTTATTGATATCGATACCACCAGCAATGCTGGTCGTTTTGTTTTTCCATTGGCAGAATATCCAGACAGTACCCGCTTCCTCATCCAGGTGAGCAGCCCACAGGGAACAGTTGAACATACAGACATCGTCCTGGATAAACTCAATTTTCCTGAAGTAAAGACGGGTTTACCAAAGGAAAAATTTACGGTAAGACCAGCAACTGTCAATCATTATCTAAAGGTGTATCCCGACACCCTTACTGGAATTCGCGGAGATGAATTGAGTGGCGTGACGGTAAAGGATACAAGAAAAAGAATTAAGTTATGATCCCAGCAAGCGTGTGAGTCCTGATTCTAAAATTATTACTTCTGATGATATTGGTAAGGGCACCAATAGTGTATCAAATGCTTTTGAGAGTGCCGGGTGTGCAGATCCTAAACGGATTTGTCGCCATTAAAGGGAATTTCAACTTTTGCACCCGGCGCCTCGACTGAGCCTCTGGTCTTCCTTGACGGCGTGCAGGCTGCTCTTGTAGGTGGGGGAATGGGTTCGAGTCCCGTTTTAAATTACCTGGATATGTTGAATCCGGATGACATTAGTTTTATCGAGTTCTTACCGGCCCCGAAGGCTCTCGGTTTATGGAGTGAGAGGCGGCAACGGTGTTGTTCTCGTTAATTCAGAAGAATGATTGATGATCCCAAAAGTAATGGACCAAATTCATTTCTCGTAAGAGGATATCACACGCCACCTGCATTCATGATGCCTGATTACAGTAATTCGAAAATGAAAGCCGCAAAGTTCAATGACATCCGCTCAACTCTTTATTGGAATCCTTCAGGTTTGACCGACGAGAACGGGCGAATCGATATCACATTTTTCACCTCAGATATCACTGCAAACTACAAAGTAATAATCACTGGCATTACTGCCCATGGAGATGTAATTAACAGAACAATTAGTTTTCGAACCGAATGATCAGCGAAGTTTATTATTGCAGGCAATAAATCATTGGGATTATTTACATTTAATATCCCATTTATCACCAAAATTCATTTTATGAGAATTGCTCTTTTGCTTGCTCTAGCTTTTGTATTTACTGCCTGTGGAACGATGGTTTCAAATGAAACAACCAACGTTAACCCTCCTGCAACCAAAAAGTTCCAAAGATCTTTACGGAACACGGCAATACAAGAACCGATGATTATTTCTGGCTCAGCGATCCCAAAGACTCTGCGGTGATCAATCATTTGAAGGAAGAAAATGCATATACCGAAGCGTATATGAAACATACAGAAGATCTGCAAAAGAAAATTTATGATGAACTGGTAGCGAGGATTGATCAAAAGCTTCAACACTGCCAAACAAAAGAAATGGATATTGGTACTATACCCGCTATGAAGAAGGCAAACAGTATCCTTTCTATTGCCGCAAAAGGACTGATCTTTCTTCAACAGAAGAAATTTTTTAGATGTGCCCGCTTTGGCTGCGGGACACCAGATCTTTTTCATCCGTGGATGGTCAATGGCAAGAAATAATAATTTATTAGCAACCGGCATTGATACGACCGGTGGAAGACGATCAACGCTTAGTATAAAAGATCTGGCAACGGGAAAACTATTGCCGGAAACAATTTCAAATACCAGTGCCAATTTCGCCTGGAGTAGTGACAACAAAGTTTTGTACTATGTACTGAATGATCATACGGTCCGTCCATATAAACTTATGAAGCATATTATCGGAACTGATCCGTCTGCTGATAAAACGATCTATACTGAAAATGACAGCACCTATGAAGTATACCTGACCTCTTCAAATGACAATCACTATATTTTTATCAATACTGAAACTACGAACAGTAGCGAAGTGAGATATCTTGATGCAACGCAGCCCGATGCTGCCCCGGTAATGATCCAGCCACGCACGAATAATCTTGAATACTCTGTTGATTATTTTGAAGGAAATGTATTTCATATCCGCACAAATAATAAAGCCGAGAATTTTAAGTTTGTTGAAACACCTATTGCCTCCCCGGAGTAAATAACTGGAAAGATGTAATTCCCCATAGCACCACTGCCTACCTGCAGGATGCAGTTGTATTGAAGGATTATTTTGTAGTGCAGTCAAAAGTGAACGGGTTGACGGAGATCAGGGTCGTTAATCGCAAGGACAATTCTTCCCATAATGTAGATTTTGGTGAAGAAGCCTTTGTCGCGAATATGTATATGGCTACTGATGATTATGCTTCAGACAGTATCCGCTATTCGTATTCTTCATTGACAACTCCCTCTTCCGATTTCATGTACACGCTTTCTGCCAAACAGAAACAATTACTAAAGCAGCAAAAAGTAGGCGGCGGTTTTGATGCCGCGAAATATGAGACCAAACGCATTTGGGCAAAGGCAACAGATGGAACGATGGTTCCCAATATCCCTGGTATACAAAAAGATGAATTTAAAAAGATGGAACCAATCCTTTGCTTTTGTATGCTTATGGTTCTTATGGATCTAATGTCGATCCCTATTTCAATCGTTCCGTTATTAGTTTATTAGACAGGGGATTTGTCTATGCCATTGCTCACATTCGTGGTGGACAGGAACTGGGAAGAAAATGGTTTGAAGATGGAAGGTTGCTGCACAAGAAAAACACATTTACAGATTTTGTTGACTGCGCGCAGTTCCTTGTGAATGAAAAATACACCTCAAAGGAAAGACTATTTGCAAATGGCGGTAGTGCAGGCGGCATGCTCATGGGAGCGATCATCAATCTACGGCCCGACCTTTTAGAGGAGTGCTCGCCGAAGTGCCGTGGATGGATGTAATAACGGATATGTTTAACCCTGATCTTCCTTTAACAACCCTTGAATATGATCAATGGGGCGACCCGAATAAAAAGGAATATTACGACTATATGCTCTCCCTGGTCGCCATATGATAATGTGAAAAAAACAAATTATCCGGCCATATTTTCTACCGGTGGATTGAATGATACACAAGTCCCCTACTATTCACCCGCTAAATGGGTTGCCAGGGTTAGGGAAAACAATACAGGGAATAATGTAGTGCTGTTCAAATGCAATATGGGCGCGGGTCACAGCGGCGAGTCAGGAAGGTTTGAAGCACAGAAACTAACAGCTATGAAGTACGCTTTTATGCTCGACCTGCTTGACAAGAAAGGTTGACGATAAGCTAAAAGCAAGGACGTGAAGGTTGCCTCATTTCAGATGTTACTTAGTAAATTTACTCTCCGCCAGTAAAATAAATTGATTATTTTTCGCAGCCGACCCTATCAAAAAAGCGGAAAAATGGAGTATTTTTTACACCGACTGCATCAGGCACAACTACTTGAAAGAGCTAAACAAAAGATCTCACATTTCCTGGAAAGGGTTTGGAATATCGGTAACAGCACAACTTTATGATGATTATGAAAAACGAAAGCTTGGGATATTTAATCAATTGAATTTTTCCAGATCATCACAGGTATTCTTGTTCCAATAGTTGCATTTCTTACAAGCAAAAAATTTCCCTCCAGGATTGGTATATCGCGATACTCCCCGCCTGCATCAGTATTCTTGCTTCTATTGCTTAACTCATTTAGCAAGTACCATGCCGCGCTGCTTTGCTATTTTATATTTTATCCTGTCTTTACCTGTTTTATTTATATAAATGGCCTGAACCTTGGTATCGAGCTGTCCTTTGTTCTTTACGGTATCCTTGCCGTTTTCTTTTTGCAGGAAGTTGGTTATATGCTTTTCGTCATAAGTTTCTCGATGGTTAGCTATTTCATGCTTTCCGTTACATGGAAAGACTACAGGTACCAACTGGAGACCTATAATTATACCTGCTACCTGGTCAATCACGCAGTGTCAATTGTTTATATTTTTATGGGTTATACCTGATCAAACAGGAGAGCACAGGTTATCAATTCAGGATGTTGCATAAAAACCGGGAGTTGCATAAAAAAAAACCTGGAAATTGAAGAGCAGAAAAAAGAGATCGTACATAAGGCCCAGTTGCTCGAGGAGAAAACCGACTGCACTTGATGAGCACAATAAAGTAAAGGATAAATTATTTTCAATTATTTCACACGATCTTAAATCGCCCATGTATGCTTTACAAAATATTTTTTCCAATGCGCAAAAATTTGACCTGCCGGCTGAGGAAATAAAAAGCATGTTACCGGATGTCGTTAATGATCTGAATTATACAACGGCACTAATGGAAAATTTGTTGCAGTGGGCAAAATGGCAAATGCAGTCAAATTCCATTTATCCGCAAACGATCAATGTAAACAAATTGGTAACACGAAACCGTGCAACTTTTGCATTTACAGGCTGAAACAAAAAAATAAAGATCAAAACAAAAGCGGATCTTCCTGTTTCTGCCTGGGCTGACAGAAATATGATCAGTCTCGTTTTGCGTAACCTGCGTATCAAATGCGGTTAAATTTACCCCTGAACATGGATGTATTGTTATTGGAATAAATGAATCTTCCTCATTTGTTGAAGTATATGTGCAGGATTCAGGGCTGGGTATTAGTAAGGAAGCGATCTCAAAGATCTATGACGACAGCTACTATACTACCAATGGCACCAATGATGAAAGAGGCACCGGCTTAGGTTTAATGTTATGCAAGGAATTTCTTGAAAAAATGACGGGCGCCTTATCATTGAAAGTGAACCGGGAACAGGAAGCACTTTTTCTTTCACTTTGCCGCTGGGAAAATAAAACAGGCAGAATTTCAACTCTGCCTGCAATATAAATAAACCCAAACTGTTTACTGTTTATTCTTGTTGCCATTTTCAGGTTTTTTCTCTTTGAGCTCTCCATTGTCTTTCACTTTATATTTCTTCATGTGAGCAGCATTATCCTTCCAGACATCTGCACCATTATAGTAAACAGTATAACGAGGCGTCTTTTCTAAAGTAATTGTTGCCGGGAGTGTTTTTATTTCAACCCAGGCTTTAGTTGCATCATCGAAGTACCAGTAGTCGCTCGCCGAAACATTATAGTAAACATTTGATGAAGGATAATAGTAGAACGTAACCTTCTGGGTTTCTGCGCTGAAATTTTCGACGCGGCTGTTATTGCAAATAGAAAACTAATCCCAAATGATCTTTTTCATAATAAAGAATTTTGTTTTTGAATGAAATACTTTATTACTGCATCGAATAATGTGCCATTAGGAAATTTGCATTGGCGTTTAATGTTACATATAAATGAAACTCATTTAGAGAAAAATATGTGTTATTGATGGTAGCGATATTTTGCTGTCAATAAAAAAGAAGTTAGAGTGGGGTGATCACTTCACCAACTAAGGAAACACTACCACAAACAAGGATCATATCCTGCTTTGATGCTTTTGTACGAGCAGCCTTGATCGCCTGGTTTACGTCCGGGTATATTTCTCCTTTCAGCCCGATCTCGTTGGCTCTTTCTTTTAGCACCAGCGCATCCAAAGCACGGGGAATATCTGCCCGTGTAAAATAATAATCTGCCAGCCTTGGAAATAATGTCAAAATTTTCTCCAATTCTTTATCTTTTACAACTCAAGCACAATATGAAGATGATCATGATCCGTAACTTCAACCTGTTCCATCAGCATTTTTATTCCATCTTCATTATGTGCAACGTCAAGAACAATTAAAGGGTGCAAGTGAATAACTTCCCACCTGCCATGCAAACCCGTAAGTTTTTTTGTATGTTGTAGTCCTAGTCTTATACTTTGTTCTTCAATATTCCAGCCCCTTTTGCTGCAAATGAGAGCAAGTCTCTAAAACTGTTAAAAGATTTTTTGTTTGATAAATACCAGGCAGATCTAAATGATAAAGCTGGTGATCAGTTTTGTGCTGTTGCGCTACTTCAACAATCAATTCATGCTTCTTCCAATACCAGTTAATTGCCTGTCGCTTATCTGATGCAATAGAAAGAGCAGCCTTTCTTTCATTCGCTACCTTCATTAAATACCTTTTCGGTTTCGGATAAAACCTCACCAACGATGACAGGGATGTTTTGTTTGATGATGCCTGCCTTTTCAAAGGCGATCTTTTCAAGACTTTCGCCTAATATATTCATGTGATCCCAGCCAATATTTGTGATCACACTTAGCTCAGGTGTAATGATATTCGTACTATCAAATCTTCCTCCAAGGCCTGTTTCAACAATTGCGATATCTATCTTCTGTTCCACAAAATATTCAAACGCCATAGCGACCGTGATCTCAAAAAACTTGGTTCTATTTTTCAGAAATAGTCTTTATTCGTTCGGTAAAATCAATAATAAATTCTTCACTTACCATTTCGCCATTTATTTTTATTCTCTCCCGAAAATCTTTAAGATGTGGCGAAGTATACAGGCCTGTTTTATAGCCTGCTGTTTGTAAGATAGCCGCGAGCATGTGACTCACAGAACCCTTTCCATTGGTTCCGGCAATGTGTATACTTTTAAATCTTTTATGAGGATCACCAAGAAAATCAAGATAGCTTTTGAATATTGATAAGATCTTTTTTAAAAGGCTGCCGCACCAATTCGGCTGAACATGGGCAGTCTTGAAAACAAATAGTCTATGGTTTCCTGGTAATTCATGAGCTGGGTATGGTTAATCCGTATCTTCCTCCGGCGGTTTTAAAAAATAAATTTTATGATCGTCCACACGACCGAAATGATGATTATCAAATAACCGACAATAATAAATTCGTCGGCAAGTACCCAGTGCCTGCCTTTAGAAAAATTTCCAATAAGAAAGGACAGGTAACCTATGAGAAGAAAGATCAGCGGCCATTTTAAAAAATGCAAAGCTTTCATCCGTGGACTTTTGTAAAATTATCTACTAAGCAGCGATCGATACAATTGAAAATTTTCTTCATCAAAGCAAACAAAATAAACCTTTGTTATAAAATGATCATTTTGTCCGGCAGGACTCTCCAACGGAGTCCCATCGGACCTTTGGAGAAGATAGTCGGACACCATTTTAATTGCAATTTGCGCAGCTTCTTTTTTGGATAACCATAGATGCCTGTACTTATGTTTGGGAAGGCGATCGTTTCCAAATTATTTTCAACAGCCAGCTGCAAACTATTTTTGTAGCAGTTGCCGAGTTTTATCGCTTCGTTATTTTTACCTCCGTTCCAAACCGGCCCCACAGTATGTATCACAAATTTAGCCGGTAAGTTTCCACCTGTTGTAATAACTGCTTCACCCGTTGGACAACCTCCCTGCTTCAGAAACTATTTTTCTACATTCTTCTAAAATGGCTGGTCCGCCCGCGCGATGAATGGCTCCATCCACTCCGCCTCCTCCCATCAATGAAGAGTTCGCTGCATTGACAATGGCATCTACTCTTTGTTTTGTTATATCACCCCGGATAATTTCTATTTTCCACAAACTACTATTCATGTTACAAAAATAAAAATGCCCGGCTGTATCAATAGCCGGGCACTACTATAAACAAATTTTTACTAACCTCTCAATTTAAAATTAAAGATCACAGTTCCTTTTTGCCCTCCTCCGGAAGTACCAAGTTTTAATTCAAATGCTCTTCTTTCGGCAATGTCTATAAGTTTTCTGTTTGAAGTGGTCGAACCACGTGGTTGAAAGGTCGCTGATAAAACCCGGCCCCTTTCATCGGCCACGATATCCATGGCCACTTTCGCATTTTCGTTGAACTCGTCTTCAAAACTCTGGTCGCTGACCTGTAAAACTTTTGTTCCAAAACTCTTTGGACCGGTACCTGATCCATTGCCTGTTCCATTTCCGCCACCTGCCCCATTGCCGGTTCCCCCATATGTTCCATTTCCATTCCCTACTCCACTTCCATTTCCCTTTCCGCCACTCCTGTCATAATCATCCGTCGCGCCTCCACCGGTACTTGAACCTCCAACGTCTTTCCCAACACAGCCTTTGGCTTCGGTGGCGTTGGTGTTTCCACAATAGGCTTCGGCTCTGTCTTCACTATAGATTTATTACTATTGATCTTGGTAGCCGTAGGCTTAGCGTTGTCCGGTTTCAATATGGGAGGGAGTCTCCTTGTCGTTATTATCTTCAATATCCTTTCACGTCTTCCTTTTCCCCCGGTTGCGGAGGAGAATAAGCCGTGCCTGCGGGGCCCGTGGCCTGTACTGGATTACCTCCACCCCCGCCTCCGCCACCGCGAATGACCGGAGCAATTTCTTCAGGAATATTCAGATTGACTTCAACAGCATTATCAACAATGGGAACTTCAAATTTGGGGAAATCCATCTTTATCAGGATAAAGATCAGCAGCATAAGACCTCCCACACCAAGAGTGATCATAGTGGCCCGGGTATTCTTTCTTGTTTCAAAGGAATCAGACATATAGGCTGCGGAGTTATTCATACAAATTTACATTTTAGAATGGGAAAAGGAGAACAAGCCTTTATTCACAGATGTTATTAACGAACAAATGGTGTGCAACTTGCCCTGGCAGTGTCTTATAAAATGTTAAGATTGAGATTACTCGCGCAATAAAATTAAAAAGGATGATAATCTTCGTAAATCAGGCAAATCTTTTTATAATGAAATGCGGCATCCATTTTAATAACCAGGCAATAAGCACCCAGCGACGGGTGATATAAACTTTCCTTCTTTTCTTTTGAATAGCTTTAAAAATTTGCCAGGCTGCTTTTTCTACGGAGGCTTCCCAAAAACGCCCCTTGCCTTTTGCCATTTTTGTATTAACAAAACCTGGCTGCACATCCGTAATGGCGATACTAATTTTTGAATCCCTTTTCTTTATATCTTCGTGCCTTTAAATACAACCCCGCCATATACATACTCATGTAAGCTTTGCTTGCACCGTATGCAGGCGCCTGGCTGTTTTCCCGAACGGCTGCAATGGATGAAGTGGCAGCGATCTGACCAGTGCCTTGCTTTACAAAATAATTGAAGGTATGATTCACAATCTCCACAAAACCAGTTGACGTTAGTTAACGTGGTTTGTCTGTCAATTTCCCAGTCAAGCGTGTCACTTACCTCGCCATAACCGGAATTATAGATCAAAAGATCCAGTCCATCCAATTTTTTAATGAGGGACTCAAGGTGAACAATATTCTCGTTTCCCATCACATCAAAACACTCTGTTACAACCTGCGAAGGAAATTCTTTTTGCAGATCATCAAGCAAATGACATCTTCTTCCTGTTACACCTAGCCGGTCTCCTTCCTAACAAACAATTTTGCCAGTGCAAGGCCGATTCCCGATGTAGCGCCAATGATGATAACTCGTCGCATTATTTTCTTTCTTTAACTAATCTAAAAAGAAACAATAAACCGATCAACGGACCAGGTGCAAGTAAGACAAAAAGCGAATCAATTTTTAACCAGCTTCCCAGGCGGGTTATAAATTGAATACTGACAATAGTAATTGCAAAGCCGATGCAGGTAACAATTGTTAGCGCTGTTCCTTTATATTCAGGGATCGCTGTTTTAGCAACAAGAGTAGAAAACTGTGGAGAATCAGCAGCTACCGTAACTCCCCACAGAATTACTGCCGGAATAAATATTACACCAGGTAAATGAAAAAAAGCAAATGAGCAGAGGCTGCACAATCCTGAAATAAGTAATGCAAAAAGGCAACACGACTACTGCCGGCTTTTTGAGAAATATATCCACCAGCAACACAACCGACACCGCCAGCGGCAATGATGATAAATGACCATAACGGAACATTCATGTGCCTGGTGGCTGCTGGAATTGTAAAATGAAAAGATGTACGGAATAAAAGCCCATAAGGTATACAGTTCCCACATATGGCCAAAATATCCGAACGCAGCTGCCCTGAAGTCTGCGGATCGAAAAATTTGAAGTATCACCGAGAATTGAAAACGGGTGGCTGGTTTTCGATAAGGACCTTCACCAACAAATAATAAAATAAGCAGGCCACCGGTAAAGGCAAATGCCGACGTGTAGACCAACACCTGCCTCCACGGTAATGCATACAAACTTGATCTTAACAAATGAGGAAATGCTGTACCCAATACCAATGCACCTACAAGAAATCCCAAAGCTTTGCCAAGATTTTTCTCATACCAGTCAGAAGCTATTTTCATTCCCACCGGGTAAATGCCTGCACAAGAAAAATCCCGTTAGAAATCGTAAGACATATAAGCCTGGCCATATTTTTGCAAAACCAAATAATGGAAACATTGCTCAATGCTGCAATAAGAGAGCTAACAAAAAATACTTTTGCAGAGGTAACCCTGTCCGCTATCGAAAAAATGGCAAATATCAAGGTGCCTGCAATAAATCCAAGTTGCACAACAGAAGTAATATCACCGGGTGCATTGGTTTGAATATTGAGGCTTCTTTGAATATCAGGCAAGATCGCATTACCGACAAACCACAATGAAGTGCCTGCAAATTGTGAAAGGACGATCAATGGAAGAATATGAACAGGCCGTTTATTCAATTTGCTTGTTTTAATTGCCCTCTGAATTTTATCGACCGAAGATTCGCAAGAAGCAAGCCTGCAAAAACAGTGATCATGCTTACTATGTGTATCCATGAAAATTCCTCATTAAGAATGATCACAGCTTCGAGGCTACTGAATACGGGTATCAGGTTGCCAAATAAAGCTGTTCGTCCTGCCCCAAGTATACTGATGGAGATATTCCAAATAAAAAAGCAAATAACCGATGCACCAATACCAAGATATAAAATTGAACCTATCAACCGGCTGTTCCAATATACAACAGGAGCATGATCATGTTCCCACACGAAAAACGGAAGCAGCAAAATCGATCCGAACAAAAACGTCACAAATAAAAAATTGACAGGAGAAATGGAAGCAGGTTTTTTCTAACCAATATATTATAGACCGCAAAACAAAAAAGCTGCCATGAGCATCCATACATCACCCAAAGAAAATTTAAGAGTAAGAAGATTTTTGAAATCACCTTTTGATAAAAGAAAAAGTATACCGGCAATACAAACAAACATCCCCGACAACTTCATCCATCCTATTCTTTCTTTTAAAAGATACGAGCCATAATAATAGACATGATCGGAGAAGAAGTGGTTCCTATTAATGCAAGATTGATGGCCGTTGTATAATGCCCGGCTATATACACAAATGTGTTGAACAAACTGATCCCCGTTAATGAAATCCAAAACAAATAATGCCATGATCTCCGAACAGTGCTCCATTCCCTGGTAAACGTTTTTATGGCAAACGGTAATATGATCATTGTCGCAATGATCCAACGGTAAAATGCAAGGCTAACAGGGCCGATTTGTTTGTATACGCCTCTTGCAATAATAAAATTGCCAGACCAGATGAATGCAGCAAGTGTGGCAAGTACAATGCCTGTATAAATATTTTTATTGGTTAGAGGCAAGATGGCTGAATTGTTAAATGGTTAGATGCTGAACTTTGATGAATTGGACAACAATTTAGCAATTCAGCAATAAAACCAATTTAATGGTGAGCAAAATCCAAATCATATCTTCCTTTGATCCTTTCCATCAGGCGGATTGAAATATCCAAATTTTAGCTCAGGAAATTCTTCACGGATCAGTTGCATCAATTGTTTCACTCCCATGCATTCACCCGTTTCTGCCACCTCGATCTTTCCTAAATACCAGTCAGGATCAATATTGAAATTGCGCCATTGGATCATCTTTAATCCTGTTTCAGAAATTAGTTTTCGCAATGCTTCATACTCTGCAATGCTATCTGTCATTCCCGGAAAGACAAAATAATTGATAGATGTCCATCCGCCATAGAGTTAACGATCCTGAGACTTTCAACTACATCTTCAAATTCATAATTATTGGGGCGATAGTAAGGCATATAAATTTCTCTTCGCGCTGAGTTGGTACTGACCCGAATTGAATCGAGACCAGCCTCACAGAGAATTTTGACTGCATCAGGTTTCGAACCATTTGTATTTATATTAATGCTTCCCCTGGAAGTGTGCTTTCTGATTTCAACGATAGCGTCCTGAATTGGTTTCCCACATTAATAAGGGTTCACCTTCACAACCTTGCCCGAAACTGATAACAGGAAATGGGGCTGATTCAAGATGAGGAACGGTATATTCGACGATTTCTTCCGGTGTTGGTAAAAATGTTAAACGATCCTGCGTTGAAACGATCGGTTCTTCATCCGGCTGCAATGAAATACATCCTACGCAATTTGCATTGCAGGCAGGCGAAACAGGAATGGGACATTCCCATCTTTGTAAAAAATAATTTCGTGCTGCCGGACAATGATAAGTAAGAGCGCAATTATTTGCCAGGTGATTCACCAACCGGTTATAAGGATAAGCTTTAATAATTGGTTTACTCCGGATTGTACTTTTGCTGATCATAACCTTCGCAATCCTGGCAGAATATCCTGCTCGATCCTTACGGCAGGGACAAAAATTTATTATCGTACCAGCCGGCTGCAGTATAACAAAATAGTGGGAGTACCGGCGCATCTTTTGATGTTTCATAAGCCGACAAATAAAAACCAGTGTGCGCGGGAGGAACGAACGCAGCCACGGCCCAGCCTTTCTCACATAAACGCATCTCTCCCGTCTTTACATCAATGCCGATCCCTCTCCTTCCGGGTAGTTCATATAATTGTCCGCCATTTGGTAATTCTATCCATTCATTGCCGGGTACCTGTACGGCGTCCCAACCACTTCTGCCGGTAACGTAGAGTGAAGTGTCTTCAAAAATATTCCCTTTCCCGTCGGAATAGAGTATGTAAGGTGATTGCTTAAGAGCCATATTAAGTCAAAAGGCAAAAGTATACCAAAGACAAGGACTCAAAGGAGTCACTTTGACCCTTGGAGCATCCATTCGGAAAAAGTAAAAAGGATATCTCCTGGTCTTTTTGAATTTTGACTTTTACTTTCTACTTTTCTGTAACTGTTGCCGGCAAAATTGATTGAACTCATTTTCAGGAACATCATCGGCATTAATGATCTGCACCTGCATCAGCCTGTTATTTTTGAAATCGAGTGTAAGCAGGTCGTCTCTTTTGATCACATTGGTCAATTGCACTCCACTCAATGATCCTATGCCCTGTTAATCCGGGCAAAATAACATTCGATGCTCGAAACAATAATTAATTCTCCATAGTCCTTTCCTCCGGAGATAGATCATAAACAAGAACAAGTACACCTGCAAGTATAGCATGGCTGAACGCGACCAATGACAATCCTTGCTCCAGAAGTAGACTGACCCACCCAGGAACAGCATTGATTCTAAAAATAATAACCGGAAGTGCTGCAAAACATTGTTCAGAATTTTTTATAAAAATGCCGAGCAATTAACAAAAAGATGAAAGCAATAAAGTAAACGGCAGAAAAGATCCAATCCTTTATCCTGTTCTCAGGTACGTGTGACAGATCAATAATAAAGATGAGCGCTACAAGCAGATGAAGAACCGGAAGAACTTTCAGCCTGTTCTTTGTTTGATCTCGAGCTTATACGACACAAGCCAATCAAATTATAGTTTGGACACAATTATTTCAAGTATCAGGTACGACACTATTCAGATAATTATCATTGCAGGTGATCAGGTGAATAGTGTAGCCGGGGTAGAATATCCTACGAAGGGTTTGATTTCACCAACAAATTACAAAGTTTCCACAATACTCCTGCTCCCACATTGGCGTCCCCAGTCCGATTCACTAACGCCAACTTCCAGCAGGTCGAAACCAATTAGCTGACGACCGCTTTTCAATAACTTGACTAAACAGGTAAAATACCTGTTCGATTTCAAAGCCACCATGTACAGGTGTTCCCGAGTGAGGACAAAGTTTAGGGTCAAGCCCATCGATGTCAAAGCTAATATGCACTTTTGAGGAGCCTGCCTACAATTTCATCGGCAATTTGTTTCCAGGTCTGGCCCTCATTAACCTGCATTTGATGTCCTTATCAAAATAAGTAATGATACGGTCGTTACTGTTATTTATGATCTCAAGCTCACCACCGCTGTAATCACGGATGCCTATCTGTACAAGGGTTTTTAAATTTTCAATTTCCTGCAATGCGTTGTACATGATACTGGCATGTGAATAATTGAAACCACTATAACCGATCCTTAAAGTCGCAGTGTGCAAGTCAATTTGCAAAATGCCAAACTCTTCATGCTTTTCAATAAGGGCTTTGAAATATCCAGTGGCGTACTATGGTCACCTCTGAGTAGATGCCACCAATTTGCCCCGGCTTAGAAGACCTTTTGTTTGTTCATAAACCCATTTATTGAGATAAGTGCTGCCTTCATTTACATCCTTGAGGTTTTCCGCATGAATTGATTGTCCTCCACTTTCTGTCCTCTCGAACTGTAATCTGATGTACAATTCCGCTTCTTTTCGCAAATAATCGCTTTTCATTAAAGCTTTTTATCTACTTCACGTAAATAAAAGCCTCTCCCTCCATCCTTCAGGGTTTTCCGGATCAAAAGGTCGATCTGTACGCTGGCTTTTCGAATATGTTCGGCAGCTCTTGCGGTACCTGCGCCATAGCTAACTGTTACTTCCCATGGAACGGGTAAAATAACAAGTCGGAGGGCATCCTCTTCACTAAATGGCAGACCAAATATGTTATTGTTCGGATTGCCGACGTTGTTGGGATCAAACTGTGAAAGATCAGCCATAGTCAAAATTTGGGAAACGGGCTGCAAATTAAATGCCTTTATTATAGCGGCAAAAATTGATTTTTATTGTGATCCCATTTTTGCTGCCATGCTTAACTTTAATCAATGAAAATCCTCAACGCTCAGGAAGTACGTGAATGGGATCAATACACGATCCGGCATGAGCCTGTCTCTTCTATTGACCTGATGGAAAGAGCGGCAGGGACAATGCGTGCACTGGCTGGAAGAAAATAACCTGTTAAATCATTCTTTTAAAATTTTCTGTGGCAAGGGAAATAATGGTGGACGATGGGCTGGCTATGGCAAGAATGCTCTCTCAAAAGCACGCGATGTAGCAGTTTTTATCCTTGAATTCGGGCATTTAGGCACAGAAGATTTCCAGGTCAATCTTGAACGCTTGCATCAATGTGCAGGCGTTGAAATAAAATTTATACAAACAGAGCAGCAATTTCCCTCGTTTGAAAATAAGGATATTATTATTGACGCTTTGTTTGGTTCGGGATTAAACTCGTCCGCTGGAAGGGTAACCGCTAAGTTAGTTGAGCACATAAATAATTCAGGTTGCAAAATAATCTGCCGTTGATACACCAAGCGGTCTTCCGATCGATCATTCAGGCTCAAGGCAGTAAAAATTATCAGGGCAAACCACCACTTTAAGTTTCAGGTTATTAAACTATCATTTCTTTTACCTGAAAATGCAAACTTTATTGGCGAAGTTCATATTCTCGATATTGGACTGCATCCTGATTATTATAATTCTGCTGAAACCAATTATGGAATTGGTCGATAAAAATACTTTCAGCGATCTATAAACCACGAAGCCGGTTTGCTCATAAAGGAAATTTTGGGCATGCGCTGCTTGTTGCTGGAAGTTATGGTAAAATGGGTGCTGCGATCCTATGTGCAAAAGCTTGCTCTGCGAAGTGGCGCTGGATTAACTGACCTGTCATACTCCGAAATGCGGATACGAGATCATGCAAACCGCCGTTCCTGAAGCGATGGTGATGAGCTGATCTCAATTCATCGATCATTACAAAAATTGAAGAAGACCTTTCAAAATTTAATTGGCATCGGCATCGGGCCCGGTATTGGAACTGCGACTGAGACCCGGAAAGTTTGTGCAGGAAATTTTCGAGGTATATAAAAACCCAGTTGTCCTTGATGCGGATGCATTGAATCTCATTTCTTCAGACAAAAAATTATTGAAAAAATTCCGCAAAACTCTATTCTTACTCCTCATCCAAAAGAATTTGAAAGAGTTTTGGTGAAACTAAAAACGACTTTGACCGTATACAACTCTGCTCAGCAAAAAGCAGGGAATTAGGTCTCGTCATTGTTCTGAAAGGTCATCACACATGTATTGCAACTCCTGACGGAAAAATATATTTCAATAATACACGGCAATGCAGGTATGGCAAAGGGCGGCAACGGTGATGTATTGACCGGAATACTTACAGCACTTGTTGGTCAGTATCATGATGCAATTAAGTCCGCAATCCTCGGTGTTTATCTTCATGGCGTGGCGGGCTGATATAGCTGCGGAAAAATACTCAAAGGAAGCAATGATCGCAGGTGATATTATTGGAAAATTTAGGAGAGGCATTTATGTCAATACCTGTAGAACAACGAAGAGGATTGATAGAATGGTTGAGTTGAACGGAGCGCTTTGCTTCGCTGAGGTTTAAACTGGCATACGTCGCAAGCATCTAAGCTAAATCAAGGTCATTTAGCTTGGAAAACAAATTTCCCAATCCATTGCCAAAGTGTAAAATTCCATCTTCTCCCTATCTTTGCTGTCCTCCAAGGGGAGATATTAAATTTCGATTAAGAATCAACCACTTATGGACAAATTGATTTACCTGGTTCCTGCCATGGCGTTGCTTGATTGCTTTACATGTTCATTAAATATCAATTGGGTCTCAAAACAGGACGCTGGCACTGATCGGATGAAAGAGATCAGTACTTACATTGCAGCAGGGTGCCATGGCGTTCTTAAGAGCTGAATGGAAAATACTCGGTTATTTTGCTGTCATTGTTGCCTTGCTCCTGGGATTTATGGGCAGCCGCAGCGAATCTTCTCACTGGTCGATCGCAGTATCTTTTTTATAGGAGCCTTTCTTAGCGCACTTGCTGGTTTTATCGGCATGAAAGCCGCAACCAAAGCCAATGTTCGTACTGCACAGGCCGCCCGTTCAAGTTTCTCGAAAGCATTGTCAGTTTCTTTTCCGGTGGCTCGGTAATGGGACTTGGTGTTGCAGGTCTGGCTGTGTTAGGATTAGGCAGGTGTATTTATTGTCCTGATAAAAGTTTTTGCTCCGGATGCCAGTTTCTACTTCGGATGAAGTAGCTAGAGCCATTGAAGTACTTACCGGGTTTTCTCTCGGTGCTGAATCGATTGCCTTGTTTGCCCGTGTAGGTGGTGGTATTTATACAAAGGCAGCCGACGTGGTGCAGACCTCGTTGGAAAAGTGGAAGCCGGTATTCCTGAAGATGATCCACGTAATCCTGCAACGATCGCTGATAATGTTGGCGATAATGTTGGTGATGTAGCTGGTATGGGTGCTGATCTGTTTGGATCTTATGTAGCAACCGTTCTTGCAACGATCGTGCTGGGTCACGAAGTGACTGGTGCTGATGGTTCTTCGTTGAATGATGGTTATATGGCGGTTTTCTCCTATACTTATTGCCAATGCTTATCGCCGGTATTGGAATTATTTTTTCCATCATCGGAACTTTCTTCGTACGCATCAGCGAATCTGCTGCTGTAAATACATCAGTGTGTTCAAAAAGCATTGAACATGGGTAACTGGGGAAGTATCATTCTAACTGCTATCGCTCAGTTATTTCTTATGCGTATATGATCTTACCTGAAGGCAATGTCTCTATATACGCGGATTTGAATTCACAGAATACAGGTATATTGGTAGCTATTGCTGCTGGGACTTAGTAGTGGGAACCTTGATGAGTTTGATCACCGAATATTATACTTCGATGGGTAAAACGACCTGTGAATATCGATCGTCAGGCAATCGGGCACTGGTCATGCGACCAATGTTGATCGGTGGTATTGGCTGTGGGAATGGAATCAACATTCCTTCCTATTCTTGTTCTTGCTGGTGGCATTTACGGTTCCTATGCATGTAGCGGGTTTGTATGGAGTAGCCATTGCTGCCGCTGGCATGATGGCAACAACTGCGATGCAATTAGCGATCGATGCATTTGGTCCCATTGCAGATAATGCAGGCGGTATCGCTGAAATGAGCGAGTTACCAAAAGAGGTTCGTCAAAAAACAGATGCGCTCGATGCGGTTGGTAACACAACAGCTGCAACAGGAAAAGGATTTGCTATTGCTTCTGCCGCATTGACGGCTCTTGCATTGTTTGCTGCGTACGTTGGCGTTAGTAATACCAATGGTTTCAAATGGATGGTATTGATATTTATAAAGCCAGATGTACTTGCTAGTTTATTTGTGGGTGGAATGATACCATTTATATTTTCATCGTTGGCAATACAGGCAGTTGGCGAAGGCCGCGATGGCAATGGTTGAAGAAGTCAAGAAGACAATTCCAAGACTATTCCCGGAATTATGGAAGGAACAGGAAAAGCCTGAATATGATAAATGCGTTGCCATTTCTACAGATGCTTCCATTAAAAAGATGCTTGCTCCGGGTGCTATTGCCATTCTCTCCCCGCTGATCATTGGTTTTGCTTCTTGGGCCCGAAGCATTAGGAGGTTTTCTTAGCCGGTGCTACAGTGAGTGGTGTGTTGATGGGAATGTTCCAGAATAATGCCGGCGGTGCATGGGATAATGCAAAAAGAGTTTTGAAAAAGGGGTTGAAATTAACGGGCAAGATATATTATAAAGGCTCCGAGCCACACAAAGCATCGGTAACCGGTGACACCGTTGGTGATCCTTTTAAAGATACTTCAGGACCTTCGATGAATATTTTGATAAAATTAATGTCCATTGTATCTTTAGTCGTCGCTCCTACTTTAGCACAAGTTCATAGTAAAAAGAAAAGAGTAGTGATAAATAAAAACAGAAAAAGAAAACACATCTGATTCACTCTTTGCACACTATGACTTTGTGTAAGTGACGACTAAGTTTGTGGTTTGTCAAGTATTCTGAGCTATCTTTAGGATCGCCAGCTTGTCTGCCAGCTTCTCGGGAGACGCTATGCTCTACCGTGCAATTTCAGCCCGCTCAGGCTCTCTTTTACGTCCACTCGCATCCTTCAGACCCTGTGATCAGCTGGGAATGCAATGGCGACGCTGACCTCATATTCAGTACTTCCATGATTCAGTGTCTTGAATTGTCTTCTTACTTCTTCTACCATTGCCATGACTTGCCGACTTGCCTGTGTGTGGCGATGAAAAATAAGTCATTCGCCTGTCGCTTTGTATACCATCCATTGTGCAATAACGCCGGCGTGACGGCAATGCAGGCTATCTGTTAGCCCGCTACCAACCGCATCAAATCTGACAACCTCACCAGCTTCCAGCTCATTTCTGGCATTGTAATGAGACAAATCGATCGCCATCGCGGTGTCCGGCAGCAATAACCTCCCAGTGAAACCTGCTAATCTATAAGTGCGCCAGCAGAATGAAGCGAGGGTTGGTCCATTCCTGTCCACCGTCTCGTCACGCTGACTTTCGAATAACCCCACGATTATTCACGGGTCGTTGTCGGAAGTGCTGTATTCGGTGATCAAACTCATGGAGTTCCGCCATAACACCCAGGGCAATCCTACGGTTTCTCGTGTTAAGGCCATGTAGCAGCTTCAGCCAAAGTATATGCGCATGAAGCCTGGCTCGCGATAGCCAGTGCATTTATTACCATTCAATCTTTTTGGACAATTGATCTTGTGTCCATGCGAAGAAGTTCGATGATTGTAATACCGGCAATAAATCCATTGGCGACTAATCGGAAAACTGTCAATCGTTGGCGAAGAACCTCGGCTGATAACGCGATCATTGCGAGGAACGGTTGCCGCATAGTCAGACAGTCTGCCCATTCCACCGATAACATTAATCGCGGCGTGTCGGCGTCGTTACTGGGATTACGCCTCTCGGAATACCGGCTTCCGCGCCACCAATCCGTCAGCGGCTATAACCGCCTCGCGAGACAAACAGCGTCAGTTCTGCCAGTTGCTCTTTAGCACTCGTGAGTAAACTCACAAGGCAATGGAGACAATCTTGCACCTGGCTCCGAGCCTGCGGCGCTCGAGTCCCGGAACCGCCGGGCGATGTGCACTTTCGGGAGTGACGTATAGTACGAACATTGGCTGGCCGACAGCCTCATGCGAAATTCACAAGATGTTGCGATGAACCTGCCTCAAATCAGACAAGCTGACCCGACATGGCCTGCAAACTCTTAAGATTTCTTGTAACAAATCCCGTCATTAGCTTTCGTTTGAGGAGCAATTCTATTTGTGATATACAGTAAGTAATTTGTCCATAGTAATCTAGCGAAGTACTTCAGCACGGGCGGACGACAGATAGAGTGCCAATGAAGATTGGAAATTTGGTTTCAACTAGGTGTTGCTGATTTGATGTTGCGACTGATAACTCGCGGAAACTCAGCGAGAAATCCAGGTTCTGATTATTCGTCCTCTTCGTGCCTCTTGGGTATTGACAGGCTTCTCTGGAATTTTCAATAATATCACCCGCGATCGACCTTTCTTTTTGAGCTTTTTCGGCAATATCGGCGGCCGGAATATGAGATAATACACCGGATCAATATGCCATGATACTGACCAGTATGAAACAGCTAAAATCATTTCTTGCTTTTACCACCACAGCCATATTGGCTGAGTATATCGAAATTTACATATCCCATTCTGCGATTCTTTCAAATTCTTTGGATGAGAGCTAGGTAGAGCTGTCAGGAATTTTCAACAATTTTATTAAGTGATTCGATAAATCGCATCCGTTTAACAGGTTTGTACCTCGAGAATTTCCTGCAAAACTCGGGTCTCGTCGCGATTCCGATGCCGTATTAGAACGAAGGTCTTTCTTCGATTTTATAATGTTGGAAATAGTAGTCATCACCATCCTTTCACGATACCATAACTCCATTGGCGCAATGCCCGCCTCAAGCAAATCAGTATTTTTAATCTACCCGATTGGTCTCAGTCGGGATGCGGAGTCCCATCGAGGTATGGCAAGCGAGGATGGTTGGGGCACAGGCTTTGAGCTGCCCTGGTATTTCTCCTTCAGCAGATGATCGATCGGAGACCAGCAGCGATGTACAGCCGGAACACCAGCTGAGCAGCTTGGACGGTGCTTCCCGAACCAAACAAGCGTCAATAACTGGCTATGCTGTACCTGAGCAGAAATTGCTCTGTTTGAATAAGACATTTCAACGCCTTGCACGTGCAAGCGTAAACCGAATTTAAAGGAGATAAGACTGCTTTGCATCTTTCTTGCCATGGCAAACCCATCTCCTTTGCCAAAGCAAGAAATTTACCAGGTGTGCCCTCGGGTCAATAGAAAACGGGCTCATACTTTGTCCCATTCCTCAACCTCGATAACAAAGTTAAGCATGACGCAAATGGGATCACGCAATAAAGATTTTTGCCGCTTCTGGGCATTTGTGCAGCCCATTCGTCTGACTATGGCCAGTCTCCACGTTTGATCCTGTGATCGGCGATCCCGAAGTAACAACTGTTTGTCTGGAATGAGAATCGCCGTCTCACTTACCCGATTCCGTGGGAAATAACGGTGTATGGCTTTTTGATATACTGAAACTCACTGGGGCCTCTTTGAAGCCCAGTGAGCCTTGAAAACCCTGATGAGCCCTTACGTGAGTGGATAAAGCTTGTGAAGCGGTGTGCAGAGAAGGAATTATGCATCATTTCGGGAGGATTGTGGTCATGCGGAAAATTAGCTAACAGGCGAGGCAGCACTCCTCTCAACAACATAACACAAACAAGGTCTTCTGCCGGAGACTGGCCAGGCATCATGGTGCGCCACTGGGATATTTCAAGCTCTTGCTGAAAAGCATGAGGAAGTTTGGCATTGGAGATTATTTTACATTATAGTGGTTTCAGTGTCATGCCAGTATCATGTACAATGCATTGCAAAGAAGAGAGTAGTATACAGATAGGCATCCGTACTGATGAGTAACGTCATAAATAACGGCATTGCATCGTCTATTTTGATAAGGTACTCAATGCAGGGTATATCAGGCAGATAATTTGACATGACCCCAAACTGCTCAGGAACATGGTAATGAATCAGTACCTGTTGCTGAAAAGTGATAGATCCCTGGTCGACATAGTATTGGATGATTTGCCTAAATGTGGGCAAAGTGTGAAACTTTTGTATTTGTTGTTGAGAGTATTATTTTTGATTCAAAATAGCTGTGTATCTGAGATGTGTCGTACCTGGCTGAGGCTCATTGCCAGCTCTTCCATTACAGCCTGTGTGTAAGCTGGATCAAGGTAGACAGACAACTCTCATGGCACTCGTGTGGCACGACCCTGTCACCTGCCTGAGAACAGGATTTCTGCCATCCTCTTATTGCTTTGATATCTTCATTGTGCCGGCATTTTAACAAAGTCTTTTGCAGCACGCTCGGTATTACAGTCAATGCTGTGGGCATCCACTTCTGGAGCAGATCATTTATGCGTTAAGTGCTCACTATACTGCGGGTGTTTTTGTTTGCATTCTTCAGCTCCCGGGGGGATGTGAGAATCAGTGGTGGCTGCCGTGCTGCGGTGGAGTCAGTTGACAACGTGACCTGCTTACGCTCGTTTCCATAACAGGCTTTGGTGAATGCTGCAGTGCGAATAATTCCTGGCCGATGATGTTCCTGAGAACGAGTTCGAGCCGGCGGCAGTTGCAGGAAAGTAAAAGTCAAGTTCGAGACCAGCACTTTTTCGAAATGGATGTCAAGGTCAGTGATATTTGAAGACACTCGCTCTACGTTGATAGAACGATGGCGGACAATGGTGCACCGGAAGAAGTCATTGAAGACGGGAGATGCGTTGTGAGTATTATTGCGTTGTGCCTCCGCTGGTTTTTGACTCTTTAGTCGCCATTACTCCCGCTATTTTGTTATGCGGCCGGCTATTATGATAATTTTTGTCCCTACCGTAAGTCGGCAGGATGACCGGGATGCGAGGTCCCATCGGCAGCGGAGGTAATCGGTGATAAAGCTTATCGCGCCTCAACCGGTTGGTGTACCAGCAAATGTAAGCTCACCACTATCGTTATCGGCAACCTGCAAGTATTTTACAAAGATGAGATGATCCCCATTCACTGTTTCGCTGCCTGCTGTGGGGTATTTATTGGAGATCGTGCAGCCAGATGAAGAACCGGGCATCGTTTCAACGGGATCGATTTAACGACCTACGCGGAAGATCGTTGATATACTTGTTCCTCTGAATCCGGCCCCGATGTATTCCCATTGTCGAGCAAAGGTGAGTGAACATGGTGTGGGGGAAACTCAGACATGTTGTTGAGTCAGTAACTGTAGATACCGACTGGCAGAGTGGCGAACACCTTCATTCAGTTCAGGTGGCTAGCTCAGCACTGAAAAGGCTGTGCTGCTATCCTTGTGTCTGGTTTAGTCAGGATCGTTAGCTGGACGTCATCCAATTATTTGTAACTCCTGACAGACAAGTATGAGCATTGCCTTCTGAGCAGAGTTAAGATATCAATGGCACGGACTGTGACTGTAGAGATCGGATGTAAGCTAGTGAACAGCCAGAATCAACTGATGCAACTGATCCGTGGGAACTCGGTATTTCATTTTGTGAAGGATCAGTGCGCCAGTTTTGTGCCGCTAAGTGTTTTATTGCTGGGCCCAGCTGTTGATCCCGGAATCGGCTGAGTGCCAAACATTTATTTCATTCAGACATCACGCTGGCGGCCTCTTTATGCGAACTTGCGCACCACAGTCTGGCAACCTGTATTGCAGAAGGTGTGCTCTACAAACAAGATCGACTGTGCTTACGTCGATCATACGCCGCAGGGAATGTCGATCCATGGCATATTATTTGGGTTTCATTAACGAGGATCGACCTTCGAATTTGTACGGCCATCCCGAGTGCCGCTACTACGATCTGTCTGACAACGAACTCAATCTTTAAAGAGAATATGGTTGTGAGGATCAGATTTGTGCCATTTCACTGGCATCAGGGTGATCTTCTTCTCTTCTTTTGGTGATGCTCTTCATGGCAGCACGTCTACTATATTGGTTAGGCCTGCTCCACTGCTCTCAGTAAATTTTATTTGTATTTTGTTCAGTCCTTTCATTCCTATATTGAGAACATGATCTGTATGTGGAACGACTTGATGACAGGATTTCAATTTTATATCTTATTTTGTTTGGCATAATCATTGACTGTTTTTGACTAGTGCTCCATTGGCGGAAAACATTTGTACGGCCTGTTACCCCATATTCAGTGGCCTCGAAGCTGTCATTGAGGAGATTTTCATGGACTATAATATGATCACTTTTCTTGCGAAATCTCGATCCCGACGAGTGTAAAGCAATTGAATAAACGGCTGTCTTCCATTGATGAATAACCGCATTACATAGCAATGTTTTGTCGGCTAACTCTTTGGCAGAAACCAGTAATCGGCCCGATGCACCCGGCAATATTACTGCTGTTGGCGGGTGCGGGCGCGCACTGACGCCGCTCGACCAGCGGTTACGTCTGCAAAGTATTTTTCCCGTTGGCTCTCTTATTGCGGCGTGAATAGTGACTCCAATTAACTGGTTTGCCCAAATGCTGTTCGGCAAATCTTCTAACGGGGGTGTTTTACCGGTGAGAACAGTAACTCTGTTGTGAAAGATCTTGGCAAAAGCGTTGTAGGTCTGATTGTGTTAGTGCATTTATTCGGGATTTGCATTACTGACGATGTTATTGTACGTCATTTGTATCGATGACGCCTTTATTGCCCATTATTTGTTGGTGGTCTGGCGGCCGACCGCCTCAGTCTCGGGTGCTCAGATTTTTCGATCGCAGTTCAGGCATCGTTCGGATATTTTTGTACATATGTGAAATTCGGCCATTTTTCATTCTGCAATTCAGCGCAGCCGCAGACCGTTATAATTCGTTTGTCCCTCGTTGCGTGGCGGTGTCGGTTATTTGAAACCGGCAGCCAATCTGTTGTCACAGTGTGCAGCCATACTGACTATTCATTGCCTGGTATGTTCCGGCGTATATTACTGATTCTCCACCGATTTTCTTGTTGCAGGCTGGCGTCTGACTGCGAGGGCAGGCATAGCTGCCTGTATCGACTTTGCAGAGCCCCATACGGCCCGATCGTATTCCATGGCCGCGGCTGGTTAAGAGATGATTCGCTTTATTGCGGGCTGTTGTTTCTTTGAGATTAGTTAGAATAATGCGACAGTGCATCATTGGCATGTCATTTTGCACTGGCAAATTCTGTAGTGGCATGTGGGAAGAAGTAATCCCCTTGATGATCTACTGGGACTCTGGAACTGGCTAGTGTTTTGATGTGGTGAAGACTGCCTTCGGCCTCGTTAAGCGGATGGTGGATATCTGCTCAATTCCGGCCCCAGCAGAGTTCAGTGTGCGCTTGACATGTGACCGAATAGCTAACGTTACTGGTTACTGTGGAGGTGTGAATATACGCTCAGTGTTTTGTAGAAACCAGGCATGTTTCCATATCATTCCATTGCATTCAGTTACCACTGCAGCAGCAAACACATGTGTAATATGGCTGGGGTATAAAGAAGCAGTAGAAAGGGATTCAAATTGTATTGCCATTGCAAACGATACGGCACCAGACACTGTTAAAGATGACAGAAAACGGGAGACAGGAAACTTCCGTAGAAGCGGCCATGAAGCCATTCAAAAATGCCAGTCTTCAGCCTTTATACTGGTGATGGATGCCTCATTCGACCTCGTTTCAGCTGATTTTCGAGATTATCGTCCTTTTTATTTGTGCGCGAGTACTCGATCAACATTTATAGACTGCCAGAGTAGTACATCTGGAATTAATAACTATCTGTGAATATTCTGAACAGGGCTGAACTATCACGGCCTGCTGTCTGATTTCGCTTTGAGCAGGCTGCACCGGGCACTTCCGCTGTGTGTTTCTGACAGATGGTTTCCCAAATTTGAGTTCCCATCGTCATTAGTCTATCTGAAATATCCCGGGGCCGTCGTGCGGAGACGGGTGGTGACCTCACGAGGGCCTGCCACTCACGCAGCCACGGAGCAGCAAAGTGTGAACTGCCTCTGAGACTCACTTCCCATATTAAAACCGGTTTGAAACTACAAGTCAACAATTAATAGAATCATTGTGGTGACGGAGTGTGTGCCAATTAGAGCTGCAGTGGCTGGAAGGTTCAATTTCCAGTGGCTGGAAGGAAATGATGGGTTATCTGGCTGTGGAATGAGGAAATAGGCTGGGCAATGGATCTGGCAAAGAGACACACGGAACAAGGGCAGCGCCCCGAGATGAGTTCAACGAAATGCGAAATTAACTGACCGATGAAGAAGCCGAATTTCGCGCGACCGTGAGTTCATTACTCAAACAGCTTAGACATTGAGCAAAGCTGGCGGAGGGAAAGGCAAAGAACTTAGACATTACAGGGTGAAGGTTGAAACAAAACTGTTTATAATTGCTTCGGCTGATACGGCCATTTTTGGCATGAATGGTTGTGGAGAAGTCGGGTGATATAACAAACAGAGTAGATAATCGTGTCAATGCAGGTGATGGGCAGGTGTGGACCGGCCATTTTAGAAGGATGTAAGAAAATGGACAGCGGGAACTATCAACACAACAGGCTGCGGCTAAATGACCCACGCTGAGGCAAAATAATGAGCGCGATAAAACTCGGCAATACTCAACTGGTTTGGCTCAATAACCGAAACTGTGACGATCACTTGTCTAGGCATGGTACAGGCAATCAGCAAATTGCAGTGCGTGGTGTCCGGCTGGCTTCAGAGTCGATAGGACTCCGTTGTGCCGGCCAAATGATCGCAACTGGGTTTACTGCAACACGATGAAAATTTTCAATTGTATCGATCAGCTGCGGATAACTTTGCATTACAGATGGCCGCTGATCTTCTTCATAGGTTACCTGTCACCCCATGTACAAAGGTAGGCACTAGTACTGGTTATTGTGAGACATAAATTTATTTTTAAGGCACCCGAAAATACTGATGGCCCATACCCAGCTCATGGTGCACCGAGAACTTTCAGAACCTTTGTTCAATTTATTTCAAAGGTTACAAGAAGTCAGGATCTCAATGTAGCTGATGTGTGTGATCTAAAGCTGTATTGCCCGGGACAATGAAGTTCTGTGAGTCACGGCACCATGCAACCCAGGGCTGTCATGGGTATGCATCTTGAAATAAATGGCAGGCTCTGTGGCTGAAGAATTTATTATTGATTTACCAGGGCAGATAGAACTATTTCTGAGCAGAACCCAGTTTTTTTGGATCTCACGTCACCTTTCTTTATCTATTTACATGAAGACCTTGGAAGATTTAGTACAGTATCATTACGCCTTGGGCAGTGTGATCACAAGTATTGGCTGTAAGTCATAGTAATTTATATTAGGTAAAGTCTTGAAGATCGATAATTTGAAAGGCGGGGCATCAAACAAGGCATCCTGATAATCATTGAGCGTTCAGACTCGAAAGATGCCTTGTGACATGTAGAGGCTTCTCTTTATTGCAGCAGATAAGCATTTGAATCTGTGGCTGGCATTGAGAAACATGTTTGGTGTGGTGAAATGGCTGGCCAGTCTGCCCCAGTATTTATCCAGACAAAATCTAACCAGAGACACAGCCTCAATTTACGCAAAAACTGAACAAATGAACTAGGACTGGCATACAAAACTTGCAGTTTATGAATGGGAGAAATTCATATGCACTGCCTAGTGTCTTGACACAGCATAATGAGATGGAATAAAGGTATCTTCGGAGTGTAAAGTGGGTAGTGACAAGCTAATAAAG
>ERZ1370068.1038-contig-1095_pt1 | contig 66637 bp, 116 predicted proteins | sample MGYA00561227_ERZ1370068 | MGnify/ENA primary metagenome ERZ1370068 (study PRJEB38410, sample SAMEA6850437) | metagenome | study: Metagenomic assessment of the ecological functions of the soil: analysis of the soil microbiota associated with the... | reverse complement strand
AGTTACGTATTGCTCCTGTGGCCGCCTTTCTTTGAATTTGCAAAAGCGCAGGAGCAAACGTGCCGGAACGAGAACCGAGACGATCCACCAGAAAACGATCTGGCGTTTTAACTGCGGCATCAGTTCGTCCAATTTCAAACGCGTTCCGGCCATGGAAAATCCTTGAGGCGTTCCATGAACTGCGTTGCTGAGATTGGCGACGCGCAGGTTGGCGCGCCTGCAGCAAGATCTCATTTCAGCTGCGCGTCCCACGGTGAAATTAAGGTCCACAGGAACCTTGTTCGCCAGCGTGACCGCCAGGTTCGCCAGCATCGATGCTTTGCTGGCAGGCAAAACGATTGCGATTCGTTCATCGGAAAATTCCTTCTGAGATAGCGACTCAATGCCGCCGCGGCGCCGAGCAATTTTGCCCGGCTCAGCTGGCTATGATCGGTCCCGTCGATCACCGCCGTCGCGAACCGTCTGCGCTTTCAGTCCGCGCACGCATTCTTCGGCAAGATGTCGGTCTAACGATGGACGGCGGCTGAAACAAAATTCACCGAGCTTAGCAACTCCTCACGGACCGTCGCATTGTCGGCGGCCTCGGCTTTGAGCGGTTTGCCAAAGGCGATCGTTACAGGACACGGGATGCGCCTCGGAAATTTTGTGAAAAATCGGCCGCCCTGGAATGAGAAGATCGAGCCCCACAGTTGATCGAGCCAAACCGGAACGACCTGCGCATTTGCGTGCCGTGCGATCAATTCGTAACCGCGTTGCAAACGCAAAAGGACCCTGTGCGCTCCAACTGGCCCTCGGGAAAGAACAGACGATCTCGCCCTCAGCGATTTTTCCGCCGCAGCGCGAATGGCGGAATGCGAATTGACGAATATTGATCGGATGCAACCCAACGTGCGCAGAATCGGGTGCAGAATCGGTTTATGATAATGTTCCTGGTCGATGATTTACCGAATCGGGCGAGAGCACGCTGAGCTGCAGGACGATGGCGTCAATCCACGTGATGTGGTTAGGCAAAAGCAGGAACCCGCCTGCGGGAATGTTTTCCAGACCCAGCACAGTGACCCGATAAAAGCAACGCACCAGGAGCCGGCCGAAAAATAAAGCGCGTGTTCAGCGGCGGACATGGAAGACCATCGTTTATGATTTACAATCTGGCGCCGGGCAAACTGCAATCGGCAACTGCAATGCAACCTGTGTGGGAGAATAACGATGACCGGCAGCGCCAGACCGCGCTGCTTTCTGCTCCTGGCCATCAATCTTTTTAACTATATCGACCGGCAGGTTCTGGCCGCGCTCGAGCCTGATATTCGCGCAAGTTTTTCGCAGCCGACGACGTGAACGCGATGACCAAGACCGGTCTGCTCGGCGACGCGTTTTTCGTGACTCTACATGGTCAGCGCGCCGATTCTCGGCTTGCTCGCCGATCGATTCTCGCGCTGGATCATCATTGGTTCGCGCTGTGATTTTGTGGAGCCTGGCCAGCGGCGGGTCCGGTCTGGCCGCGACATTCGGCATTCTCTTTGCGACTCGCGTATGCGTTGGAATTGGCGAAGGCGGCTACGGGCCGGCGGCGCCGACGATCTTGTCCGATCTTTTCCCGATCGAAACGCGGGGTCGCATCATGGCTGATTTTTGCGCAGCGATTCCAGTTGGCAGCGCGCTCGGCTATGTGATCGGCGGATTGATCGGTGCTCACCTCGGCTGGCGCTGGGCATTTTATCTGTGTCGCTCCGCCGGGTTGCTGCTGGGTCCTGCTGTGCTTCTGGCAACGCGACCCGCGCGTCGCAGCGGATCATCTGGTGCAAAAATCACCGCGCCGCAGCTCTGCGTGACTACCTGAATTTATTCCGCACACGCTCCTATCTCATCAACTGCGTCGCCGCAAACATTGATGACTTTTGTAGTGCGGCGGCTGGGATTTTGGGCACCCGCTTATCTGCGTTATCGGAATCAAAGTCCCGAGGTAGGCATGACGATCTTTGGCTTGATCACCGTGGTCGCGGGTTTGGTCTCGACGCTTCTGGGAGGCGTCATCGCCGATAGGTTGCGCTCGCGTCTTCCCTGGTTCCTACTTCTGGGTCTCGGAATCGGGATGCTGATCGCCTGTCCGATCTTTCATTGCGACCCTTTACATTCCGTTTCCAGCGGCGTGGATCACGATGTTCCTGGCAATCTTTTTCCTGTTTCTAAACACAGGTCCTTCAAACACGGCTCTCGCCAACGTTTCGCTGCCTGCGGTGCGCGCGACGGCGTTTGCCGCAAACATCTTTCGTCATCCACGCGTTCGGTGACGTGCAGGCGTTCTGGCTCCTCGGATATATCGGCGGGTCACGCGAATATGCATGTGGCGTTTCTGTTTGTAGTCCGGAATCATTCTCGCTCTCCGGCGTGGCCTGGCTGATTGGTGTGAAATATCTCCCAGCTGATACAGCTGCTGTAGAAACCGCCGGAACCAGCTGAGCGATTGCTGCAAATTCGGGCGGAAGATTGGATTCGTTTATTTCTGTTCCCCGGGTCCCTCCGGTGGAGTGTTAGCTTCTCGCGCCGTTCTAGTTTCCTGTGAGGGCGCGATGGGGTCGGCTTGGTCGTTCCGGCGGGAGTTGTTGCTGCTTTCGGTGGCGATTCCGCGCGTTGCGGGGGTGAGGCGATTCGCCTTCTCGAGCTGGGCGCCCCCGCTGGGTGAAGGTGTTATACTCCCGCCTAACCCCTGCGCCATGCTCTCTTCTCGTCGGCGAGACTCAGGTCCGCCGCGCCACGCGTGGTTAGGAGACGCCGGTAGCGTAAGTGGGCTCGCCGTTGCAGTCGAGCGTGGACCGGCGATGCCGCCGTTGGGCAGGCGAAGCTGTCGCCGCGGGCGACGCACTCTGGTTTGGGCGGGTGATACGGTGCCGCACCCGCACGGCGAGCGTTGCTCGAACAGAAGGACGTTTTCATACGCGATGGGGATTGACCTCAAAGTGATAGAACCGCCGAAAATCGCCCCGCTGTCTGCCGCAGATGTGGAAACAAGTGGCGAAGTTATGAAAATGCGTTCCTTTCTGCATGCCAATCTCGCGCTGCATCGCTGTCTTCCTACTCAGTAATGCCTTGCAGTTATGCGCGCCGATGGTGTTCCGGACGACTGCAACGCAGCTCATCGTCGGTATCGCGCCCACGTGGAATTCCATGCGCGGGTGAGCTGCGGCTCTTTGAACGCGCGTGCGTGCCGGTGCGGTGGCGCGACTGTTAACCATCCGGTGTTGTTTGAACAAACGGGCTCGCCTGGGGCACCGGGCTCGCGGGGCAAAATGAGCCAGGGTCTTCGAAAGAAAGAGCGCGACGGTCGCGCGCCTGCAGGCGTTTTCGAGATTGGCCAGGTTTTTGGATACGAAGCGCACTCTGCCTGCCGGCGGCTGACTATCCATACCATCAGGTGACGGAGGCGGACATTTGGAGCGACTGACCCGCGCTCGCCTAACTACAACCGGCATATCGTAATTGACCCGAAGAATCCGCCAGACAATTACACACACGAAAAAATGCGCTCGGGCGATTTCGCTTATCACTGGCTCGTTGAGATTCGCCACAATTCCGATCCACCGGTGCCTGGCGCAGGCAGCGCGATTTTTTTCATATCCGGCGCGGCGTGAATCGGCCGACCACTGGTTGCACTGACGATGGCGCAGGAAAATCTTGTGAAGCTGATCACCTGGCTTCGAGCGAAACGGCATCCCTTGCTATGCATTATTGCCGGCCAACGAATACGATAAGAAATGGCGTTCCTGGAACCTGCCTCCGCCGGACGCGTTTCGCCGGTGGCGGTTCCGCAAGTTTGCCTCGTTGATTGCTGAAATTGTTCAGTTAGTTTCGCTTCATGCGAAGACGACGTCCTAATCCTGATTCGGAGGCGAACATTCGCCGCATCGACACTAAAACGCGGGCGAAGAAACAGACGCATGGTTTTCAGGTCCACTTTCCTTCGTGGAGACAAAATCGTGACCAAGATGTTTAGCGACAGCGTCTATGGCGGCAAACTGAAGCGCGAGACGCGCCGCGCGAAAATTCAAGCAGATCGGCCTGCGCCGTTTGCCTCGGAGAAAGTTTGTCGGATTTAGGTAAGCGCGCTGCAATTGCCGCCGGTTTTTCTGACGATAGACTTTCCAGCATTCGATAAACCCCGGCGCAAAGTCTTCTGGTCGCGCCGCGAGCCCAGCCGTCGATGACCGTCTCAGGAAAGAACGGCGCCTGTTTCAATCTTCTGTTCGATTTGGCGACAAGTCGCCAGCAACTTCGCCTTGATAGAGCCAGACGAACTCCTGGTCAGTGCACATTCTGAAGCAGGGAGCTTTGAAATTTTCTCGAGAGCGAACACTGATTCCTAATTCTTCCTTCAGCTCGCGCCGAGCTGTTTCATCATAGCTTTCTCGCAGCGGCCTACATGACCCGCAGCGCTCGAGTCCCATTTCAGAGGATGCCGGTCTTTCCAGCGCGAGCGTTGCTGCAAATAGACTTCACCTGCTGGGTTGAAAATCAGGATGTGAACGGCGCGATGGCGCAAGTTATTCGCATGCACCTCAGAGCGGCTGGCATCCCGCAAAATCTTGTCGTTTTTATCGACGACGGGGAAGCGCTCATCGTTCGTTAGGCGCGTATCCGGACGACGGTGGCGGCGCGATGAAATTCGCCAGGGCGATCCATTGAAGTAACGAGAGCTCTTCCGCTCGAGCTTTGGGATCGATGTCGACGTGCCGCGAGAAGCGTCCCAGTCGTTGACTCTGCTCCCGAAGCAACTTTCTTAGTTGCTTTCTTCTCTGAGAAAAACCGAGCGCGAATCAATTTTACGAGTAACTCATTCATCGTGCGGAGGCAATTCCTGCGGGTCTCGCGGCAAGAGTCGCACCACTGCAGAATCAACGTCGGGTCGCGGGAAGAACACCGTTGCTGCAACGGTGCGCAGATATTTTACGTGATGCCGCAATTGGATGCGCAATGTGAGACGCACCGTAATCATGAGTCGATGGCTTTGCAGAAAGACGCATTGCCATCTCCTTTTGTAACGTAAACAACCACAGTGAGATAGGGCTTGGATGCGCAAGGAACTTCAAGATCAATGCGCTCGAAATGTTATATGGAAGATTGCCAAGTAATTTCACGCGTCGATGCGAAAACAAGATGCGCGCATCGAATTTGAGCGCGTCGATGTTGAGCACTTCCAGTTGCTCATGACTGAAACGCTCGCGTAAGAAATTAGCGAGGCGCGTGTCTTTCTCGATCGCAAGAACGCGCGCGCCTTTCTCAAGAAGGAATTTTGTTAACGCGCCCAAACCCGGCCCAATTTCGAGCACGTAATCGTCCGGAGTAACTCTGCGCTTGATCGACAATCCATCGCGCAAGATTTTGGTCGTGCAGGAAATTTTGACCGAGCGTCTTGACCGGTGAGACGTGTATTTCTTGAAGCGTCGCCCGTATGTCGGAGAGCTTCATACTGAAGGTTGGCGAATGCCGCGGCCAGCTCCAGCGAAATCAGTCTCTTTGTTCACAAAATCGTGTGAACAAAATATGCAGGAACGAGCAATTTTATTCACAAGTTATTCACGGGAGATTTACTAGGGATATGCCCGATGTGATTGGTCCGGCGAGAGACTACGCCTATACGTCCGCTCACTGAGCTTCTTCCAATTCCCGACGCCGGCGTTTTTCCGGCTCTTCAGATATGTGCGACGCGCATCCTTTCAGTGAGACGCCTTCGATAAAATACGCAGTCGCAGCGCGACCAATCGCGTACGTTCCCGAGCCTGCGACCAGGCCGCACACCGACGTTCCCCCAGCCCGGAAAGAATTTCAGGATCGCGCGGGCGCCTTCGCGCAGGAGCATCGCTGCGCCGACATTTGCACCGAGAGCGCCGGCGAATTCTGCGGAAGCACGCAGGCTGCGTTCCCGCCCGCCTACATACACATGATTCCAGAAACCATCATCAGTTGCAGGCTGGTCAGAATCGGCAGATCAGCGAGCGGAATCGGTTGCGCGCCGATGGCCGCACAGACGGCGGTCGTAGATTTTACCAACAGCTGCGCCACTTCGCGCTGCCCTTCGCGATCTCGCGATATCCGGATCATTTCCATCCGCGCTTCATTCGGCAACTCACGCGCCAGGATCGACATAAGACGCCGCGCGTCCGCAGGAGAGAGTTCAAATTCCTGATCGTTATCCACAGGAACCAGCCGCAAAGTTTCCAAAAACACGCCGCGGGTCGCGAGACTTGATCCGGGTGCGCGTTCGTCGCGTGTCGCACCGAAGCCGTTGTGATCGCGCGAAGCGATCGTCTCCAACGGCGGAACGACGATCTCGATTATCTTGCGATCCGTTTCCAATGTCTCATTCCAGCTAAGATAACTATTTAAGTCAGCCACTGCCCGCTTCTCCAGCTCCTGCCCGATCCTCGCTCGTCGCGAATGAAAAAATGATGTCCGCAGCGCGATATTTGAGTTCGTCCCGGACGTGAATGGCCGCGGAATCGTCAACCCGCGCGAACGTCAATGATCGAAATCTTTCCTCTCTCAGGAAAGCCAACCTCGAACCAGCGGCAAAGCGGGGCAGCAGCATTCGGCGCCGCGAATTCGGCCGAACCAAAGAGGGCCGAGATGATTTTTCTGGCAGGCAATTTCGCTGAGCCTGCAAAAAGAAAACGCGGTGGGCGCTGCTGGAGAAATAATTGCTTCAGCGGCGTGAGCTCGCTGAGAACAGCTTTCCGATTTTGGAAGGCAGCCTGCCTGCGAGACGTCTCGAGCCTCTCGACAACTTGGAGCAAAGATGGCGTCTTCACAGGCGAAGTAGTCCTCCGACCTTTCGGTTTACCCGCGTCCAATCAGCTCAGCACGTTGAAAATTCATTGTCGAACGCAAATGTTCGGCCATATAGAGATTCGCGTCTTTAATCTTTAAACCGGAAATTTAAAATCTTTCTTCCTTTCCATGAGTCTAAATATCAAAATTCTCTCTCGAAGCGGCGGACCAGGCACGTGGTTTGTGCATGGACGCTGTAGAAGCTTCGAAATCTGGTCACCTTGGGCTTCCACTCGGCTGCGCCGAAATGGGCGCTGTCCTTTACGGGTATGCGCTAAAATACAATCCGGACAAGCCGCGCTGGATCAATCGCGATATCTTCGTCCTTTCGGCTGGGCACGGCAGCATGTTCTTGTACGCATGGCTGCACATGAGCGGCTACGACTTGCCGATGTCGGAAATCAAACGATTCCGGCAACTGCATTCCAAGACGCCGGGGCACCCTGAATTCGGCGAGACGCCCGGCGTCGAATGCACGACAGGCCCGCTCGGACAGGGAATCGGCAACTCGGTAGGCATTTCCGTGGCGACAAAAATGGCTGCTGCGCGTTTCAATACTGATGAGCACAAGATTTTCGATCAGCACGTGATCTGTTTGTGCGGCGACGGCGACATGCAGGAAGGCGTCGCCTCCGAGGCGTGCGCACTCGCCGGTCATTGGGGCCTCGATAATTTGATCTACATCTACGATTCAAATGCCGTCACGCTCGACGCCGCGGCGAAGGAAACGCAGAGCGAAGACACCGGCAAACGCATGGAGGCGTACGGCTTCGATGTCCAGGAAATCGACGGCCACGACATGCAACAGTTTCTCGATGCGTTGAACGTGGCGAAGAGGCGCGACAACGGGAAACCGCAATTCATTATCGCGCACACGCTCATCGGCAAAGGCATCCCGGAAGTAGCAGGGACGTATAAAGCGCATGGAGAGGCTGGCGCGAAAGTATGTTGATGCAGCGCGCAAGGCGCTCGGCTTGCCAGACGAACATTATTTCGTCTCGCAGGAGGTGCGACTATTTTGCCGAGCACAAAAGAAGCTCCTCGCCGACTACGAGAAGCTGGGAACGAAACCTACAACGCGTGGCGCACGAAAAATCCTGATAAGGCGAAAACTGCTCGATGACGGTGTTGAGCGAAGAGTTCCGGCGGATCTTTCCTCGAAGATTCCTGACTTTCCCAAGGATGCGAAGCTAGCGACGCGAAAAGCCGGAGGCGAAGTATTGCAGCCCATTGCGCAAGCGATGCCGTTGCTGATGAGTGGCAGCGCCGATCTGTACGGATCGACAATGAACTACATCGAGGGCGGCGGCGATTTCAATCGCGACGACCCTGGCGGCCGCAACATCCGCTTCGGCATTCGCGAACATGGGATGTGCGCGATTCTAAACGGCATCTCGTATCACGGACTGTTCCGCGCATCTGGCGCAACCTTTGCTGTGTTTCACCGATTATTGCCGCGCCTGCCATTCGGCTGGCCGCGCTGGCAAAGCTTCCCAATACTTACATTTTCACTCATGACTCGATCGGTGTCGGTGAAGACGGTCCCACTCATGAACCCGTGGAGACGGTGAGCTCAGTCCGCTTAATACCGAACATTGACGTGATTCGCCCGGCCGATCCTGAAGAAACCGCAGGCGCGTTTGTGGCGGCGATGCAACGAATCGATGGACCAACCTTTCTCGCGCTTACACGGCAGACAGTGCCGATGTTGAACGATATCGACGTAAAATTACGCCGCGAAGGAGTGCTTCGTGGCGGTTACGTTGCCAGGAAAGAGAAAGCGGAAACTCGATCTGATTATCATGTCGTGCGGAAGCGAATTGCAGCACGCGCTCGCGGCAGCGGGACAGTTAGGCGATGGCGTGCGCGTAGTTTCGATGCCGTGCTTCGAGCGTTTCAACCGCCAGCCGCAAGAATATCGTGAAGAAGTTCTGCCTAACGAATGCCGTAGACGCGTCGCGATTGAAGCCGGAGTGACCGAGATTTGGTATCAATACGTCGGCCTCGATGGCAAGGTGGTCGGGCTCCATCAGTTCGGCTTGAGCGCGCCCGGCCCGGAGGTGATGAAAGAGCGCGGGATCGACGCGCAGCATGTGATTGATGCGGCGAAAGTCATCTGCACGCGGCGGCTGATTCCGTGGAGCACAGGCTGCAGTCTGTAGTTGCCGGCAGCCCTGCCGGCAACATCTTTGAACTCGAATTCCGAGTGACGCTATTTTCGGTTCGGCGAGCTGCCGAGACCGACAGCTAGCAGCCGTGCTCCCCGGAATAGCTGCGCTAAAACGCTTCTGGGCTCTTCCACGTTGCGCGCGCGAGTTTCAAAGCGCGTAAATTCCTTCAGGAACGTCAGCGGAATCTCGCCCACCGGACCATTGCGCTGCTTGGCGATGATCAGTTCGGCTTCACCCGGCTTTTTCCGCGCGCGCTTCCTCGTCTTCTTCGTAAATCTCCGGCCTGACAAGCAATCCGACGAGATCGGCGTCCTGTTCGATGGAGCCCGATTCGCGCAGATCGCTCAAACGCGGCTTGCCGCCAGTGCGTTGCTCGGGTTGTCGATTCAACTGCGCCACTACGATGATCGGAATTTTCAGCTCCTTGGCCAGGCCTTTCAGGCCCGCGTGAAATTTCGGAGATTTCCAACTGCCGATTGTCCTGAGCACGGCGCGATGTCGATCTCAGCAGTTGCAAGTAATCGACAATGATAAGTCGCACATCCTGTTGCGCCTTGAGCCGGCGCGCCTTCGCGCGCAACTCGAGGATCGTCAGGCTCGCGCTGTCGTCGATGAAAATTTTTGCTTCCGCCAGTTTTGAAGCAGCTGCGGTCAAACTCGGGAAATCGCGCTCGCCGAGGAATCCGTCGCGGACTTTCTGCAGATTCACACGCGCTCGCGAACAAAGCAGCCGTTGCACAAGCTGCTGGCTGCTCATCTCCAGGCTGAAAAACGCCGACCGGAAGCTTCTCGTTGATGGCGACGTGTTCGGCAATATTCATGGCGAGCGCTGTCTTTCCCATGCTCGGCCGCGCCGCAATCACGATCATTTCCGAGGGATGCAAGCCGCTCGTCATCCGATCGAATTCGACGAAGCCGCTGGAGATGCCGGTGATACCGCCTTTGCGCTCGTAGAGCTTCTCGATCGCTTCGATCGCTTCCATCACCTGGTCTTTCATCGAGAGCATCTGACCTTTGAAACGGTCTTCACCCACGGCGAAAATGCTTTGTTCCACTTCGTCGAGCAGATTGTTCACTTCGTCCTGCTCTTCGTAGGCGCGCCGGACACTCTCGGTGGCAGCCGAAATGATTTGGCGCAGAATGTATTTATCGCGAACGATCTCGAGGTAATACTCAAGATTCGCGGCCGTCGGGACGAACGTGAACAAGCTGGTGACAAATGCCGCGCCGCCCACGCTTTCGAGGAGGTTTCGGTCGCGCAAGACTTGCGTGAACGTAATCAGGTCAATCGCCTGTCCGGCATTCCAAAGATCGACGAGGACACTATAGATCGTCTGGTGGGCCGGGACGTAAAAATATTGCTCATTAATTTTTCTCAACACATTCGCCAATGGCTTGCCGCGGTGAGAGCAGCATCGACCCGAGAACGCCTTGTTCCGCCTCAACGCTATGCGGCGGGGTGCGGTGAATATCCTGCGCAGAACCTGTGTGCGAAATGGGAACAACCTTTTTCGCCGCTTCGCGCCGCCGAACCTCGGCCAGCGCCATTTCCCGCTTTACGAGGCTTCTCTCCTGTCCATGCGGACGATTGAGTCGCCATTTATTCGGTTTCTTTTTCTCTTCTTTTTCCTGTGGAAAATCGATGTTTCTTTTTCTTTTCAGGTTCTTCGGTCGCAGCGCTCCGGCCTCGGCCCCGCGGTCGCGGGTTCTTCTGCGGATTTCACCTGAAAAACAAGCTGCGCAGTCACGTCGTGATGCAATTTGATCGCGACTTCGTGTTCGCCGGTATCTTTGATCGGGCGTTCAAGGACAATTTTATGCCGGTCAATCTCCGCGCCGAGTTCGTTTTTGACGCGGTTCATAATATCCTGCGCGGTAACGGATCCAAATGCCTTGCCAGTCTCGCCGGTCTCCAGCGTGAAGATGAACCGCGCCTTACCGATTCGGCGCGCCAATTCTTCTGCCTCGTTCAGCTCGCGGGCTTCGCGCTCGGCCCGCTTCTGTTTCAGCGCATCGAGCTGGCGTACGGCGCCTGGCGTGACCTCATATGCTTTTCCGCGCGGCAAAAGATAATTGCGCGCATAGCCGCGACGCACTTTGACTACGTCCGCCTCGGCACCCAAGCCGGGAATGTTTTCCGTCAAGATAAGTTTCGGTCAAAGGCATATCGATTTCTAAAACGCGCTCGGAATTTTTCAACCTGAAGCGCTTCCGGGGGTGTCGAGTGTAAAATTCAAGCGGGCATTGTCAATGCGAGAATAAAAATGTCACAAAAAAATTTCACAACAGCTGAAACAATCCTCAATCTGGGATCTTCGCAACTGTTGTAGGGCAGGCGCTCCGCCTGCCAAACCGCGCCCGGCTTTCAACTCACATCAGCATCCGGCAAGCGATGCGCTTGCCCTACAACGGATTAGTTCCGCCTCAGATCATTCCGAGCTTCATGCGGCCCGCTTCGCTGATCATGTTTTGATTCCAGGGCGGATCCCAGACGAGCTGGACATCAGCCTCATCGACGCCATCGATCGACAAAATCTTGCTCTGCGCATCGTGCGCGATTGCTGGTCCCATTCCGCAGCCTGGCGCAGTGAGCGTCATTTTCACTTCCACTTGCGCGCCGCCATCCGTCCTTTTGATCAAACGGCAATCGTAAACCAGACCAAGATCAACAATATTCACCGGGATTTCCGGGTCGTAGCACTGCCGAAGCTGGTTCCAGACATCTTCTTCTGAGACCTCGCCGTTTGTTGTGCGTGGCAGGCTTTTGAGTTGGTTGCGCCTGGGGTTTTTCAAGACCCAGAGCATCGAGATCCTTCTCCGCGATTCGCGCCAGGCCCTGGTACGTCGCGATCGTGTAGCTGCCGCCCAGGCTTTGCGTGATCACTCCCTGAGTTCCAGCCGGGATCGTTGTCTTTTGCCCGCTCGGGAATCTGGATCGCCTCGCAATCGCGGCTCAATGTGAATTCAGTGTTTTCACATGGCTTTAACAGTTGTCCTCCTTATTATGCCACAAATGAAGCAAATGACGAAATCCGAATGACTAATCGAACACGTTAATGCGTTGATCCGTTGAATCAAATTCCGATCGTAACGATGCAACATTCGTACTCGAATTCACGCTCGAAGTTAATAACATCGCGCTTGTAACGCTTGTCGCTCTTGAGCTTCTCAACGTATTCATTGGCTTGATCAACGCTTTTACCGCCCTGCTCCTGCACGATTTTTCGCAGCGTCGCATCGACGTCCTTCGCCATTCGCTTCGCGTCGCCGCACACGAAAAATGGGCACCCTCGGCGTCGAGCCATTTCCAAATCTCGGCGGCATTGTCGTTCATCCGATGCTGGACATAAATCTTCTCGGCCTGATCGCGCGACCAGGCGCAATCGAGCCGTGTGAGGAGCCCTTCCTTCTTAAACGCCTCGAATTCTTCGCCGTAAGCAAAATCGCACCTTTGATGCTGCGACCCGAACAAAAGCCAGTTCTTCCCGTTTGCCCCTGTCGCCTTGCGTTCCTGCAAATACGCGCGGAACGGCGCCACTCCAGTTCCGGGGCCGACCATGATGATTGGAATGTCCGGGTCCTCGGGCAGATGAAAGTGCTTGGCTATGCTGGGGAAAACCGGCACCGGTGCGTCGTCAGCGCGTTCCGCAAGAAAAGATGAGCAAACTCCTTTCGTATGCGGCCGTGACTTTCATAGCGGACCACGTCCACGATAAAGTGAACCTGTTCGGGATACGCCTTTAAACTCGAAGCCACAGAATAGAGCCGCGGCTGCAGTTTTGTGAGCAAACCGACAAATTCCTCTGGTTTGAAATGAGCTGACGGATGCTCAGTGAGAAAGTCGATTACCTCCATGCCCCAAAGGTATGTTGTGAGGTCCTGCTTGCGCTCAGGAGCGAGAAGATCGCCGAGCAGCGGCGCAGCGTTCGCACGATGGGCGATGGCCCTCAAAATCTTGGGCGTTGGCTGCGTGATGCTGTAATCGCGCAGCAACGCTTCGCGGAATGTTGTCGGCAATCCCTCTCGGTCGAGGAACCTCTTCCTTGCCGGTGGCACCGAGCGCGTGAAGGATTTCCTCCACCAGCTGTGGATCGTTTGTTGCGTATACCGCCAGCGAATCGCCGACCTCAAAGCTCAATCCCCATCCGGTCAGGTCGAGTTCGAAATGGCGCGTGTCTTTTGCCGACTCCGGCCCGCTCAGACGACGATTGACCAGAAGTTTGGCGGGAAACGGGTTTGCCCGCGAATATGGAGGAGCGGCAACAGAAGCTTCAGCATGCATAACGGTTTTGTAGCGGCGATCTCTGATCGTCGCAAATTTTCATCCGTCATTCCCAATAGCCAGCGTGGGACAAACATCCATGGCGCGCTGCGCGGCGACTCGTTTCCTCGGGTGTTTCGGGCTGTTTAAGAAAATGAACGGCAGTCTCATCGTGGTTGTACGTCAAAAGATTCGGCGCTTCTTCGAGACAGAGACGACACAACGCACAGCTGGTATCCACATACCACTGCCCCGGCGCGTTCTCCGACTGCTTGCTCAGTTTGTCCGCCACGACTCAAGTAGACTCCGGATAGCGTCGAAGAAAGTCAGTTCCGATGTGTCCCTGAAGCAATCCTGGATGGTCCTCTCATGCGGCGGGGTTTTTTGACGCTTCGGACGCAAGCGCAATTGCGAAATCCACCTGTCGTTTGAAAGCGTCAACACGGACAACAAACACGGATAACTCGTCGCCTACGCTAAAACGTTTGCGCGACCGTCTCCCTATAAGCTGCCGTCGAGCCGGCTCAAACGAATAAAAGTCGTCCATCAACGAGGAGACGTGGACTAAACCGGTCACCAGAGCGTCCGGTAGTTCCACCATCAATCCGTAGTTACGGACATCAATAACGCTGGCGCGGAAGATCTTTGGCTTGCGCTCATCGAGCTGCCGTTGAAAAAATTCAAGTTTCTTCATCTGGACCGCGTCAACTTCCGCGTCGGCTGCAGTTCGTTCCGGTAGTTGAAACGTGCTCGGCAATCGAAGCGATCTCGGCCATGTCCGGGCTGGTAGGGCGTGTCACTCCGTGACCGCCGTTCGGTGGTTCGGTAGGGTGCGGACGGGAACGAGCGCCGTCCCTACCAAGCGCACGATGCACAACCAGGTCGGCGTAACGCCGAATAGGGCTGGTAAAATGCAAGTAGTTCGCCTTCGCCAAGCCGTAATGCCCGAGCGGTTGCGGAGAGTAACGGGCGCGTTTTAAACTTTTGAGCAAAGCGACTTTGAGGGCCTGCTCTTCTGGTTTTCCACGGAATGACGCCACCAATCGCTGGAGCTCGGCGCGATGAGTCAGGTCGCCAACCCGGTAATTAAAGCCGAGTACGAATTCGCGAAACTCTGCCAATTTTTCCGGGTCTGGATTTTCGTGGATCCGATAGATGGTCGGAATCGCGCGCTTTTTCAGTTCGCGCGCGACAGCCTCATTCGCGGCCAGCATGAATTCTTCGATCAACTGGTGTGATTCATCGTTCTCGACATCGCTCCAATTTTACGGGATGCCCATCTTCATCGACCCAGACTTTTACCTCTGGAAAATCGAGGTCCAGAGCGCCATGCTCGAATCGCTTCTTCCGTAGCACCGCGGCGAGTTCCCAGGCAAGATGCACTCGTTCCCCCAACTGGTCGGTAGGTGGCGCCTTCAAAATCGCATAAGCCTGCTTGTACGTGAGCCGGTGCGCACTTCGAATCACGCTGCGTGTAAACCGCGCGCTCTTCGCGGATCCGCGTTTGTCGAAGTGAATAAAGACTGAGTGCGTGAGGCGATCGACGCCGGGTTTGAGACTGCAGACACCGTTGCTCAATCGCTCCGGTAACATCGGAATCACGCGATCGGGCAGATAAACGCTGTTTCCGCGCCGGCGCGCTTCTCGATCCAACGGACTGTTGGGCTCCACATAAGCGGCGACGTCGGCGATGTGACACCGAGGCGCCAACCGCTTCCGGTCTTCTCAACGTGAATTGCGTCGTCGAAATCGCGCGCGTCATCGGGATCAATGGTGACGATGAATTCTCCGCGCAAATCTTCGCGTCCCTCGGATTGCCGGGCATCAACTGTCTCGGGAATTCCCTTCACCTGGTCCAGAACATCCCTGGGAAATTCCGTTGGCAGATGATATTTCCGGATGATCGACAGCATGTCGATGCCCGGAGCCGACGCGGGCCCGAGCACTTCGATGATTTCACCTTCGGGATTAACGTGGCGCGATTCCCACGCCTCCAGGCGAACTACAACTTTATCACCAACCCGTGGCGCAACTTTGAAGGTGCAAGAGGCAGGCCCACCACGGCGGGTTCGTCCTGTGGCGAACTGGAAACTTGCCCTACATAAACGTCATGAACGATACGCGGGTCATCCGGCACTACGTAGTAAAAGTTCCGCGAGCGTTGGAGAGTGCCAACAATCGTATCGTGAGCGCGTTCCAGTATTCGAATCACGCGCCCTTCGCGCCGTCCTTTGATGCGGCGATAAGGTTCATCCCGCGATATGCGCGCAACCACACGGTCGCCATGCATGGCTGTTCCAATGTTTTCCGCCGCAATGAAAACGTCCGTTCCGCCCGGCGGTTTCTGGCGCGAGAAAACCGTAGCCGGCTTGATGAATCGACAGTTTGCCAGTCACCAGGTCAGCCTCGGCGGGCAGAACATATCGGTTCTTCCGGATGCGCGCGATCTCGCCCGTGCGCTCGAGCTCGCGCAAGCTTTTGCGTAACGCTACTTGTCCGCGCCCCTGTCAACCCGAGCTTGCGGGCGATGTCGTTCTTGTCGAGCGGCCGGTAGTCTTTCCGCGCCAGCAGACCCAGAATTTGTTCTCGAATGTTACGTCCGTTCGAAGCCATCTAAGCGAAACTATACCGCCACGTTTATCGATTTAACGCGATTTCGATCCGAGGTCGAATAATGCAAAAAGCAATTATTGCCGGCGCGCTGGCGATTGCCCTGGTCGCGCTCGCCTCATTTGCCGCAGGAGGAGCCAGGATGAAGATCACAAGTTCTGCTTTTCAAGAAGGTGGAAACATTCCGCCAAAATTCACATGTGACGGCGGCGACAGCAGCCCACCTTTGCGGATTGCGGAGATTCCTTCGGGCGCGAAAACCCTGGCCCTGGTCGTAGATGACCCGGATGCGCCGAGCGGACTCTTTACGCATTGGATAGTCTGGAATATCTCTCCCCAGACCAATGCGATCGCGGAAGGAAGCGCGCCCCAAGGCGTGCAGGGAACAAATGACTTCGGCAAATCCGGTTACGGAGGACCGTGTCCCCCCTCTGGCACGCATCGCTATTACTTCAAGATTTTCGCGCTCGATCGCGAGCTGAACCTGCCCTCTGGCATGAAGCGGAATCAACTGGACGCAGCAATGAAAGGGCACGTTGTTGCGCAGGGGGAGTTAATGGGGCGGTATGCCAAACAAAAGCGCTAAATCGTTAATCGTTGAACCGTTGAATCGGAAATCCGATGTAACGATCTAACGAATCACGGCATTCTAGTCCATCTTCGTTCGAATAATCGACGCCAGGTGTTAGTCTCATCCATGATGCGTGGGAGACTCTGGAAAATCGGCGACCGCATCTTCGATCTCTCCCGGCAGGGGCTGATCATGGGTGTATTGAATGTCACTCCGGATTCATTCTCCGATGCCGGAAAATTTTTCGCGGTGGAGAGGGCCGTGGAGCACGGTTTGAAGATGGCAGCGGAAGGTGCGCACATCGTCGATGTCGGCGGCGAATCCACCCGACCGGGGTCCGAAGCTATCACCGCAGAGGAAGAATTGCGCCGTGTGATTCCGGTGATCGAACAATTGCGCGCAAAGAGCGAAGTCATTATTTCGATTGATACGTCGAAAGCCGAAGTTGCGCGCGCGGCGGTTCGAGCAGGAGCTTCGATCGTGAACGACGTTACCGGAGGGCGAGGCGATGAGGAAATGATGCCGCTGATTGCCGAAACCAATTCAGCTTTCATCATCATGCATATGCAGGGAACTCCGCAGACCATGCAGATTACGCCGCAATACACGAACGTTGTCTCAGAAATTGCTGATTTTTTCGACAACAATATGCGCGCGCCATAGTTTATAATATTGACCCCATGGCGATTGCGTTTGATCCGGGCATTGGTTTCGGGAAAACGCTTGAGCACAATCTCGAGTTGCTCGCGCAGCTTGAGATGCTCCGCGCGTGTGATCGACCAATCGTGATTGGCGTTTCCTGAAAATCGTTTCTGGGCAAACTGATCAATTCGGCACAGATGAGCGATCGGCTGGCGCCTGCGGTGGCGTTGACTTCGCTCCTGCGCATGCTTGGGGCAGACGTGCTCCGCGTTCATGATGTCAAAGAAAACGTAAACGCCTTAAAAGTAACAGAAGCAATTCTTCAGAGGGCAAAATGATTCATCAGCTCATCGATCTCTGGTTCCTAGGATGGCGCAGTCTGATTGAAATCCTTCTGCTGAGCGTGGCGATCTATTACGGTTACCTTTATTTCCGGGGAACGCGCGGCGCGAAAGTGCTTACCGGGCTGGCGATCGTCTTTTTGACGCTGACCCTGATTTCGACGCTGCTCAATTTGGTTGTGATCGGCTGGATCGTTCGAAGCTTCTCAGTTTTCCTCGCAGTCGCGCTGGTGGTGATTTTTCAGCCGGAGCTAAGACGTGGACTGGCCGCGCTGGGCGGCCACCCCATCTTCTCGCTGACGAGCGAAAAGCGCGAAACGGTTCATGATCTGGCCGAGGCAGTGATGCAACTGGCAAACAAGCAATTCGGCGCGCTCATCGCGATCGAGCGCGACACGTCGATTCGTGTTTACGAGGAAACAGGCGTGACGATCGACGGAGATTTTTCCGTTGAGCTCATCCTGACCATCTTTCATCCAAAGGCTGCGCTGCATGATGGTGGAGTGATCATTCGCAACGGACGAATCGCAGCCGCGGCGTGCATTTTTCCGGTGAGCCAGCGCGAGACGCTCGACCGCAGCCTGGGATTACGTCACCGCGCCGGGCTCGGGATTACTGAGGAATCGGACGCAGTGGCGGTAGTCGTCTCCGAAGAAACGGGCAGTATTTCCATTTGTCACCGGCGCCGAATTGAGCGCAATTTTACCCCGGAGACCTTCCGTCAACGAATCGCGGAGATTTTATTGCACAGCAAATATGAAGACACTGATCCTGAAAAACTGGCGCGCGAAGTTGATCTCTCTCCTACTCGCGACAACGCTTTGAGTACTGATCAAAAAGAACGTAGCGACGACGCCCTCGTCGTCTGACAGGCCGTCTCCGCCGCCTATCACGGAAACGCGCTGATTCTTGGATGTCAGCCCCAGCAGCCCGATATCCGATCTTCTCAGCGTAAAAACGCGACAGATTTTCCTCTTCCCAGCGACGGGCGCGCCGGATATCCCGGGAATGCGCGCTCACGACGGTTGAATTCTTCCGTGTGAACCCGACGGCGACCGCGGGAGAGCGCCTTATCGGGCACTACTCGAGTGCAGCATCTCGTGATAAAGCACGTATCGCAGAAACCAGGACGGCACAAATGGCTGGTCCAGCGCCCGATTGATTCGAATAACCTCGATCCTGCTCCTGAATGGTGCCAAAGATGAAATATTCCTTGGGACGATGCTTTCGCTGCCGGCCCCACATAACGTTGTAATTGCGAAGACGCCCGCGAAAATACCGCTTGTTCAAATCGTCAAACATCGGACGCAGGTCAAAATGCGTCCCCTCGTGAAGCAGATTCAACTGTCCCTGCATCGGCAGTTTAGGGTGCGCGAGCTTTCGTTTCGTCTTTTCTTTGTCTTTTTGCTCTTTAACCATTTGTGTCTTTCCTCCAGAGAAATCGAGATCGCCCAAAGTAGTTTAATGGTCTTCAAATCCATAGACAAGTGGAGCGCCGATATTCGCGATAAAAATTCTTAACCAACTGACATTCAACTTGTTATGCTGATAAACTCCAGAACTAATGAGTTGGCCAACGTAATTCCCAGATCATCTGGCCTTTAGCAGAAAAATCGCCCGCAACTTGGTCACATTTCGCCCCAATCCCGTCGCGTTCCTCGATTAAATTTAGCGAACTGTTAACGTCGCGTTAAGAACAGCGCACGTCGAAAAAGCTACGTCACAATTTTTTTGCGAAGATCGCAAATGCGCGTGTAATTGTCCCTCAATTCTCCGCGGAAAATTTAATCGAGTTCAAATCGAATGACGCCATTTCTTCGAAAGTTGCTCGGCCAAAACTGGCTTCTGCTGCTGACCATGCTCGCTCTCGCAATCTTTGGAGTCGTGGCGATTTACAGCGCCACTTCCACGCGTGCCGACTCGAATGCGACCGACTTCTGGCGAAAACAGGCAAACTGGGTCGTTGTCGGTGTCTTTCGCCTTTATGGCTGACGAGTCTGATCCACTACCGCTGGATTCGCTGGGGCGCGCTGCCGATGTATCTGGCCGGCATCGTCTTTCTAATCCTGACGAAGTTCATGGGCACAAAGGTTTACGGGGCGCGCAGCTGGCTGCATTTAGGACCGCTTAATTTTCAGCCCGCAGCAGCTTGCCGTTGTCGCCGGCATCATGGTTTTGGCGCTGTTCCTGACGCAATTTCGCGAAATGCATCCGATGCTGCGGCTGCTGTTCTGTGGAGCGATTGCCGGCTGCGCCATGTCTTGCTCATCTTGATGCAACCTGACCTGGGCGAAGTGATCATTTGGGCGCCGGTGCTCCTGGCGCTGTTGTTCGTCGGTGGTGTTCCGCTGCGCTACTTGATTTGCGTCATTCTCATCGGCGTTGCCTTTATCCCCATCGCCATCAATCTCGGCCTAAAACCGTACTCAGCAGCAACGGATCACGCGCGTTTACGCATCCGGATATCGACAAACAGGGCTCGGCCTGGGCGATTAATCAATCGCTCATTGCTATTGGCTCGGGCGGCTGGTCGGGCAAGGGATTCAAAGCGCCAAACACGCAGATCGAGCTCGGCTTTCTCCCGCGACTGCCGGTGCATAACGACTACATTTTTTCCGCGATCGGCGAGCAGTGGGGATTTGTCGGAGGAATGTTTCTCATTGGCGCGTTCGCTTTGCTCCTGATGACCTGTCTCTTCGTCGCATTTTTCGCCGGGCGATCAATTGGGCTGCTTCTGGTCATCGGGATCACGGCGCTCATCTTCACACATATCTTCCAAAACATGGGGATGACGATCGCGCATGCTGCCCATCACCGGCGTGCCGTTACCGCTTGATCAGTTACAGCGGCTCGTTTGTGCTAATGATCATGTTCGGCCTCGGGCTTGTGAACAGCGTTTGGGTTCACCGGAAAATTCCGGCGTAAGAAGTTTGCCGCACGCCTGCAATGGAAGCTGTCGACGCTTCCTACGCGATCGGCTAAAACAGCAGCGCAACGCATGGAAGCCGATTACAAGGTCAAGCTCGAGGTTTTCGAAGGGCCGCTCGATCTCCTGCTTTACCTGATCAAGCAGGATGAGATCGACATCTACGACATTTCACTTGAACGCATCACTCGCCAGTACCTCGAGTATCTTCAAGCGTTCAAGGAATTGAATATCGAACTCGCCGGCGAATTCATCGTTATGGCGGCGAACCTCATTTACCTGAAAAGCCGCAGCCTGCTGCCAGTTGATCAGCAACCGCCCGAAGAAGACGCCGAGGAAGATGATCCCCGCTGGGATTTAATCCGGCAACTGATCGAATACAAAAAGTTCAAGGAAGCCGCTGCAGAACTGCATTTGCGCGAGCTCGAACAGGAGCGGATTTTCGCGCGAGAGGGCGGCTCATCGTCGCTGTCGCAGGAACCGCTTCGGCTGGAGGAGGTTGGAATTTTCCAGCTGATCAACGCGTTTCAAACGGTGATCAAGCGGGTCGAAGCGCGACAGGACGTGCAGGAAATTTTCGGCGAACGTTTTAGCGTTTCGGAGAAGATCGATATTATTTTGCAACGAGTCGCAGATCAGCGCCGCGGCTGCGCTTTTCAGACTTGTTTGGGAATGCCGTCTCGCGTGTGGAAGTGGTAGTAACTTTTCTAGCGCTCCTGGAACTGATTCGTCTCAAACAAGTCCGCGCTATCCAGAAAAGCATGTTTGAAGAAATTGAAATCGCAGCCCCGGCGTGAGGCGCTGGCGATAATGCAAGCGACTATTATAACCTTGGCGGTGCCTGTCATGCCACAACCCAGCCAAGGCGGGCGTCGCCGTGTCGGATGCAACGCCCAAGGTGTGCCCCAGCCCAGCGAGGTATCTACAACGAGATGCCGCGAATCCTGATCGCTGGGTGCGGTTATGTCGGTCAAGCGACGGCGGATTTGTTCCATGCCGCAGGCTGGGACGTGGAAGGCTGGACAGCTTCTGAGGAATCCGCAGCGCGCGTTATCCGCCAAACCGTATCCTATTTGCCCGGTCGATATTTCAAACTCGCGATCAGGTCGCAGCGCGCCCGGATTATTCGATGCTGTTATTCACTGTGCGAGTTCCGCGAGGCGGCGGAATCGAGTCTTACCGGCAAATCTATTTGAATGGCGCTCGCAATCTACTCGATCGATTTGCCGAAACAAAGGTGCTCTTGACCAGCAGCACCAGCGTTTATGCGCAACGCGATGGCTCATGGGTGTACTGAAGAAAGCGAAACCAAGCCTGATCGCGATACGGGTCAAGTTCTGCTTGAAACGGAAAAGCTGGTGCTCGAGCGGCGCGGCATGGTCGCCCGACTCGCCGGTATCTACGGCCCTGGCAGGTCGGCGTTACTGAGCAAGTTTCTCGCCGGCACAGCGACCATCGACTGGGAAAACGATCGCTTCGTTAATCAAGTGCACCGCGACGATATCGCGTCGGCAATTTACTTTTTGCTGACACGAGAAACGCAGCAAACCCGAATTTACAACGTGGTTGACGATCAACCGATGCTGCAAAGTGAATGCTATCGTTGGTTGGCGCAAAGACTGGATCGCCCACTGCCGCCGATTGGAAAATCAACAGGGCAACGTAAACGCGGGAACAGCAACAAGCGCGTTAGCAACGCGAAACTCCGGAGTCTCGGCTGGACTCTCCAATACCCTACGTTGGTCGACGCAATGGAAAAAAGCATCTTGCGTAGCATGCCTGTATTTGATGTCCCGTTAAGCTCCAAGACGTAAGAATTGGCGGTCGAACTGCGTACTCAAAGGAAGGGGAGCAACTCCGCGGATAATTTATGGACCTGTCACAGGCAGTTCCTGTGCGCTAACGGCCTGCCATTTGCCATCGCGATACGCGAAGACATCCGTAAACAGAGTCTTGCGCTCGCCATGTTCGGTCATTTCGATCACGGCACCATTCACAATTCCTGCCTCACCGTAAACCCTACATGCAGATCTGCGAAATGCTTCTCCGGACGTTGGCCACCTGCAGGATGCTCGCGCAGAAACTGAAGGTGTTGGTCCTTTGTGATGATTGCCCCTGGCACGACGTGCAGGAAATCAGAAGCAAGGATACCTTCAAGAGCCGCAGGATCGTCCTCCACCTGTAGCCAACGATTTTCCAGGGCTAGCAACTCCTGTTTCGAGTCCTCATCTGATTTTGGGCCGCGGGCTGACGTGACACGAGAGAAGAACCAACGGAAGAAGCGCACACCCAATCACGCGATTCCAAAATCTCATAGCGAAAGCTGTTTGACTTTGCGCGACTCGAACCGGTCCGCAAGCGGTGTCATAGCCACCGATTGCAACGGCGCTTGCTGGCGCTGTTCGGCTTCGACCAACCTCAGGTAGCCTGGGCGGCTTCTGCGGCTGCAAGGTCAGCGGCGCGATGATTTTCGCGGCGTTCGCCAAAGAGCTGGCGAATCACTTCTTCCACAGGCACTTCCTGAACGTTGATGTCGCTCACGTCGCACGCTTCGAGCAGTTCACGGCAGGTCTCGGTGACTTTTGCGCGCGGGACCTTTAGCTGCACCGAAAACAGGCGTTTGTTCCGTTACTTCTCCGAAGGCGGAAAGATCGCGGGCCGCCTCTTTTCGAAGGTTAGACTCAGAATTTTGTATCCTGAAAACCGGTCGACGATCTCATCCAGCGGCCCGTCGAAAAGATTTTGCCGTGATCGATCACCAGAACCCGATGACACAACTCCTGGATATCCTGCATGTAGTGGCTGGTCAGCAACGTAACAATGTGATGTTTCTCATTGTAGATACGCAGAAATTCGCGAACTCGTTTTTGACTGACCACGTCCAAGCCAATCGTTGGTTCATCGAGAAAAAGCACGCGCGGTTCGTGAATGAGTGCGGAAATCAGCTCCATCTTCATCCGTTCGCCTAACGAAAGCTCACGGACCATCAGCATTCATTTTGTCCTGCACCTCCAAGAGCTCCGATAATCCGTCCACGACCTTTTTGAACCGCACATCGGTCGATTCCGTATATGGCGCGATTGAGTTCGAGCTGATTCTTGCGCCGGCAGATCCCACCAGAGAGCATTTTTTGTCCCATCAGCAGGCTGAATTGCCTTTTCATTTCGTTGCGTCGTTCCCATGGGACAAAGCCGAGCACGCGCGCATCTCCGGACGTTGGATTCAATAGCCCGGAAAGCATCTTGAGCACCGTGGTCTTGCCTGCACCGTTCGGACCGAGAAAAACCAACGAACTCGCCTTCCTCAATGCTAGCGGAAACCTGGTCGGCGGCGCGCGTTTCATCGTAACGCCGTGCTTGACCAGGCCTTTGATTGATCCTCAAAGTCCCCGCTCCTTCCGATAGGTGCGGCAGACTTTGGTCAGGCCTGAAGTTTCAATCACTGGCATAAGTGATGGGAATGATTTCTAGTAAGACGTTACCCGCGATTCGTCTGAGGAAAACTAGCGCGCAGTGCGGAAACCTTTCTGCTATATCCTCGAGCTTAATTCACTCTGCGCCAGACGACGTCTCTCGTTGTTTCGACGATCGATGAGGGCGTCCACTTTCCCACTATCTGTGTAGCGAAATAGATGCGGCCTTCGACTCCTTTGCGAAAAAGATTTCGGATCCTTCAGGCAGAAGTTGTTCACGTTTCCCATTGCGCTCCACATACAAATTTTCGCCTTCGGAAAAACTCGTCTGATCTGGCCGGCGCCAGCTCGTAGGTGCCGTTGAAATCGGCGAATTTTTTCGAGTCAATCCTCGGCAACAGCCGGATCTTCATAGTAACGCATCGCTCTGGCTGGAGGCGATCTTGCCAGACGCCGTTGCGTCGCAGCCACGTATCGGTTACGTGATAACGAGCGGGTGAGCTTCTGGCCAAAGATCGTTTCGGTTTCATCGAGATCGTAACTTAAAATGGCCGTGTCACCGTGAATAGACGCTTTGGCTTTATGATCTTGATCGTGCCCGAATAACCTTCGGTAGCGGCGTAATATCGGCAACCAGTTGCGTCTTGTTAAAGCTGCGGCCTTTTTCATCGGCGAAGATGCAGTCGTCGGCGAAATATTTTTGCCATGGCTCCTGGTTGCCCGGGTATTACCGCGTCGAAAAGTTCCTGGGTGCGGCGAACAAGTTCTTCCCTGTGTTATCGCCGCGGCAGTCTCCGCAGATTGACTCCAGTGGTTTAAAGAAACCAAGAATAGAAAACCAGGATCAGCTGGCCGAATATTCATGCGATACTTGTTCTCTTGGTCACCGACAACCAACAGAAAATGTTTGGGAGGGTGGCGTGGCTTTCTGAGCGATGCGCGAATGGGATAAGCCAAATCGTTTACAGAACATCATCCAGGCAGCTGAGCAGATGGGCCACAGTTTCTTCGGTCTCATCGCCCATGTTGGAAAGGCGAAAGGTTTTTCCTCGGATTTTGCCGTAACCGGGGTCGATCACCAGATGATGTTTTTCGCGAAGCTTTTTCGCCAACTCCAGAACGTTGATCTCCTTGTTGTTTTTCACGCAGGTGAGCGTCTTGGAGCGGAATCCTTCTTCGGCGAAGAATTCGAAGCCAGTGCGGCGGACCCAATCATGCACGAGGGCGTTCGTCCGCGCGTGTCGACGCAAAGCGCGCTCGAGGCCTTCGTCGAAAATTTCATCCAGCTTCGATTGCAGCGCGTGCATGTGCCCAATGCTTGGCGTGCTCGGCGTCATCCATTCTGCTTGTTGCTTCTTGAACTCGAGGAAATCGAAGTAAAACCGCGGTTCGGGATTTTTTCTGCGCGAGCAAATGCTTTCTCGAAGCTGAGAACAATGAAAACCTGGTGGCAACGCCAGCGCCTTTTGGGCGCCTGGTGAGCATCACGTCGATGCCGAGCGCGTCCATGTCGATTTTGACTCCCGAGAATGAGGAGACAGTATCGAGGACCAGCGCCACATCGGGATACTTGGCGAGAGCATGCAGCAGATTTCCGGGAGCGGATTCATCACGCCGGTTGAAGTCTCGTTGTGGACGAGAGTGACGGTGTCGAATTTTCCCGTGGCCAATTGCTCTGTCGATCGCCTTCTGATCGATATGTTTTCCCCAATCGACCTGGAGTGGAGCGGCCTCCTTGCCGCAGCGCTCTGCCACGTCGAACCATTTGTCCGAGAACGCGCCGCACATGCAGCAGAGCACTCCGCGATCGACCAGGTTCCGGATGGATGCTTCCATCACGCCCCACGCCGAAGAGGTGGAAAGGAACACTGGCTGCTTTGTTCCAAACAATGTCTGAAGCTTCTGGATGAATCGCGCGGTAAAGATTCTTAAAATCTTCGCCGCGATGCCCAATCATCGGACGCGAAAACGCGGCCCAGGTTTTTTCCGATACTTCAACGGGACCTGGAATGAAAAGCTTGTCGTGCGGAGTCACAGCAGAAAACGTCCAACGTCCAAGCGCCCAACGTCCAATATTAAACTCTAGCGAATGACTTGCATGCAGATCACGTGCGATGTACGCGTGACGCGTGAAAGCCCAATTTGTCCTTTTTCTGATCGTTGCAGGCGCAATCGCTGGTGCGCGCTGAATCGCCACACTATTTCGTTTATGTCAGCAATGAGCGATCCGGTGATATTAGCGTGATTGACGGCGCGACGGACGCTGGTTGTCGTCGACCTTTAAAGCAGGCAAAAGACCCCGCGGGATTCACGCAGCGCCAGACGGCAAGCGGGTCTTTGTGACGGTGAGCGGTTCGCCGCGAATGGCCCCCGGTCTGGATGAAAATCGCGCGCCAGCGGACAAAACTGCCGACGGGCTTTGCTGTAATCGATCCAGTCGAGCACAAATTAATCGATCGCTGGCATGTCGGGTCGGATCCCGGAGCAATTCGGCGATCAGCAAAGATGGGAAGTTTGCTTTTATCGCGAATGAAGATGATGCGAGCGCTTTGATTGTCGATCTCGGCTCCGGGCAGTCCCGTGGAAAAGTCAAGGTGTCGGAGGAACCGGAAGGCGTTGGTGTGAATCCGCAGAACGGCGAAGTTCTATGTCACCGTGCGAAGAGAAAGGCGAGGTGTTCGCAATCGATCCCGATCAACAGCGCGTAGTCGCAACGATCGAGACAGGCGGACGGGCCGCGGGTCGATTGCATTTCTGCCGGACGGCTCGCGGCGTACGCCGCCTGCGAGAACGGCGGCTACGTTGCCGTCATCGATGCGGCGTCGCACAAATTGTTGTCAAAAATCCAACTGCCAACAGGCTCGCCGCCGATGGGCACTGCAATGGCCAGGATGGAAAAGAGCTTTATGTGTCAACAGGCCGCGGGAACACGGTTGCAGTTATCGATACCGAGAAGAACGCAGTAGCGACGGCAATTCCCGTCGGAAACCGCGCATGGGGAATCGCGCTAGATCCAAGCGGATCGAAACTCTACACCGCGAACGGTGCATCGAACGATGTTTCAGTTGTCGATGTAAAATCGCGCAAAGAATTGCGCCGTATCAAGGCTCGGTGACGGTCCGTGGGGCATCGCGACTGTAATTCCTTCAGAATAGATGAGGTCGATCTATCGCGGCGGCTGAATTGTTGACATCGCGGATCAAAGCGACGCGAGGACGCATCGCACTCTAAAGCTGCCGCGAAAATACCGACCGCGTCCTTATCCGCCGGCGGCGTAATTCGGATATCGCTCGTGCAGCTCCCGACGACAACCGATCTGCTCTCGTCGGTTTTGCCCGCTTGCCTATAGGCGAGTGCCGCTTTGTCCAACGCGCGCGGAGTGATGGCCGGATCATCGCTAAAGCAAGGCGACTTTCGAAGGCCTTACCCGCGTCATCGAAATTCCCACGCCCAGTTGGACTTCGCCCGCGAGCAAGCGCACGCTTCCGCGTTGACACGTCCCTCCGGTTGCAGCGCCATGATTTCTTCGGCGATTTTCTGAGCCTCGTCGGGTTTATGGGCGCTGATCTTCATCGCACCGAGCGCGAGCAACACCTTGGCCTTCCCAGCCGGGTCTTTCGCTGTCTGCAAGCATTCTAGCCAAATGCATCCTCGGCTTCAGGCAGGTTCTTTAGCTTGGTGGCCGTGTCTCCGAGATAAAACAAGAAATCGGGTTTAACGCCGCCCGGATTATCGATTTTTCGGAGCGCGCTCAGGCATTTTTCCGCAGCCTGGAAATTTTTCTCGTTATAATATCCGATCCCGAGCCACTCCAGAACTTCCAGGTGGCACATTTGTGTCTCGGGCTGTTTGACATGAAACTGTTCACCTCTTTCGTGAGCGCAGCCCGATCTTTCAAATAAAACTGAGATAGCATGATCCGGAGCGACGCGAGGTTGTAATATTGCTCCTGTTCAAGCTGGCGGGCTGCGTTGAGCGCCGTCAACGCCGTTTTGTAATCCTTTGCTTCAAACGCGGCCTTGCCGATAGCACAGCCTGCGCCGCAACAGAACTCTTGGGGTATTCTCTCAGGAGCGTGGCGAAATGTGTCTACCATGCCCTTGGTTGTTTTCCCTGCTGTCCGAGGATCAAAGCTTTTAACTGCAAAAGCTGCCTCCCGCTCGTGCGCCTTGGGATACTTGGTGAGGATCGTGTTTGAAATCCGCCACCGCGGCGCGCGTAATTTTGTCTTGTTCGTAGGCCGAAGGCTCGCTGAGTCCAGCGCGGCGGGCGCTTGCGGATCATCCGGGAACGCCTGCACGTAGTAAGTGAAAGCTTCGATCACGCCGGGGATATTTTTCATCTGCGCGTGACACAAGCCCAATTCTGTACGCAGCATCGGCGCGTAACCTGGCGGAAAGCTGAGAAGCGCGCAGTTCCTCGAAAATCAGACCTGCCTCCGCGCAATTCTGCTGTTTATGAGGGCTTCGGCCTTTAACAGTTTCGCTCTGATCCGGCGCCGTTCAGCTGGTCGGATTCGGTTGGCGAGAAACTCGGTCCACTGCGGAAATCAGCGACGACGGGCATCGAGCGTACCGTTGATCAGACGCTGATAGGCAGCATCCTTTGCTTCCTCTCGATCCAGGGAACTTTGGTGATAATCTGGCGATATAGCGCTCGAGCCTCCTTCGAGTTACCAAGTTGCCGCTGGCTGTTCGCCGCGAGTAGCAACACTTCGGCCCTGGGCACCTCCGGCAGGTTCCCCTGTTCTTTTTGCACTCTGCTAACAACTGCGCGTAGCTGCCCGGCCTGATATTGCAAACGACGCATTGCCGACCTGCGCGATCGCCCGGAATTTTCCACCTTCAGGACAGCGCGACCTTTCCGCAGCAAAGCTTCTGCTCTATCCGCCATCGCCTTGTCGATTTTGTTCCCTTGTCGGCCTGCACAAGATCCGAGCGGCGATCATGCCTGCCGCGCACGGCCGATTCCGCCTTCAAGGCCGGTTTCTGCGCTTCGTCAGCCAGCGCTCGTATTGCTTCAGCGCATCGATTTTTCTTCCTCGCGCTGGCAAAATGGATGCTGCCGCAATTCGTGCGTCCTCGCGGAAAGGATTCGATTTCCGGCCTCGGCAACCTCGGCATAAATATTGGCAGCTTCCTCCTTCGGCCAAGTGGCCTCGAGACAACGCGCTTCGAAGTAATGCGCGGAAAGCGCTACTGCTGTTCCTTTGATTTTCCGACAGAACGATGAAACGAGCGGAAGCGGCAGCGGCATAATCTTTGTCCGCGAACTGCCATCTCGGCGAGCGCATATGCCGCCGGTCCGGCGAATTCGCTGTCGGCGTAATCGTTGAGCACCTTCTGGAGGTTTGCGCGAGCGCCCGAAGCGCGACCGAGGTTGGCGATAGCATTCACCCAGCGAGAAGTAAGCGTTCGCCCGGCCGGCGCGTCCGGGATAATCGTCGAGATATTTTTGATACTCAGGCGCCGCCAGATCGTAAAGCTTTGCGAGTGAACAGGCCGTTCGCGTAACTCGAGCTGACGCTGAGCTGCTCCCTCACCTTCATGCTGTGATGGCTGTGATGGCGCTGACGATTCCTCCTTTGAGAGAGCGGAGAACTCTGTCGACTGATTCATCCGCTGGGAGAGCGGCGCGGAACGGGCGGTCTGTCATCTACGGGACGCGCCCGGCGAACTTCCGGCTGTGATTGAGCAATGACGCTGCTCGGCCGTGCAAAGCAGCATCGCCAGTCCCAGGAGACTGGCTGCGCTGCGCCTTAGTTTTCATTTTGCTGTCGCGAAAGCTACGTTGGTTACCTAGCCTCGGTGCAAATGTTCAACACGCCGATGATGTTCTTATAGGCACCGCGGTTTCATCGCCGCGGATCACTACGAGCTTGCTCGGAATTTAGTTGGACCAGGCTTTTCAGTAATTCGCCAAGTTCGGCACCGCCAAGGTGCGGCGGATTGACTCACCACGTTGCCGTCGGCCTTTACGTTAACGATAACGTCACCAATTGGCGCAGCCTTCTTCTGGCGGCTGATGCTTTTGGCACTTTAACGTCGAGCTCGTTCTCAGTCCGCGCCGCGTTCCACGTCGAGCAGAAGAAAATCAGCAAAAGCAATAGCACATCCACCAGGGGCGCCAGTTGAATACCGGATGATGCAGAGGTGCGTGACCACGCAGATTCATTGGAGTGAAACAGCTTTACAGTTCTTCTTCGATCAGCACAGGAGTTCGCTGGGCCTGCCATACTGCAACGAAAGCAGGGCCAACACATGGGTCGAAGCAGCTTCCAATTCGGAGATCAGCTTTTGTGCTCGGCCACGAAAGAATGCGTAAGAAGCATCATAGCAGGAATGCCGATGGCCAGCCCGGCAGCCGTATTAACCAGCGCCTCGCTGATCCCGCGCGACAACGCGGTACGTAACGCGCCGAGCCGATGTCGGCTCCCAGCGCGCCGAAAGGAATGGATAATTCCAAAGACGGTGCCAAGCAGGCCCAGCAGCGGCGCAATCATTCCAATATCCGCGAGGTAAATCACCCGGATTATTCAGATTCGCCGCGACTCGCGTTCCTCCGTCTCGGCGATTTCACGGACTTAAGCTGTAAGATCTGCTTGCGGATTCTTGGTCATGAAATCGAGCACTTTCTGCACAACCCGCGCGATCGCTTCGCCATGCCGATTGGAAACAGCGAGCAATCCCAAATAATCGCGCTTACGCAAAAGCGCGTCCGCCAGTTGCCATATAACCGGTCGAAACCACCGCGCCACGCCGGATTGTCATCAAGTAGAGCTACGACCAATCATGACAAAAAAGATCGACAGCAAAACGAAGCGGGAATCATTACGGGGCCGGCCTTGAACCAAGCGTCTCCAGGATGGTTGTGTGAGTCGCCCAGGCACCAGAGGCGGCGTAGCTGGAGGCTTCTTGTGCTACAACAGGAGACGCGCCTGCCAGCGCGGCAAACAACAGGACCCAAATCTTCATGCCGGAAACTGCGTAATGATATGCAGGGCGATCAGCCGGATGCAAATGCGCCACTGACAGATCAGCACAGCGAGAGATCATCGCCGAGTTCGCCTGAAACCATTTGGCGAGGACGCGACCGCCGGACCGCCGCCGAATCGAGCGGACGGCCTCCCAGCGGTTGCGAGATCCGTGCAATTATCAGCGGCGCACCAGGAAATGACATGCGGCGCTGAATGTCCGGATCGAGCTCCACGTAATTTCGGCCGCCGCGCCAGTGTGTAATCGCGCCGCTCAGCAAGTCCTGCACTGGATAGAGTCGCCTCCATTTGTCCGAAACTCTCAACCGGAACGTAGACAAACGAATTCTGTTTGCGATGTGGATCAAGATTCACAACGACTAGAATGATGTTATCACGCGCAGCGGTCATCTTGCTGTAAAACAGAATGGCGTCGTTATCGGCGTCGTGGAACCGCAAATTCAGTGTAAAACTGCAGCGCGCGGTTTTCCTTTCGGATTTTGTTTAGTCGGGCGATCCAGTCCTTGATGTTCCCGGCGCATTCCAATCGCGCTTTTTGAACTGGTATTTTTCGGAATCCAGATACTCCTCGCGGCCCGGCAACGGCTTCGTTCTCACATAGCTCGTATCCGCTGTAGATTCCGTAAAGCGGTGAAAGCGTCGCGGCCAGAGCTACGCGAATCATGAATGCAGGCCGCCCACCCTCCTGAAGCACAAACGGAAGGATGTCGGGTGTGTTGGTCCAAAGATTCGGAGCGAAAATACTCGCTCATTTCGGTTTGAGTCAGCTCGGCGAAATATTCGATGAGCTCGCGCTTCGAATTTCGCCAGGTGAAATAGCGTGTAGCTCTGGTTGAAACCGGCTTTCGCCAGCGCCTTCATCATCTTGGGCCTGGTGAACGCTTCGGAGAGAAAAATCGTGTCGGGATATTTCTCGCGGACGCCCGTTGATCAAATATTCCCAGAAAGCGACTGGTTTGGTGTGCGGATTGTCCACGCGGAAGATGCGCACGCCGCGCTCGGCCCAAAACAGCACGACGCTTTTCAGTCTCCGCCCACAGCTCGCGCCAGTTTTCGCAGCGAAAATTCAGCGGATAAATGTCTTCGTATCTTTTTCGGCGGATTCTCGGCGTATTTGATCGTGCCGTCCGGGCGTTTGTAGAACCAATCCGGGATGCTCTTTGACGTGCGGATGATCGGGCGAGCAATTGATCGCGAAATCGAGCGCGATTTCCATTCCGCGCTTGCGCACCTCTTTCTTGAAGCCAGTCGAAATCTTCCAGCGTGCCGAGCGAAGGCTCAACCGCCTTGTGTCCGCCAGCTTCGCTGCCGATCGCCCATGGCACGCCCGGATCGCCGGGTTCGCAGGCGGTCGAGTTATTTCGGCCTTTTCGATTAGTGTGCCCAATCGGATGAATCGGCGGAAAATAAATGACGTCGAAACCCATCGCCTGAGCGTCGTCCACCCGTGGCAAACAATCGCGAAACGTCGATCCGCGATCGCCGCGGCCTTCTGCCGAGCGCGGAAAAAATTCATGCCACGCTCCAATTAACGCTGCGGGCCGATCTACAACAACGCGGGGAGCGGGATCGTATTGCGTCGCAGCTGCGCGGATCAGGATATGTCGCCATCAGCACCTCCAGCTCGCCCGATCGTGCGATGGCGTGAATTTCTGAATTAGCACCGGTCGAAATTTGCTGGGCAAACTCCAGACAATCGCTTGCGGTCCGCTCGATCGCGCGCACGTCTGGCGGCAGCTTCTATCAAAGCCGCACCTTCGAGCGCTTCGCTTCGAAGATCGGAAATGCCGGCTTCAAATTTCTTTGCGAACTCCGCCTGCCAACTGCGAAAAGTGTCTGTCCACGCTTCGACCGTGTATTCGTGAATGTCCTCATCGTGCAAAGTGCAAACGCCGCGCCAGCGATCGTTATCAACGAAATTCATCGGCGTTTCCCGCCATGCGCGTTTCCCCAGAACACGCCACTTCAGGATCGCCGCCACGACATCGTTGCCCATCCTTGAAAATGTCCGCTTCAACAACCAGGTCTTCGCCAACGATGCGCTTGATCGGGTAGCGCCCGCCGTCGATCAGCGGCTGCAAATTCTCGATGACAACGGAAGGAAAAGCCCGAGGCATGGGCCTTCAATCAACCGAGATTCGCGGCAGAGCGAAAGAGCATCAACGTCGCATGCGGTCGCGAGGCACATCAGCGAATTCGCGATGTGTCGCCGATCGTGCGAGCCGCAGAGCGCTACTCCCGACTCGCTCCGCCGCGCTTGATGACCGCGAAATGAAATGCGCACTCGTATAGACCCGAGTTGCGCAGCATTTACCGGCGCACTTTCGCGTGCAGCACGGCTTCAAACATGTCCTGCTCGAGCCGACCTACGATTGGATAACGATCCACCAGATTCAGAATCGGCGAATGGCACTCCGACAATCCTGGGCCCACCGTCCTGGTGATCGTTAACGAACTGGGACATGTAACCTTCTCCATCGCGCAACATTGGCCAGCCATTTGGCGCGTTCAGCCACTGTGTCTCCCTTCACCTTCGCCTTGAGCGCGCAGCGGTTCTTTTTCAAAAATATTGTAGAAGAAGCTTCTCCGGAGCGTTTGGCCCGTAGATTTCCTGAGCCGATTTCAACAGATCGAGCGTCAACTGGTGGCTGTCGGCCTGGAGAAGATCATGGCTGCGCCGGGTCAGCCGATAGACCATCTCCGGGCGACCCATCTTTTGCGGGCGACGCCACGGTATCCAGATAACCGTCCCGTTGAAGGGTGAGACAATGCTGCTTGATGCCCCATGTAGCTCATCTTCATTCTCTCCACCAGCTCGTTGACGGACATTCCCCTGGTGCGCTTGAGCGAGTTAATAATTTCAAGTCGTTGGGTACGCGTCAATTCCGAGATTAAGCGTTGGTTCATAGGATGACAAAAGTGACAATTGAATGACGAAAAACTGAGAGTGCGGGACTTTATACGGCGCGATCTTTAGTACGCAAGTATAAAGTTTACCCAACGGGCCAAACGAAAGAGATTACGAAGTGGCAAGACGCCGGAGACCCAGCGCTATTTCGCTACTGACAACTATCGCCGCTTCGGATTGGCCGCGGCAGATCGGCCCACTGAATCGTGATGTTGCTGAAGTTCACGGGAATGCCGGCGCATCAACGGGTTCGGGCTTGTCGCAAACGTGGAAGTGCAGATGCGGCTCGGTCGAATTGCCAGATGAACCAAGTTTCCCAATCACGTCGCCGGCTTTCACCTGGTCGCCGACGCGAATGCCCACACTGCCCGGCTGCAAATGCGCATACAGTGAGTACTCATTCTTTCCGTGATCAATCATTACGTAGTTGCCCGTGATCGCCGTTAAGCCTTTGGCTGAGTCGCTCTCCTTGTTCTTTCTGGAGCCGCGCAAAATATGCTTCCTGAGTTTCGTCAGGACGCTGCATTGCCGAAGGATCTTCTTGCTGATCGTTTGCAACGCTGGCCACACGGCCGTCGGCCGCGGCGAGCACATCCGCGCCGTAAGCGTAATAATCGATCGGAAGCGTGTTCCGTCCCCTTTGTGGCTGAGTCCGCTTTCACCGACCTTCCGCAATGTCGAGCGCGAACTCTTCCGGAATGGCCCAGCGATGACCTGTGTGAAACGAAGCTCCGTAGCCCACATACCAAACACCACGCAACGGAAAGACGTAATTATTTTGCTGCAAATTCAGATTTGATTGGGATTGAACCCGTGAATTCCGCGGCGTGACCGTCAGACGTTGCCATGCACGCGAGCTCGGAGCGTATCGCGCGCGCCACGGAACGCGAATACCTGCTCAACTGTGAGCAGCCCTCGATTTCGATCCAGGATTGGCCCGGCTAATTTGATGTCCGACCCAATCAAATCAGTGCCGCAAGAATTGAAACGCGACCTGCTCGAGGATGCCTGCCGCTTGCAATTTGGCGCCGCGATCCGCAATGCGCTGCACCGCCTCTCGATCCAGCTTGCGCGACTCAACCAACTCGGTTCCGCTTGCGGCAACTCGATGTCGATGTCGTCAATCTTGAACCGGCGCGCTGCCGTGATTGATCACGGCGACGTTCTGCAACAGGAGACTTTGAAGATCGCGTCGGCTTTCCAGCGGGTAGGTCCGAACTGCTGATGCAGGACAAAAACGAATCTCAACTGATTTTGGGGGACGCAGCAGCGCTCAGCGACCAGACTGCGAAAAAAGCGAGGGTGAGATATTTCATTGATCAAACTTCCTTTCCTGGAACAAGGTTGAGATGCAACACGAAGCACCTCTGGATTCAACAGATTAGCTCGATCCGCGTTATCGGGTCGTCGATGCTTGAGCACTAATCCGCTTCTGCCGTTTGTCAAGCCGACCGGAAGTGGAGGCATCTCTAGATCTAACGGAGCGCAAACAGCCAGAGATTTGATTCGCTCACTTCCCGTTCGCTCAGCCTTCGGCCTGCTCGTCTATGTCGCGCGCTTCCCCATCCGCTCCATTCTCGACTACGCGGAGTTTACCCTGAGCGAGCGGAGCGAGTCGAATGGGCTCCGTTCGGAATGACAAGGAGTGTCAGGAATACAGAGTATTCGTCGTGGTATTCGCGCTGCGGCGCGAACTGGACCTGCTCGTTTCCGGTTTCCGGATACTCGAAGATTTTGCCTTCGTAATTCCGGGATGACGATCTTCTCGTTATCGTGGTAAAGAACGTAACCGGGATTGATAGGTACCTTGCCCCCGCCGCCAGGCGCATCGATGACGAATTGCGGCACGGCATAACCGGTGGTGTGCCCACGCAGGCCTTCGATGATCTCTGATGCCTTTCGCGACAGAAGTGCGCAGATGCGATGAACCGTTGATCAGGTCGCACTGATAAATGTAATACGGACGCACCGGCACATGAGGTAGTTTGTGCACAAGCGTCTTCATGGTTTCAGATCGTCGTTCACACCGGCGAGCAACACGCTTTGATTTCCGAGCGGGACGCCCGCGTTGGCAAGACGCTCCAGCGCTTGTTTCACCTCAATAGTCAGCTCCCGCGGATGATTCACATGCACACTCATCCACAGCGGATGATATTTCGCCAGCATCGCGCACAGCTCAGGTGTGATACGTTGCGGCAGGAAAATCGGAACACGCGTGCCGATCCGCAGGAATTCTATATGCGGAATCGACCGCAACCGCGAAAGCAGCTTGTCGAGCCTTTCGTCGGAAAAAATCAGCGCGTCGCCGCCGCTTAACAGGACATCGCGCACTCTCAGTATGCGCTTCGAGATAACGAAAGGCTTCCTCGAAATTTGTGTGCAATTCCTGCTCGCCTACGCCGCTGACGACCCGGCTGCGGGTGCAATAGCGGCAGTAACTGGCGCAACGATCCGTTACTAAAAACAGGACGCGGTCCGGATAACGATGGACCAATCCCGGCACAGGCATGTGCGAATCTTCGCCGCACGGATCGGCCATGTCGTACGGAGATGCCCAGGTCTCCTCGATCCGTGGAATCATCTGACGCCGGATCGGATCTTCGGGATTTTCATGCGGCACGAGATTAAAAAAGTGCGGCGTGACCGCGAGCGCGAGTTTGTCGCCTGAGAGCAAAACGCCGCTACGCTCCTCGTCACTCAGCTCGAGGTGCTTTTCCAGTTGAGCCAGGGAGGTGACCCTGTTCTTGAGCTGCCATTTCCAATCGTTCCAGAGTTCCTGAGCCGATCTCTGGCCAATACCCGGGCGCGTGCGAGATGAACTCTTTTCCGTCCCCTTTTTCTTGGGTGATCATTTTCAATTGTGGACGAAAAAGTTAAGACCCTTAAATATCGTGTCAACGCAGGCACCTTCTTCGTGCGCTACTTACTCGTTAGTCACTCATCCGATTGGGTGATGCGGCTCGGCTCCGCGATCAGCAGACGCGAACACGAGTCTGGTCGCACAGCTATTTGCCGCCAAGCACGCTTAACTCCCAGCGGTAACCGTCGGGATCATGGAACCAAAAGGCCCATGTTTTTCGATCCCGGAGCTTCCGGACCGATTTCGTCGCCGGGATCCTCAATGTCGGCATCGACACTCTTCAAATGCGCGAGCGCTTTTCGTAATGTCGCCATGTTCGGCAGGTGAAACGACATGTGATCAATCGTTTCCGCCGACGGTTCACCTTTGAACAGCGCAATTGTCACGTTGTCGTTGCCCACCGCGACTCCGTTGTCGAAATCGAATTCTTTGCGCAACCCCAGCGCGCGCTGGAACCATTGCGCGCTTTTCTCCGGATCACGCACGGCCAGACCGAAGTGACCAACTTCTCCGAGCGTGAATGGCACTTTCATGAAGGCGCCGAATCCCTAAATCAATCGGTGTCGTGCGGTTCGGAGCCGTTTCGAGAAATGAGCGGCTCCATGAAGTGCTGGTTGAAATCTTTCAGGGCGTCGCGCGGCGTTTCTCCCAACCCGCTGGCACCCCGTCGCACTTCCGGCCCGATAAAGGCCAGCCAGATATCACCCACCATTCCCATTCTTGGACGCAAGCGTGCGGCCGGGCTGCGCGGATGGTTTTCGAGGAAGTCCTCGACGTCCTCTTTTATGACAGAAGGAAGTTCCTCAATTGCAAGCGAGACCATACCCCAGAAACGTGCGCCAACTGTCATCTGGACGTGAAAGCGGCTTCGCAATGTGATTCGTTGAATCGTTGATGTGTAAATCGCCTTGCTTTGTGATTCGTTAAGTCGTGATTCGGCACGCGAATCACGAATCTTGCGTTACGAACTATGCCAAGTCGTCAATTCGCCGAATGACGAATCTCGAATTACGAATTTCGGACTCGATCAGTCGCGTCCCCAAACCATGGCGACAGAAGTCGTGAGACTGCCGCCCATGTTGAATGTGAGGAATTTTTTCGCGCTCTCGATCTGCCGCGCGCCGGCCTGTTCCGTCAGCTGCTGATATGCTTCGAAAACCTGACGAACGCCAGTTGCTCCCACAGGGTGACCGTCGGCGATCAAGCCGCCGCCCGCGTTTACTGGAATTTGGAAAGGCCCTTTGAATTTTTCCGTGCGCACCTGCGGCAACGCTGTGGCGCCGCTTTTCACAAGCTCGACGCCTTTGCCGGACTCGGCGAGTCCGAGAATTTCGTAGGCGACAATTTCGGTGATGGAAAAGCAATCGTGCACTTCTGCGCCTTGCAGGTCGCGCGGCGTCAGATTGGCCATGCGGAATGCTTTCTCGGCGGCTTTGCGCGCGATCGAAAACGTGGGCGCATCCTTTTTGTCGAGCGGCAGATAATCGGTGGTGTGACCGTAGCCAAGAAGTCGGGCAGTCTTGTTTTTATCGCGGCCGATTTTGTCCAGATACTTTCCGGAAACGAGCACAACCGACGCCGCGCCGTCGGTGATCTGGGAACAATCGGAGACTTTGAGCGGCGGCGCGACGCTCGGGTTCTTATCGGAAACCTGCGATGCGCAATCGAGGGTGAGATCGGCGTCCCGCATTTGCGCAAGCGGGTTCAGCTTGGCGTGGGCGTAATTTTTCCATGCAACCAGCGCCAGGTCTGCTTCGCTCGCGCCGTATTTCTCGATATAAATCTGCGCAATCCGCCCGAACAATTTCGGAAACATGAAATCGCCGTATCCGGCTTTTCATTGTGATAATCGGCCGCCGCGCCGAGCACATCCGATCCATCGAGCGACGACATTGTCTTCTGCTGTTCCGCGCCGACGACCAGCACGACGTCATAAAATCCGCCAATGATCCATTCCGCGCCGAGCAACACCGACAACGCCCCGGAAGCGCACGCCGCTTCGGTATGCATCGTTGGAATTCCACGTAATTTCGGATCGATCTCCGGAATGAACGCGCCGAGCTGCAACTGCTTCGTGAACTGACCCGCGTTGAAATTGCCAACTGCGCCTGCCTGGATTTCCGCGGGATCAATCTTCGCGTCGTCGATCGCCTTCTTGCCGGCCTCGATGATGATGTGCCGTATAGTTTTGCCTTCTTTCTTCAGGTTACGCTTAAAATCGGTGCGCCCGCCGCCGAGAATGTAAACTGACTCGCTCATGCTTTACCTTAACCTATTTCTTGACCGCGTCATCCTGAGCGAAGTCGAAGGATCCCGTGGAAGCCCGTTTCGCTTTCGCAACGGGATTCCTCAACTTCGCTCGGAATGACGGCGTTGCTGCTTTAGCCGCCGAAGGCATCGATCCCCGTGATGTCGCGACCGACGATCAGCGTGTGGATGTCGTGCGTGCCCTCGTAGGTAGAGACGGTCTCAAGATTCATAAGATGCCGAATCACAGAGTAGCGGTCGGTAATGCCTGGCGGCGCCGAGTATGTCGCGCGCCTTCCGCGCGCATTCCAGCGCCATCCAAACGTTGTTCCGCTTCGCGAGCGAGATCTGCGCCGGGCGCGCCGAGCCCATCTCCATCATCCGTGTGAGACGCAACGCCAATAATTGCGCCTTGGTAATCTCCTGCGCCATCCAAACAAGCTTTTGTTGCACTAATTGGAAGCCGGCAATCGGGCGTCCAAATTGTTCGCGCGATTTGGCGTAATGCCAGCGCCGTTTCGTAGCAATCAATAGCCGCGCCGATCACGCCCCACGCAATGCCTGCACGGCGCGTGCGAAAGACAAGACGAGCGGTGCGCCGAGTCCGGACGCCTGGGGCAAACGATTCTCCGCAGGTATGCGGCAGTTCTCGAACCAGCATTCCGAAGTGCGCGACATGCGCAGACTGAACTTTCCTCGATGTCCTGCGCGCGAAATCCCGGCGCGTCTTTCTCGACCACGAATGCCGCCCACGCGCCCGTCATCATCTCTTGCCCAAACAACTTTGACGTCCGCGATCGAAGCATTGCCGATCCAGCATTTGCTCCCGTTTAGAATGTAATGGTCGCCGTCGCGTGTGGCGCGGGTTTCCATCCCACCCGGATCTGAGCCGTGTCCGTGTTCAGTGAGCGCAAAGCAACCAACGCGCTGCCCCGATACGCAGTCCTGGCAGCCAACGCGCTTGTTGGTCCGGTGAGCCGAAGGAATGAATCGCCTGTATCGCGAGCGCGCCCTGCACCGACGCCAGCGACCGCAAACCCGGAATCGGCACGTTCGAGCTCTTGCATAATGAGGCCGTATGCCGTGTGGCTAAGACCAGCGCAGCCGTGCTCTTTGAGATACGGCGCATAGAAGCCTAACGCCCCCATGCGTGGTGTGAGATGTTCCGGGAATTTGCCCGCGCGATGGCATGGCACGATCTCGGGCATTACTTCCTCCTGCACAAAACGCCTGGCCCGATCGCGCGCGGCGCGTTCCTCTTCTGTGAGAAGCTCTTCGATGCCGTAATAATCCAGCGAAGTTGCTGTCATGTCGGTATGGGTCGCGGTAATGCGCGTCAGTTTAGCCGGGGGCGACGCGAAAACAATTCTGTCCCGCGCTTGCCGCCTCAACGATTCGAAACCCGCGGTGCGGACAAAAGGCGCCTGGCGCAAGCGCCTCTACAACTATTTCGCCGTGGGCAATCCTATGGCTTTCCAGGCTTTGAAACCGCCGGCCATGGAGCGGACGTTTTTGTAGCCCATTTTTGCAGGCTCTCGGCGGCGAGCGCGGAGCGTCCACCTCCGCCGCAATGACAAATGATCATTGCGTTGGTGTCGGGGACTTTTTCCTCGACGTCGAGCTCGATGGTGCCGCGACTCATGTGGATCGCATCAGGGATATGTTCCTCGTCCCATTCGTCTTTCTCGCGAACATCGATAATCATCGCTTCACCGCTTTTTGATTTCTCGGCTGCTTCACTCGGAGAAATCTCGGTGATTTTCTTCTTTGCTTCTGCGACCAACTTCTCAAAACCGCTGTGCTCTGCCATAAAGATATCCTGTCCGTCAATGACACAGCGTCAAGATGTAGCCACGGGCGTGTGGCCCGTCGGGAATGAGACTAGGAGACGCCGCAAAGCGGCGTGGCTAGCAGGGATTCGCCCAAGTTGAGAGTTGGGCGTCGAGTGCTAGGCGTTTCTACTCATAGCGCAGCGCTTCGATGGGATCGAGCGCGGCGGCTTTGCGCGCCGGGTAAAAGCCAAAGAAAATTCCAACCGCTGCGCTGAACAAAAATGCAATGGCGACCGAACTGATTGATATCAGCGTAGGCCAATTCGCGTATGCCGAGAGAACTTTCGAAGCGCCAATGCCACAGATGATCCCGATCACGCCGCCGACGGAGCTCAATGTGACGGCTTCGATCAAGAATTGAGTGAGAATGTCGGTGCCGTGTGCGCCCACGGCCATTCGCACGCCAATTTCGCGCGTCCGTTCAGTCACGCTCACCAGCATGATGTTCATGATTCCGATTCCGCCGACCAGCAGCGATACGCCTGCGATTGCGCCCAGCAAAACGGTCATCACCCGCGAAGTGGCAGTGGCCGCTTCGGCGATTTCCTGCTGAGTTGCGCACCGTGAAATCGTCGTCGCGCCCAGGGCGAATATTATGCCGTTGTCGCAGCAATGAGATAATTTGCTGTTGCGCCGCTGCGAGTCTGCTCCGGATCGCCGATTTGCACGTTGATGTTGCGCAACGTGGCGCCGCCGATCACGCGTTTCATCGCGCTCGTATACGGCATGACGACGATGTCGTCCTGATCGACACCCTGCGGGCTCAACCCCTTGGGCGCGAGCACGCCGGTGATCGCGAACGGCACATCTTTAATTCGTAAAATCTGGCCGATCGGACTTTCGTTTCCGTAAATCTGAGTGGCGGTGGTACGACCGATCACACAAACCTTGTTCGCGCTGCGCACGTCTTGTGATGTAAACGGCGCGCCATCAGCGCAGCGGCCATTGCCGGATGTCAAAGTAATCCGCTGACTCCCCGTAAATGCGGGTAAACCAGTTTTGATTTCCGGCGGCTACTTGCGTGGTCGAAACAACTTCCTCGCTTACTCCGATCGCGCCCGGCACTTCGCGCCGGATCGCCTCGGCATCTTCGATTTTCAACGTGCCAGCGCCGCCCCACCCAGTGCGAATGCCGCTCGAAGTGGTGCTGCCTGAGAAGATGAGGATCACATTTTGTCCGAGGCTGGCGATCTGCGCTTCCACTTGCGCCTTCGCACCATTGCCGATCCCAACCATCGCAATGACCGCGCCAACGCCGATAATGATCCCGAGAGCAGTCAGCACCGAACGCAGTTTGTTTCGCCGCAAAGCGCGGAGCGCAACGTTAAATGTTGGCGCGATTCTCATTTCGTCGAGGTTGAAGCGCTAAGCGTGAAGCGTGTTCTTGTCGGAGCTGTGACGCCGCATCCGAGCGTTGCGAAACCAGATGATCATTCAGAATCACGCCGTCGCGCATCATCACGTTGCGCTTCGCATAAGCAGCGATGTCCTGTTCGTGGGTCACCATGATGACGGTAATTCCGCGCTCATTAAGTTGCTGAAAAATCGCCATGATCTCGACGCTGGTCCGGCTGTCCAGATTGCCGGTCGGCTCATCCGCAAGAAGGACTTCGGGCTGATTGATCAACGCGCGCGCGATCGCCACGCGCTGTTGCTGGCCACCTGAAAGCTGGCTCGGATGATGATCTTCGCGACCTGCGAGGCCAACGGATGCAAGAACGCGATCCGCCCTTTCGCGAAGGTCTGCGTGTGTCAGACGCTGCGCAGCTGTAAACCAAGGGCAACTCGACGTTCTCCCGCGCTGAGGTGCGCGGCAGCAGATTAAAATTCTGGAACACGAATCCGATCTTGCCGATTCCGGATATCGGCGAGCTCGATCTCGATCGAGACCGGAGACGTCTGCGCCGTCCAAAATGTAGTGGCCTGTGGTGGGCCGGTCGAGGCAACCCAGAATATTCATCAGCGTGGATTTTCCGGAACCGCTCGCACCCATCAGCGCAACAAATTCGCCGCGCTTGATTTCCAGCGACACGCCGCGCACCGCGGGCACTTCCATTTCGCCTGTGCGATACGACTTTGTGAACATCGATCAGCCTAACGAGTGCGCCGTTGTTCATATCGACCTACTTCCCGGCGAATGTTGTAGCCGATTCGTTGCTGCGAAGCGCGGCGCTGAGGTGTTTGGAATGCGCGCGTCACGCGTCTCCACGGAGACGCGGCTACAGCAGTCCGCGAGCGACGAAACCGAACTTTCTCTCCATGATAGTTACGGAAATCGCCGCGACCCGCCGCCAAAGGGATTCGTCGCAGGCGATGGCGCGGCCATCGCTGAGCCGAGCTCGGCCGTCACCACGCGGTCGCCTTCCTTCAGAGCCTTCGACCACTTCGGTCACAATCCCGTCGCTGATCCCGGTCTTGATCTGCGCCGGCTGCGGCCGACCGGCGCCAGACGGCAAAACATACACGGTCCGCTCGAGTGCCCTCGGACACACCACCGCTGCGCCCCTGGGCAGGCCGTCCCATGCGACTCTGTACCCGTTCTTTTTGTCTCGACCAGGCGTCGCGTCCGGCGGACGATAGCGCAGTGCGGCGTTCTTGATTTGCAGTACATCATCCTTGTGCGCGATGACGATTGAGACGTTCGCTGTCATTCCCGGTTTCAATTTCAAATCCGGATTGCTCACCCCGATGACGGTGTCGTAAGTCACGACGTTTTGCACGGTGATCGGCGCGTTGCGCACCTGGACAACTTTTCCGTGAAACGTCTGCATGGGAAAAGCGTCCACTGTGAAATCGACATTCTGATCGATCTTCACGACACCGACATCCGCTTCCGCCACATTCGCATCGATCTGCATTTTGGTTAGATCATTCGCAATCGCAAAGATGATCGGTGCCTGGAGACTGGCTGCGACCGTCTGACCAACATCGACACTGCGCGAGATCACCACCCCGTCGATCGGTGAAGTAATGAGTACAATGCTCGAGATCGGTCCTGACTTTATCCAGCGCGCCCTGTTTAATCTTCACGTTCGCCTCGGATTGATGAAGGGTCGCCGTCGCTTGATCGACGTCAGCCTGCGACGAAGTCTTCTTCGCAAACAATTCCTGTGTCCGTTTGGCATTTACTTTTGCGAGCTCAAGCGTGGCCTGGGCGTTCGCCAAATCTCCCTCCGCCTGAGTGACAGTCGCCTGAAAAAGCGCCGGATCGATTTGGGCAACCACCTGGCCGGCTTTCACCTGGGAATTAAAATCCACAAATAATTTCGCGATATTTCCTGAAACCTGGCTGCCTACCTGTACGGTAACGACCGGATTGAGTGTGCCGGTTGCCGTAACCGCCTGGGTAATGGGACCGCGCGTGATCGTTGCGGTCTGATAGCTTGCAGCGCCGCCATTGCTACACTGGCGGAGAACCGCTGCGACAACTAGCAGGCCAACAATCACGGGAAGCCATGGCACAAAACGTTTCATACGAGCGGTGGTTGACTGTGCTTAAAGTTAAGAGACAGGAAAAGTGATGCGGCGTTACATCGAAATCTACTCCATCATGCTGCGCAACTCGCTCATTCGCGAGCTGAGTTTCAAGGCGAACTTTCTGTTATGGATGGTCGTGGAGATCCTTTGGTTCTGCGGCCAGATTGTCTTCTTCAGCATCATTTTCGCCAATGTCGATCGTATTGGTGACTGGACAAAGTGGAGGTCGTGCTGCTTATCGGCACGCACCAAATGATTGCCCAGCTCTTTCAGGCATTCTTTTTTGTTAACGTCGCGAACATTCCAGAACTCGTGCGCACGGGAAAATTGGATTCTCTGCTGGTTCTGCCGATCGACAGCCAGTTTGCTGTTTCGACGAAACAATTCAGTCTCGACAGCATCGTCAACGCTGGGTTAGGCGGTGTGGTAGTTTGCGTAGCACTTTCGCGTCTCAATGTTGTTCCAGATTTGACATCAATCTTGCTTTACCTGGTTGCGCTGGGGTTTGGCATTGCTGTGCATTACTCGATCATGCTTGCTCTGGCAGCGGTCAGTTTCTGGATCGTGCGCGCCCAGGGATTGGTTTATGGCTACTTTAATTTCCTGAACATCGCGCGTTATCCAGATGCGATCTTTCCATGGCTATTCCGCTTGATCTTCGGCTGGATCATTCCGGTGGTCATTATCGCAAACATCCCAGCCCGCTTGTTGATCAAATCGCTCGGACAGCCCTGGTGGTTGATGCTGCATCTTGTCACTGGCCTCGAGTATTGTTTTCCTCCTGTCACGCGGCTTCTGGAAATTTGCCCTCAGCCGTTATTCCAGCGCTAGCTCGTGACACAGCCCACCCTGGCTGTCTCGACAGCCGGGCATCCTGCCAGCAAAACCACGGTGCAGGCTGGCGGCCTGCTACGGCGTAAACAGGCAGCAGATGCCGGCATTACCGAAATCTCCACTTGCGCGATCTGGGAAATGTTCTTAATTAAGCGTCCATTTTTCCGGTGTCACTCGATTAGAGGGCGCTTTCAACGCTATGGCAAAACCAACAAAAAAGAAGAGTTCTGCGAAGAAGCCTGCTGCGCGTAAGGCGCGACCGCGCACGCAAGGAGCGCGTCAAGCGGCCGGTATCGAAAAAGGTCGCAAAGCCGACGAAAGCCGGAAAACGTGGGCCCTCAAAAAGAAACGACTGAGTCTCCGGCCGTCCTGTTGGGTTTGAATCATCGCGAAAGGAGACTCGATCCCTTTACGCGGCAGCAGAAAGAGAAACTCCTTCAGCTTCGGGACGCCATGGTCGATTCCATGGCTGGCGTCGCCCAGGACACTTTGCGGTCGCGGGCCGAAGGCAGCGAGGCGTCCGCTTTTGGAATGCATCAGGCTGACGCCGGATCGGACGCTTACGACCGCGATTTCGCGCTGAGCTTGCTCTCGCAGGAACAGGACGCGCTTTACGAAATCGATCAGGCGCTCAAGCGCATTGAGCTGGGAACCTACGGAAAGTGCGAGATGTCGGGCAAACCAATCCCGCGCGCACGGCTGGAAGCCATCCCGTTCGCGCGCTTCACCGTTGAATGCCAATCGTCAGCTGGAAAAAGCAAAACAAGGCGTCGCGGGTTCGTCAATCTGTTCACCTCTCTATTCGGTTTGACCGAGGAGGAAGGCGGCGAGGCTGAGGAAGAAGAAGCCACGCCGGCAGGAAGTGAAGGACTGACGGACAAATGGCACAGGAAATTGTGACGCTGGAATGCACGGAGGCCAAGGCTTTGGGTAAGCCTGTCTCCCGTTACATGACCACGCGGAACAAGAAAAGCCCGCGCACGCCCAATCGGCTCGAGAAAAAGAAATACAATCCGTTCTTAAGACGGCATACGTTGCACCGCGAAACCAAATGATAGGTCCTAAAACTGCCAAACGCCGTTCCGCCTTTCGCCGGGCCAATCGCGCCATGCCGCGCCGGCGAATCGACATTGCCATTGAGGCTATCGATTACAAAAATCCCGATCTCCTGAAAAATTCGTCACAGAGAGCGGCAAAATTCTTCCACGCCGCGTCACCGGCATGCCGGCGCACCTGCATCGCAAGATCACACGCGAGATCAAGCGCAGCCGCTCTGTGCTGTTGATGAAGTGACAAATTCTGGCTGGCGCCAAATTGTGGTCCTGAACGAAGTCGCAGCGATTCTCGGCTGTCACCCGCGCGTCGATCACTAACTGGACAGACTGGGACGCCGTCTGCCATAAACAGGCGCGACCCTTCTTCGTTATGCTCGTCCGGGTTTTTTCGCCTTGCTCGATCAGCTTCCAGAATTCGCGGGTTTCGCCCAGCTGGGCGTCTTCGGACACAGGCAGTTTGCTTCGGAAAAAGGAAATCGCGAAACGTGTTCTTGTAAGACGCGATGGACTCTGATGCCTTCGTCAGTCTTGGCGAAATAAATGCGGTAATCTTTCGCACGATAGCGAAATAGCTTTTTCCCTTCGCGCTGGATGACGCCAAACCGCTCGGAATCGAGCTGGTCGAGGTCCTCGGGTAAAATTTGGAACTCCGCGAGCAGCTCAAGCTGCAATTTCTTCGGGAGCGCCGAGATCTCGGCTGCGCTTAATTCGTTGAAGATGATCTGGAACATGAAGCTCGTTGACTGGTAATTCGTTGAAGCGGAGCTACCATGCGTTGAATTACGCTTCGAACTCTTTAACGCTTCAACGATTCAAAGATAAACTCGCTCGCACACGCGCGCCAATTCGTGTCGTGATTTCCCAGGGAATCGTGCCAGCAGTCCTGGCCAGTTCCGACGCAGGAAATTTCCTCGTTTCCATCGCGCCCCATCAAAACAACCTCGTCGCCCACTTGCGCATTATCGATCTTGCTAACATCGATCATCATCAAATCCATCGTCACACGGCCGAGAATGGCGCAACGCTGTCCCCGAACCAGAACGGCGGCGTCACGATTAGAAAGGTGCCATGGATATCCGTCGGCGTAACCAGCCGACAACGTTGCGACCCGCATTTTCCGAGGAGCGATGAACGTGCGGCCATAGCTAATGGAACTTCCCTTCGGCATGCTCGCGCACGAGACAAATGCGCGTTTTCCATGTCATCGCCGGTTTGAGGAGGTTCTGAAATTCAGACAGCGGCGAAATCCCGTAAAGCACGATCCCAGCGCGCACCATGTCGAAGACTCCTGCGGGCTCGGCGAAGCCAAGCACGCCTGCGCTTTGGAGCACATGCGCTTTATAATCGATTGGAACCGCGGCGCGAAATTGCTTCATGATTTCGCCAAAGCGCAAAAGCTGATCGCGCGTGTAATCCGCGTCCTCACCCGAACACTGGCAAATGAGTCGAAACGCTGTGAATCCTGATATTGCGGAAATGTCGAGACTTTCTTGAGAACGTCCAAGGCTTCGCCTTCCGGAACGCCCATGCGGCCCATGCCCGTATCGATCTTGAAATTGACGGCCACCGGCGAGCGGTGCGCTACCCGATCGAAATCTTCTGCTTCCTCGAGTGCAGAAATCGTGGGAATGAAACCGCGCTCGGCGATTGTCGATCTTTCCCCGGCAGAGCGGGACCAAGAATAATGATCGGATGGGAGAAGGATTCACGCAGCGCCAGTGCCTCTTCCAGATTCGCGACGCCGAAAAGTTGCGCGTCATCTGCGAGCGTTTCCGCTACGCCGATTAAACCGTGTCCGTAAGCGTTCGCTTTCACCACAGCGAGGATCTCCGCGGAACCGACGCGTTCTCGCACGATTTTCGCATTGTGACGCAACGCGCTCCGATCGATCTCAGCCCAGCAACGATAAGTTTCGCTTTCATTTCGGCATGGTGATGTGCGGCTCGCGTAAATAAATCGGTTCGAGCGGTGGCAAAGAAAAGCTGCGTTGCGGTTCTCGCGCAAGTCTGGCGAGCACAAAGGCGCGATGGAAAACGAACGTACGACGCGCTCAAATTGCGGGAGCGAATCCGAGGTGAAAGACTGGCGTCGTGATCTCAATGCGTGTCGAGTTTCGATCTCAGCTCGGACTCCGCGAAAAGCGTTGGATCCTTGGACCAGGTTCATTCGCGCTGAATACGCGCGAAAGAAAAAGATTTTCGGCGAGCATCACCGATCACGCAGTATTCCTTCAGCGTTAGACTCCATTGCGCAGATTGACGGAAAACCGATCAGGCGCGCACCGGAAGAAACCTGCAATCCGATTGCAGCTGAAATTGCGATGCGAGTCCCCGCGTAGGAGCCAGGGCCAAGCCCGACGATAATCGTCGTCTGGGGCGCCAAATTTCTTCGTTGACATCGGCAAGATTTTCAAAAGAAGGCACGCGGAATTTTTCCGGTCGTTCGGCCAGTCACGTACTGAGACCGGCAGCCGTCTTCATCCAACCACGCCAGACTGCCGCGCGCTGTGGAAAGTTCCAGCGCGAGAATTTTCACGTTCCTTGGAAAGTGATCGCGCGCTGATTCTCCGATTTTATCTCAAACAGAATCCAGCGCGCTTGTTCGGGAATGAATTCCGGGAAGCGATCTGCCCATTCGATCACCGAAACTCCGTCGCCAAAAAGATAATCATCGAGGCCAAGCCGCGCGAGGGACTGGCGATCTCTCCAGCGCGAAAAAAATCAGAAATGATAAACAGGCAAACGCCCACCTCGATATTCGTGCACAATCGTAAACGTAGGGCTGGAAACGGCAGCGTTGCTTCCCATGTCCGGCCACGAAGCCTTTGGTGAATAGAGTTTTGCCGCTTCCCAGTTCGCCTCTGCAAGGCCAAAACCGATCCCACTTCCGCATCCTCCGCAAGTCGCCGTCCGACTGCTTCGGTCTCAGCCGGGCTGTTGGAAATGAACGTAGCCACCGGGCAAGTTGACGGTTTGCTGATTGACGATTGAGAGCAAGCGACCGATGCGAGTGAGCGGCAATTTTCGGAATTTCTTTTGCCATGCTCGCTACAAGCGATCGCTCTGTCACGCGGCGAAATGGCAAAGAGCAATTCGTAGTCTTCGCCTTCTGAAATTGCGTTGTCGATCTTCGCGCCGCGAGCAAGCGGCAGATTCTCCATTCGATGTTGAAATCCAACTCGGCTGGCGCGTGCGAGTCGCGGAAGATCGGCTCCCAATCCATCGCTTAAATCCATCATGGCGTGGATGGAGAAATTTTTCGTGAGCCAGCGCGATTCCGCAATCCGCGGAACGAATTGCAAATGCTTTTGTTTCATGGCGCCACCAAGTCGGCCGGTGACAAACAGATCATCGCCCACCTTGCCGCCCCCGGCGCGACACGCCAGCGGTCTCTTTCAACAAATCCAGCCACGCTAACCGAAATGGCCATCGGGCCCGGCGTGTGCTGCTCGTTTCGCCGCCGACTATGCTGACTTTGAACCGCTTCGCGGCCCGGCGGAGTCCGCGATAAAGCTGCTTTCACCCATTCGACCTTCGGTTTGCTCGGGACGTAATCGAGTGATCAGCGCAAATTGAGGCACGGCCGATGTTGCGGCGAAATCGCTGAGCGGACGCATCATTGCTTTCCAGCCGACGTCGAGCGCGGTCTGCCGTCGGCAAGAAATGCACGCCTGCGACAACGCAATCGGTTTTGAGCACGAGAGAGTTTCGGCGATCGCGGGTTTCTACCACAGCGCAGTCATCACCCGGGCCGTGTGACGACTGCTTTTCCGAGCGGAAGATGAGGCAAAGCTGGTCGAGCAGCCGGTCTTCGCCGATCTCGCGCAGTTTCATTGCGGATGATCCCTGGAACGCAGTGAGCTCTCGGCGGACTAGGCGCACGCGCCCCTGGAGGTCGGAGAGATCTCCGGAAATGCAAGAGCGGTAGAGTGAGCGATTGAAGAGCGAATGCATCGTCATGGCGACAAGAATGGAACCGCTCCATTCATAGGCAATCGTGAAACAACTTCCCAGAACGAACAGTGGCGCAAACGAAGGGAAATGTGCGTGCGCAGCGGCGCAAACAGCAGCGCGCTGAATGTGACGCCCAGAAAGCGGCCGAAATAGCGCTTGAGTACGACCGTAAATGAAAAATCGAAAAGAAATTCCTCAACCACCGGCGCGATTGCCACCGCAAAACGATGATCATCATTCGCTGCTCGATCGTGCGCGATCCGCTGAAAAGCTCGACGATGTTTTGCTTGCTCGAACCGCCCCCGAAAAAGCCGCTGCGTAATCGAGCTCAGATAACAAGATCAATGGATAGGCCGAAAACAGCAGGATCGTCTCCAGTGCTCAGAGTCCGGATAAAACCTGATTCTGAAAAACCCGCCTAACGAGCTGACGTCAAATCCACGGAACTGCAGGAAAGTCGACGATGAACGAGCACCACGCAACACAGTGAGAAGAAGATTTGCCAGAAGATTGCGCGCGCTGAACTGGATCGGAGGGTTGCGAAACCGACGCGCTAATGGTTGAGCAAAGGAAACAGGATCAACAGCCGCAGCCAGTATTGCCTCGGGCAGCCCAAAGCGTCGCGTCTCGCCGCGTCTGCACCGAACGCGTTCCGATGTTCGCGCCCTGATCTGGCGACTCAGCGAAATGTAAACGTAAATGCTGGCAAGAAAGTAGAGAGCGAAAAAGACGTTTAAAACAAAGCTCGGGGCGGCTCCGAATGCCGCGAAAGAGGCTGTCGGATCGCATGCGTCCCTCGGTTCTACGGCGCGTAATAGCTCGGCAGGAAATACGCACGTCCCGACTTCCAGTTGCGGAACGAGCTGCTTTGGAAGCTGCAGTTCGATTTTTGAATCGGTCTCTCCAAATATTCGGAAGAACCGGCTCAGACTAAACGGCGGCCCGTATTTCACAACTCTTAGCTTCCGGCGCATTTCCCAATTGTTTCGGCCTTAGCGAAGGCGTCGTCCAACTCACCAAGGCCATCGATCAGCTTGTTCTCGAACGCGTCCTTGCCCGACAGGATTCGGCCGTCGGCGATCGTATTGCGCAGCAGGTCTGGCTGGAAGATTTCTTTCCTTTCGCGACGATGCCCGAGAAACTTGTCGTAGGTTTTCATGATGAAAGCTCTGCACGAGCTCGCGTTCCTCCGGCGTGATCGGTCGCGCCCCGTTGAGCATGTCCTTGAACTTTGCCGCTTTTGAAAACAACGGAGGCGAGTCCGACTTTGTTAAACAACTGCTCGTAATTCAGCGTTTGAATGATGACGCCGATGCTGCCGGTGATGGTCGTGTCGCTCGCCATCAAGAATTTCCCGCCGCAGGAAACGTAATAGCCGCCCGAAGCCGCGAGCGAATCCATATAAACCACGACTGGTTTCCTCGCGCGCGCTTTGACCACAGCGCTATAGATCGCATCGGAAGCGGTCACTTCTCCGCCGGGCGAATCGATTTCCAGCACGATGGCTTTGACGCGATTGTCATCGCGCGCCTGTTGCAGCGCCGCGCGCATGTCATCGACCATTGAATCGGTAACGCTGCCCGGAAGCAGAAGAGCTGATCAAACCGCGCATGGTAATGACCGCGACCTTGTCGGTGGCTCCGCGCGTGCCTCTCTGAAGCAGGATCTCACGGAAACGCGGGAGTGGGTTCGATTTCCCTGCTCCCGCCAAAGCGCTGAAACGCGGCGACCATCAGCACGAAGTTAACGAACAGACTGGCGCACAGCGCGACGAACAAAAAATGCTGAGACAACCGAGCTTCGCGATTCCCATACGACAGGACGAAAGCTAGCTGGCGGAGAACCGGCGCGCGCACAAGGGCTTTTTGTTTCCCGGGCGACGACCATTGCGTCTCTGCGTGGCATTTCTCTCGCGCCCCGGTTTCGAGCGTGCGCACCAAGACAACCTTTTCCTTGCAAATGCTTAAGCGCCAGAGGAGTGGAAGACCATCTGCAGGCCCAGTTCGCCGGTTGCGGAGCCGCGGCCACCGCACCGCGGCCACAGTTTGAGCGAACTCACTCGCCAGCACCCGAAATGGGCGCGTAACCAAATCCCGGCGCTGCTGGCGACGTCATAAGTAGCCTTTTCAGAGTATTCAGCTTGGCAACTCCGTCTATTGTCCTCGTCGGACAATTACGGGTGCCCGTGGTGTGGCAACCTGATGTCCGTTGCCCGCTTCCCCAGAAGTGCCGAAACCAGCAAATAGGGCCGCGTGCAATACTTCCGATGCATTTCCAGTCTCCGGCAAAGTAGCGTAAGGCGCGTAAGCTTGGCAGGAAAAATAAGCACCGCCGCGCACGGTGACGAATTGCGGCAGGCCCGGGACGGCGGCGGCAGACTGCCGTCGCTAGACATCGTGAAATCGCCGGTAGCCGGGCAGCCGGGTATCGCCTCGCGATTCCCAAGCAGTGGGTCGCTTTCTCGCGGTTAAGCCGGAGAACTTGGTGTTCATAATCCATGCGTTTTGCAAGAACTCGAACTGGCGCGAGATGTTTGCGTTGAGACAGATGAAGTGTAACCCTCGCGCGGGTCGCTTCGATGGCGGCGGCTGGCGAGCGCGTCCGCAGGCGATAGTTCGCGGCCGTATTCGCGCCCGCGCCGGAGAATACGATGGAAACGAACGGACGAGATCAGATCGTCATGCGAAACCCCTCGGGCCAAAACCCAGCATGATGATGAGTTTTCTCAGTGCGCCGATGCGCCGCTCAGGAAAGTCGCTGTTACGCGGGTTTGCGCCGGCGAATATGTGCGCCGAAGGACAGCGCGCGCCCGCCGGATCGCTTGGTCATACGTGAATTGATTCTGCTTGACCCGGTCGCGGATCCATCCCGGGGATCGGTTGTCTCCTGGATCGGCACCAGGGATCGCCTGCTTTCGTGCGGCCAACCATCTTCGCCCCGAGCTTGCTCAGTCTCCGCGAGATTTCCACCGGCTTGCTGCATAGAGGAACTGCCAAAACTTCCGGACATCCTGTTCCAACTGCCGCATCGACGAGATAGGTGCCGTTACGGCCAAGATCTTTTTCTCGCAGGCGCATCCTCCGCGGCGAGCAATCCTGCGCTGGCGCCGTCCGGTTCCAGCAAAGGCCGATCGGTTATTTTTCCGTATTCGTTGCGATAGCCGAGACAGGAACTCACCCAGCGCGACGATGTTGCGTATAGTCCAACTGACTGCATGGCGTTTGTCGTTGCTGCTCCCAGTCGATCTGCGGCTGGCTAACGCCGTCGGCGAAACCGAATGGTTCATCCCATCGAGATCGCTGGTGCCAAGCGCAGTCAGCTCCTCGAATGCGTCGGTCCAGGCGTTGCCCTTGGCGCTTTGGACAAAGGAATCGAACTGCCGCCGGTTCAGCAAAGAACATCACCAGAACATGCGGCTCGCGTGCCGTAGCTACGCCCCAGTGCCACAGTTTGATGGCAGCGTTACTTTCCAACATCGCCCAATTGCCGAGCCCGGCTCTCCTGCGCCATGCCGCCACGAAACTCGTGCGAGAAGCCTGGCAGTCACTGACTCGGAGCACACCGAGCGCTCTGAAGGCCCGGCGCTGTGAACGCGACATTCAGCGCGGTGGCAGGCGGCGGCTCCGTTGTCAGCAGCACTGGTTATCGGAGCGGAGCGCAGGCATTCGCGCTGCGGCGACGTTTTTCACTGCTCACTAGCGCATAGGAGGCGCTGCGTCATGTCGCCTATAGCCGAAGCGGGCCAGACCTTGCACGTCGGCGTAGTCCACTTCCTGCTCATAGCAAGTGCGACCCACTCGCGGGCCTCCCGTTCGGTCATGGACGATGATTCCAGTCCTTGGCGAATGCGCGTGTTCCTTTCCAAGTCAACCGCGCGTCAAGCCTGGATAAGCCTTATGCCCAAACTTGCGTAGGCAATCGTATGGCGGCGGAGGTATTCCTTAGTAATTTCCGCTCGTCGTCGCAACCATCCAGCACGAGCCAATTCGTCCTGGGATAACCGATGCCGTTGCTGAAAGAAGCGTTCAGTCCAAAGCCGGTCTTGTTGATGAAGTCATCCATGTAGCTCTCGACGCTGCCGTCGTAGTTACTGAAAAAGACCATCCGCTCGCGTGCCGGCCACAAACACCCAGCGCGCGAAGTGGATCGAGCGGATGCGACCGAGACCGGCCGCGTCGCGTAATATGCCGCGCGCCATAGTTCACAGTTTTGAAAGCACGCCGATGTGGTCAGCAGCCGCACAAAGCCGGGCTTCGAGACTCCCCATTGCGCTGAACTGGTTTGTGACGTCGTGATCTTCGAAGCGCGACAAGTTCTCAGAATGTTCCTGATCCACCGTCGGGCAGACTTCAGGGTCGGTCTTCTCCAAACGGCGAAGCGCAATGATGATAGAACGGCGCAATAAGGATGAGCAGCGGCGATGCAATCAAGACCAGCAGCGGCAGCGCCGATCAGATGCAGCAAGATTGTTAATCCGCCATCCATCGCGGCGTTGGACTCTCGCCAGACAAAGCTGAGCCGTCCCCGCCGATTTCTCCGCGTTGACGAAGTCCTGTAGCTTTGCGTGAAGCTCCCGCGGTGCCAGATCCTGAAGGACGGCTGCATTCTTCTCGATGTAGCTTTCGAGCGCTTCATAAAGCGCCGCCTCCTCGCGAATCTGGCGCACCGTTCGACCTCGCCAATTCACGTAACTGCAATAGCAGAAGCATTGTGTTGCCTCATCCACGCAAGGAGATCGGTATCGGAGGTGAATCCTTCGCAGCACGAAAAAATTCTGCCCAAGACCCTTCCCCGCGCGCTTGATCAACTTGCCCAGAAACGCATTTGCATCGCCGTCGATATCTCCGAGGAACGCCAGATACAGCGGATAACGTGCGAGGCGCCAATCCATAGACACGAACATCTTCGGTGGTCTTATCGTCGAGGAATAATAAGCCGCGCGAAATGCAGCGTTTCGAATTCCGCGAAAGGTATCAGCGTCGTTGTCTGGGTTCCACGCGACCCGGCGCGCGTTCATCGAGTCAAGCAACTGCCGAAGCTCCGTCTCACGCTGTCGGATCGATCGGCGCCAGGACCATGAAGCTCGCCTGCGGAGTCATGGCCGTTCACGTCAGAACACTTCGTCGCCCGTCGGCTCGTAATGCGGCACAGCGTTCACTGTTATGCCGCAGCTGTCGATGAACTCTAGATACATCCGCCGCGGGCCCGGCTTTGATTACCCAGCGGGCGGTGCTCGGCGATCGTATGCCACGGGTTATAGGAGAGCTTTTGGCAAATTCCATCTGCGCCGGCGAGTCGAATCTCTGCTTCGGCAGACGCAGCGTTGCCACTGAGACGCGTGGCGAAAGTTCTTCCGGCCAGAGCACGCCGTTATTCTCGATCGGCATCAGGTGTGGATCGGTTTGCAACTGCAAGCGGAAGTCGAGCTCCACGTCTCCTTCGTCAGCGCCGCGACCATCGCATCGCGCAGATAATCGTCCGGCGGACGAAAAGGCAGCCGCGGAATCGGAGTTTCGCTTCTTCGTCTTCGGCCAGACCGAGTATTGCATCGCCTGGCCTTCGCCCAACAGATACGGCACGCAACTGAAAGTAAGGGAGCTTCAAACGGGCTGCTCTGCGTTTTGATCCAGAGCGCTTGCATGATCATGTCCAGGATGTGCGGCTGCTCGAAAATTGACGAAGTGAAAAATCTGCGCGTTCTTCACGCTCCACTTCTGCAGCTGTGCATTCGCCTTTGATGTCCGTGTGTTACAAAGGTCGGTGTCGAGAAACACCGAACATGTCCAGGGTGAACTTCTCCCTCATCCATCAACTTTGGCCCTGGCACACCCATGAGCTTAATGCTGATGCTCTATGAAACCCACGTCATCGATGTCCGGAGTGATGTAAGGACCTGGCCCGGAGAATGCGCACCCAGCGCACGGAAGGTTTGTGGTTTAGCATAGATGCCGTGCTGGAACCGTGGCGGTAGATTGTCGTGAACGATGAACTCGCCTCGCACGATACCGATGCGTCTTGGTGTTTCCGCCTCGCTCAAAACCGCCAGGTTTCCAGAGTCCTCGCATCTGCGCGGTAAAGCTCGATGATGATCGAGTTAAGATATTCCTCCTCATTCGGCAGCAGCTTTTCCTCGGCGATCTTCAAGCCCTTCGTCCTGGCGCTGCATGTTGATGAGCGCTGGTGGTCAGGCTGCGCGATCGGATCGCGAAGCATGCGCTATCGAACGCCGGGCGCGAGCAAGTGGATCGAACCGGCGTTCCATTTGCAAAAGGAACATGACGGTATCGTCTCGCCCGAGCTTAAAACCGCGAGCCGGTGTTAGCGTCGCGGCATTGGGCGACTCGTCGTTTGAATTCACGGCCGGAAGGATCTAGGCGAAGACACCGAAGGCGTTCGCGGGATGCCGGCCGCGGACCGCAATTATCGCCGAGAGCTGGGAACTCTAGCGCGAAATCGATCAGCACTTTTTTGCCCCAGTAAACTCTTGCCAAGATGAACGTGCGGCGCGACTTCGCGAATTTCGTCACGGATCCAGTGGGCAACCAGCGAAGTGTCGGAATAGTCGAAGTACGATGCACTCCTTGTTGTCCAGCCAGCTGGGGCCTTTATAGACTTTGGCGATGATCGCGTTGATCCCCAATGGCAGAATTTTGTTGCGCAAAACGCCTTTGGTCGGATCGAAAATTTTTCCCTGCCACGCAAAAATGATTTATGAAATCGGCTATGTTCTGTGTGTATGTTGTTCCCGGCGCGATGATCGCCGTTCCTCTGGCCTCGCCGCTCGGGATTTCACCGGCCGGACTTTGCGTGAAAAAGATCGATCGAGTTGCGCCTGCGACATCTTCAACATTTCTGCAACTGTGACTGCCATGTTTTTCTCCTTGTTCGTTGGATGCGCGCCTAAAATGTTTTCAGATATTCGATCAGCGCGCGTTTATCGTTATCAGGCAGGTCATGTGCCAAAGTGGTGACCCTTGTCCTCGATGAAGTCCGGACACTTGTTTGCTGCGAGTAAGCTCAGGAACTACTTTACGCAGCTCTCGGCGGCGGCCTCGGATCGAAAGCTTCTCGCGCATGAATCTTGATCAACGTTTTCAGCGACTTTGACAAAGACGTCGGCAGTGGTCGGAAGTCCGGTTCAACATTGGCAATCAGGTTAACCGGCGTTCCTTTCGGAACCGGTCCAATTTTTATGTAACCGTCCGGACCCGCCAGCCCTCGAAGCGTCTTCGGCACGAATTCCTTCCGCAGATGCAGCGAGCATTCGTTTTGAGTCCGCCAAATTGAATCTTTGTTCAGCCGCTTTCTCCGGCCAGATGTAATTTCTCTACCGCATCGTTAAAGGCTTCCATGCGGCCCGCCACAGAAGGATCGCCGGTAAATTTTCCCAGCACGTTGTTGTGCAAAAACGGCGCCGAACTCCAGAGGCTGACCAGCGATGGAGTCCGATAATAACCCGGTGCGACATTCTTTGTCTTTCGGGCGGAATCTAATTGGATGCGTTTCATCGAATGGATTAAAAAACTCCAACTCATCGGACTGGGGAAAAGTTCCTTGTAGGTTTGCGAGGAAAAGTTGTCCCACATGTGAGTAGCCTTCGCGTTGGTCGCAAACGCCGCGCAGAATTCGTTTCGATCTCGGTAAGCGGATAGCGCTCGTCGTTTGAGAGGAAATTGTCCTCCAGGAAATCTGGCCGCATCACCGCCGCGCGGAACCAGGCTTTTCCTTCGCCAGAGCGGGGATCGATATTCGCTGAGGTTGCTTGCTCAGTGACATGCCGCGCAGCTTTCGGCGAAAACTTCTTTCCCGCGGGTCATCACGGCTGAGTCCGGTGATGATATAAGCCTGTCCGCCGGAGCGTCGGCGAGATGAAACGGTTTTAGCCGGCGAAAAAAAGCCGCGATGTTTGCCGAGACGCTCCTCCGTCGCACGCCAGAAGATTGAATGCTTCGCGCGCGTCAGGGAATCTCGAACGGTTTTGCTGGAGTGAGTCCGATCAGCCGGTTGTGGAGGGTCAAGCCAGTATTCGGAAAACATGCCGGATATTGACATAGACACGGATCGTCGCGCCAGCCACGCCGATGGAGTCTGCGCCATCCTTCAAAACGTGGGGCACCGGCATCTCCTCTTTTTCACCGGGCAAGGCGAGTGTCCCGCCCGCCATTTTCTCAGCGCCGCGATCCGTTCCCGCTCCGCCAGCAGGAAGATGGGGTTAATCGCATTTGGATTGTTGATGTTGATCGGTCGCGATCCGCGAAGTATCCGAAGTGCCGCGCGGCTGCGTCAGCCAGCATCTCATAAAAGAAATCCGCCTTTCTCGACGTTGCAGGCGAAGACCTTTCCTTCGTTGATATACTGATTGCCGATCGCCGACGCCAGATTCTCCCAGCGCGGATTTTCCGGATCGGCCGGCGGATTAGTCGGATACGGCGCAATGTGGCAGGCGCCGCAGCGCAACGCCAACGCGATATGGCCTAATCGAGCTTATTGTTGTTATAATAAGTCGGGTCCTCATGAAACGTTTGCCGTCCCATTTCTTTCGCGCCTCTCCGTTGAAGTCCGGGTTTGGGAACAGGCGGTATCCGAGAACGCCGGAAGGTTTGCCGTAAACTTTTTCATCGATTCCGGCTGGCTCAGGCTCTGGTTGCTCATCGAGCCACAATCCAAATTCGTCAGGCTTGGTCGCAGCGCGAGAGCCCGGGCTCGTTCACGACAGGCCCAAAATCTTGAAACGCTCGCCGCGTGGATACTTACGGTTATCGAGCATCTTCAAAGATCCATTAACCCGAAACTGTCTTGGGCGGCGCTGATTCCAGAAATGCTGATTGCCTCCGCTCCAAAGATTCCAGGTGTTGCGTCCACATGATCTCCTCGGGTGAAAGGTCGATCCCGCCATCCATCGGTTTGAAAATGTCGGCAGTGATTTGCGGGAAATCGAAAGTCGTTAGGCCGGCGGCTTTCGCTTCATCGACCGGCTTGTTTTTGTTGCAGCTGGTTTGAACCAAAAACGCAAACACCAAAGCGCATGTGACGACGCCTGGCGTTATGCGAAACTTTCACGACCAAAGTCGTTATTCCTGATTACGAATGGCAAGAATATTCGCGTGGTGCTACCGGAAAATATTGCAAAGAAGAGCGCGGCACAGCCGGGTCAGCCACAATTGTGCGTAAAGCCCCCCTGACGAACTGAGGTGCTTTTCGGGGGCAGCATGTTGATACCGAGAAAGCCGCAGCGCCTGCGAAGTAAGATTAGTTTCTCCTTTTCCGGAGTCAGAACTTTTCGCTACTGACGTTCGGCAAATCGGACGCAATGCGAAAGAATCCGAACAAACCTGAAGTGAGCGCTGGGGAGGCGCAATCACTTTGCGAGACGCGCTCGTCGTCCCTGATCAGCGGCGCCTTGCCGTTCGGGCGGCTGTGGTATGCCGAGCCGGACACCAATCAGTAATGCAATCGGCTATGGCAAGTTTTCAGCCGCTCACATGATGCTTTGATTCGGGTTTACGATATTTTAAGTTCGACGCATTTTGATTGCCGTTCTGGTGCTCACGGCTAGTCGGCACAGCTTGCCTCGCCCTCTTTTCCTGCATCACCCGTCATTGGTTCTACGAATGTCTATAGATTTCTGTTTCCGCGCTACTGTTTATCGGCGGTATTCCTTCAGTGATTTGCGTCCTACGGCATCCCGATGTTCGGCAGGCATTTCAGAGCCAGTTACGATACTGGCCCAGCGTCTAACCAAGCTGCTGCAGGCCACATGCTCCACGGCCGGCGTTGCCCCGAAATCATGCAATTGCTAAGCGCGCTTCCGCGCAAGGTTCGCACCATGCGAACATCGTCGACTAACACGCTCGTCAGAAACCACCAGCAAGGACTTGATCATTTCGACGACGGATTTGTTCAGGAACGATTTCCTCATGCATAGCGGCAAAATTCCACTCATCTTGGGGCCTTCATTGGGTAGCTGGAAGCACCGTAAACCACCGATTCAGTAAGCAGAAGTGTCCGATCAACCAAGTAAGTTCGACGACCTGGGCATCGACGTGACGAGACATCTCTTCCGTCGCGTGAGGTCTTTCAGCTGGTCGTCCTTTAGATTGTGCTCAGTTAATACCCGGCGCAGTTCGGAATTCTTGGTCGGTTACAAGGTGAGCATCCCCTGTCACCTGCCGCATAATCGAGCATGACGCGTTCTCGCTCGGTGTAGGCTTCAGGATGCTTTTCGTGTTCATGAAGATGCGAATACTTCGGCACAGCCTCTTCTCGGCGCCCGGCATCCGTATAAAGACTCATCCCGATAACCGAATGATGGGTCACCGAATAACGCGATCGGTTAATCAGCGAGGTTCGAGAGATCACAAGTTCCTTGATGAAGCGGTCGTTGAAGCCCGCCCCTCTTGGACATCTCCGCGCAAAGGTGCGCGGATCGAGAAGATGAAGGTGTTGCAGTACGCCCACCTCCGTTTGCAGGAGGCGGGGTGTGTATGCCATTACCTTGCAAAGATTGTTAGGATTCCCTCCCCAGGTGAGCTCTCCTGTCATCATTCCGGCCTGCGGTGTAAGGATCGAGTTCGTCGCGTTGCAGCGGCCGAATACGGAGTCCAAGGCCCTTGTTTGATTTTCGTCATAATTCTGTATCCCTTTGGCTGGGATTTGGCGTGATTCCAATGACTACTTGTAGAAGACTCGCGGCCGGCTCCGGATTATCCCCGATTTGCTTCTTTAAGAGTTTTTGGCCCTCTTTCCATCGGCAATAAACCAGTCGACTCGTTTGGCTGGAGTATTTGAAACCCGGGAGCACGTGATGTTAAAGCGCATTATCGTTTCTCCGCCGGGCGTCCCGGAACTTCTTGGCGCGCGTTGTGGAGATTTTGCCCCTGTTTGGCGTCGACGACTGACGCGCCCGCCTTGTGCGCGCGCAAATCCCATAAAAGCCAATCGTCGTTCCAGGGCGAATTTTTCGTGGCATCGATCCCACCATGAGCGGAAGCTCCGCGATTAAAGGTTTTCGCTAAGGAAGGGAAGGAGGCGCCTTTGCGGCGGGTGATCCTCTTCGTTTTTATCGAGTGAGATTTCCGTCCAGCCAAACCCGATCGCGGTAGCGATCGAAGCCGAAGCCGTCGAAGAATTGTTCACCGCCCACCAAAGGCATATACCAGAGGCTCGGGCTCGCATTCTTATTCTCCCTTGATGGGAACCTCGGGAGACAGATCTTCAAGCAGTGCCGTGCCTTTGGCGTCCTTCTTCGATAGCTCTTTGAGGCGCGAAAGCGCCGAGAAGCTGACGTATGGACTGACAAACAGCACGGGCTTGCGCTGCTCGTTCGCTAGGATGATCTCGTGAGGAGTGCCGACGCGTAGACGTTCGTCGGGCAGTAACAAATGATGAAGTCGCTCGTGTCCACCATCCGAGATCAATATGGAGCGCGGGCCAGAAGCTCTCAGCTACGTGTGCTCGAGCCGCGGCACCTTCTTCTCCGCCCTTATAGGTCCATGCCACTCGGACATCTGTCGTTCCTTCCCCTTCCGCGCCCGTAATCATGCAGGGCCTCGAACCTTGGTTTCTCCCACGGGTCAAATACAACAACCCCCAATCTGCGAAGGAATTGACCAATTCTTGTGCGCCAGCCAGTGGCCTTCTCCGCAGCTCGCGACGCAACGAAATCCATCGGCCCCGATAGATACACTCGCGCATCGCGCAGGAGACCGTCTTCCGGGTTATCAGCCGATTCCACTCTTTTTGTTTTCATAGGCGTTAAGGAAGATTTGTTATACTCGTTGAAACTGAGTGTTTAGGAAGTCGCCTGCAGCATTCAAAGTGAGCCCGGAGTAAGGTCTCAACAAATTGCCAGGACTTGGACTCGGCGAGCAACGGGCGAAAACACTTCTACTGCGATCTCGTTGAATCTTGTGTTCGGCTCGGGAGTGCTCTCGGAAGAATGTTCCCACCATATCAGCCACTCTTTGGTCGCGCAGAAAATAACCGCATCTAAATTCCCAGGGGCCTTCTGAAGCTCAGCTGCCACCTGGCCCAATTTCTTCAGAAAGCCCGCTTCCCTTACTTCGAGACCGTCGCGTGCCAGCATATAGACGCCCACTTCGATCTGCCAGTCGACCGACTTCGGAAACAGGTGACTATGCCTTGTCCGGTTGCACTTCGCCGGTGAACAATTCCGGAAAATGCTTTGCTCGCTTTCATATCAAAAACGAGTTGAGTGAAGATCACTATAACTCCGGCCTCCACGCATCCGCTTCGCTTCATGATATGCTCCCCTGTGTTTGATAAAACACCAGAGCGATCTCATCCGGCATCCCCTCACTTTTGGTTTCAGGTGGGAATAGCCGGGCGCGCAGTCCATGGCGGTCAAACAGCCTTTGCATCTGCACGGTCATCGGCATGAAAACCGTGCCGAGCCTCTCTGGGGATGAATTCACTTCGCTTCATTGGTCGGCTCTTTCCTCGGAAGACACACTGCGTCCGCTGGGACCGGAACGGTTGCACGGGTTGGAATTGAGGTGTTCTGCCTGAGTACGAACTTCGTTTAACAACTGCCATCCACGTAAGAGCTCCAAATTGAGGTTATTCAATTCTACGGAGGACTGAGCTTGATCTTGTTCTGCCGCAAGCAACCGCTCGCTCGAGTTTGCGATGGACTTGGCTAGAGTCCTTACCGCGATCGCTTACCGTTGCACTTAAGAATCCGCCTTGAATAATCGCGTGAATGCGACGGACGCCGAAGTCCGTGGGCTCATTCTCAGCCGCAAGGCGTGGATCATCTTCAAATGCGGCAGTAACAGCGACTTTAGCAGCCGTGCTCGATGTGCTGAAAATCCCGAAAACCCTCCGTTTCTACTAATTCGAATGCTTATCTGCTTGTTATGCCTCCCGACCACAGAATGGAGATGCCCAATTCCTTTGCATACCCCAGGATTTCCTCGATATCAGCAAGACTCAAAACTCCAATATCGTTCGCCACATTAGGCTGGCGGATCAACCGCCGTGGATTAACGCGTCCGGGCTATCGAAAGCACGATCTTTGCGCCGGCTCCGCGAGCCGTTTTGAGCCAGAGCTCGCGCTGCGTCCTTACACCGGGTGTCATCATAAACGTCTTCCAGCGGTAAGCAACGGTGTGTCTACGTAAAAGCAGGAATCGCAGTCCAGTCAGCAGTCCATCCTGTTATCATTTCGATCACAGCGCCCTGCTCTTCCAGAGTCATCGGCATCAGACCGTATTTCCCGGCGGAAAAGCCGTTCGTGGCGCGCCGTGTGGAGGCCGGTCCACAATGGTGCGTGCCGCCGTTTCGACGTCAGGTGATACCGATGCGTCAGGCGAACCCCGAGTTGACGCGATAGAATCAGTAACCGGCGCAAGTGTTCAGGATCCAAAATATTTAGTAAGGACTGGAGTCCCAATCGCCGGCGAGTGCGGCCTCGCGAAGGTCCCCATCGATCGCTAACTCGCGTATACCCGCGTCAACTGCGAGCTGCATAATGCGTTCGATTACGCAATTTCATCATCCGTAATCCTGTCTTCGAAAGCGACTAGAACGGACAGCTGGTGAATCTCCGCCGGTCCCATCTCTTCCCTCCTTTACGTCTGCGTCCAGTTTGGTGACCACGCCTTTGAGCGATTTGATCGGCGCTTTGGGGTCGACTGAAAGCCGCACTGAGCGGTCTGGTCTGTCCGTCCGGCGTGTGCAAAAAGGCTCAAATGCGGTGAAGACGTTGTCCAGCCACTGCTTGTCATTCGCGGATTTTCCGTCACCGGCAATTCAGGCAGCTGCTGGGTTAGTCGTGTATTGACTCGAACACCGACGTTCGTGGTCAGAGGAGACGCCCCGCGGCCGCGTCTCAAGAGATCTTCATATTCTGGAGGCCCAATAGGTATACCTCACCCGCGCTCGTCATGCGCTCGCCGTCAGAGCGACACCCAGGCTCACCGGGTCGATCGGCCAAAGAGCCTTTGCCTTTGCAGATGCATAAGCGGCATTAACGATCGTCTCTCCAGCGCTTCCTTCGTCGCTCACCGCAAACAACGGGCCGAAATGTTCGCTGTCATACGCAGCCAAGGGAAAATGATTCCCTTATCACGGTGATGAGAGCGAATGTTGGTCTCTATTGTCATTTGCTCGAGGCTCGAGACGTGGCAAATCAACCTATCCTACCATTTCCAGACGCCGGCGCAAAATCAAAAAAATGGAAGCTCAAGCTCCAATCCATACCGTGGAAACAGAAGATGAGAACTCTCTCGATCCGTGAACCGCGAGTCATAACCGTTGTCGGAAAAGCCGATCTCTCTCGGAGCATGATCGGCATTCAAATAACGTCCAGTCTCATCAGGGGGTGTTCTTTACGAAGTGCGACACCGCGCAGAGATAAGCGCGGCGTTGATCTAATCAGCGGCACGTTTCCCCTTCGGTCGCTTTTGTGTATGGCGAGCCAAACGCAATCATTGGCTACGCAAAGTTTTAGCCGCTCCCATGATGCCGAGACTCCCGTTTTCGATATTTTTTAAGTTCAGCTGAGCATTTCTTCTCTTAAACCTAAGACTGCTGTGGAGGAAGCGGCTTATTGGGGAATCCCGAAGAATGCTTCGAGTGCGCGGAGTGCCAAGGGCTTTCCAAATTTTGATGACTTCATAAGTGATCACGGTGCTAAAGCTCACGGCCATCCAGAGACATGCCGCTTCAATCGGGCAGATCGAACCATGCTCCGATGTGCAATCCGATAAGGACACGCGGGCGATATTCCCACCAACCATAGGGCAAAGCGAGGGTGACTTCCCAAAGCAAGCTGATGAGGAGAAGAAGAGAAAAGGTGAAGCTGAAGGCGCGCCAGTTAATGAATCGTTGCGCGGTGTGGAAAAAGCCGGCCGATGGAATAAGCGCGGCACAGACGAGATAAACGAAATACCACGGAAAGCCATCGGGCGCGCCGGATAAAAACTTACGATACACAATCGCAGCGGCGATCAGGACGACACCAAGAACGACGCGAGGCAAAATGAAAACGGACGATGCGCGGTATGTCTTCCGCCGCCGCCTTGTAATCGGGAACGTTGTAGGCTGCCATCCAATATTCATCGCACCAAATGTAACTCAGCAGCACGAGCATGAAACCAGTCAGGTAGAAAACGAATTCCTCGATTGGAATTGCTCCACCGATTGCCAGGACTTCGCATCAAGTGTGCGCCGTTTTGTTTGGGAAAATGAAGAAAGCGTTGCCAAAGAGCAGATCGAGCAGAAGCCGAGCGGTGTGAGCAGGACGATGGTTCTCCAAAATGCCTTTCTCGGAAACTGCAGATCAGGTCGGCAGGCAAACCACCACGCGCGCACCACCCCGGAACGATGAACGAGGAGCAAGCTCCAGGTGTATCCGAGCGGCGTGGGATTATTCGAAGTCGGCTTGTAAAATGCCGGGATGGATGACGGTGCGTAACGCGATCGCAGCCGGAAGGACGAGCGCCGCCGCGATGGCGAACACGATATAGAAAGATTTCGCGCGCTCTCGCATGGCTGGAACCACAGCTTAAACAGATGGACGTTTATTGGGAATAGAGGTTGCGGATTCGCGGCCTTAACTGAAGAAGTTTTAAGTTTCAAGATTAAGTCTTATGTTGGCGCGCATTCTTAACTGGAGGATTCAACCGGTGCCACTTGCGCCTGACAGAGCGATGATGTTCAACCGCAGCTCTGAAATGGAGCCCGCACTCCTCTACGAAGTGCCACGCAAAGCATGGGGCGCGGCGGCGACACTGGTGACAGAAGCCCATCGACACTTAAAACTGAAGGCGGCCGTGGATAAGCACCTCGCGACGTTCAAGACGTATGCTCCGCGAGTGCCTATGAAATAAAGAGATGAAACGCGTTCAATCACCTAAGGAGACGCTCACCCGCGAAGAGCGGAAGGCCGCGGGCAAGGCTTTGCGTGACAAATGTCCGAGGAGATCGCATGCGACATGGAAGGCACCGAGTAATCGCCCGGATCCGGTCGAATTATTGATTCAATCCAGCAAGGACCGCATTCCGAACCTCGTCCCGATCCGGTACGGACGCATGATGCAAAGTCCTTTCGCTTTTTATCGTGGCGCCGCTGCGATTATGGCGGCCGATTTGGCCTTCATGCCAACGTCGGGAATCCGGGGCGTAGACCTGTGGTGATTGCCATCTCATGAATTTCGGAGGGTTTGGAACTCGGAGCGAGACATCATTTTTGACATCAACGATTTTGACGAGACGCTGCCGGCGCCGTGGGAATGGGATCTAAAGAGATTAGCCGCCAGTTTTGTCGTTGCCGGGCGCAATAACGGTTTCAAGGAAGCGGAATCGCGTAAAGCCGCTCTACGCTGCATTCAAAGTTATCACGAACATATGCACTCATACGCGGATATGGCGCCTTGGAGATGTGGTATCAGCGGATGGATAACATGGTCGCATCTATCAAAAAAGTAGGAAGTGGAAAAAGATCGTTCAGAAGCAGATCGCGAAAGCCGCAACACGCACAGTGGCAGAGTATGACTTTCCAAAACTGGCAAGCGTCAAAGATGGCAAAGTCCGAATTAAGGACAACCCGCCTTTAATTTTTCATCAAGAAGGAGTGGGAACGGCAGAATATGATCGGCCTCGTTAAAGACGCATTTCACTGCTATCGAGAAACGCTTCCGGACGATCTCAAAACTTTGTTGGATCGTTACGGAAGTCAAAGATGTTGCGGTCAAAGTTGT
>ERZ1370068.8475-contig-7325_pt1 | contig 66646 bp, 90 predicted proteins | sample MGYA00561227_ERZ1370068 | MGnify/ENA primary metagenome ERZ1370068 (study PRJEB38410, sample SAMEA6850437) | metagenome | study: Metagenomic assessment of the ecological functions of the soil: analysis of the soil microbiota associated with the... | reverse complement strand
CCGCGCCCCGCGTCGGCGTCGCCCGAGGCGAAGCAAAAGGCGCAATCGCTGTTCGCGCAGGCCAAGGTCCGCCAGTTCGACTCAAGAAGTTCGACGTCGCGCTGGGCCCTGTTCCGCCAGTCGTATGACGCCGTCGCGAGCCCCAACGCGTTCCGTTCATCGCGCGCTCGCCGCGGCTCCTCGGCAAGGACGCCGAGGCGTACGATCAGGGCCGCTGCTGGCGAGGTCTCCGCCGAGGCCGGCGAGGCGTCGCTGGTCAGCGATGAGTCGTCACGAGGGAGACGGGGCCAGCGCCGACGCCGAGCAGGCGTGGAGATCGCCGCGCGTCGGCCTCATCACGGTGAAGCTCAGCCTCGAAGACCGACGCTGATGGTCACAGATCGGCGGCGTCCCGGCCCTGCGGGCCGGGTTCGGCGCCGCCACGGCAGCAGCGTGACGCCGGGGCAAATCGAGATCGTCGTCGAGATCGTTGCGGCGACCGAGCGCTGCACCATCGGAATCCTGAGGTAAAGCGCAAAGAGGTCTCGTTCGAGCCTGCCCCCCACCGGTCGTTGTGGCTGCGGCCGCTCCGCCACCGGCGGCGTCCGAGACGACGCCCGGGCCTGTCGATCCGATCGCCGCAAGAACCTTTCGCATCGGCGCGTTCGTCGCCGGCGGCGTCGGCGCGGTGGGCGTCGTCACTGCCTCGTCGTCGCGGGCTCGATGGCGCGCTCCAAGTTCAACTCGCTCGACGCGGACTGTGAAGCCCTGCCCCGCATCGCGCCAGACGACATCGACGCGGGACGCCGCGACCACGCTCGCCATCGGGCCTTGCCGTGGGCGTCGCGGGCCTGGCGTAGGCGCAGCGCTCTTCGTCCCTCAGCCGTCCGGCGCCTCCTTCCGTATCAGACGACCGCGACCGCAACGAAGGTCACACCGTCGTTCGAGGTCGCGGGCGGACTGGCTTGGCGTACGAGGAGCATTCCAATGATCGGATCGAAGACACGTGGCCCATCGGAATCGCCCTCGTCTCCGGGGGCGCGCTAAGGCGGGTTGCACGATGGATATTTTGATCAGCCTGACCAGCCCGGCGCGGGCGCTGAGCGGCGGGCAGCCTGGCCGGGGGCCCGGGCGGAGGCGGGGGCGCGACGACGCGGGCGGGTCCGGGGGCACCGGCGGGAGCGGCGGAAAGAGCGACGCCAGGTAGAAACGGGTGGGTCCGGTGGTTCCGGGGTGCGAGCGGTATTCCGGAGGCTCGGGTAAAATCCGACGCTGGCGATGCCGGCGGAACCGGCGGCGCGAGTGGATCGGGCGGGGCCGGCGGCACGCGGCACCGCCGATGCGGGCGACAGCGGAGATCCGGCGATCCGCTGGCACCGGCGGCGCAACTGATGCGGGCGACAGCGGAGATCCGGCGATCCGGCGATCTCGGTGATCTGCCGGCAATTCTGAGCAATCAAAATCACGCGGGGTGAGTGAGATCCTGGCGCAGACCGCTGGTGAATTGTGGCGGTAAAGAACCCGAGACAAAAAGAATACAGCTATGGTTCAAGGCAGGAGTCGACGGCAATAGCGCGAGGATCTCATGGATGGGGGCCTCTGACAGCGACGTCGGGGGGTGGATAGACGTTGAAGCCGGTACAGCTATCACGAAACACCCCTTCCGCCAAAATGAGCCCAGGTATAAGCCACATACTTGATCCGTAATTGCATATTTCAAATGAAATAACGATAATCTGCAACAGCGAACAGCTGGTGGGGAATGCATCAGCGGATCTGGAAAACTCGCGATCCTGAATGAGAAACACCTCCGGGACGCCTTCGGGGTAACGATCCTCGATCATTTCCTCCTGAGCTCCAGCCCCGTATCCCAATTCGGGGTCGCCTGGTGGGACCGCTGCTTCCCGGACAAAGGCAGAGCCCAACGAGAACAAAAAGCCGCCGCCAAGGTCGAACTCGCGGACCGGATGTGAACCCAAATGCAGACTCCAGTCATAGTCATAAATGTTTGATCTCCGTGAGGAGGCCTTAGAGGGCGCTCGGTCAAATGCAAAGATTTAAGCGTCACAGGATGCTACGGATCTCGCTGAGGATCAGCCCTTAAATTCCGTTTCATGGATACTGAACATGAAGATCGTCGCCGCGCGTCGCTGAACCTGATCACCAGTCATGGATCGCCGCCGGGATCGAAGCGACATCGCCCACTGATCCTCGGATCGCCGACAACGCGGCGCGCCGATCGCGATGGTAATGGATGTCCGCACAGTTTTGAGTTTCAGAGATTCATTGGGTGTTGAGCGCCAGAGTTTCAGTAATCTGTGAGTCCAGACGAGCAACAGATCCAAAGGGCGTCTTTCGAAGGTGAGGCGGTGCCACATCATGGTAGTCGACTTAACGACCGGGGTAGTCGCTCGCGATCCTTCTGGCGTGAGCGAGCTGCGGCGGCTGGCTCATCGCCGCGATGAGGCGTTCGTTCAGCGTCGCGCCCGTGCACGTGCTCGCCCTGAGAGGGCGCGGAACATCGTGGCGCCGACGAAGACCAGATAGCTGCGCGCGTCGACCATGCTCCAGCGGCCCGGGCCTGCTCGGGGGCAGCGCGTATGACGGCGGTGCCGAGTTAACAACCCGCTGCGCGTGAGCTTGCCCTGGAGCTGCCTTTCGCGACGCGCGCGAGCCCGAGCGCCGAGCACCTTCACGCGCCCGTCGTGGGCGAGGTACAGGTTGGCCGCTGATCGCGGTGCACGATCCCGCTGCTGTGCGCGATCGCGAGCATCGTACGAGCACCTGGTCGCGGTGATCAACGCCTCCGGCGGGTCATCGCGCCGGTGGTGCGCCGCAGGCGGGCCTCGAGCGACTGAGCAGCTCCATGACGAGAAATACGCTGCCGTCCTCGGTCAGATCATCGTCGAGGATCGACACCGGATCCGCTGGGGTGGTCAGACCTTGTTGGGCGACGTAGCCTTCCTGGAGAAAATCGCGCGCAGCCCGATCGCTGGCCAGGTGCGCGTGCAGCATCTTGATCGCGACGTGCTTCGTTGCGGCGGGTGCGTGGTGGCGTATACGCCGCCCACGCCTGACGTCGATCAGCCGATCGAGGTGGTACTTCCGCGCTGATCGTCGTCCTGACCCGCGCCAGCGCCCTCGGCGAGGTTCCTCGAATCACCCGGCGGCTTGGCCATCGGGATCCACCCTGCGGCGGGCCCCACCTGTGCGTCAAGGGGGTGGGGGCGTAGTCGTTTCTCCAGGCAACGCCACATGCCACCGCCACCAGAAGAGGACTGAGGGAGAACGTCGTCTCGGCGATGAAGCCGCACCACCTTTCGCCGACGGCGCCCCAGCCGAGCTCGCGGCCGAGCAGGAAGGCCGCGGACGGACGCAGCACCAGATGATGCCGATGCCGATGAGCGCGACGACGCGCACAACCTTCGCGGCGCGGGACCTGGCAGGACGATCTGCACTCGCGTCGAGCGTCTGGAAGACCGCGGCGACGAGGAGCAGCTGGCGCGCCACCTGACCACCTCGCGTCGGGGTGAACGCGCGTGCGAGCGCCCCGCCGAACGCGGCGAAGCAGAGCCCGTAGGTGAGCGTCATGAACCCCACGGCGAGCCCTGATGGCGGCGGACGCGACACGATCGGCGTCGGTCGAGCCGGCGCCGCCCGAGCGCGCGCCTGACGAGCACCGACGCCGCCTCCGCCACGGCGATCTCGGTGAAACGACGTCCGGATGATCGCGCGATCGCCACCTGGTGGGCGGCGATCTCGTGGGCGGGCATCGCGCCCAGGATGGCGGTGAAGGCGGTGAACGCGAGCATCTCCGCGCCGGAACTGCGTGGGCCTGCGGGCACGCCGAGGGTCGTTATTCTCGCATGCGCGGCGCGGCGTATCGAGTGCGCTCCCGACTTTAGCGCTGGGCGCGGGCGAACAGGAAGAGCAGAACCAGCGCCTGCGCGGCCCGGCGATGGCCGTGCCGTAGCCGGCGCCCCGCACGCCGAGCGGGAGGCCGAAGCGGCCATAGATGAGCGAGTAGGCCAGCCCCGCGTTGAGCAAGGCGTGGCGAGCCCAGATCATCGGGGTGCGCGAGTCGCCCGGGCCTCCGCCTGTGCTGGACGAGCGCGCAGACGATGCGGCAGATGAACGGCGCGCCGCGTGCGCGCCGCGAGAAATTCGTGCAGGCGAGAGCACGAGCTCGCCTCGATGCCGAGGAGCGAGAGCACCGCGCGTCGCGCGCGATCGCCCAGACGACGAGGCCCGCGAGGCCGCCGATGACGACGCCCGCGCGCGTAGGGGCCGCGGCATCCTCTTCGGCGCGTCCCCTCGCCGATCGCGTGCGCGACGCGCACCTTCACGCCGCGCATCATGCCGGAACACGATCGAGTACGAGAGGAACATCAACGTCACCGCGACGCCGATTCCCCCAGCGCCGGGGTGCCGAGGCGGTGCAAGCGCCACCAGCTTGGTGTCGATCAGCGACATCGCGGCGTCTCGCCGAGCATCGCGATGGCGATGGGCCACGCGAGTGGCTACCTCGCGAAGCGCGGACCTTCGAATGGTTTCATCGTCGTCTCGCTTCCCAAACCCTGAAAATCAGGGCTCTCGACCCCCTGAAGAACCAGGGCGTCTCGGGATCGAGGACGACGGCCTGGCGACTCAGCGGCTGCCCGCTTCTGGGAGCAGACCGGCATCACGGCAACGGCGCGCGATCGTATGGCCGGGCCGGATGGATGCATGCAGGCGTGGATCGCCATCGCCGACCAATGTGACAGGAAGACTTCGACCGTCAATGCGACGGAAACGTTGGCGCGCAAAATGATGCGGCGGCATGAGTCTTCGTCTTATTGCTTCACGCTTGCTGTTCGCTCGTGCCGCTCGTCGGCCCGCAGCGCCGACGCAGGCACCGGCTCGCTTCGAGCGCCTCGGGCGGTCTTCGCGGGGGCTCCCGGCCTCCGGCGCCGGCTCGCAGTGGCAGCGGCGCTCTCCAGCGTGGGCGGCCTGAGGCGTGGGGCGCGTCGGGCGCGGGTGCGTCCGGCGGCGCGGAGGATCGGGCTGCAGCCGCTGCCGATTCGGGGACGGATGCCGTGGCCAGAGACGGCACTCTGGCGACGCGGCGGCGGCCGACGCGGGGCCGAGCTTCGACGCAGCGCGTCGGAGGGATCGGCATTCACGGGCGATGCCGCCGACGACGTGTGCCCGGCGCTCGCGCAGATGTCGATCGGGGCGTCACGTGCGGTCATACCGATCGCGCCCGGCTATGATCATTCGACGTTGACGCTGACGCTGACCAACCTGGCGTCGAAAGACTTACAGTACCCGGGCGTCTCGCTCACGACCGACGACCTCGGCGTCACGATCCACAACCCCGACAACTACTTTACGGAATCTTCGCCAACGCCGACAGCGCGCTCAACTGACCCGGCTCACGTTCGGCGTCGACGCTCGCGCACGCCAAGACCATCCACTTCGGCGGCGAGCAGCGGCGCTCAACCACGCCGATCTGGCGGTGCGGCGCGGCTGCGCTCGAGTTCAGCGTCACGCTCGCAAGAGTTGTCGAAAATCGTCGGGGTCAAACAAACCAGGGGTGGGGCCCCTGATCCTGACCCTGGAGTCCCGAAGGGGAGATTTACTGGCGGGGCGGGGCGGAGCCCCGGTAAGAAAGGCGCGATCGTCTCGGACGGAGATAGCCGTCAGACAGGGCCTGGGCCCAGGGTCCGCCTGCATCGAGCGCGGGAGGATCCACAGGCTGCCGGGCGTGAAACGAACCTTACCTTACGTTCTGCTCTGGGCCGCCCTGCCCGCGTTCGTGCTGAGCGCGTGCGGGGACACTTCAAAGGACGAGCTGGCGCCCGTCGGCGCTGGTCGATTCAGGGGCCGACACGCACCAGGGTTCGGGGATCGGGCGGGAGCGCCCGGCTGCCCGACACCACGGGTCACGTCGGTCTGCGGGAGGAACGAAGACCCTCTGCACACCAGGGTACAGATCGACTGCATCTGCAGGCGCCAGCGGCGGAATCAGGGGTTCAGGTCTGGCGGTAGACGGGCGCGGGGCGAGCCAAAGGTTCGCGACTGCGGCCTCCGACGCCGGCCAGGCGGACGCCGCGCCCACCGACGCGGGCAAGAAGGACGCACCTGCGGACGCGGGCCTGGGATGTCGTTCACATCTGAGCATCTCGTTCGACTCCGCTCAGGCTCGACGCCGCGGGGCTCAACTTCACGCCCGGGGCTCAGCTTCGACGCCGCCGGGCTCAACTTCGACGCTGCCGGTATCGTCTTCGACGCCGGTATTCGCGCGGTTCGACGCGGCGCCTTACAGCCTCGACCTGACCGGGTCTGGGCTGTCCGGCCGGCGCGCTGACCGCTGGCGAGCTTGCTCTTCGGCCACGACGGTCAGTCTGTGCTTACGCGAGCCGAACTTTGCTCTTGCTTCAACAACGCCTGGGCGTGCTGCGTGAGCCGTCCCCCTCTCCGCGAAAGGAGAGGGGGACGGGGCGAGCGGGGCGCCCGTCACGACGGCGCGATCAGCCTGATGAGGTGCGGCACCGTCGACGCGCGTTCGCGCGCATCGCGAGCTGGCCGAACCGCGACCGCGACGACCGCGGGCGTTAGTTTCAGCTCGGAGATCGTACGCGCTGGGCCCCGAACGCGCCGACGAGGCGGCGCGTCCGGGCGCCGCGAGAGCTGGAAGCGCCGCGGCCTTGCCCGCGGCGTAGGGGGCGTGGCCACGCCACCGGCGGGACCACCAGCCCGCCCTCGATCCGCGGCGTCATCGCCACGACGCGCTCCGGGTCATGCCGACCAGCGCCACCGCCTGCGACACGATCGCGCGGCACGCGAGACGACCCAGCACTCGACGCCCGCGCGCCAGCCCACGCGAAGACCGGCGCGAGCTCGGTTTGCACCGGCGCGCCGCGAGGCCGCATGAGAGAGCAACGCCGCGCCGCCGCCGCCGTGGCTGCCGCTACCAGCCGCCCAAAGACCTCGGCCAGTGGTGACCCGCGAACGCCCACGCCATCATGGCGAACGCGCGCTCCTCCGGGAGCGCCGCGCTCGAACGCGGCGCAGAGCACCTTGCTCGTTCGCCGGCGTCGGTCGCATCCTCGCGAAGCGAGCCAGATCGCCCGCGCCTCGGCGACTGAGGGCCGCGAGCGCGGCGGCTGGCGAGGCCGCGCGGCTCGCGCATCGCGGCCGAAGAGTGTCGACGCCCAGGTATCGCCGCGACCAGAGCGTGCCGTCGGCGTCGAACGCCGAGATCGCGCCGCCGGAACGCCCGAGGCGAGCCGAGTCACGACGTCGCCTGCTCGAGACGAGCTCTCGGCAGGGCGCTCGGCTCGGGACGAGCTGCCGGCGGCCCGCCGGGGCTGACGGCGTGGCCCATCCTGCCACGGCCTGCCCGGGGCGTGGTATGCTGGCAGAACATGCGACCCGTCGATCATCGGCGCCGGCCGCGGGAGCCGCGCCTCGAGCACCTGACCGAACGAGGTCCCGAAGACCCTGGTCCCGGTCATGGGCCGTCCTGATGCTCGAGTGGGTCCTCGAAGTCGCTCGGCGCGAGCGGCGGCTCGCCGAGCAGCGACGTGAAAGTTCATCTGCGGCTACCGGGCCGACGTGATCCGCGGACGCGGAGTACCCGGAATTCCACCTACGTCGAGAACCGCGACTGGGAGAACAACAACATCCTTCGGCTCAAGTCCTCGAGCGCTCACAGCGAGCTACCTCGCCGCGAGGCTTCCTCTCGACGTACGCCGACATCGTCTACACGCGGCGAGGTCGCGCTTTCAGCAGCCTTTGCCGCGCTCGCGCACGACAAGGTGCTCGGCTGCGACACCGACTGGCGCGTCGCCGCTACGTCTGGCCGCACCAGCCACCCCGAGCCGGACGCCGAGAAGCTCCGTCGCCGACGGGTGACCGCGTCGCCGAGCTCTCCAGCGCACGATTCGCCTCCGCAGGCGGCTGTCGGGCGAGTTCGTCGGCGTCGCCAAGTTCACCGCCGACGGCGCCCAAGGCGTGAGCTCTGCCGAAGGGCCTGACGACCGCGCGCGCGAAGACGTTCGCCGGGGCGCCCTACCGCGAGGAGCGCACGTTCGAGCGCGCCTACCTCATCGACCTCTTCCAGGACATGCTCGGCAAAGGCTCCGCGTTCCACCGCGTCGAACACGCATCGGGGCAAAAAGCATGGAGAATGCCGACACGCTCGAGGACCGCTCGCTCGCCGCGAGCTGGTGGACGCTCCTGGATGGCAAGCCACGTCGCCCGGACGCGCCGGTCCCCAGCCTCTTCCCACCACCGCGGTCGGCTCGATGCCCCCGTCCCGCGGTCGCTGCTCATGAGCCCTTCGACGACTACCGCCACGACGCAGGCAAGATTCGGCGACGCCGAGCGCCAGTCGCCTGCTCGACGCGTCGGGTGCCGTACGCCATCGCGCTGCCAGGAGTGGCTGCCGGCGTCGACGTCGGTCAGCGACGGCGAGTGGCGGCGACTCTCTTGTACGTGTGGCGGTCATCTGCCGACGTCGCCACCGGCTTCGCGCGCGGTTCTACCGGGCGCAGGCGCGCGACGGCAGGCGCCACCGGCACACCGTCACCGGCCAAGCTGCGACCCCTGTCACCCCGGCCTCGTCTCGCCGAGGACGCACGTTTCGCGCGCGAGCCACGCGACGCCCATCCGATCAAGGTCGCGCTCCCGAGCCCGCTGCCTGCTCAGCGGTCCGCATGTGGGACCCGGAGACGCTCGCGACGGGCGCCTACCCCACGCTGCGAGGCGTTCGCGCGACGCGCTCGTAACACCGATCCTGCGCGACGAGCTCGTTCGCCCTGCGCGAGGCCGGCGTGCACACCGTGCAGATCGACGACCCGCACCTGTGCCTCTTCTCGTCGATCCCGGCGGTCCGCCGCGACGCCCGGCAGATCCCGATCGCCGAGGCCATGCACTGCGTCGACCTCATCAACCGCGGTGGTCGTCCGGCGTGGGCATCGATGGGCAGACCACCGCGGTCCGCCTCTGCCAGCCGGCAACAATGGGGCGCAAGGGGTGGATCGGCGAGGGCTCCTACGATCGCCATCATGGAACCGCTCCGCGCCGCTCTGCGGTCGACCAGCTGCATGATGGAGTTCACCATCCCCGCGGCCGGCGACACCTGCTGCCTCTCCGATCTCCCAGCGAACAGTTTTCAAGATCGCGCCCCGGCTGCGTCGTCGATTGCCGCGGCGAGGTCACCGACACGTCCGGAGGCCGTCGTGTCCCGCGTCGAGCAGGCGCTCGGCCCACGTCGGCCAAGGAGCGGATCGTGCTCGCGTTCCGGATTGCGGCTTCGCGCCGGGCAACGCCGCCGACATCCCCGTCGACGAGGCGCACGCCAAGCTCTTTCGCAACATGTGCGTGCCGCGGCGCGCAGGCTGCGCGAGAAACTGGCCGATCCGTGCGGCGCTCTCTCCCCTCGCTCTGCGGCCGCTGGCTCGCCGCTCTCGTCCTGATTGCGGGTGCAGCGCCGAAGACGAAACGTCGACTCTCCCTCGCCTCCGCCGGTGCGGACGCCGCCGCCGACGTGACTCGCGATCTCGGCCCCTGACGTCACCGCCGCCGGCTGACACCGCCCCCCGCAGCCGACTCCTGAGCGATCGCGACTCCGCCCCGACCACCGATTCCTCACCCGATAGCGCAGCCGACTCCGCAGCCGATGTCAGCTCCCGATTCCTCACCCGATAGCGCCCCCGACTCCGCACCTGGACTCCGCACCCGACTCCGGCACCCGACTCCGCACCTGGACTCCGCACCCGATTCGCCCCTTCGACTCCGCACCCGATCACCAGGAGAATTCCGCTCCCGATTCCGCTCCTGATTCCGCCCCGATTCCGCCCCCCGGATCGCCCCCGACGCCGACGCCGCCGCGATCAACCTCACAATTGGCCCCTGTCCGGAACGACGACCCCGATCCCATCAACTCCCCTTCGGCCCGCGCCAGCACGCGAGCGCCGGCTTCATCTTTACGAGTTTCACCCCGGCCGACCTCGCGATGCCGCCCATCGGAACCTGGTGCACGCCGTGGGTGCGGGCACCGGTTCGATTGCTGACCGACGCAGCGGGTGCGCGCAGGATCACGACGGCGAACGCCACCGCGGCAGTAGCTTGCACGCCGCTCTATCCGAATGGCGGGCATCGTAGCCGATCACGGCGGAAAGGTCTATTCGAACTATCTCCACCTGTCCGCGCAGCAGAGCGGCCCCTCGTGACGGGCGGATCCGGTGCAGAGCGCGGCGACCTTCATCGGGGCCTGGGATCAGCGGCACTTACTCACGTCTCCACGCACTCTGAATTCGCGCCGGCACGTACTTCAGCGCGCAGACGTGAAAACCCGCTTCCTGGGTACTCCCGGTAGTCGGCGATGCCGCTGGCAGATCACCGCGGCTCGCGCCGTCGGTCGACGGCGGCACCGGGGTGTCAGTCAGCGTCGTGAGTCGATCCCCGACGATTCGAAATCGCCGACCGCGTGTCGCCCGGCTGACCGGTCGGCGCCACGGCTTTGTGACGGCACCGTGGGGTTCGATGCCAAGGAGAATTGGTGGCGCGAACGTGGCCACGACGAACGGCGTCACGCTGCTCCCGCCAGTTCACCTCCGGGACGGCGAAGTACCAGCTCGTGGTGGAGTTCGCCGCGGCGCTCCCCGTCGGGGCTCGTACGTCGCGACCCACCGGTCGCGATCGGCTTCGCCGTCGCGGTGCTGATTGCCTTTGCGATCTCAGCGAAGGTCTGTGCGCGATCCGCATTCCCGAAGCCCAGGGTGTGGTCAGCGATCGTCGCGCGACTCGACGAGCACACCTTCAAGGAAGGTCCGGAGGTCAAGAACGCCATCCCGTCGTTCCTCGAGCTGCCCGGCGAGGTCAGGCATTCTTCCCGATCGAGGTCGTGTCCGCCGGCCGAGGCTGCACCGGCAGCACCGAGCATCGCCTCGAACCAGGGGGCACAACCGACTCCCGAGGGCGGCTGCGCCGCCGGCTGCCGAAACGCCGAGTGAGCAGCCCATTGCGATGTCCGACATCAAGCCGCTCGTCGCAGACCGAGCTGCAAAAAGGGTTACTGCACCGCAGTCGCTGACCAACCTGGTGCGCCAGCGATATCCGGGCACGTATGACGGCATCCCCTGATGCGGACCTCGAGAAGAGCGTGCTCAAGCAGCATCCCGAGCATAAGGGCGCCTCGTGCGTGTTTCCCGCCTGATCACGGCGAGCCCGCACACCATCATCAGCTAACGAGATCGAACGTGGGATGAAGGCGATTCCGCCGTCGATCTGGCTCTGGTCTGGCGGGATCGCGACTGTGTTCGGCCTCGCGCTCTTCGCGGCCCACAAAGAAGTTCATCGAAGCGCGCCGCCAAGCCCGCGCCTAAAGCCCGCGCGTAGTAGTAGCCGTCCACCCGGTCGAGCGTAACAGGCGCCTCGAAGAGCGCGCTCAGGCGCTCCTGGAGTCAGGATCGCGGACTTCACACCGTCGGCCGCAATCCTTCCCCGCTGCAGCAGCACCACGCGATCGATCTCGGGCACGATTTCTTCCACATGATGCGTGATGAGCACAATCGTCGTGCCCTGCTGCGCGATCCGCCGCGTAAACGCAAGAAAACGCCCGCGCGCGACGATGTCGAGGCCGGTCGTCGGCTCGTCGAACACGAGCGCGCGCGGCTCTGTGACGAGGGCGCGGGCAATCAGGATGCGACGGGCTTCGCCGGTCGACATCTCGTCCAGGCGGCGATCGGCAAGATGGGCGGCCTCGACACGCGCGAGCGATGCCTTTGCCTGCTCCCGCATCGACGTCTGTGACCGAAAGGCCGTGGAGAAATCCGCGGGTCGCGAACAACGCCGGACACGACCGCGTCCAGCCCGCGAATTCTCCCCGCCGAGTGGCCTTCGATGAACTGATGATGCAGATCCGACGTGACGATGCCGAGCGACGACCGGAGCTCCGACACGTTCCAGCGATCGCGGCCGAGGACGCGAACCGGCGACTCGCCCTCGCGAGCCAGCGGATAGTGATCGTGCGTGAGCAGATGGATCAACGCGGTCTTGCCCGCACCATTCGGCCCGAGAATCGCCGTATGCTCGCCTTCCGCGATCGTCAGCGACAAGGCGTCGAGCACACGCACGCCGTTTTTCACGACCGTGGCCTGGTTCAACTCGAGAAGAGGAGCGCGCGGTCACCGGATGTCGGACGTCCTGTCGTCAGGGGTCATCAGAAAGACAATAACTCCGACCGCGCCGATGGCGCACGCCACTTCGAGCGGCAGATGCCTGGCGCGCTGCCAGAGGAGTCCGCCGAGCGCACCCGCCGGCACGACGAGCAGGTTGCGGATCGTGTAGTAGACGCCGACGGTGCGCGCGCGCGGCGATCGTCGGGCGAGAGGTCGACGATCAAGGACTTCCTGGCCGGTTCGCCAATCTCCTTCAGGCCGCCAATCACGAACGCCGCCACGAGCCACGGAAAACTCCGGCGCGAAACGCACCGCGAGCGGAAACGTCGCGAAGAACACGAACGTCAGGGCCACGATCGGCCGTCGTCCGGACAAGTCGGCCATGCGGCCGCCGGGAAAGCTACGAGGCGATCGAAACGCTCTGCTGGACGGCGTAGAGCACCCCGTACGCCGCTGCCGAGACCTGGCGTTCTTCTGTGACGTGCCAGAATGATGAACGACGCGGCGACGGCTTCGCCGATTCGAATCAGGCATTCCGCCATCAGCAGTCGCGTGAGCCTGGCCGGCATTCCGGCGAACACCGCGCGGAAGCTCGCGCGCGGCGGCCCCTGGTCTCGCGGGGCCTTCTTCACGGAATCCGAAGAACTGCACGACGAGGACGATCAGCGCGAGGCCGATCGTGATCGTCACGGACGTTCGAATGCCGGCGACCATGCCGGCGCTCACGATCAGCAGGCCGCCGAGCGGCGCGCCGATCACGCGCGGCAGGCGGATCAGAATCGACTGCACGCTGAACGCGACGGCCCGGCGATTCTTCGGCAGCGAATCGCCGATGACGGCAAAGGTCGTGGGGAACGCGCCCGACTTCCACGCCATCACACCAAACAAACCGAGAAAGACGATCGGCCACGTCGGGGCGATCGCGTAGATCGCGTAACCGGCGATCGCGATCAGCGTGAAGGTCAGGAGCGCGCGCCGCCGGCCGAAGCGGTCGGCCAGCCAGCCGCCTGGATACTGATAGGCGCTGTCGAGAAAGTCCCTGCAGCGAGCCGAAGAGGCCGACCGCGACGCCGCTCGCCGCCAGCGCGGTCAGTACGCCGGCATGTAGGTCTGCCAGAGTTCCTCGCCAAGCGCGAGCCCGAAGAGACTGATCGCGAGAATCGTGACGTTTCGTGAAGACCGCACGAGCCGAACGCATAATACCGCGTGGCCTATCAGACGACGTTCCGGGCCGCGGCCTGGCTTTACCCGATTCTCGCCATCGGCGAGCTCATTTGTCTTGGCGGCGCGATTGAGCCTACCTGAGTGGTCGCGCGCCGTGGGAGATCGCCGTCGCGATTCTGTTAAGCCTGTTCTTCACCGCCGGCATCATCGATCTCGCCGTCTCGCGCATCGTGCTCGACAAGGACGCGATGCGCATCACCGAGCTCCGGCGACGCGTGGCAGTGCCGAAGCGCGACATCGTGTCGGCCAAAGTCGATGGCGGTCTGGTCGTTCTTCAGATGCGGGACGGAAGCTGGTTCAAGGTCCCGGGCACGGGCAGGAACGTGCTGGCGATGAACAATTCGATACGGGCGTGGCTGAAGGACGCCAAATAGGCTTTGGGCTCTCAGGTCTGCAGGCTACAGGAAGGCTTTGGGCTTTGGACTTGAGTGCCGGTGGCCTCAGCCCGGCCTGACGGGCCGGAAGCCGAGAGCCTGAAGCCTAAAGCCTGATTAGAATCCGCACCGCGCGCTGAACTGCGCCGCCCGCGGCTGCCCGTTGCCGCCGCGAAGCGCGGTCAGAATCAGGAAGTCCGTCAGCCGCTGATCGGCGCCGAACGCCACCGGGCCGGGGTTGTCGAAGTTCGCCACGTTGGCGATGTTGAACAGCTCGAAGTTCAGGTCGAGCGTGTTCTGCTTCACCGCGCGAACCTTGTAGCTGAAGCGCATGATCGGTCTGCGTGACGACGGACCCTTCGCGCCGTTCCTGCGACCATCGAAATCGGTGCAGAACGCGTTTTCGCCCGTTCCGCAGTAGTGACCCGCAGGAATCAGATCGAACAGCCGGCCGTTCCGGTCGGCGTCGATCCCCGAGTTGTAGAGGCTCATCGAACGGCCGCTCAGGTAGCGGTAGACACCGCTGAGCGTCAATCCGCCGGTCTTCGGCAGCTCGACGCGCCCGCTGACGACCAGGTTGTGACGCCTGTCGGCATCGAGCGGTCCGAAGTTGCGGTCGTAGGCTGGATCCGACAGCACCTGATAGTTGTTGTCGTTGGTCTGGTTCTGCCTCGGAATTCCCGCGTGCGCTGCCGATGGCGCATCGAGACGCGCGACTGCCAGTGATTGGAGAAGCGTTTCTCGAGCGAGACGTTCGCGCCGTCGAACGTGGACGAGCCGTCGTTCTGCCGCGTCAGGACCGGGTTGACGAACGGGCTGATCCCCAGCTGTCCGGCAAGGTTGGTGAAGTCGTTGTAAACGAGGCGGCCCGTGCGGCTCGTAGTCCACGCGCAGCGCGGGATTCAGATCGAAGTTGATCAGCTGAGAGACGTTCCAGCTCTTGACGTAGTCAACGGTCAAGGCCATCTGCTGGGTCAGCGACCGCTCGAAACCCAACGTGATCTGATGCGTAGCGGGCACCTGGCGGTCCGGGCTGTCGAGGAACACGGTGGAGGTATTCCGGCCCACCGATCCCGGCGGATATGCCGCGGCAACCAGACTGTGATTGACGACCGGGCCGTTGACGAGCGCCGGATCGGTTGGAAATCGTCCGTTGCTCGGTCCGGGATCGGCGGCGCTCGTCGGGAACGCCGCCGTGAACGACCCGCTGTAGGTGCCCGTCGACACAAACGGCGTCGTCGTCTGCAGCGTGATCTTGTCGTAGAACATTCCGTAGCCGCCGCGAACGACCGTCTTCCCGTTTCCGCCCGGATTCCAGGTCGCACCGAGGCGCGGCGCGACGTTGTTCTTGTCCACGGCGCATTCTCGTCGCCTTTGAACAGCGGATTGTCGGGGTTGTGAATCGGCGTGATCTCGAGGTCGTACCGCACGCCGAGATTCAACGTGACATTCCCCCGGCGCCACTGATCCTGGCCGAAGAGCACGACCACACTGGTCGGCATGTAGATGTTGCTCTGGCTCGGCACGCGGATGATGAGCCGCTCCGGATACGTGCGCGGATTGTTCTTGTCGAACGCCGCATCCGTGGAGAACGGAATCTCCCGTTCATGTCGGTCTGATCCGGAAGCTGGATGCTCGAGTAGATGAACTGCGTGCCGAACTTGAAATTGTTGTCGCCGCCGAACTTCGACGGCACGAACTGCGTGAACGTGTCGTTCAGTTCGTAGGCGTTGTCGATCCGGAACTGCGCGCCGTTTCGTGTGCCGTCGACGAACGGTCAGCATCGTCAGCGTCGGCGCGAGATCGATCATCGGGATCGGCGGATCCTGCTGCAGTTCCTTGGCCGTGAACCCGTTCTTCTCGTGCGTGTAACTCACGCGAACCTGGTTGAACCGCGTGTTCCCGAAGACGCGTGTTGAAGTTGCCGCCAGCGGTGCGGTCGACGTCGAACTCCTGGTCCCTCGACGCCAGCGTCCAGCGGCCGGCGACGCGGTCGTAGGTCGGCGAGGTTTCTGCAGGATACCGCACGCTCCAGTTGTTGGCCGCGCTCAGCTGGTTGTCGAACCGGACCATGTGGTTCCAGAGGCGCATGGTCTGCGTGTTCGAGTAGTTCAGCTCCGGCCTGGCGTCGAAGGTGTTGCTGCGTCCCTCGGCATACACGAGGCGATCGAGGCTGTAGAAGAAATGCGCCTTGTCCTTGACCACCGGACCGCCGACGCGTGCCGCCCCAGTCGGTCTGAGACGTCTGCGGCTTGTCCAGGCTGTTCGTCCGGACGAAGTAGTCCTCCGCGGTGACCGTGTCGTTCGTGTAGCTCCCGAACGCGCGAGCCGTGCACGACGTTGGTGCCCTGCTTCGTGATGGCGTTGACGATCGCGCCGGCCGTCCGGCCGAACTCGGCGTCGCACTGGTTGGTCAGCACCTGGAATTCCTGCACCGACTCGAGCGCGGGCCGCACCTGGCTGCCGCACGAGCTGCCGAGATAGTCGTCGTTGTTGCCGCCGCCGTCGACCGAGAAGTTGCCGCTGCGGTTGCTGCCGCCGCCGACGATCAGCGACTCGCAGGCGAAGGACGCCGTCGACGACTGAATCTGAACGCCGGGCGTCAGGCTCACGGCGAACATCCAGTTCTTGTTCAGGATCGGCAGCGCGTTCAGCTCGGCCGTGCCCGATGTTGGCGCCGATTTGCTGCGTCGACGTATCGACGAGCGGAGACTGGCCCCGTCACGGTCACGTTCTCTTCGATGGCGCCCACGCCCAGCTTGATCTCGATCACCGACGTGTTGCCAATCGAGAACTGCACATTGGCCTGCTCGAATTTACGGAATCCGGCGAGTTCCGCGGTCACCCGATAGGGACCCGGGACGATGCCGGTGATGTAGTAGGAACCGTCTTCCGTGCTGGTCACCTGCCGGAAGATCCCGCTCTCCTGGTGCGTGACCATCACGACCGCGCCCGGGATTCCAGCTCCCGATTCGTCGGTAACCTTGCCCTGCAACGCGGCGAAGAGGCTCTGCTGCGCAGCAGCCGGACGCGCGGCTACCATCAACAAGCCCAGGATCAGGACGACCAGAACACGGCGCATGGTTTCTACCTCCTTCGAGATGAGGGGACGGACAGACTCGCCGCCGACGAAGGGGACCCAGTTAAGAAAGCGACGCCGAACGAAACAGCCGGATATAAGGCCGCAGCGCCGGAACCGGGATTTATGCAGTGAACCGTATCGCCGCGTCAGGGCGTTGTCAACGTACCGCTGACCACTCCGGCTGGAAAGATCCGAGTCAGGTCCAAAAACTGGTTCGCTAGTAAAATGATGAATTCCAGCAGGTTGTTATCGGGGTCTGCGGACGTAGACGCTCGACCCGGTGGCACGCCGACCGCCCTGCCGGTTGACCGGACCGGTCTCAATCGCGACAGGACATCTTCGCGAGCATGGCCTTCGAGCGCCTCGGCCGAGCCGTCCCAGACGAAGCAGAGATCCCCGCATGGAGGCCTGGCGGCCGGCGCCCGGAGCGTGAACGTCGCGCTCTGCCACAGGGCCGGACGATGGAAGTTGATCATCTGCGTCCCGGAAATGCACGGAACAGACCTGAGCGCCCTCGATAATGTCCATGCCGAGCGCCCTATAGAACTTCAGCATCGCGTCCACGTTCTGCATCGGGAGGGCGACGTGGTCGAATCCCCGAATACCCGGGGTCTGCGCCGAGGGCGTCGCGATCTGCACCGCCGAGACCGACGTGCCGACCGCCAACGCGCGCTTCAGAAATGCTCTGCGGGAATCTTGCATGCGGGAGACCCTATCACGACCGCCTTTGCTCCAGCCGCTGCGCGTGACCTTCGAGAGGATCGGCTTCGAGCACCGGCGTCATGATGCCGAGCTGACGTGCGCGAATCACCACGTTCCACAACCGTTCGAACTTCTTCCACCCGGCGGCATAGAAGAAATGCTTCGCCTTGTGCTTCAGGGTTCCGTGTGAGAACGACGCGCGTGCGATCGAGCTCCACCGGTAGAACTCCTCGTACGCCCAGTCGTAGCCGTCCTTCAAGTCGCCGGCGCTCATGCACGCGGGTTCTGAACACGACGTGGCGCGTGTCGCACAGATCCCAGTTGCGTGACGTCAACCGGCCGGCTCCCGTCCATGCGCTCGAAGAGCTTCGTGCCCGGGTATGGTGTCTGGATGTGGAAGGTGCGCAGTGGTGATGCCCTGTTCGATCGCCCAGTCCACGGTGCGCCTGAACACATCGCGATCGTCGCCGTCCATGCCGAACACGAAGCTTCCGTTGATCATGATGCCGAGATCGTGCAGGCGGCGCGTCACCATCCCGTAGTCGCGGCCGAGATTCTGCCGCTTGTTGCTGCGTTCGAGATTCGCGGGCAGCAGCGTCTCGAACCCGACGAACAGGCTTCGCAGACCTGCTCGAGCCGCGTGTTCGATCAGATCGCCGCGGAGAATGGAATCGACCGTGGCGGCGCCCTGGAACAACCGGTTCATCCCGCGCATGCCGTCGAAGAGCGCACGCGGCGAACCGCCGATCGCCGAGCAGGTGATCGTCCAGGAAATAGAGGTGACGGCCCGGCAGGCGTGAAATCTCCGCGAGCGCGTCATCGACACGTTGCGTGTAGAAACCACGGCCGCCGGCAAAGAACGCGTCCTTGTAGCAGAAGTCACAGTGCTGCGGGCATCCGCGCGTGACAACGATCGAGTTGGGGACGAGATACCGGCGGCGCTCGATCAGATCGCGGCGAATCGGCGGCAGCCGATCGAGCGTCCGTCCCGACAGCGACCGGTAGACTCCGCCGCGGACATACCGCCACGAAAGTCGGCGAGAAACTGCGGAAAGGTCTGCTCGCCGGGACCGAGGAAGATCGCGTCGGCGTGAGCGGCCGCTTCGTCGGGCAGCGACGTCACGTGCAGGCCGCCGAGCGCGACGAACGAACCACGCGAACGATAGAGATCGGCAAGCGCGTAGGCGCGATAGGCGTTGGTGATGTAGACCTGAATCAGCACCAGGTCGGGTGCATCGTCAGTCCGCAGTCTCGAGACGTGCTCGTCGACGATTTCGACCTGGTCGTCGGACGAGAAGTAGGCGGCGAGCGTCGCGAGGCCGAGCGGCGGAAACAGCGAGCACTTGATCGGCCGCCAGTACGGACTGGTCGCTTCGGTGAGTGCCGGGAGCACGAGTTTCGCGCGAAGGGGCCGCCCATGAGGCATGCTCGCTTTATATCATAAAGTCAGCATAATCCTGTCAGCCCTTGATGAATACCGCTCAGCAGGCCGTGACGCCATCGCAAAGCCGCCGCCGACGAAGCCTGGCTGGTTGTCGTTGCCGCGGCCGCCGGCGCCGAACGTGCCGAAGCGTCCGGCCAGTCGATGTCGACGCGCTGGACGATGACGCCTCGCTGACAGAGGTGCCGGCCGATGACGCCGACTCCGTGCTGCGATGGTGCCCGGCTCGGGGTGGACTGCGCAGGCTGGCTGAAGACGATCCGCGGCTGCCGCTGATCGATCTGTATCTCCCGGTATGCAGCGCCACGCGCGTGAGGCCAATCACCGTCGGTCATCTCGGACAAAGCCTGGATGGCTTCATCGCGACCCATGGCGGCGACTCGCAGTTCGTGACCGGGCGCGAAAACCTCCTCCACATGCACCGTCTGCGCGCGACTCTGCGACGCGATCATTGTTGGCGCCGGCACCGGTCGCCGCCGACGATCCGCAGTTGACGACGAGGCACGTGCCTGGGCCGAGTCCGCTGCGCGTGATCTTCGACCCGACGCGCGGTCTCGAGCATCACTACCGGGTATTCAGTGATGGTTCAGCCGAGACGCTGCACGTCTGCGGGAGATCGTTGACGACGCCGGAGGAAAGTCATTTCGGGAAGGCCCGTCTCGTGGCGGTAGACGATCACGAAGAGGGCGTCGACGTCGCGGACGTCGTGCAGCTCCTTCATCACCGCGGCTGCTCGCGAATCTTCATCGAGGGCGGAGGCGTGACGGTCTCGACGTTTCTCGAGGCCAACCTGCTCGATCGGCTGCAGATTGCCATTGCGCCGCTGATCATCGGCGACGGCCGCCCGGCGATTCGCCTCGAAGCACCGGACCTGCTCAGCCAGTGTCAGCGGCCGCGCTGCCGAGTGTTCAGGATGGGTGGGGACGTCCTCTTCGACTGTGATCTGAGATCGACGACGGACGATCAAGCTGGATCGGACACCGTCTCGCGGGTTATCTGACGAAATGTGGGCTGGGTCTTCAGACCCTGCCTCGCCTGGTAGCCGGAGTCTAAAGACCCGGCCTACCACTCTCACTTCCCCGGTTGATACTGACGCTCGACGTGACCCTCGAGCTGATCTGGATAGAAATACACATCCCGGAGATCGCCGGTGCTGTAGCGCACGGCCTGGTCGCCGAAGTGCTTCGAGCCGGATCGCCACTCTCTCCGCCTGCCGTACACAGCCTTGGCCCTGACGCGATCGCTGAACTCGACGACGGCGACGAAGCTGCTGCCGGTCGTGCCGTACATCTTCTTCGTGCCGTCGTAGGTGCGGGCTCCGAATGAAGCCAGCGAACCCCAGCGTGCCGACGTAAATCCCACCGGCGTGCTGGGCGCCGTGTCGTTGAACTTCTGCACGATGTCAGCGTTGTTGCGCTGATACCGGTTGATCTCCCCCACGGCGTCTTCCAGCTGCCGAAATCGCCGGCGAGCCGGTCCGATGCCGCCGCGAGCGCGTTCAGGCGCAGTTCGTTCGTCGCTTTCGTGGCGACGAAGTCGTCGACGTTCATGCCGGCTTCTCGCGCCTGGGCAGTCGCCTGACGTCCCGCTTCTTCTCCCAGTACACGGCGAGCGAAGTCGGAACCGAATCTGCGCGACCAGCGATAGTCCCACGAGCGCAGCGCGGCGATCTGTTCTTTCAGCTTCGTCCTGAGCGGACTTGATGCCGGCAGCTGGTCGTACGCCTTCAGGAGCGGCGGAACCATGAGTCTCGAATTCGGGCAGGAACGTGTCGTACGCCGTCGCGATCAAACCGTCGAGCGTGAAGTCCTTCTTGCCAGGGAGCACGCGCAGCGCGTGCAACCCTCGCGGGTTCTCGCCGTTCCGTTCCACGTAGACGGGGAAATCGGCCTTCTTCGGGCTGTTCGGACCCGCGGCGCGTCCACGGCCAGTTGTTCGAGTTGTACAGCCAGCCATTCGGCGGGTTGAAGAGGCCCGGCGTCTCATCGAACGACAGCACGCCATTCCACTCGGTCGCCGGATCGCTGCCGTCCACCGGCTTCGTCCAGTCGAACTTCGGGTCGCGCTTCGGGATGAAGTTCGAGTGGAAGCTACGCGATCGTTGCCGTCGGCGTCGGCGTAGATCGTGTTGTTCGACGAGTTGGTGTGGAGGTCCATGACGTGCGCGGTATTCCTTGTAGCTTCTTCGCCTTGGTCGCGCGCATGACTGCGTCGAGCGCCTTCACCGGCTCTTCCATCAGCCGAATGCTGATCCATTTGCCATCCGCCTCGCGGACGATCGGACCGTGATGCGTCCGGTAGACGGTGAACTCCTTCTGCGCCATCCCATTCGCCGTCTTGTAGGGCACGGTGATCTTCTCGAGCCCTCATCGCGCGCTCTTCGGTGCCGCATTTGTAGTAAGAGCCGTCGGCTTTCTGCACGACGGTTTCGAGGTACTCGTCGATGTTGTCGACGCCGCTCGACGTGTGCATCCACCCGGCGCGCTCGTTGAACCCCTGATAGATGAAGAACTGTCCCCAGGTCGACCGCGCCGTACGCGTTCAGACCCTCGTCGCTCGTCATCTGCAGCTCGGAGCGGAAGAAGAACGACGTGTGCGGGTTGATGAGGAGGAGCGCGTGGCTGCTCGGTCGTCGATCGCCGGCGCGATCGCGATGCCGTTCGATCCCGTCGGCTCGACGTAGGCCGGCGTCTTCGATCGATTCCTGCGGTCGTCTGGGACCTTCGGAGCCGTTGCCGTAGAACGCCTCGAGCTGCGTGAGGTTGACACTCTCGATGTCGCCGCCGATGCTGCCTTCGCTGAAGGTCAGCGCCATCCACGGCTCCGCAGTGCTTGATGACGCGCGGCTATCACGTTGGGATGCGTGTAGAGGTAGTAGTTCAGTCCGTCGGCCCACGCCGTTCATCAACGCCTTCAGCCAGGCCGGGCTCGCGTCGCACTTCGGCCTTCAAGTCGTCGGGATCGATGAACAGCTTCATCCGCAGATCGCGATAGATCTCTGTCTCGCCGTCCGGCTTCCGCCGAGGCGGCCCATCGAGCAGCAGGAAGTTCTGTCTCGACGCGGTTGAAGTCGTCTTCCGCCTGCGCGTAGATCATTCCGAAGACCGCATCAGCGTCTGTCTTTCCGCGCACGTGCGCGATGCCCCAGTCGTCGCGGGTGATCGTGATGGCTTGCGCTCGACGTTCCCAGTCGGCGGCGGTGCTCTCCCGTGCAGGCTGGCTCGCGCGATGATGCACACCAGGGCGAAACAGACGACGAACCTCTTCATGGCTGCTCCCAGGCGGACCGGAGATCCGCAAACCGTCGAAGTGTAGCGCCTCTCTCGATGCCTTTCAATCCCGCGGGACCGGAGCAAGTCGTCGTGGGCCGACGATGATGCGTGGATGCGCTGCCGAGCAACGAAGTCGAGGCGCTGCGAGCGCCATCGGTCGATGGCGTCGGAAGGAACGGCTTTCGATCTCACGGGCGGCAGACCGCCCAGCCATCAATCAGCTGACGCTGCAGCTCGCTCATGTCCGGCGTCAGCATCCAGTCGCTTGGCGCGCGGCGCACGGCATAGCCGGCATCAGCGAACGCTCGCTCGGCTGAAGCGGGCGCGGAGGGTCCGAGCGCTGCTCCGAATCCCTTGTCGGAACGCTGATGGCGATTCACCAGCTCGGCGAATCGTCTCGTCACCCGCATCTGAGTGGATCGCATCTTCGATCCGCTCCGTCATACGTCAGCGCGAAGAGCGCTGTGGCGCGAGACCGGCGGCAGTAGCTGCGCGAGGCGCTGGATCCAGTACTCGGACGCGAGATCCGGCAGCGCCAGATGCCGTGACCAGCTGACGGTTTCTGAAGAGATCCCGCTCGTCGAGCCGCGAGAGATCGGTGCAGCGTGTCGCGATGGAGCACGTGCGTCCATCAGCCGACGTCAGCCGGCTGGGCACGACAGCGAGGAGGTCCGCTTCATGATCCGCGAGCAGCCATTCCTGTTCGCTTCGAAGCTTGCCGCGACAGATATCGCGCGTTTGCGCCGGTGCCAGATGCCAGATCAAGGATGCGGGAACGTGACCATCGCGCGGCAGGCCGTCGCCGAGCGCGCGTCAGCGCTGCGGATCGCGCGGCGGTGTCAGGCTGGTTCACGCAGCGGAGCCACTCTGCGCTAAACACGAGCGAGTGCCCTGCGATCCGCCTCGCACGTGCCGTCCCATGTCGGCAGGTTATCGCGACGGCGCTTCGCCACGCGCTGCCGTAGCCGCGCAGCGCTCGCGCGGATCGCCGATGACTCGTGAAAGCGCGCGCTCCAGCGCCCGCCGTCGTTCCCGGCTTCTACCAGCATTCCGGGCGGCATCGTCGCCACGGCCGACCAGTTCTGACCGCCCCGCCCGTCGGCGTGGCAATCACTGTAGTGCGCGGGCCAACGCTTCGGCCAGCGCCATACCGTAACCTTCCGTGCTCACTTGGCAGCACGAATCACGTCGGACGAGTCGGCATGCTTGCGAGCCCCGCGTCAGTCCTGCTCACCGGCAAACATGATATGGTCGTTCAGAGCCCACGCGCATCGATCAACGATTAGCGCAGTCGAGCGCCGTGGCGGGGTCGCGATCGACGACTGCCGGCGCATGTCAGGCGCCAGTTCCGTTCTGGAATGGCGGCAAGCGCTTCGATCAGGTAACGTGACGCTTTCGTGGGAACAACCGATACCTTGTTACGCAGTAGGAGCGCGACATCCCTGACCCGGATCCTGCGCTGCCGGTGCGCGATCGGCGCCCGGTTCGGCGACCTCGATGCGTCGGCGGCCACGTCGTATCGTGACAGGCCGTTCTGGTCGCGCGGCTCGTCACCACGACACGGCACGCGGCACGCAGTGGCGCGCTTCTCGCTCGCCCCCGAGTGCCGCCGCGGTCTCCCGATCGAGGCCGGTCTCGAGTGCGAGCGGATGATGACCAGACGCGACCAGCCGCAGTACGGAGGCTTCGCGGCGGCGACGATGTCGGGCATCGCTCCGAACGCGAGCCCGTCGATCAGCATCAGAGACCGATCCGGCAGCGATTAGAAGAACGCGCCTCGTCCGCTCGAGCGAGCCGGCGCTCGGAAACGGAAAGTCGTCGTCTATCTCGCCCGGACGTCGACGCGCCACACCGCGGGCCCGCAACCCTCGACGACGCGGCGATCGTAAGATGTAGCCGCCCAGGCGCGTATTCAGCCTGTCCGGGAACGATGACGACGAGCGAGCTCACGTCAGCGGCCGTCGATCGGCCCTCGAAAGCCGCCGAGGCGTGATGTGCGATTCGTGCAGCGTCACGCGGATCGCGGCGACTCCGCGGGCGTTCTGGCCCGAGCTCACCGCGTCCGATTGCAGCCGCCATCATGTCGAAGAGCACGCGCGCCAGAAATTCCGTCGTGGTGTTGTGGCCGTGAAATGCCGGCTCGTCGTCGAGATTCCGGTAGTTCATCTCCGCCAGAATCGTGCGGAGGACGTCGGCGGCGCGGCCGATGTCGACGACCAGACCGTCGGCATCGAGCTCGGGCCGGCGGAATTCGACGTCAACGACATATGTGGCGCCGTGCAGCTTCTGAGCGGGCCCGGAAGATCTCGCCCTTGAAGCTGCAAAGCGCGATCATGAAATGGTCTCGAACGGTGAGGGGAATACATAGTCGTCAAGTCGTCAGTCGGTCAGTCATCAGTCGTCAGTCGTCAGTCAGAGATACTTGATTCGATGACAGATGGTATCTCCTGGCGAAGAGGCCAGCTGCGCCATGACGCGCGGCAGCGACTCGAAATCGCTTTCGCTCGTGATCAGCGAGTCGAGTGCGGGGTCGGCGAGCAGCTCCAGCGCGAAGCGCATCCGCCGGCGGCTGTCCCATCGCGATCGCTGCGACGCCGCCACATGCGCCGACCTGCGACGACATCAGGAGTGAGCCGCTTCGCATGAAACGCTTCGCCGAGCGGAACGGCCACGGAGCCGGCGCCGTACCAGCTCATCTCGACGACTGTCGATTCGAAGCCGACGATCTTCAAGGCCGAGAATCAATCCGGCCGCCGATCCGCTCGCGTGAATGACGACATCAGCGTCTGGCGAGATCCGTTTCCGGATCGACGAAGCGGACGCCAAGCGTTCGAGCCACGGTCGCTCGTTTCCGGTTCACATCGACCAGTTCCACTGAACAGCCCGGAATCCGGCCGGCGATCCACGCGACGAGACAGCCCACCGTACCGGCTCCAATCACCGCGAACGCGATCGCCAGGCTGGACGTGCGCATCCCATACACCGTTTATCGGCGGTTTCGAGATTGGCTGCGAGCACGGCTCGCCCCGGCGGCAGTGAGTCGGGCAGCACGTGAACGGCTGATGCAGGCACGCAGTATCTGCGTCTGGTGCGGATACAGGACGAACACCCGGCGGCCCTCGAGATCGCGCGGTCCTCGTTCAACTTCGCCGACGCTGGCGTAGCCGCATTTCACCGGCGCTGGAAAATCTCCCGCCTGAAAGGGCGCCCGCATCCGCTGATGCTCGGTCGCCGGCACACGTCCCTGGAAGACGAGCGCCTCCGGTGCCGCGGCTGATGCCGCTGAAAGAGCGCACGAACGACCACGTCGTTCTGCCCTGGCGGTGGCAGCGTTTCGGTCCGAAGCTCGCCGTGTCCCGGCGCGCTGATCCAGAACGCCCGTGCGTCGGCCGCGGTCACGTGCTAATTGTGGACCCATGAGCGTCGCTCGCTGGCAATGGCCCGATGCGCCCCTGCGCACAGTGCGCTCGGCACCGGCGCGGCCGTCCTGATCGGCCTGGTCGCCGTCTCGGCGGCGGCTCAATCGGTGCTGCAACCGGGCGCGCGAGGTTCCGCTCGCAGCGGGGTACTTCTCTTCGCGGTGCTGATGTTGATTGCCATCGGTTTTCTGAGCGGCCATCACCCGTTCACGAGCTTCGGACCGGCGAATCAAGGTCGTCAACGACCCGCGCCGCTCCTCGCGGCGCTCGTCTGCGCCCTCGCGTTCGAGCCGCCTTCGGTCCGCGTCGCCGCACTGATGTCTCGCGCGGCATTCGCCGCGACACTCCTCGATGGGCCTCGACGGCCGGCTCGCCCGACAATCCGGGATGGCCAGTGCGTTCGGCGCCCGGTTCGATCTCGAGATCGACGCGCTGTTGATCATGGCGCTGGCCGTGGCCGCCTGGCGGCACGACAAGGCCGGACCGTGGGTTCTTCTGTCAGGATTGATGCGATATGCCCTTCGTCGCCGCCAGCTGGTCGTGGCCCTGGCTCGATCGACCGCTCAGCCCCAGCGTCCGCCGCCAGGCTGTGTGCGTCATCCAGGTCGGCGGACTGATCATCGCCGTGCTTCCTGACCGTCGAGCGGGCCTGCGAGCGCTGATCGTCGCGGCGGCGACGCCTGATCGTCCTCACCTCATTCGTTTCTGGTTGACGTCATCTGGCTGGCGCGCGACCGGCGTGACCGATCGCATGCGTAACTGGATCACGCTGGCGGCGGCGCTGATCGTTCTCGACGCCTCGCTGACATTCGAAAATCCTGGCCGACCCCGCTGATCACAGTGGACGGGACAGATCTCCATCGAGCTCGCGGCCCTGGTGCTCGTGCTGCTGGTCCTGCCGGCGAGCCCAGCAGCGCAACCCGGATCGGGCATCACGATGGTTGAGCGCCCTGTGGGTGACGCTCGTCGTCGAGCCGTACGCGGACGTGACCGCACCTGCGCTCACGGCCGCGACGTGAATCTCTATTTTGACTTGCAGTTTCTGCCCGATGTCGCCGCGATGGTCACGAGTTCGCTGCCGACCTGGCTGCTCGCCGTGATTGCCCTTGCTACGTTCTGTCGTGCTCGACTCCTGTTTGTCGTCGTGTGCGCACCGCGATCGGGCGGCTGCGCGCCGGGCTCGACAACGCCTGCCGAACGCCGTGGTGCTTGCCGCGTTCGCGGTCGTGGGCGATGATGGCCTTCGCCGCTCAGGAAATCCTACATGCCCGAGGATGGCTGACTGGGACAATCGCCGCGCCTGGCTTCCAACGCCCGGTGACCTGGTCATACGTGCGGCAGGCGCGTCGTGGCGATCGCCGGCGTCGCTGCCGTCGCCACTCGCACCGAGTCCCTCGATGAACGCCGATCTCTCGCGGCTGCTGAACCGCGACGTATCTCGTCTTCATCGAATCGAATGCGGGCCGTCAGCTGGGAACGTGCCTGACTTCGCCCAGGAGCTCGCGCCGAGCCGCTGCGGCGTTCGAGAACGACATTCAGGCAACGAACCGCCGCGTCGCCTCGGCCTAGCGTCGAATCGCCGACCTTTGGCGGGAATTCGTGGCTGGCTCATATCAGTTTCTTGTCGGGCATCGAAGTTCGCGACCCGCATTCGAACGCGCAGCTCGATGCGAACAGAAGCGCGATACGCTCGCCGGCGTGCCTTTGCGCGCGCCGGCTATCGCACGATCGCGTTGATGCCAGGACTCAGGCGTCCATGGCCTGAAGGGCGCTTCTACGGTTTCGACGAAACGCTGACGGCCGTTGAAATGGAGTATCCGGGTCCGGATTTTGGATGGTCTCGCGGGTCCCCGATCAGGTGTCGCTCCGACTGGCTCGGACGGAGCGCGAACTCGCACGCTCACCGCGAAAGCCGGTCTTCGTATTCTTCCGTGACCCTGAGCACGCATTTCTCGTTCAGCCCTCGCCCGCCGTATCAGCCGGACTGGACCCGCTTGTCAACCGATCGGAAATACGACGGGGCCGACATCGTGAGCGCATACGGCGAGCAGATGGATTGGGTGGACTTCGGACCTGCGTACGCTGAAGGCCGTTGCCTACACCGTATCAGACTATCGGGGCTATCTGAAGCGTCGGGCCGAACGCGATTTCGTGATGATCCTCATTGGCGATCACCGAGCCGCCAGCCGCCGTGAGCGGTGAAGGCGTGCCGTGGATGCCAGTGCACGTCATCACCAGCGACTCTGTGTTGTTCGATCAGCTGCTCGCGAAAGCGATTCCGGCGCGGGCTCTGCCGGCGCGGCCGACGCTGAGCAAGACGAACGAGTTGCTTCCCGATTTTGCTCTCGGCATTCGGGAATTATCAGTAGTCTTTGGACATGGCTGTAGCCCGTCGCCTCGGAGCCTGCAGCCCATCGCTGCGCGACGCTGTTTGTGTTTCTGATCAGCAGCGTCGCCGCGGAGGATTGGCCGCAGTTCCGCGGACCGACCGGTCAGGGACATCTCCACCGAGGTTGCCGCGCCGCTCGCCTGGAGCGAGATCGCAGAACATCAGTGGAAATCGCCGGTTCCGGGCAGCGGCTGGTCGTCGCCGGTTGTCGCCGACGGCCGCGTGTGGCTGACGACCGCGACCGGCGGAGCGTGACGTCTCGCTGCGCGCGCTGGCGTTCGACGCGGCGAGCAGGACGCGAGTCGGTGAACGTCGAGGTGTTCCGTCCGCGACGAACCGACGCTGCTCAATCCCAAGAACAGCCATCGCGTCGCCGACGCCGATCGTCGAAGGCGATCGCGTCTACGTGCATTTCGGCGCCGAAGGCACCGCGGCGCTCACGACGGCCGGCGACGATCGTCTGGACGGCGCGCTTGTCCTACGCAGTCGCAGCACGGCAACGGCGGCTCGCCCGTGCTGTTCGGCGACCTCCTGATCTTCAGCTGCGACGGCAGCGACGACGCGTTCGTCGTGGCGCTCGACAAGCGCACGGGCAAAGTCCGGCTGGAAGACCGCGACGGCGCACGCCGTTCGATCAGGCGTACTCCACTCCGCTCGCGATTCGCGTCGGCGATCGCGACGACAACTCGTCAGCGTCGGCGCCTACCGCGCGGGCGCCTACGATCCGCGAACGGCAAGGAGATCTGGCGCGTCAGTTATCGCGACGGCTTCTCGAACGTGCCGCGGCCGGTGTTCGGACACGGGCTCGTGTTCATCGCGACGGGCTTCCAGGAGCCGTCGCTGCTGGCGGTGCGCGCCGACGGATCGCGGGGACGTCACGAAGACGCATCTGGCCTGGTCGCTCGATCGCGTGCGGCGCCGCTCACGCCCTCGCCGCTCCTCGTCGGCAACGAACTCTACATCGTCAACGACGTGGGCATTGCGACGTGCCTGGACGCGCGGACCGGGACAGGTCTACTGGCGGCAGCGATTGAACGGAGAATTTCTCGGCGTCGCCGATCTACGCCGCGGGGCCGGATCTACTTTCTCAGCGAAGAAGGTGTCGCGACGGTCACCCGCTCCGGGAACGCGTCGTTTCAGAAACTCGCGGTCGAACACGCTCGACGGCTCGACGCTGGCCTCGATCGCGGTATCCGGAGGCTCGTTCTTCTGCATTCGCAGCGACAGCAGTCTCTACCGTGTTGCGGAATGAGAAAGTGAGCAGCGGCGAGCTTCGGAGACAGAGCAGAAGTGAGAAGTCCAGAAGTTCCTACCCTCAATCTTTCCTGAGTGTTACAAGTGCACTGGCCAGCCCCGTCTCCATATTCGATGAAGCGTCCGAAGCCACCGGAAAAGCCGGAGAAACCCAGGCGTCCGCCCGCCCGGCCTTTTGGTCATCAGGCGGCCGAGCAGGAGATCCAGCTCGACGCCGATCGGTGGGGCGCGTTCAGAAGACAGCTTTGGCGAGCGCGAGCACGGCATTGATTCCGACGGCTCGCCGATCGAGGCTGCTTCGGCTTGATTCGCGAATTCACCTCCGTCGAAGGACAGCATCGCCGAGCGGGTCACCAAGCTCAAACGAGGTAGACCTCCCGGGAGTCGGCCACGCTCCTACCGTGTCGAGCACGATGACGACAAACGGCGGCAGCGGCCAGGTACTGGTTTCCGAGCGCATTCCGGCGTTCGCCTCTCGGAGATCATCGCGAGAGGTTCGAGCAGAGGGTGTCGTGCCGGACATCGGCGCGTCGCTGTATGTCATGCGCGGTTTACGCCGCTGCCGAAAAACTCCGGAAGGTCAGCGGTCTCGATCATTTCATCCTCGCCCCCGAACGAGTCGTCGTCACGCCGCGCGCAGAACTCGTGATTGTCGAAGTAGCGCTGGCGGTCGGCGCCGACGCGCTCGCGGCCGCCTCGGCGCTTCCCAAATCGCCTGAAGCTCGCCTACCCGAACAGCACACAGCAAGAGCACGCGCTTCGTCTCGATATCGCGCGTCGTCGCGCATGTGCGCGATCGCCATGCTGGTCGGACGCCCTGATCGACGCCAGTGAAACGATCGACGCGCTCAGTCCGATTCTGGGCGAACTGAACGACGTCGCGGCCATTCCGGGCGGGCGACGCGTTTTCAGCGGCCGCTGCGGACGTGGCTCGAACAGGCTCTCACGATCGAAGCGGGCGTCTCGTTCGACGACTTCGCTGCCGCCTCGGCAGCGCTCGATCGAGACAGAGCCGCCGAAAGACTGCGTGGCGTCGCGGCAAACCTTCCGCGCCTACCTCCGAGAAGCGTCGCGGTTGACGAACTGTCCCACGGCGATCTGTCCGCCATCGAAGTCCGAACGCATTCTGCGCCGATTCGCACACGCCAGACGATGCTCGCGATCGGGACAGCGGCGCGGCTGGATGAACAAGGTGGCGGGCGAGCTGGGGCTTCCGCACAAAGACGGAAGTGCTCCAGGAGTCGCCGGCTGAAATTGCCGCCAAGCCGCTCAATCCTGCACCGGTCGGCACCCCGCGCCGCCGGCCGCTCCCATCACCGCCGGCAAACGCACCCGTCGCTCCTGGTCGAAACGGGCGAGCCGTTTGAAGGATTCAGGTCATCACCAGGCCGTCGCCAGCCGGTTCGGTTTTCTGCTGCGCGAAGAGGAAGAAAAAGAAAGCGTCTCCTGCGACCGAGCTGGTCATCGAACACACGAGCATGACCGAACCGCCAGTCGTGCTCTCGCAGCCAGCAGTGCCTTCCGCGCCTTCCGCGCCTTCCGCGCTCAAGGCCCTGTCGCAAATGCGAAATTCCGCAGGCAGCACCTGCGTGGGAGCAGCCGTCATCGGCGCCCGTAGAAGCGGCCGCGCCTGAATCCGCCAGCAGCCATCAGGAGACCTTCGTCGACAGCGAGGAACCAGCGAGCGAGGAACCGGTCGAAGAACCGCTGAAGCGTCCCAAGAAATCCTGGTTCCGATCGGTCGCCAAGCAGTTCCGGACTCGCGGAAACACCAGACCACCTGGCGGCAGCGGGCACGCCGACGCCCGACGCGCAGCGGATGGACGAAGGAAGCCAGGCAGGAAGCCGAACGCCTTGCCGCCGCAGCCGAGGCCGAACGCGCCGCCGAATCCGCCCGCCGTCTCGCGATCGAACAGGACGCGCGACGCACGGCCGAAGAAGCCGATCAAACGGCTTGCCGCGCGAAGTCGAGGCGCAACGCAGAGTCGGAAGAAGAAGCGCGACAGGGTGCTGTCGACGCCGAGGCCCGCCGCCGCGCCAGCCGAAGCGGACGCGCGGCGCGCCACCGAAGAAGAAGCCCGCCGCCTCGCCGCCGAAGCCGAAGCCAGACGCAGGGCCGAAGAAGAAGCCCGGCGCCTCGCCGCTGAAGCCGAAGCCCGGCGTGTCGCCGAGGCCGAAGCGCGGCGCGTAGCCGGCAGAAGCCGAAGCGCGCCGCAAGGCCGAAGAAGCACGCCGGAAGGCCGAAGAAGAAGCCCGACGGCTCGCCGCGGAGGCCGACGCACGCCGAAAGGCCGAGGAAGAAGCACGCCGTCTCGCGGCCGAAGCCGAAGCACGTCGAAGGGCCGAAGAAGAAGCGCGCCGGCTTGCCGCGGAGGCCGAAGCGCGGCGCAAAGCCGAGGAAGAAGCACGACGACTCGCGGTGGAATTGAAGCGCGGCGAAAGGCCGAAGAAGAAGCCCGGCGCCTCACCGCCGAAATCGAGGCGCGACGCAGAGCCGAAGAAGAATCCCGGCGTCTCGCCGCCGAAGCCGAGGTCAAGCGTGCCGCCGCGGAGGCCGAAGCCAGGAAGGCTCGCGGCGGAAGCGGAAGCCAGGCGGAAGATCCGCTGAAGCCGACGCGCGCCGGGCCGCCGAGGAACGCATCAAGCTCGAGGAACGGGCTCGGCGCGCCGCCGACGAAGAAGCGGCTCGGCTCGCCGCCGTCCAGGCGGAAGGCGAAGAAGGACGGCATCGAAGAAGAAGTCGACGATGAGCCGGACGAAGAAACGTCGCGAGACGCATGGCTCAAATCGGTCGCGGCGGAAATGGGCCTCAGACCGGATCCCGACAAGTCGCCGGCTTCGTCAGCGCCAGCGTGGGATCATGCGACGCCTCCCGTGGGGATGAAGCGGCCGCAGGAGTGGCAACCGCCGCCCCCGCCGGTCCGGCATACGCCGTCGGCGACCGCCAGCCAACGCGCCTGCTCCACCTGTGGCTGTCGCGCCGTCAGCCACCACCGCCTCCTCCAATGCAGCAGCACATTTCGCCAGCCGTGGCAGACGCCCGCCAGCGCCGTCAGCCGCCACCGCGAGGCGAACCGGTGTCGCTCCACACCATGACGCCCTCGGTGCGCTACGAAGATACCGAGGGGCACGAAGACGCCGAGCCGTCGCGGCTCCAGAGCGTTCGCAGTGGATCCGGATTGCTGCGGCTCGTTGCCATGCTGGTCGTCGTTCTCGGACTCGGAGCCGGGGCTACTGGTACTGGGCGAACAGCGTCAAGCCCGGCGTCGTCTCGGTCGATTCGAATCGCTTCCGGCGCCGAGGTCTTCGTCGACGGTCAATCGCGAGGCATGACGCCAATCACGCTCAGTCTGTCGCCGGGACCTCATTCGCTCGAGGCTCCGCCGCCGCGGAGCGAGCCGCGAGATCTCGCTCGACGTGAAAGCCGGCGAGCAGGCGAGCCAGCAGATCGATCTGTCGAACATCCGTGCCGTCGGCACGCTGGTCGTCAATTCGCAGCCGAAGGGCGCGAAGGTGCTGGTCGACGGCAAGGACGTCGGCGTCACACCGCTGACCCGCTCTGACATGAGTGTGGGCGCGCACAAGGTCGTGCTCCAGGGCGCGCAGGGGACAATCACCAAGGACATTCAGATCCAGGCGGGCGGCACCGTCAACATCGACGAAGGGATCTTCTCGGGCTGGATTCAGCTCTTTGCGCCGTTCGACCTGCAGGTGTTCGAACGGAAGAGGCAGATCGGATCGACCGAGCAGGGAGCGAATCATGATTCCGGCGGGCCGCCACGAGCTCGAGTTCGTGAGCACGCAGCGCGGATTCCGCGACACGCGCGGACCATCGACGGTCGGGCCTGGCGCCACCATTCCGATCAGCATCGACAAGACCGAAGGCACGCTGCGCGTCGACGCGCCCGAGGGCTCCGGAGATCTTCATCGACGGTACGCGCGGTGCGAGGCACCGCTCGGAGAACAGACGGTCACGCTGGGCATCCGCGAAGTGCGCGTCGCCATCCGCAGCTCGGCGAGAAGACAAGTGTCGGCAACCGTCACGTCGTCGGCGCCCGCCGACGTCAAGGTCGAGTTCACGCCCTGATCGTCGTTGCCGGTTGACAGCGGGCAGTCCCGCCGCTACCCTCAACCACCTTTCTTCCCCAAGGAGCCATCTCATGAAAGCAGTCGTGCGGCTTCTCGCGCTCGCGGCGTCAGTCGCGCTCGCACCACACGTACGCGCAGGGCCAGCAGGATTTGAGCGCCGTTCAGATCAAGACCACGAAGGTCGCGGACAACTTCTACACGCTCGAAGGATCGGGCGGCATGATGGGCGTGCTCGTCGGGCCCGACGGCGTGTTCATCGTCGACGCGCAGTTCGCGCCGCTGACCGACAAGCTCGTGGCGGCGATCAAGCAGATCTCCGACGGACGGATGCGGTTTCTCGTGAATACCCATGTTCACGGGGATCACACCGGAGGCGACGAGAATTTCGCCAAGCTGGGCGTCACGATCCTTGCGCGCGACGAGCTTCGCACGCGGCTGGCCGTCCCCGGACGCGGCGGTCCGCCGCCGGCCGCGGCGCTGCCGATCCTGACCTACAAGGATCGTGTGACGTTCCACATGAACGGAGAGGACATCCAGCTGATCCCCGTGCCGCGCGGCTCACACCGACGGCGACACGATGGTGTATTTCCCGAAAGCCGACGTGCTGATGACCGGAGACTTCTTCCGGTCGATTCAGTATCCGAACATCGACCGCGCCAACGGCGGTTCGCTGCAGGGATGCTGAACGGGTTGGCCCAGGTCGTCAGCCTCGCGGGTCCGAACACCAAGATCATTCCCGGGCACGGACCGACGGTCAACAAGACAGCCGTCGCCGCGCAGCGCGATCTGATGGTGGCTGTTCGCGACCGCATCGCGAAGCTCGTGGCACAGGGACAGACGCAGGAACAGGTCGTCGCCGCGAAGGTCACTGCCGACCTCGACGCGAAGGTCGAGCAGGCAGGCACCACCGGCGATCGCTTCGTCGGACAGGTCTACGCCGGAGCTGAAAGGGACGAAGTAGCTACTTCTTGAGCTCGTCGTAGATCGCCTGGATCGCGGCCTTCAGACGTTCGGTCTTGTGCCCGTTATGCTTTGGCCGTTACCTTGCTGGAGGCCGCGGCATCGTCCGCGCTCTTCCCCGCCTTGATAGCCGCTTCTGTTTCCGCCAGAAGGTCCGCGTTGTAGCGCTGGTACTCCTGCAGATCGGCCAGAGTCGTCACCGGGCTGTGGCCTGGGATGACGGTCGTCACGCCCTTGATGCCGGCGAGGGCTTTGGCCAGCGTCTTCGGCAGCTCGACGCCGCTGCCGCCGTTGCTGCGATCGAGGAATGGTCCATCTCTCCACGCGAAAAGGTCGCCGGTCTGGAGCACGCCGAGCGCTCGATAGACGACCATGGTGTCGCCATTCGTGTGGCCGGCGCCAAAGTAATAGAGATCGACCGCGTCGTTGCCGGCGAAGAGCGTCATCTTGTCGGAATAGGTGCGCTTCGGCAGGAACTTCGCCTTGTCGCCCTTGAAGGCGTCCATCTTTTCCATGTTCGCCTTCGTGTTCGCGTGAGTGACGATGTCGACCGTGGCCGGGAAGCCTTCGTTGCTGCCGGTGTGATCGCCGTGCGTGTGTGTGTTGATGATCGTCGTCACTGGTTTGTTCGTGACGGATCGCACTCTATCGAGAATGCCCGGACCGTAGCCGGCCAGCTTCGTGTCCACGACGACAACGCCGGCGGTCGGTGATGAAGATCCCGGTGTTGCCGCCGGTGAACATCGACCGGTCGGCAGGGCTCGCGGCTTCGATGATGTACAGGTTGTCTTTGACTTTGGTGACGCCGGGCAGCGGGGCTTGAGGCGCCTGCCCCTGATAGCCCGCAAGTGCAACCGAGAGCGCGCCGCTCGCAACCAGCGCGCCAAGGACGAGGATTCGCTTCATGACCGGCCTCCGTGGCTGGTCATTCTACCGCGCTACTTTGCTTCGATGAGCTCGCCTTCGTAGAGCCAGAGCTCGCCGGCCCAGAGACTCGCGCTGAGGACGTGCGGACCTCGTCCGCTCCAGTCGAACGAACGAAACAGTCCATCCTTTGATGTCTTGAACGCACTCGCCTTGATTTCCCCGGCCCAGACAGATGCATGGACCCGCCGGTAATCCTGCGCGCGGCCCGACGTCGACGTGGACCTCTCGCCCGCGTACGACTGGATGTCCTTGTTGCCCTCGACACCCGCGACGTGGATCTCCCCGGCCGACAGATTCACGGTCAGATCGCTTCGCGCCGGCACTTTCACCGCGACTCTGAAACCTGAATTGTCCGGTCCCCGGACATTGACCCAGGCGTCGGTGCCGTTGATGTTGGCCTGGGCGCGCACGCGCCGCAGGCTGTCTGGCTTGCGCATGCGCTCCACTCGATCCGCAGCCGGCGGTCCGGTGTGCCGGCGATCTCATATTGTCCGGCCGAGAGATCGAGGTGAACGTGCCCACCGGCGGCAAAGTCGCGCTCCAGGTAGCTCGGAGACTGCGCTTCGGGCGAAGCAGACCAGGCGAGGACGGCGGCAGAACACACGATCGACGCGGCGAGCACCGTTCGGATCATCCAGCCCTCCCGGCAGCGGCGACGAACTTCACGAAAGACGGAATTTACGAAGGCGAGGTTCCAGCTTCAGACCAACTGCGCGTAACATGTCGCGGAGGACGAGCAGAGCGTTTGCGCAAATTCCTGACGCTCTTCGCCGCCGCGCTCGTCTTGATGGCCCAGGCCAGGCCTTCGATCCTCAACCGGCAGCTGCTCGTCGTTCTCGACGGCTTGCGGCCCGACTACGTCAGGCCCGACATCATGCCGAACCTGTGCGCGCTCGGGCAGCGGGGCGTCATTTTCCAGAACCACCATTCCGTCTACCCGACGGTGACGCGCGTCAACGCCTCGTCTATCGCGACGGGCACGTATCCCGCGACCCACGGGGTGATGGGCAATTCGGTGTTCTTCCCCGCCGTCGACGCCACGCGCTTCCTCGACACCGGCGACCGCGCGAACTTGTTGAAGATCAACGAGTCGGAGAAAGGGCGCCTGCAGACCGCGACGACCATGGGCGAGATCCTGCAGCGGGCGGGCAGGAAGATGCTCGTCGTGTCGTCGGGTTCCAGCGGATCGGCGTATCTGCTGAATTACCACGTCGCGGGCGGCGCCATCCTTCACAACGAGTTCACGATGCCCGGACTCGTTCGGGGCCGAGATGAAGCTCGAAACTCGGACCGAACCCTCCAGCAGCCACCCCGAATGCCGCGCAGAACCGGCGCGCGGTCGATGCGTTTCTGCAGCTGGGCCTGCCGAAGATCGATCCCTCGGTGACCGTCTTGTGGATCAGCGATCCTGACGCGACCGCGCACGAACACGGCGTCGGCCATCCAACGACGATCGATGCGCTGAAGCGGATCGACGGCGAGATCCAGCGAGTCCTTGACGGTCTCGCCGCCGCGAAACAGCTCGAGCGTTACGACGTGTGGGTGACGTCCGATCACGGGTTCACGACAGGCTCGCAACCCGCGAATGTCGGCGCCCTGCTCAAGCCATTTACCCGCGCGATGCCCGACGGATCGCCAAGAATCGTTTCAGGCGGCGGCGCGATCTACGTTCGCGATCACGATCGCGACGCCATCGCCGCCATCGTCGGCGGTCTGCAGAAGACGGGCGGCGTCGGCGCGATCTTCATGCCGCCTGCAATACGCGGCGGCATGGATGGACGCCTGGCCGGAACACTGTCGTTCGATGCCATTCGCTGGAACCATGCACGTTCCGCGGACGTCCTCTATTCACCAGACTGGACCGACGCGCAGAACCAGATACGGCTTTCCGGGCATCACCCGGAGCGGCGGGACCGCGGGCCACGGAAGCACGAGTCCCCTAGACGTGCACAACGTCCTCATCGCGGCCGGGCCCGACATCAAGCAGAAGACGGCGATCGCGACACCCAGCGCGAACGTTGATTTCGTCCCGACGTTTCTGCGGCTCGCCGGTATTCGGCTGCCCGACACGATTGACGGGCGTGTGCTCGAGGAGGCGCTGCGGAACGGCCCCGACCCGGCGGCGATCAAGGTTGTGCCGAGCGAGCACACCGTCAAGAGTTCCGACGGCTCATGCGCGCTGACTGGTTATTTCTCGACGGTCGAATCAGGATCCGCTCTCGCACCGCTACTTCAACTACACGAAGGTGCAGCGCCGGCCCTCAAGCTCACTCCCAACGGAAGACTCGCGACGAGATCGCGGTGCAGACGATGACGATGACCACCAGGCCGAGCACGTCTGATGCATGGGCAATCCAGCCATCACCCCGCAGCAGACCCTGAGCAGAGACGCCGCGTAGAAGAACGGCGTGATCCGACGTGACCACCTGAAGCGCCAGCGGCAGCGCGTCGATTGGCGCCAGCGCGAGCGCCATCAAGGGATAAAAGATCAGGCTGGCGAGCGGCTGTGCAAAGCGAGCGGTGGGCACGACGCTCGCGATGATGAATCCAATCGACAGCACGCTCACCGTACAGAGCAGCAATGCCAGCGCGAAATGCAGGACCGGCACTGCGGCGCCTGCAGGAATGAATCGCCTGCCGGCGGCGATCATCAACGCCAGCGAGATCGCGCTGAGCAGCAGCTTCATCGATCACGTGAGCCGAGAGGATCGTGGCCGGGCGAAGCGGCGTCGCGCGCAGCCGCTTCAGGATGCCGCCTTCGCGATAGATGGAAATGACAGCCACGAGCGACTGCCCGGCGCCGACGGCAATGAGCAACGCACCCAAGCACCGGCAGCATCGCCAGCATCGCGGCCGGCGCCTCTGGCGGCGGAGTACTCTCGCGCCGCCGAGCCTGGCCACCACGAAGAAGAACACGAGCGGCATGCCGATGGTGCCCAGGACGCCCAGCGGCTCGCGCAGGAAAATCTTGATCTCGAGCCACGTCAATTTCGCGAGCCCTTTCATGCCTAACCCCTAATCCCTAAGCCCCTAAGCCCTGATCGAGTGCCCTGTCACCTTCAGAAACACGTCTTCGAGGTTCGGAATGTCCGTCCGAAACTCAGTTACCCGGATCCGGTGTCTCGGCCAGACACTGGATCACGTCGGTCACGAAATCCTCGCCGCGGCCGCGCAGCGTGAACACGCCGTCCTGCTCCGATCAGCTGGTTGACGGAGTGGATCGCGCGAAAACACGCGGCAGCCTCGACGTCGTCGCAGGCCAGCGTCACGGTTCGGTCCGCGCAGTACTTGTCCACGAGCGCTTTCGGCGTTCCGATGTCGATGATGCGTCCGTGATCGATGATCGCCACGCGGTCGCAGAGGCGCTCGGCTTCTTCCATGAGGTGTGTGGTCAGAAACACCGTCTTACCGCGGCGGCGGATGTCACGAACGAGATCCCAGATGGCGCGCCGCGCCTGCGGATCGAGACCCGTCGTCAGCTCGTCGAGAAACACCACTTCGGGATCGTTGATGAGCGCGAGGGCGATGAACAGCCGCTGCTTCTGTCCGCCGGAGAGCGTCATGAACCAGGCGTTGCGCCGCTCGGAAAGACCGAGCTGCTCGAGCAGGCGCGTCGCCATCGGTGTGAACGCGATAGAGCGACGACCAGAGATCGACGGCTTCCCAGACCTTGATCCGTTTCTGGAGCTGCGCCTCCTGCAGCTGCACGCCGATGCGGTCCTGCAGTGCGTGGCTGTCCCGGAACGGATCGAGTCCCAGGATCGAAATGCGTGCCGCGGTCGGGGCGACGAAGGCCCTCGACACATTCCATGGTCGTCGTCTTGCCCGCGCCATTCGGACCGATGAGGCCGAAGATCTCGCCGGCGGCGACGTCAAACGACACGTCATCCACCGCAACCGTGGACGCGTAGGTTTTCCGGATGGACGAGACGTGAATGACGTTCAGAGGCGGCCTGCTTATAGCCTACACTTTTAACCAAGCCTCATGAGTCACCCGGCGGCCGTGTTGTTCGCAGTGGCGCTCACGGCCTCCCTGTTCCTCCGGCCCGGACTCCGCACGCGAACCATCTTCTTCAGCTCGCTGATAGGGCTGATGCTCGCGCTGATCAGCGATTCCCCGGTGCGTATCGTCGGCGACGGCATCGAGTGCGCCGCGATGGCCAACAACCTCTCGCACTCTTGCGAGGCCGAGCCTGACGGCCAGAACAGCTTCAGTCTGCGCGGCACACTCGTGTCCGGCGCCGCGGACGCGCAGCTCGAAAAGCCCTGGCTGAGAGGATCCGATCGCCGGCAGGATTTCCCGCATTTCTGGCTGTACTCGCTGCTGGCCGCACCGTTCGTCAGGCTCGCCGATCTGCTGGGCGCCAACCCGCTGACCGGTTTCACCATGTTGAACGTCATCCTGCTGATCGCTCTTGCCGCGCTGCTCGTCGGCGCAGGACGTCGCCCGCGGCTGCGCTTCTCGTGGTGGCCGGACCGGTCCTCTGGTGGAGCCGACAAGGCGCACACCGAGGTCTTCACCAGCGTGATGCTGGCGACAGCGTTGGTGCTGCTGCGAACGAGCCCATGGTGGTCGATCCTTGCCGCAGGACTGGCGGCGGGACAGAACCCGGCGCTCTTGATTGCGGCGATCGCGATCATGGCGCGTTGCGATGTTACCAGGGCTGGCGCGATCGGCGAATCTGGCTGGCGTCAGTCGCCGCGCTCACCAGTGGCGGCCGCGCATCCTCTTTATTACTACTCACGGCTGGGTGTCTGGACCGGCATGTACGACTCGGTCGATCGCCACCTTCCGTCGTTTCGCGAACTGATCGCTGTCTTGCTCGACGTCAACCTCGGCGTGCTGATTCACGACCCGCTGCTGTTCGCCGCTTGTCGTCATCGCGAGGCGTCGAGGCCGTCACCGCGGCCGAAGAGAAAGCCGTTCGATGTCGTGGACGGCGCAATCGCCTTCATCGCCCTCGCGCTCATCGTCGTCTTCACGCAGACGACCAACGTCAACAGCGGTGGGACGCCGGGACCGAGCCGGGTACGGGCTCTGGCTGGTGCCGTTTGTCATTCCGATCGTCGCCGGCGTGCGACCCGATGCGTCATGGTTTCGTGTGTTGTCCGCCGGCGCGATGGCCTGGTGCGCGTATGGTCGTTCGCGCCGTCACTGCCGGATCAATATCTGAAGCCCTCGGCGCTTCGCCGCGGAAGTGTGGACTCGATGGCCGGATCTCGACAATCCGGTGGCGGAAGTCTTTGCCGAGCGGACGATCGCGAGAGCGGCAGGCACGGCCGCCGGTGGCGAGCAGCGGCTGCCAGAAGATCCTGCTCGTCGGAGACGGAACCGGCGCGACCTGGCCGCCAGGATGTCCGACCGCGGCACTGCCCGACTTCTGCCAGACGAAGCCGACGTCTTCGAGCTAGCCAACCGCACGGCGGCAGGTTACCGCTTCGTGCAGGCGCCGCACACACCGGCATGGCAATTCGAGGTGCTGCATCCGACCACGCCAGGCGGAATGACGGCATGCTCTTGCCGATCGCACAGACGGCCGAGACCCCATGCCGATGGCAGCGTGGCAAAGCGAGGGCTGAGTCGTACACGGAGCGTCTCGACCAGCCGAATACCGATCCTGTTTCGCAGCAGTGGCGATGGATCCAGGAGCGCGCCGAGATCGGGATCATGACGGAAGCGCGTACGGCCGTGCGGCTGAAGATCACCGCACGGTCCGCCAATCGCCCGCGACGCCTGAGGGTGCCAGCAGGATCGAGCGAAATCGCGACGCTCGCGATCCAGACGAAAATCGGGGAGTATCAGACCGAATCAACTCGAGCTGCCGGCGGGAACGAGCGTGATGACCCTGGAGAGTCTCGAGCCGGGCGAGTCGCCCGCTTCGGGCGACCCGCGCCGGCTCCAGTATTGCGGTGTTTCGAATCGAGATCGTGGCGACGGTGTACGCGTAGGCCGGCTCTTTAGAGCCGGCAACTGAGGCGGGTCCAAAGACCGCCCCACATCTAGTCCAACGTGAACAGCGCGACTGGACGTTTCGTCCTTCACGAACAACCGGTTGCCCGATACGGCCGGCGCTGACCACGTCGGCTTGTCCGACACCTTACTGATGCACGGGCGTGAATCCTGACGTGCTCGTTCCATCCACGAAGAGGCAGATCCCCGTCGCGTTCTCCAGCACCAGGAGAAGATTGCCGGCTTTCTCGATCGCGGCGTTGTTCGCCGCCCGCGGCTGGACCCGCGAAGAGTTGCTTCCCTGTCTTCACGTCCACGATCACGCAGGTTCCGCTGCCCACCGACGACAACCCGAAGAGCGCGTGTTCGCTCCGACGATGGCGGCATTGCTCAATTGAAGCATTGATCCCGGTTCCCACCTGCACGCGTCTTCCCGCCGTCCACTGATTGCCCTGTTTCGCCAATTTGACGGGCGATGATGCCCACCTCGACGCTCGACGAGATCACGGTGTCGCTGACGACGAGCGGCGTCACCGCGTTGACATCGGACCGCGCCTTCGTGGGACGTTTCCACAGCAGCTCACCGGTTCTCCCGCCGAGACGCCGACCAGATTCTGGTAGGTCGCGTGATCACCTGGCGCGTTCCGCCGGATGACCGCCACCGATCTCGGCGAGCCGTAGCCGGACCATCGCCGCTGACCCATCAGCCACCGCCAGATCGCTGGTGGCCGGGCCGTGAGCCGGCGACGCCGCTTCCGCCGCCGCCGACGTGGGCACGATCAACAGCCCGCGATCGACGATTTCCGCGACCGGCAGATGTGCTGAACATCGGTCCTTCGGCCGGTGCGCCGGCTTGCCATGAGCTGGTTTGCCGATGCGCATCAGAAGCGCCGTGAGCAATGCGCTGCGCTGATGCCGGAGCGGTGAAGAGCCGGCCTGTCCGCAAACGCGGGCGTCGACTTCGGGCCGAGCGCGCGTGGAAGCGGCGGCCCGGAACCAGCGTGCATGGCGCTGCGAAAAGTGCGACCTCACGACCGCGCTGCCGGTGGCTGAGCTCGAGCGCGGTCATATCACCTGTCGTCGCCTGCGCCGTCTCGAGAAGACGAAGACGCGGTTGCCGACGAGCACCGGAGACGCGTAGCCGAGACCCACTTTCCCGACCCGCCATCGCTTTGTTGAGCGCCTCAGGCCAGGCCTTGGCGCGACCGCGAACGAGGGCGCCGGATCCGTCGCGATTGGGACCGCGCCACTGCGGCCACAGACCGCTTGCTCGGCGCGCTCCTGAGCCGCGAGCGCGACCGATCGATCCGAGAATAGGCGAGCGCGACGAGCTTCATTGAACAAGTCATGGTGGATGCACCGCGCAAAGCCCGCTACACGATCTTCTCGAAAAGCAGCTTGACCGGAGCGTCTTTCCCGCGAAGGCGCAACGTTATTGGCCTCGACGAACATCGAAAACCCCATCGCAAAGTATACGTAGCCCTTCTGTCGAATGTGCATGTCGAGACCGTCGCCGACGAGCGAGATTCCGATCAGGAGCAGGAACGAGCCAGCGCGAGGATCTTGACCGTGGGATGCTGCTGAAACGGGCGGCTAATCGGGCCGGAAAGCCGACACCACTTCGCGATCACCAGGCGGCCATGCGCAACAGCGGCAAGACTCGTGATCCGGAGCTCCTTCGCCATCCCCTGACGGCCAGTAAGGACCGAGTCGAGCTGAAAACATCGCCGTCGAGGAGCATGATCTGCACGATGACCGATCCGAAGGATCGCTCGCCACGCCCGTCGCGATGGTGCTCGGCGCCTTCGAGGCCTTCATGGATCTCGAGCGTGGACTTCGCGAGCAGAAACAGTCCGCCGGCGATCAGATGAGATCGCGGCCCGAGATCTCGTGTGTTCAGCACCGTGAAGAGGGGCGCAGTGAGCCGAATCACCCACGCGATCGAGACGAGAAGAAGGATGCGCATGAACATCGCCAGCGAAGAGGCCGGTCCGGCGCGCCCTGGCCTGGGTGGCGCGAGGCAGCTTGCTCGCAAGGATTGAGATGAAGATAACGTTGTCGACGCCGAGTATTACCCTCGAGAAACGGGAGCGTCACGAGCGCGAGTAGTCCTTCTAGCGTCAGGAATACATCCATGGCCTACACCATAACATTGCTTGGCATACTCTATCTTCCATGAGCTGGCTCGAAGACTCTCGCCGCCGACGCATCGATACGGCGCGCGCTCCTCTCGCGGTGGCAGCCCGCGTTTACGCTTCGTCGCCATCCTGACGCTGGCACTCGGCGTCGGCGCCAACGCGACGATCTTCAGCATCGTCAGCGGCGTGCTGCTGCGTCCGCTGCCCTATGCCGATCCGGACCGCTCGTGCAGGTCAATCAAACCGCGCCCGAGCTTCGGCCTCATGGCGCTGCGCAACGCCCGCGAATATCGCGCGGCCAATCAGACGCTCGAATCGATGGCGGGATATTTCACCGGCACGCGCGTGCTGCAGGGGACAAGCGACCCTGAACGGATCGGCGTCGTCTTTGCCGAGCGGCCGATCTTCCACGTTCTCGGCGTGAACGCCGCTGCGGGCCGGACGTTCAAAGACGACGACCCTCGCGCGCACGGCGGTGGTCTCTCCGAGTTCGCGCGGCGCCGGTTCGGGAGCGATGAGCTGGCCTCTGGCAAACCTCGGCACCGATAGCGAACGTTTCACGATTTGTCGGCGTGATGCCGGAGTCGTTTCGCCTGCCGCACAACACGGTCCGTCTTCAGGGCACCCTGGCCGGCGCGCCTGTCCGGCTGTGGGCTGTTGTCGATCCGCCGGCCAATCCGCGCGCCGCGATGGATGTCACGCGATTGGCCGGCTGAAAGATGGCGTCGGAGCGATCCGCGGCGCGCGTGAGGATCTGACTGGCGATCGCCAGTCGGCTTGCCGCCCGTCACCCGACACAGACGCACGTCTGGGCATTGAGCTCACGCCTCTCGCCGACACGATTCTTCGGCCCGGTTCGTCCGAGGCTGCTGCTGCCCTCGGCGCAGTCGGCACTGGTCCTGCTCGCCAGCTGCGCAAACGTCGCGAACCTGCTGCTCGTTCGCGGATCCATGCGGGCACGCAACACCGCGATTCGCGCCGCACTCGGCGCCTGGCGTGCACGCTTGATGCGGCAGACGCTGACAGAAAGTCTGTTGCTGTCGATGGCCGGCGCTCGCACTCGGATTCGTCATCACCGTCTGGAGCACACCGGATCATCGTGGCTCTCGCGGGCACACGCACATTCCGCGAGCCTCAGACATCGGCATCGATTGGCGCGTGTGGACCTTTCTTCTGTCCGTCGCAACGATCACGGGAATCGCGTTCGGCATGGCGCTCCGCCGTGGCGGCCACCCGGAATCGATGTCCTGAGTGGATTGTCTGGCGGAGCGGGCCTCTCGACACCGGGCACGCGGCTCGGAAGATTTCGCGACGGCCCGGCGGCCGCGGAAGTGGCACCGGCATTCGTTCTCGTCCTGAGCGCCGCGCTCCTGGTGCGTGAATCGATTCGTCTCGCGAACACCGACACGGGCTGACGCCCGCCAGCGTGCTGACAATGCACGTGACGCCGAATCTGGCAATGCGCGCACGTGCGTACGACCTCGTGCAACAGGTCGAGGCGCTGCCTGGCGTAGGCAGCGCTGCGTGTTTGCGCAGATGCTCCCGCTTCAATCCTGGGGATGGACGGCCACATTTCTCGATAGCGGGCCGCGATCCTTTCCGCCGGCCGAACGGCCGGTCGTCGAGCTGCGCTACGTGACGCCGCGCTACTTGCAGCACGCTCGGCATCCTGATCGTCGGTGGACGCGCGTTCAGCGACGACGATACGGCGGAGTCGCCGCGCGTCATCATCGTGAACGAAACGCTGGCACGACGGTATTTCCGCCGCGACAGATCCCGTTGGACAGCGGACCGACCGCGGAACGATTGTCGGGTTGCAGCTGACGGCTGGCAGGCCGGCGTCGATCGCGACGCGTTGCCTGACATCTATTACCCGATCGCGCAGAACATGGCGCAGCTGAACGATCTCGGCATGACGCTCCTCGTCTCGACGACGGTCGAGCCATCGTCCCTGGCAACGCCCGTTCGCGAGTTGATACGCCGCGCGTCACCCGATCTCGCCGTGTTCGAGGTCAAGACGATGGCAGAGGTCGTCAGAGAGGCGATGGCCGACCAACGACTCTATACGTGGCTCGTCGGATCGTTTGCGATGCTCATCCTGGTGCTGGCATGCGCCGATCCATGTGTGCTTTCATCTCTGGTCGTTGCCCGGACGCGCGAGTTCGGCATTCGTCTGGCTCTCGGCTCCGATCGAGCTCAACTGCAATGGCTGATGCTTCGTCACGCCGGCGCAATTCTCGTGATCGGCTTGAGCGCCGGGTTCGTGGGCATGATGGCGTCGGCGAAGCTCCTCGACAGCCTGATCGTCGGCGCGAGCCGCCTTCAACTGCTGCCCGTCGTCGCGGCAGCCACGCATATTGACGGCCGTGGCCCTCATCGCCTGCGTCGTTCCTGTCCGCCGGGCGGCAGGAATCGACCCGATCACCATCCTGGCGACAGGAATATTGAAAGACCCGCCAACGTTTCGCGGCCCCGGGCCGTCTAACGGGCATCATGACGCCAAGACCTTCGCCTGGCTTTCCGCCTCATCGGAAAACACCCTGGGTTCGCCTGCGCGGCCATCCTGACGCTCGCCCTCGGGATTGGCGCAAACACGGCGATCTTCAGCGTGGTCAACGGCGTCCTCCTGAGACCTGCGCCGTTTGCCGACCTCGGAGCGGCTGGTCATGGTCTGGGAGACCGACGGGAACACCGGCACGATGCGCGAACCCGGGTCGGTGCCCGACTTTCTCGATTACAAGGAGCGGTCGCGAACGCTCGACATGCTGGCGGGCGTCTCAGGCAACGAAGTGAGCCTGTCGGCGCAGGGCGTGGATCCGGTTCAAGTCGCGGGATTGAGCGTCACCTACGACCTGCTTCCGATGCTCGGCGTCAACCCAATCGTCGGAAGCGATTTTTACGCAGGAGGAAGACGCGGCGAAGGGACCGGGCGTTGCCCTCATCAGCGAATCGCTCTGGCGCACGACGTTTGCAGCGAGTCCGGCCATCGCGGGTCAGACGATTCGTGTCGGACGATCGACCGCACGAGATCGTGGGTGTCGTGCCGGACGCGAGCGATTTCGGTGTGCTGCAGATTCTCGCGGCCGCCGCCTACGGTCGTGGCTTTGCGGCACGCGGCGAACGGACGCGCGTCGACGTCTGGCTGCCCTACCAGGCGGATCCCCAGGCGCTTCCTCGTGAAACACATCCGATGTTCATGATGGGCCGCCTTGCGCCAGGCTCTCGCCATCGGCGGCGCACAGCGAGCCTCGCCGGCATCGCCGCCGATCTCGAGCGCGCCTACCCGGTAAACAAGGCGCGCAGCATCAATGTGGAGGCGCTGCAGGACGTCGTCTTCGGCAAAGTGCGTCCGATGTTGTTCGTGATACTCGGCGCGGTCGGCCTCGTCCTGCTCGTCGCCTGCGTGAACGTCGCGAATCTCTTCTCGCGCGCAGCGCGGCACGGGGCCACGAAGTCGCCATCCGCCGCGCGCTTGGCGCCACCCGCGGTCAGCTGCTGCGGCAGTTCTTCGTCGAGAGCATGCTGCTCACGCTGATGGCCGCTGCCGCCGGCATTGCCTTCGCCTACGCGGCCCTTCGCGGATTGATTGGCGATCGGTCCGGCCGATGTGCCCCGCCTGATGCTCGTGTCGATCGATACTCGCATTCTCGCGATCACGCTTGGCCTCTCGCTCCTCGTTGGCCTCGCGTTCGGGCTGATTCCCACGCCTGCAGACGCGCGTCGTGGATCTCCAGGCGTCGCTCAGGGACGAGGGCGTGCGAGGCGCGGAAGGGTCGGGATCTGCGCGCTTGCGCGGATTGCTTGTCGTCTCCGAGCTCGCGCTTGCGGTGATGCTGGCAGGGCGCCGGACTCCTCGATCCGCAGCTTCTGGAACCTGAGCGCGTGGATGCCGGCTTCCATGCCGAGGGCGTCCTGAAGGCGGAGTACAAACTGCCGGGCACCCGCTATCCCGTCAACTTCCGGCTCTGGCCGAACTTCCAGGAGCAGCACGCGTTTACCGCGGCGATTCTCGAGCGCGCGTCGGCCCTGCCCGGCGTGATCTCGGCCGCCGTCGCGGGCAATCATCCGCTCGATCCGGGCTACACGAACTCGTTCTTCGTCGTGGGCCGCCGCGAAGAAGCGCGAACGTGGCCCGAGATTTCCGTACGTCGCGTCACGCCCGGGTATTTCCGACACAGTCGGATTGCCGCTCGTCCGGGGACGGCTCTTCTCGGATCAGGACGCGACGCCGGCAGCGCCGGTCTGTCTTGTCAACGAGGCGTCGGCCGCGCGGTTCTTCGGCGACCGCGATCCAATCGGCGCGCAAATCAGCCCCTACGGCGCTGCCCGGACGATCGTCGGCATCGTCGCCAACGAGCGGTTTCAGGGATTGACCGAAGGAGCGCCCATCGCGATGTACCTCCTGCTCGCGCAGGCGCCGTCGGCCGACGGCGCCGGGGTGCTCATCGTGCGTACTGAAGGCGATGCCAATGCGCTCGCTTCGGCCGTGCGAGGCGTGATCCGCGAGCGCGACCCGTCGCTCGCCGTCTTCGGCGTCGAGCCGCTCGAGACCACCGTCTCCCGGATCCGTCTCGGAGCGGCGCTTCGCGATGCTGCTGCTCGGACTTTTCGCGCTGATGGCCCTCACGCTCGGCGCGATTGGCGTTCACGGGGTCCTGAGCTACGAAGTGGCGTCGAGGCGCCGGGAAATCGGCATCCGCATGGCGCTCGGCGCCAGGCCCGACGGAATTCTCGCTGATCGTCGGCTGGAGCGCGCTGCTCACACTGCTCGCGATCATTCTCGGCGGCGCGGGCGCGCTTCGCCCTCACGCGCTTCCTCCAGGCGCTTCTTTTCGGCGTCGGGGTCTGGGATCCCGCAACCTCGTCGCCGTTGTCTTCGTGATGGTGGTCGTGGCGCTCGCGGCGACCGCCGTGCCGGCGTGGCGAGCCGCGCGCACCGATCCCGCCGTCGCCCTTCGGGGCGAGTGAACGGAGGCCTCGGAGGAAACGGTTTCACACGGAGCAACGAAGCAACGGAGGACGAACGGGAAAATGCCAGACGACACCAGAAGACGTGCGACCGGGCGCACGTCCTCCGTTGCTTCGTTGCTCCGTGTAATCCGCTTTCTCCGCAAGCTCCGTTCCCTGTTATGCCATGATGGCGAGATGCCGCTCGTCTATCGCGCTGACCACGATGCACGGATCGTCCTCGCCGTTGGCAGCGGCATCATTACTCATGACGACGTCTCTCGCGTACCAGACCGACGTCTGGTCGCGGCCTGAAGCGGCCGGCTACGACGAGCTCGTTGACATGTCGCTCGTGACAGACATCGTCGTACGGTCGGGGAGATCAGCACGCGATCTCGCCACGCTGTCGGCGACCATGGACGACAAGAGCACGACGTCGAGGTCTCGCGATCGTCGCCCAGACGGATGTCGCGTTCGGGCTCGGACGCATGTACCAGGCGTATCGCGCGCCGCTCGACCGCCGCAGCACCAAGGAAGTCGGCGTCTTCCGGACGATGCGGGAGGCGCAGATGTTTCTCCGCCGCGAGACCCCGCTCGTCATGCCCGAACTCGTAACGCCCGGCTACGAAGCCACTCTCGAAATCCTTCGTGGCCGCGGAGGACCCGTTCACCAGCACTTCGAGCTGGTACTTTCCGGCCGGCCATCCATCCGGCTTCGAGACGTGAAACTCGGTTCTGGCGTCGCCGGTGGCCGCGATCGTCTGCGTCGATTCGTTGACGATCTGTCCGTCCTGGTAGGTCCAACGCGCCTTCAGTGTCGCGGTCGGCGCGGAACCTTCCGTGGCGATCGATGCGTAGATCGTGTCGTTCGGTTTGAATGAATCGGTGCTGCCGCTGATCGTCTTGTCGGCGCTCACGGATCGTCCGAGGTCGATGTGGGACACACGAACACCGGTGCCGGACGTACCGGTCGTGCCCGCGTTGTCGTTGCTCTTCGTGCACGCTGTGCTGAGAACGGCTGCCAGCGTGAGAACGAGCATCGCCGTTCCCACGAGTCTGGTCTTGACATCGCTTCTCTCCTGTAATGGTGCGAGCTCTACGGGACCTTGAGTTCCTGGCCTGGATAGATCAGATCCGGATCCTTGATGAGGTCTTTGTTGGCCTCGTAGATCCGGCGCCACTTGCTGGCGTCCCCGTATTCCCGCTTGGCGATTTTCGAAAGACTGTCGCCGTTCACGACGACGTACGTCTTGCCTGAACCGCTCGTGGCCACTGACTCAGGCGCAGCCGGCGCGGTCGATGATCCGCCAGACTGCACGTTGCTGAAGTCGGGCTTTGCTGCTGATGCGCGTGTCGCCTTTCTTGCCCAAGATGTCGTCGAAGATGCCCATGAGTTCACCTCTCCTGTGTCTCACTACTACTTTCACGAAATGTGCCCTCGCGCCTCGTCAACTCAATCGTTGAGCACGAAGGTGACCTTCATCCGGACGCGGTATTCCGTGATCTTCCTGTTCTTCGTCACCACTTCCTGGTTCTTGATCCACGCTCCGCTGACGTTTTCGAGCTGTTTTGTTCGCGCGCGCTAGACCGGCGCGCATGGCTTCGTCAAAGCTCTTCGGTGACGAGGAGGTAATTTCGGTAACGCGGGCAACAGACATAATGTCCTCTCGTGTGTGAATGCGAGACGCGTTTCTCGAATGCAAGGAAGCGTCCAATCCGCCGAGTGTGATGAAAATGTCAGAAACTCGCTGTTCAGCTTCCGCAGAATGGCCTCTGGTCTCTTCTTTAGAAGACCTCCAACACTCTTGACAAGGGCACCCGGCTTGATCCAGAAGAGTAATACTCGTGCCAGTTCAGTAGCACAGTTGACGATCGCATGCTGTTCCGACCCAATCCCTCGTCCGGCGTGCCCATCTACCTCCAGCTGATGGAGCAGGTGAAGCACGCCATCGAGACCGGCGCGCTCGCGGCCGGGCGAGCAGCTGCCCGGCATCCGTCCGCTGGCGGAGGAGCTCGTGATCAATCCCAACACCGTGGCCAAGGCCTACCGCGAGCTCGAGCACGAGGGCGTCATCGAGCTGCGCCACGGCGCCGGCGCGTTCGTCTCGGCGCACGCGCGAGCGAAAGAAGCTCGACCGACAAGTCCGCGGCCGGGCAGACGATTGTCGCCGCCGCGGTGGAGCGACTGCGCGCGCGCGCGGCGTCACCGACGAAGAAATCCGGCGGCTGTTCGAGGCGGAGCTGGCCGCAGGCACTGAGTCAGAGCAGGAGGTCACGGTGAGCTGACACGGTCTCGTCATCGAGGCGGCCGACCTGCGGCAAGAACTACGGCGGCGTCGAGGCGCTCCGCGGGCTGAGCCTTCCAGGTGCCTGCCGGCTCCATCTGCGGGTTTCCTCGGACGCAACGGCGCCGGCAAGACCACCACCATCAAGGTGCTGCTCGGCATGGCCCGGCCGACCAGCGGCCAGGCCCGCGTCGTTCGGCCTGCCGGCCGGCGAGCCGGCGTCGAGCGTGGACATCCGCCGCCGCACCGGCTTCGTCAGCGACGAAAAGGACTCTCTACGACTACATGACCGTCGGCGAGATGATCCGCTTCACCGCGCGGCGTTCTTCCCGCGCTGGCGCGCCGATCTCGAGCAGCGCTATCTCGCGACGTTCGAGCTGCCGGCCGACCGCGAAGGTCGAAGGCGCTGTCGCGCGGCATGCGCACCAAGCTCGCGCTGCTGCTGGCGCTGTGCCGCGGCGCGGAGCTGCTGATCCTCGACGAGCCGACCGCCGGGCTCGATCCCGCGATGACCGAAGAAGTCCTGCAGGCGCTGGTCGCCCACGTGGCGAGCGAGGAGATGACGGTGTTCTTCTCGTCGCACCAGATCGCCGAGGTCGATCAGATCGCCGATCAGCGTCGCGATCATCGATCGCGGCCGCGCGGTGGTGGCCGGCGCGCTCGACGACGCTGCGGGAGCAGTTCCGCCGCATCCAGCTGGTGTTCGACGGCGACGCGCCGGATCCGGCGTTCCGCGCGCCGGGCGTCGCAGCGCGTGCGGCGAAAGGGACGGGTGCTGACGGTGCTGTCGAGCGCGGGCGCGGAGCGGATCGTCGACGAGGCGCGGCGCGCTCAACCCGTGTCGGTGGACGTGGTGCCGGTCACGCTCGAAAGAGATCTTTCTCGAGACCGTTACCGGGGAGGACTGACATGCTCTGGGCATACAGTCGTGGCTCGAAACCCGCTGGCGATTTCGATTGGTTTCGCGCGCTGACGCTGTCGGCGATGGGCTGCGTTTCGGACCTGGAGGTGATCAGCTGCTCCCCGCCAGATCGATCGACTGGCGAGATCGGGCGGCGGATCAGAAGCCGCAGGCTCTCGGCGGCCTATCGCGGCTGCCCGGCCGCAATGGTTCGGGCAGGAGCTCGTGCAGATGCAGGGACGCTCGCCGCGATCGTCGGCAGCGGCAGCGTGTTCTCTCGAGTCTCGGGGCGATGCCGCGCTCTTCACGCCTCGCTGCCGGCGTCGCGTAAACCAAAATACGCTCGGCATTCGCGCGGCCACCGGGTTTGCCGAGCTTCCTTCGCCCTCGCCTTCATCCCCTCGCTGGATCATTCCGCTCTGCTCGCCGATCATCGCACAGGGAGTTACAGCTGGCGATACGCTCGTCCACGCACCTGGCATGTCGTGGCCGGCTCGGCGTTCTCTACCGCCTGGCGCTGGTTGCTCTCGACCGTGGTGTTCACCTGATCTCAGGTGGCGGCCGCTGCTGATCACCCGCCTGGTCGCCAGGCGCGGCGCTCGGCGAGCTGGTGCTCCAGCGCTTCCATGGGTGGCATCTTCAATGTCATGAGCGCACAAACCTACTTTCAGACCGGCGGGCTTCCATGGCTGGCCTCATCGTCAGCCTCTGCACCTCGTCGGTCATGCTCTACGGCGCCGCGACGAACAGACGCCCGCAAGGATTTCTGAGTCGTCTTTACGTGAAGAAGGAGAAGTGACATGCGTCTCACATTCGATCGCTCATCCTCGCGCTCGGCGCACTGTCGGCGGCCGCGATGCTCGCACAGACAACCCGGATCCAACCGGGCATTGAAGGCGCGATTGTCCCGCCTCTGGCGAGCAACCCGGGTTGAATTGATCTCGACGAAATGCCGACGGGCAAGCTCAGAGGAACGTTCAATCAGCCTGATCAAAGGTGAAGGGAGCCGCCTCGGCCGTTGCCATCCAGGGCGGGCTCGTGACGATCGATCCTCCGGACGAGCGGCGGAGGAATCTTCCAGGCAGACCTGGCGGCGGACGACAACCAGTCGATGTCGGGTGTCTTTGCGTCGGAGTTTGGTCCCGTGCCGTTCAAGCTGGCGCCGCAAAGGCGACGCCCACTTCGCGATGCACCGCCGAAAATCCCGCCGATCGGCAAAGAGCTCGGAGGGCACATGGAACGGACTCCTCGATATCGGAGGGAGGTTTCGTCTCGTCCTGAAGATGGCCAATCTCGGCGGACGGGAGCTCGTCGGCCTGCGCGATGGCGAGCGTGGACGAAGCGTCTCGAAATCCCTGCCACCGCCAAACAGTGAGGGCTCCAAGCTCACGCTGACGCTGCCGACGATCGGCAGCACGTTCACCGGGCGACCATGAACACGGCCGGCTCCGAGCATTCGTGGGAATCTGCACCACGCCCAAGGGCCCGGCGTTGCCTCTCCACACTAAAAAAGACGAATAACACCTGATATTGCCACAGCCGATGTTCTGCCCTTGTTCTGTCTCTTCGAGCCACTTCTGAGCGGCGCGAAGTAATCGAGAATCGCGGTGGCGATCCATCTGGGAGGGATCCGGCCATCGCGTTGAGCGCTTCCTGCCAGTGGTTTCGACCGCGCCCATGCTCAACATCGCGTCTCAACCGCTGGCCGGGCTTCCTTGTCCTCGTAGATCGAGCAGCGATGCAGCGGCGCCGTGCAGCCCGGCCGCCTTCGACAGCGCCCGATGGAACTGGAACTGCAGGATGTCGGCGAGGAAGTAGCGCGTGTACGGCGTGTTGTCGGGCACGTGATACTTCGCGCCGGGATCGAAGAACTCTTCGCCTCGCGCTGACGGCGGCGCAATGCCCTGATACTTCAGCCGAGCGTCCCACCACGCCTTGTTGTAATCCGCGGCTTGACCTCGCCGGAGAACACCTGCCACCGCCACTGATCGATCAGCAGCCCGAACGGCAGGAACGCCACCTTCTCGAGCGCGCGCGACATGCAGCAGGCCGATGTCGCGCGACGCGTCGGGCGCCTTGTCGAGCAGTCCGATCTTCACCAGATACTCGGGCGTCACCGACAGCGCGATCGTGTCGCCGATCGCCTCGTGGAAGCCGTCGTTGGCGCTGTCGCGGAAGATGATCGGCAGATCTTCGTAGGCGCGCTGATAGAAGTTGTGACCGAGCTCGTGGTGGATGCGTGGTGAAGATCCTCCGCCGTCTGGTCGATGCACATCTTGATGCGGACGTCGTCGTCAGATTGTCGATGTCCCAGGCGCTCGCATGGCAGACGACTTCGCGATCGCGTCGGGCGCACGAAGAGCGATCGCTCCCAGAACGTCTCGGGCAGCGGCTCGAAGTCCGATCGATGTGTAGAAGCGCTCGCCGGCCCGCACCATGTCGAGCGGCGCTCATCTTGCGGCGCTTGAGGATGCTCGGTGAGCGAAAACCCGGATCGGCGCTGAGCGGAGCGACCAGGTCGTAGATGTTCGACCAGTCCTGCGCCCAGATGTTGCCGAGCAGGTGCGCCGGCAGCGGTCCGTTCAGCGGCGCACGACGTCGCCGCACTTCTGATGCAGCTTCATCCGCACGTACGCGTGCAGCTGCAGGTAGAGCGGTCGCACCTGATCCCAGAGCCGATCGAGCTCCTTGGTGAACGTCGTCCGGCGCCATGTCGTACTTCGCGCGCCACATCGCGCCCGTATCCGGCAAACCCGAGCTCCTTCGGCGCCCTTGTTCGAGAGCTCGACGAAGCGCTGGTAGTCCTTCCGAATCGGCGGCGAAATCGTGTGCCACCCTTCCCACGCCGCGCGGACTTCCTTCTCGTTGCGCGACGTCGCCAGCACCTTCGTGATGTCGTCGATGTTCATGCAGCGTGTCCGGCTTGGCGGGATCGGCGCACCACTTGCCTTTGCCGCACATCGCCGCGCATCGACGACACCGAGCGTCGTGAGCTCCTCCGCTTCCTTCGGATCCGACGGCGTCGCCAGGACCAGCGACACCTTCAGCGAGATTCGAGCTGACGACGCTGATCGGCGCGGCACGGTCGACTTTGTCGAACCTGACCGCTTCCTTGGCGAACCGCGAGCCGCGGCAGGCGAGCGCCTGCGTGGCCTGCGCGCGTCCAGCGCCTCGGTGTCTTCCGTGATGAAGTTCTGCCCGACCCAGCCGGCGCGGTTGGCGTCGAGGCTGAGCCTGTTGAAGGTCCCTCGTCGACGTTGTCCAGAAAGGACTTCGCATCGGCCGCGGTTGGCGCGGCGGTCGACGTCGAACTGCATCCGGCAGCGATTGCCGCAGACAGCACCAGGGCAAGGCGGAAAACGAGATGACGTTCAGCCGTTTCGGCTGTGTGTCAGCAGGGCCTCTCCGGAAATCAGAGGATTGAAAGACTGCGTCCCGTCTTTTTCGGATCATAACCCGCCCCTTCCTGCCTGCTCTGAGCGAGCTCCTGCGTAGTCGAAGGTCCCTCCGGCCCTCCCTCCGGCGCACTTGCACAATCTGAAGGGGCCTGGCTTGACGACACAAAGTCATCAGACGACGTGCGCCGTGGCACGAACAGGCAGCCGAAAACCTCCGGTTCATCCACGCGACGATGGAGGCGGGCGGCTGGATTCACAGCCGTGCCCGGCTGGGGTGGTGTGCTGATGGGGTCTGACCGCGCTCGTGGCCGCCGCTGTGCGCTCATCCCGAAACGTTTCACGGAAATGGGTTGACCATCTGGCTCGCCGTCGCGGTGGTCGCGACCGCGATCGGGCTCCGCGGCCATCGTGCTCAAGGCGCGGCGTTCGGGCACGCCGCTCGCCGGAGCCGCGGGGCGGATGTTCGCGCTGGCGTTTTTGCCGGCGATCGGCGCCGGGGCTATGCTCACGCGTTCGTGCTGTATCGGAACGGGTCGATTCGCGATCTGCCCGGATGCTGGCTGCCGCTCCACGGCACGGCGGTCACGAACGGCGGCACCCGGTCGATCCGCGTCGTCCCGATGCTCGGCCTGAGCCTGATGGCACCTCGGCGCGGCCGCGCTCGCGGCGCCGGCCGCGTGGGGCGACACATTTCTGGCGCTCGGGCTTGGCGTGCCGCACATTGCATTTGGAATCGTGATTGCCAGGAGGCATGGTGGCTAAACGTTCGTCCAGCATTCGAGTTCCCGACGCCGGCAATCCGCCGCGCGGCTGCCGCCGGTCAAGCCGGTCGCGCACACGCCGCTTCGCCTGGATCGCCTCATTCACGAGCGCCTGCGGCTCGGCAATCGTCAGCGCGCTCGCCGTGAACGAGCGGCTCACCTTCTACGAGCTGAAGAAGCTGCTGCAGACGACCGACGGCAATCTGAGCGTGCACGCGCGGAAACTCGAAGAGGCGGAATACATCACCTGCCACAAGTCGACCGACGGCGGCGTCTCGAGAACCGAATTTCGCATCACGGCCGCCGGCCGTCGCGCGCTCGACAAGTATGTCGCCCACATGGAGGCCGATCCTCGGGGCCGTAAAATCCTGATGCCGTTGATGACCGAACCCGCACCGCCGTTGTTCACCGATCGCATCGGGATGGCGCTCGCCTGGGCACTGCTCGGTCCTGCTCCTCTATCTGGTCTACCTGATCGTCGAGCCGTTCCTCATCCCATTGAGCTGGGCCGGCGTGCTGACGGTGGTCTTTTATCCGGTGCATGCGCTGATTCGCGAGAAAGTGGGGCTGCGGCCGCGCCGCTGCGCTGAGCACGCTCCTGATCCGACGATGCTCATCATCGTGCCGATGGTGTTCGTCACCTCCGCATCTCGTCGCGCAGGCGGTCGATGCCGCCGGCAACCTGCAGCGGGCGTTTGCCGAGGGCCAGCTCGCGTGGATCGACCGGGCGTGGGATGCGCTGCAACGGCGGCTCCCTGAATCGATGCAGTTCTGATCCGGCGTCATTGATCGCTGAGGGCGCAAAGCGTCTGCCGCCGATGGTGCTGTCGCAGTCGGGACTGCTCGTGCGCAACGTCGCATCGTTCGTGCTGAACCTCGTCGTCACGCTGTTCGCCACGTTCTTCCTTCTTCGCGATTCCGAGCCAGATCATGCGAGTCATCCGCCAGCTGCTGCCGATGGACGAGTCGTCGCGCGAGATGACCTCAACCGCACGCGCGAGCTGATCTCGGTCGGCGTCGTGTCGGCAGGCGTCGTGGCCATCGTGCAGGGCTTTCTGGGCGGCGTCATCTTCGCGATTCTCGGGATCGATGCCGCGATCTTCTGGGGTGTCGTGATGGGCATCTGCTGCCTGCTGCCCTTTGGCGCCTGGCTCATCTGGCTGCCCGCCGCGATCGTGCTGGCCGCCGAAGGCTCTGATCGGCCGCGCCGCATTACGCTCGCCGTGCTCGGCTTCGGCGTCGTCAGCAGCGCGGACAACTTCCTGCGGCCGATTCTGCTGGAGCGAGAGAGTCCACATGAATGGGCTCGTGATTTTCATCAGCCTGCTCGGAGGCATCAGCACCTTCGGTATGCTGGGCGTCGTGCTGGGTCCGGTGCTCGTGGCGACCGCACAGGGACTGCTCACCGGCTACGTCAGATTCGCGGGAGGCGGCTCGATGAACGGCTATCGCGCAGCAACAATCGCCGCGCCGCGAATCCTCGCGCATTTCGAGAGGCACGCCGAATCTCGCGGGCGATCGGCAGGCGGTGTCGTTTCCGCCGTGCTCCCGGGCGTCGAGACGATCGAAGCCATGATCGATGCGGCGTTCTGGGCCAGCCTGCGCCGCGAAGAAGGCTACGTTCCGAAGATCTCGCTCGCCCTCCTCTCGCCCGACCAGAGCCGCGTATCCGCCTGAGGTTCGAACGCCCGCTTCCGCTCAATCCGGCCGTGCTCGACACGCGTCGCGCCGGCCGTCGAGCGCCGCGGGATCCATCTCGGCGTCTGGCCCGACGAGAGGGGCACGCTGCAGGTGTGGGGCACGGACGAGAACGATTCCGATGTTTTCCTTCGTGCTCGAAGTCGCCGCTCCGGGACTTCTGGTCGTCAAGCATCACCGCGACGAGGGCGGCAAGTTCGTCAACGTCGCCGTGTCTCGAAGGCGACGACGTGAAGATTGTCGACGAACAGGCGTCGCGGCTGCCTGAATGCCCGAGCCTCCTCACCTCGCTTCTCGGTTTCGACAACCGCGAGACCTCGATCCTCGTCCAGCTGGCGGTGTCGATCCGCGCGCACGGCCGCGGCGGGTCGCTGCTCGTCGTGCCATCGGGAACCGACTCCTGGCGGGAATCCATCGTGCAGCCGATCTCCTGCACGGGTGACGCCGACGTTTGCGAGCTCGCCGAGCTCGTCGAGCACGAGCCGTCCGAGGCTGACGACCGGGAGCACCGTTTGTGGCAGGAGGCGGTCACCGACGCCGTCGACGCCATCGCCGGGCTGACTGCGGTGGATGGCGCCACGATCATCACCGACCGCTACGAACTGCTCGCCTTCGGCGCCAAGATCGCGCGTCGCGAGGGCTCGCCGTCTGTCGAAGATGTCATCGTCACCGAACCGGTCGAAGGCGGCGCCAAAGCCGTCGTGCACGCCACGAGGCTCGGCGGCACGCGTCATCTGTCGGCAGCGCAGTTCGTGCACGATCAGCGCGGCGGCGTCGCGCTCGTCGCGTCGGTGGACGGGCGATTCACGATCTTCGCGTGGACGTCCTGCGAAAACACCGTGCACGCGCACCGTGTCGAAGCGCTGCTGCCTGTGAAGGGTTTTCATTCGTGTTTCCGCAGCTCGGTCGCCAAGATGGCGCTATGAGCGTGACGTGCTCGACCGAGCGCGATCTTCAGGCAGCGATTTCTGCCGACGGATACGCGTTTGTCGAAGGACGTTCGATGCGCGAGCTGCTCGCGCCATTCGGTTCGCTCGCCGATTGGCCGGCATTCGCCGGCAGCTGGGACTCGCTCGAGATCGATACCTAGCATGGCCGACGGCGGCCGGTATCGCCGCCGCCGCTACGGCGCATGGAGCAGCGAGCCCCGACGGCGCCGTCTCGCGGAAGCCTCACCAGCCGCATTTCCAGGCGATCGATTACAACCCGCTGAACGGCGGGGTCGCGCGATGGTTCGAACCGATCGCGGAGCCGCGTCGGCGCCGGCCCGAGCATGACGGCGATCCTCGCGTTCTGCCGGACGCCTTTCAGCCGCCTCGCGCCGGCGACACCGTCAGTGGGAGATCGAGGTTCATCAGTTCCGGATCGAAGCGAGGCAGGGTGAGACCGGCCGGCCGACACCCGGAGGGCCTGCATCGCGACGGTGTGGACTACGTGCTCGTGCTGCTGGTCAACCGCCGCAATATCGCCAGCGGCATGACATCCATCCACGCGCTCGACGGTCGGCCGCTCGGCCACTTCACACTCACCGATCCGCTGGATGCCGCGCTCGTGGACGACACGAAGGTCGCTCACGGAGTGACGGCGGTCGCGCCGATCGATCCCGGCAAGCCGGCCTATCGCGACGTGCTCGTCGCCACCTTCAGGAAATCGTGAATCTGAGAATTTGAGAATTTGAGAATCTGAGAATTTGAGAATCTGAGGATCTGAGGATTTTGAGGCATCTCGAGGATTTTGAGAAGTCTTCAATTTTGCGATTGCCGAATCCTCAGATTCTCAAATCCTCAAATCCTCAAATTCCGCCGTCGATTAGGATCCGACCCGGAAGGTAAGGAACTCCGCGGAGTAGCCTCGGTCCGCTGATCGGCACCGTGATGTACTGACGCCCGTCGATCGAGTAGGTCATCAGCGATCCCGTCTGCGGCGCCGGCATGTAGACCGCGCCGACTTCCTGTCCAGTCGCCTTGTCATGCGCGCGCGCAGTAGCGCGCCGCGTCCGTTCGGCGTCGTCATGAATCCGCCTTCGCCGGCAATGACGAGCGTCTTGGTCGTCAACACGCCGATGCGGCCCTGGCGTCCCGTGCGTGGAATGTTCAGGCCTTTCAGCGCCGCATGATTCTTGACGTTGTCCGGCGGTCTCGCCGTGCGCGATCTTGCCACACGAGCTCGCCCTTGTTCATGTCGAGCGGCCGTGATGCGGCCGTATGGCGGTTTCAGGATCGGCAGACCCTGAATCGTGAGTCCGCCTCCGCCTTCGCCACCACCGCCTCCGCCCGCCGGCGCGGCACCGCGTCCGCCACCCGCCGGCGCCTGGCCACCGGCTGCCTGCGGCGGTGCGCCGCCCGCGGGCGCAGCGCCAGGCTCGCCTCCGCGTCCACGGTCCACCACGTCCGCCACCCGGCGGAGGAGGCGGCGCGTTCGGATCGCGCGCGGTTCCCTGCGCGTAGCCGAAGTCGCCGCGCGCCGGATCTTCAGGCACGAGGCCGAGCGACGTCACGCCTGGTGTTCGTGAAGATGTAGAACATCTTCGTTTCGGGATCGAACGAGCCGCCCTGCCAGTTGGCGCCGCCAGGTCGCGGTCGGCGACATCAGCGTGCCGCAGCGGACCTTCCCACTTGCTCACCGACCGGCGGCGTGAAGAGCGGTCCGATCTTGTAGCGCGAAACAGCCTTCACCGCTTCAGCGCGAAGCTCCGGCGTGAAGTCGATCAGATCGTCGATCGACGACGCCCTGGCGATCGAATGCCGGCGGCTTCGTCACGAACGGCTGCGTCGGCGAGTACCACTCGCCAGGCACGTCGCCCTTCTCGACCGGCCGTTCCTCAATCGGCCACACCGGCGTGCCGGTGGTGCGATCGAAGGTGTAGATCCAGCCTTGCTTGGTCGGCTGTCGCGATCGCCTTGATCGCGTTGTCCGTCGACGATGATGATCCACGAGGATCGGCGCGCACGGGATGTCCATGTCCCAGATGCCCGTGATGCACGAGCTGGTAATGCCACTTGCGCTTGCCGGTATTCAGATCGAGCGCGACGAGGCTCTCGCCGAACAGGCCGTTGCCCGGGCGGTTGCCGCCGTAGTAGTCGCCGGTCGGCAGCTCCACCGGCAGGTAGACAGTCTCGAGCTCCTCGTCGATCGTCATCTGTCGCCCAGACGCCGGCGTTGCCGGTGTACGACCACGAATCGTTCTTCCCACGTGTCGTTGCCGAATTCGCCCGGCCGGGGAATCGTGTGGAAGATCCACAGCCGCTTGCCCGTCTTGACGTCGTAGCCGCGGATGAAACCCTTCTCGTGGGTCTTGCTCGGCGGCGCGCCGCCGGGCAGATGCGCGGCGCCGACGACGATGATGTTCTTCGCGATGATCGGCGTGGCGTGCAGACCAACCTCGCCGCTTCTCGAGATCGATCACCTGATCGTCTTCCGTCTTCAGATCGACGACGCCGTCTCTTGCCGAACCCGGAACCGCGCGCGCCGGTTTTCGCGTCGAGCGCGATCATCTGGTAGCCCGGCGTCACGTAGACGATCCGTTCTTCGCGGCCGTCGGTCCAGTAGGCGAGGCCGCGGCCCGAGAGCTGGCGCGGCGCGGCTTCGCCGCGCGTGCCTTCGTTCATGCTGTGCATCCACAGCATCTCGCCGGTCGTCGGGTTGAGCGCGACCACGGCGCGGCGGGTGCCCGCCGTGGTGTACATCACGCCGTTGACGACGAGCGGCGTCGACTGCAGGTTGAACTCGGGCCGCGGGCCGAGCGCGTCGGTCTTGAACCGCCAGGCCACTTCGAGCTTGTTGAAGTTCGACGCGTTGACCTGATCGAGCGGCGAGTACGCGTGCTCGCCAGATCGGCACCGTAACTGCGCCACTCGCCAACCTTCGCTGCCGCCGACTGCCCGGTCGCCGGCATCGTCGTCCACGCCATCACCAGAGCGACGATGCCTGCCGGGCCGGCTGATGTGCCGCCCAGCGCCATATCTCGCTTCATAGGACTCCATGTCAGCTTTTTTCCGCGCGCTATTCTTAATTCTTAATTCTTAATTCTTACTTCTTACTTCTCAAGCTTCCCGTCCGAAACACGAGCAGCTCCGCGCCGTATCCCGCCGCGCGCTGATCGAGACGGCGATGTACCGCCGGCCGTTCAACATGTACGTCATCGGGTGATCCGGTTTGAGGAGCCGGCATGTGCAGACCTGGCCGATGTCTTTGCCGGTCGCCTTGTCGTGACGCGCGCGGAGCACGCGCCGCGGCGCCCGTCGGCCATCGTCGACATCATCCCGCCTTCGCCCGCGACGCAGCAGTGTCTTGGTCGTCAGCACGCCGATGCGGCCCTGGCGTCCAGTGCGCGGAATCGTCTCAGACCTTTCAAAGCCGGGTGATTCGCGGATGTTGTCCGGCGTGTCACCGTGCGCGATCTGCCAGACCATCTCCTTGCTATTGAGGTCGAGCGCGGTGATGCGGCCATGCTGGCGGCTTGCACGAGCGGCAGGCCCTGACGGTGGGATTACCAGCTCCGCCGCCACCCGCCACCTTTCGTCTCCACCTCCGCCGGCGGGCGCGACGCCTTGTCCCGCGGGTGCCGCACCTCCAGCGCGCCTGACCTCGGCCACCCGGAGCATGCGGCTCGGCGCCTGGCCCTCGCTCGCGCCGCCTCGACCGAGCGCCGATCCGCATAGCCGTTGATCCAGGCGAAGTCAGTCCGCGCCGGATCCGACGGGATGTTGCCCTCGAACGCCGAAACTCGTGTTCGAGAACACAGCTACAGATCTTTGTCTCGGGATCGAACGAACCACCCTGCCAGTTGGCGCGCGCCGGTCGCCGTGGCAGCGTCAGCGTGCCGAGCGGGCCTTCCCACTTGCTGACCACTGGCGGCGTGAAGAGCGACCGAGCTTGTAGCGCGAGGCCACCTTGATCGCTTCGGCGCCGCAGCTCCGGCGTGAAGTCGATCAGATCGTCGATCGATGTACACCCTGACGATCGAACGCCGGCGGCTTCGTGACGAACGGCTGCGTCGGCGAATACCACTCGCCGGGCACATCGCCCTTCGCAACCGGCCGTTCTTCGATCGGCCACAGCGGCTGTCCGTTGTCGTGCGATCGAAGCACGTAGACCCAGCTCTGCTTCGTCGGCTGCGCGATCGACTCTTGATCGGCTTGCCGTTGACGACGATGATCCAGCGAGGATCGGCGCGCACGGAATGTCGTAAGTCCCAGATGCCGTGGTGCACGAGCTGGAAGTGCCACTTGCGCGCTGACCCGTCTCGGTGTCCAGCGCGACGATGCTCTCGCCGAAGAGTCCGTTGCCCGGCCGATGGCCCCGCAGTAGTCGCCTGTCGGCAATTCAACCGGCAGATACACCAGGCCGAGCTCAGTGATCGGCGCTCATCTGCGCCCACACACCGGCGTTCCCAGTGCGACCCAGGAATCGTTCAGCCAGGTGTCGTTGCCAAACTCACCCGGCCGCGGAATCGTGTGGAAAGATCCAGAGACGCTTGCCGGTTCTGACGTCGTATCCGCGGATGTAACCCTTCTCGTTGCTCTTGCTGCGCGGCGTGCCGCCGGCGAGGTGCGCGGCGCCGACGATGATCGACGTCGCCGACGACGATCGGCGCGGCGTGCAATCCAATCTCGCCGCGTGACGAGATCCATCTGCCTGATCGTCGTCGAGCTTCAGATCGACGATGCCTTCTTTGCCGAACGTCGTCGACGCGCGCGCCGGTTTTCGCGTCGAGCGCGACGAGCTGATAGCCGGGCGTCACGTAGAGCACGCGCGCTCTGCCGCGGCCGTCGGACCAGCAATGCGAGCCCGCGTCCCGACAGCTGCCGCGGCGGCGGCGGCCGCGCTCGCCCTCGCTGACTGTGCTGTCGCATCCAGAGCATCTCGCCGCTCGGCCGCGTCGAGCGCGACCGCCGCGCTCGCGTGTGCCAGCCGTCATGAAGACACGGCCGTTTACCATCAGCGGCGTGACTTGCAGGTTGCTCTGACCGCGCGGGCCGAGCGCGTCGGTCCGGCAGCGCCAGGCCACTTCGAGGTTGTTGAAATTCTGAGCATTGATCTGATCGAGCGGCGAGTACCGGGTGCTGGGCCAGATCCGCACCGTAGGTGCGCCACTGCCGTTTGCCGCGCCGGTCTGACCTGTACGGGAGCAGGTGTCCACGCTGCGCCACGCCGCCCAGAGCAGGACGACGGCCACGGCGAGTGTAAGAGCGCGTCGCGTGCTCATGGCTCGAACTCCAAAGTTAGGTATCAAATGCTGAACGATTTGGCGAAGTATATCGCGCCCCGGCGGCGAACGAGACCAACCCTTTTCGGGCGTGTGGCGTCTCAACGCGACAGCGTGATCAGCTGGCGCCGAGCGTGCGTGAGGGTCTGGCTGTGGGCGGCATTGGCTGGAATCAAGCCAGCCATCCCGGCAACGCCTTCGGATTACAGGGCACTGCCGAAGGCCATCATCCCCGCAGCCCTCCTCCGCGCGGCACGCCGGCTCGCCGCTCCGCCCCGTGAATCGACCGGCCGGCTCACAGACGAGGCGTGGACGACGGTTCCACCCCTTCGGCTGGCGACCTCACCCAGATCGATCCCCTGACGAGGGCCGCCCCCGCCACCGAAAAAACGGAAATCCGGCGTTCTTCTTCGACGACCAGGCGATCTTACATCGGCGCTGAAGATGTTCGATTCGCGTAAGCCGTCGCTCGTCTCGCGGCGGCTGTCCAAACGAGACGACGATGCGGATGCGGACCGCGCACCGTGGGGCAGTACCTGACCCGATGGCATACGATCACCTCGACCGGCGCCATCTTCCGCGTGAGCGCGGCCGGCGTTCAGCGCCAGATCACCGAAGTGCTCTTCAACGACACCTGCCTGAAACGATCAAACGCGGGACGCGGCCCGATCCTCCGCGGTGGCTGCGTCGATCAGACGGCTGGGAAGCGGAAATCAGGATTCCGCTTTCAGCAGCTGCGATTTTCTGCCGGCGAGCATCAGACCTGGGGCATCAACGTCGAACGTACATCCGGCGCAAGAACGAAACCGGACTGGCTCGAGCTCGTCCCGGAAAAAGGAGAGCGGCACGGCGTCGCGCATGGCGCATGGCCCGAGGGCATCGACGGGGTTCTATCCGGAAGCGTCACTCCCAGAACTCCCGCCTGCGCCACGGCGGCTCTGCACCGATGGTCGCCACGACGCCGGACGCCGGCGATCCCTTACAACGACGGCCTCGCGACGCTCTCGCCGGGGCCGGACTCGATCCCAGTGGGGCCTTCGAGCAGTCTCGACGCTCGACGGCACGATGAACCCGGATTTCGACACACAGGTCGAAGTCGATCCTGCGGTCGTCAACCTTCGGCATTCTGAAACGTTTTTCGGAGTGAGAAGCGCCCGTTCTTCTCCTCGAAGGCTCGCAGCTCTCTTTCACCAACTTCGGACAGGGCGGCTCCAACAGCTGTTACTGGGATTCGACACGTCCGAATATCCATCGATTCTATTACTCGCGCCGGGTAGGCCGCGCGCCGCAGATCGATGCCGACGGCGACTTCACCGACGCGCCCGACGCCACCACGATCCTGGGCGCGGCGAAGCTCGACGGGCAAGACGCGCGCCGGTTGGAGCGTCGGCTTGCTCGAGCTTCGTTACCTCGCGCCAGCCAGAAAGCGCGCGTCTACGCGGAGCGGGTGAGCGGCCAGCTCTCGCGGTCGAGCCGCTGTCGAACTATCTCCGTGATGCGATTGAAGCGCGATCGGGCGACGGGCGTGGCATCGGCCTGATCGCGACCAACGTGTCGCGCCGGCTCGGATTCGCCGACGTTTCAGACTGAACTGGCGGGCGGGCAACGCGTCTCGTGAGCGGGCGCGGACGGCTACCGCTTCTCCTTCGGCGATGGCGCTGAACTGGGTGCTCGCCGGCAAGATGTCGAGCGAGCCACACTCGGCGGATCACAGGCGCCGCCATCACCGAGCTGCGCGCGCGTCGCAGCGTATTCAACGCCCGATGCGCCGCAGGTCTCGCTCGATCCGACCGCAGTCGCTCGGCGCGCATGAGCGGCCGCATCAACCTCAATCGCAACGAGGACTCTGGTCGCTGAACTCTGCGCGCTCTGGGGCGTCGAGTCCGGGCTTCGAATCAAACGATCTCGGATTCGCTGAACAGCTGGACCGGGCTGGCGCGCACACCGTGTTCTTCTGGCGCAACGCGACGCCGGGCAAGGTGTCGCCAGCGATCGTGGTGGATCGGCGAAGTACTGGACGTGGAACTACAGGCGCGATCTTCAGGCCGACGGCGTGCAGGCAACATGTTCTTCCAGCTCCTGAACTACACGACGTTTGGCGTCAACGGTGAACGTCAGGCGTCGCGTGCAGGACGATCGGCTCTCACGCGCCGGCGCGTCCATCGGCGCGCGTTACCGGCAGGACGCAACGCCAATGCGTTCTTCAACACCGACTCGCGCAGAGTGGCTGTCGGTCAGGATTCCTTCACCGGCTACTTCTGGAACGAGACGACAGCTGGTCGTCGAACTCGCGGCGTGACCGTCAGCATCAAGCCGCTCGCCGCAGCTCACGATTTCGACAGGTCCGCAGTTCTCGATCTCGGCCACGACGGCTCAGTACGTGAAATCGGTCAGTCGACTCCTCACGGCTGTCCCGCACACCTACCGGCAGCCGCTACGTCGTTCGGGATCATCGATCAGCGAAGCAGCTCACGCTGACCACCTCGCGTGAACATGATCTTCACGCAACCGTCATTCGCTAGCAGATTTTCATGCAGCCGCTCCTGTCGAGCGCTCAGCTGCCGTCGACTTCAAGGAGCTCGCGAAGCCACGGACGTTTGACTTCCTCCGTCGCAACAGCCCGTCCGGCCTGCTCACCTACTGATTCCGAGTCGAAAATGCACAGCCGACCCGGATCGCGACGGTCCCGCGCGCCGCCCTTCACCTTCGACGACCCCGACTTCAACATCTGTCGTTGCGACCCTGAACGCGGTCTTCCGCTGGAGTCAAACCACGGCACGGCGTTCTACGCGGTGTGGACACGCGAGCAGCAGGACGACAGCTAATCCTGGCCGTTTCTCGGCGGCGCCACGACGCGATGAAGCTGTTCGGCGCCCGGCGACGACATCTTTCTCGTCGTTTTTGCGTATTCTGCGGGGAGATAGAGGTCTCGGGTTCTCGGGTTCTCGAGAAACGACGCGTCCCTCGCCACCGAGTGCAGCCCACTTCCGCCTGACGAGCGGCGAAGCTGGTCTGAACGGAGGCCGTCGAGTACCGTTCCAGCTCGAGGAGCAACACGTAACCAGAACGAAGTACAAC